>Ga0210383_10006421_pt1 | contig 10270 bp, 9 predicted proteins | sample IncBWC14OmetaG_FD_160072 | JGI IMG/M metagenome (GOLD analysis project Ga0210383, IMG submission 160072) | Forest soil microbial communities from Barre Woods Harvard Forest LTER site, Petersham, Massachusetts, United States - Inc-BW-C-14-O ...
ACATCGAGACTCTGTTTACCGGATTCATTTCTACGGACGATAAACGGCGACGATATGACATCGATCTGTTGAACGAGATTCGCGCTAAGCAGGTGGTGCGCACCATTGTTTCGGTTGGACAGACGGATCCGGCAAGCGATTACAGCCTTCACTGTGCCGCTTTTGACGATCTGGCCGATGCATACAGGCCACCGGTGGACGTGATCTTCAGCCAGATGTTTGGGCTCTTCTCTTCTATCGAACTTGGCTTGAAACCGGATTCACCCAGTCCCAGTGGACTTATCAGTCGCGTTGTCGAGAAGTTCGCCATCTACGCCTGAGCGTGAACGGCGGCCTTCATTCAACTTGACGTCCGCAGAATCGAAAGCGAAGGTATTGACCCCAGCTCGCGGCGGGAGGATATCCCGCATTTTGGAGCTTTTGTACCGCTAAACGCCTTTAGTTTCAACACCACAGCATGTGTTAGACTCCACTAGACAAAGCAGAGCCCAGGGTTCGAGATCCCTCCCTGCTGACCACACCGTCTCCATAGAGCAACCTCACGAACCCCGATTTCCGCCGTATCATACTGCCCATGGCATCCCGCCTCATCATCAATGCGGACGACTTCGGCCTTACCCCCGGAATTAACCGAGCCATCGCCCAGCTTCACGAAGCAGGCGCCCTTACCTCAGCCACTCTCATGGCAACCGGGTCCGCATTCGACGACGCCGTAGCCATCGCACACGCCCACCCCAAGCTCGGCGTCGGTTGCCATATCGTCCTCACCGACGGCATCCCTGTCTCGCACCCTCAGAGCATCCCCACCCTGCTCGGCGCCGACGGCAAGACCTTCCGGCCATCCCTCCTCGACTTCGTCCAGGCCCTTCTCCGGGGGACCATCCGCGAAGACGATATCGAGCGCGAGGCACTGGCTCAGATTCAGAAGCTCCAACGCGCCGGGATCGACGTCACTCACATTGACACCCACAAACATACCCATCTCTTCCCTGCCGTCTCGCGACCGCTCCTGCATATCGCCCAACGCTGTTCCATCGGAGCTATTCGTAACCCCTTCGAGCCTGCCTTTACGCGGCGACTTTCCCACGCCCCCCTTAAGCGTCGCCTACAATTCGCCTTCCTCAAGACTCTCCGCCCCAGATTCACCCAGCTTAGCCAACTTCGCCACGCCCATGTCCTTACTACAGACGGCACTCTCGGCGTATCAGCCACGGGCAACGTTACCCCAGCCACACTCACCGAAATTCTCAACGCTCTCCCCACGGGAGGAACGTACGAGATTGTCTGCCATCCGGGCTACAATGACGCTGACCTCGACCGCGTCCGGACTCGGCTCCGCGTTCACCGCGAGATCGAGATGCACGCCCTCCTCTCAGCCATCCCCGCAATCCTCTCGCAACCGAATCCGCCTGAGCTCATCCATTACGGTAACCTCGGTGCCTTCGGCGCTCTCCGCGACAACGGTCAGTTCACCCCCGACACCGGCTATGAAAAGGTTCTCTAACCCGGCCATCTGCGCAGGAGCGTTATGAAGATCGGCATCACCTGCTATCCCACCTACGGCGGCAGCGGAGTCGTCGCCACTGAGCTGGGCATCGAACTCGCCGCCCGCGGCCATCAGATTCACTTCATCACGTCATCACAGCCCTTCCGCCTCACCGGACGCGAAGCTAACATCCACTTCCACGAGGTATCTGTCTCCACCTATCCGCTCTTCGAATACCCGCCCTACGATCTCGCTCTCGCTACACGCATGGCTGAGGTCGCCGATTTCTACTCGCTCGACCTCCTCCACGTGCACTATGCGATCCCGCATTCCGTCAGCGCCCTGCTCGCCAGCCAGATGCTTGCTACTCGCGGTCGCTGTCTCCCGTTCATCACCACTCTTCACGGCACCGATATCACACTCGTAGGCCTGGATCCCTCCTACCTCCCCATCACCCGCTTCGGCATCGAACAATCCCACGGCGTCACAGCCATCTCCAGCCACCTTCGCGACCGAACCCGCGAGGCCTTCGACATCACCTCCGAGATCGAGGTCATCCGCAACTTCGTCAACTGCGATGTCTACGTGCGAAAGCCCGACCTCGTTGCCGCGATGCGCCCCAGCTTCGCTAACTCGAACGAGCACCTCTTCGTCCACCTCTCTAACTTCCGCCCCGTCAAGCGCGTCCAGGACGTCATCGAGGTCTTCGCCCGCGTCTCCCACGCCCTTCCAGCGCGCCTCATGCTCATCGGCGACGGCCCCGACCGCAGCCTCGCCGAGCAACTCGCCCTCCGTCACAACGTTCAGGACCGCATCCACTTTCTCGGCAAGCAGGACAACGTCAACGAACTCCTCCCGCTGGCTGATCTGATGATTATGCCCAGCCAGATGGAGTCCTTTGGTCTGGCCGCCTTGGAAGCCATGGCCTGCGGCGTCCCTGCCATCGCCACTCGCGTAGGCGGAGTCCCTGAACTCATCGACGATCAGATCAACGGTCTCCTCTTTGAAGTAGGCGACATCGAATCCATGGCCGCTGCTGCCATATCGCTACTCCGCGACCCGTCTCGGCTGGATTCGCTCTCCACCGCAGCACGCCAGACCGCGCGGGACCGATTCTGCGCCTCCCGCATCATCCCGATCTACGAGCAGTATTACGAGCGCGTCATCGCTCGCTCAATATCACCAACATAAAGCAGGTCCTAACGTTTCACGAACGACTTAAGCGGCGCATCACATCTTCAACCACGTTCGTCGCGGCCTCCAGAAGTTGCCGTTCGCTCTGCCCCCAGGTCTCAGCCTCGGCGTCCAGAATCGGCATCCTAAGGGCCACTTTCGTTCCCCGCCCCGGCCTGCTGTTGATCTCCAACGAAGCCATCTCCCCGTAGAGAACCTTCATTCGGTCGCGCACATTCCGCATACCGATCCCTGTCCCCGGCTGCACCAAACCACCTACCGGTGAAGCGACATTTCGCTCCGGAGCCATTCCAACTCCATCGTCCTCTACCTCCACCAGCAGCATCCCATCGTCGGTGATCTTGCTGCGCAGCGTCACCGTCCCTCCACTGATCCGCGGTTCCAGCCCATGCTTGATGCTGTTCTCGATCAGCGGCTGCAGCAACATACCCGGCACCACAACGTCGAGCGTATTAGCTGCAATCTCTTTCACTACCCTTAGTTTTTCGCCAAATCGGACCACTTCAATATCCAGATAGTCATCAGTAAACGCGAGTTCTTCCTGGAACGGCACAAACGCTTCACGATCCTTCAGAAGCACGCGCAATATGTTGGCAAGCTTCACAATCATCTCTCGCGCCAGCTCCGGCTGCGACCGGACAAGCGACGTAATCGAATTCAGCGTATTGAATAGAAAATGCGGATTGATCTGTCGTTGCAACGCATCCAGTCTTGCCTCCAGCAACAGTCTTCCCTGCTCCTCCAACTTTCTTTCGATCCGGATCGAGTTCCATATCTTCAGTGGAATCCCCACTACCACCGGAGCAGACGCACATATCAAAAGCTGTACCCACCAGTCGTCCGAGTGCAGATCAAAATACAGGTGAGGACGAAACCGCGACAGCATGCTCGTGCAGAACTGCATTGCCGCAATCAGCACCAGCAACAGAATCTGCCGGTCCAGGTGAGGCCGTCGCAAATTCCGAGTCACCCACCGGTAGATGCTCAGGTCGATCATCGGCGAGAACGACCACACATCCTCCGGATCGGCAAACCATCCAAACGTTCCGGCCACTGCCGCCACGATCAGGTTCACCGGTAGCGCCCAAAATTCGTGGTGTGCAATCGCCGGAATTGCGAGCGCGGCGCCCCCTGCCATCGCCGCAATCGGCCCCACCAGTATCCCCAAAAGAATCGTCGTCTCAAAGGACAGGTCGGCAGCCAAGAAGTTCGGCACGGTTACCCGGACCCAGACACCCAGTGTAAGTGGCAAACAGATCATCGCCACCAGCAACGCTGTCTGACGCGGCATCCGATTCGGCATCAGCAGAAGGTTCTTGAATACCTTAGATCGCGCCAGGGAACTCGATACCGCTGCCGCAACTCCCAGCTCGATCAGAAGCGTAATCAGAATCAGTTTGGAATCAATCTGCGTCACAACCCTACTTTACCCCCGAACCTGCCGTCGCCCGCTATCGTTCCCTCCACCCCCGAAAAGCTCCGACGCTCTGTCGGTCCAGAACAACAGAAAAAGGCACCGGGGGCAGCGCTGGCAGTCTCCCGCCAGCTATCTCCCGGTGCCTCTCTGATTCAGAACTATCTTCGACTAAGCGACGACTTCGATTCCCATCGAGCGGGCAGTGCCGCGGATGGTCTTCATCGCAGCTTCGACCGATGCCGCGTTCATGTCCGGCATCTTCTGGGTCGCGATCTCGCGGATCTGCTTCTCCGTCACCTTGCCCAGCTTCTCCTTGTTCGGAGTACCCGAGCCCTTGGGAATACCAGCAGCCTTGAGCAGAAGCACAGGAGCCGGAGGCGTCTTGGTGACAAACGTAAAGGTACGGTCAGCATAGACGCTGATCACAACCGGAATTGTCAGCCCAGCCAGATCGGGAGCCTTCGTGCGGTCATTGAACTGCTTGCAGAACTCCATGATGTTGACCTGAGCCTGACCGAGCGCGGGGCCAACGGGAGGTGCAGGGGTGGCCTTGCCGGCCATAATCTGAAGCTTGACGTATCCAGTAATCTTCTTCGGTGCCATTGCGGTAAATCCTCTTTATGTCTCTAGCGGCAGGCTCCAAAGCCGGCTGCTGAATATGGGTAAATCTAAATTCGTTCTTCCTGCAAGCAGGAGGAGTGTTACGCCTCGATCTTGTCCACCTTCGAGAACTCGATCTCAACTGGCGTGGAGCGGCCAAAGATGCTGACCATGACCTTCAACGTCTGTTTGTCTTCGTTGATGTCGTCTACTGCTCCGGTGAAGTTGGCGAATGGGCCCTCGTTGATGCGGACCTGCTCGCCCTTGTCGAACTTGACCTTCATCGAAGGCTTGTCCTTCGACACGTCGGACCGGAAGAGAATGGAGCTTACTTCCTGCTCGGAGAGTGCCACCGGATTGTCGCCCGTTCCAAGGAAGCCCGTAACGCGCGGCGTGTTCTTGATAACGTGCCACAGGTCATTGTCCAGTTCCATCTCGACCAGAACGTAGCCCGGCAGGAAGACGCGCTCGATCGTGTACTTCTTACCGTTGCGAAGCTCCGTCACCGGCTCGGTCGGAATCATAATGCGACCGATACGGTTCTGCAGGCCGAATGCAGCGATGCGGCTCTCGAGCGACTCACGAACCTTGCGCTCGAAGCCCGAGTAGGCGTGGATGATGTACCACTTGAAGTTGTCGTTGACCGGCGGTGCGAGCTGGTCGGTCGGCTGCTCGGAGGACGATTCGCCGACGTTCGACGCCTCGGGGTTTTGCTCTTCCGGGTTTTGCTCTTCTGCCGCCATGGTTGTGCCTTTTTCGCGCATCTGTCTGCTTCTCTCTACTACTGGAACTGCAAAAATCTTAGTGCTGGGTCAGGCGGTGCAACAGTGCCTCAATCGCACGGCCAATAATGTTGTCCACCAGCCAGAAGTAAGCCGCGAAGATGAAGACCGTCACAATAACAACGGTCGTCGTCGCCTGGACCTCGGCGCGCGACGGCGTAATCACCTTCCGCATCTCACTGCGCACGTCCTTCAGGAAGCTACTGATGCGTTCCGGCAGTGACTTCAACTGCTGTAACCCAGTGCTTGTCTCTTCCGCTACTGCAATTGTCTTGGCCATCGTACTGCCTCAAATCTTCATGTTGCTGAGTAACTTGTTCCGCCTTGGGCGTCGTCCGGACTCAGACCGGGCAATGCTGGCGGGGGAGCTCGGATTCGAACCGAGAAGTTCGGTTTTGGAGACCGACAGTTTAACCGTTGAGCTTACTCCCCCGGTAAAGCTGCTAGCTCTTGCTTCCTGCTTACCGGAAGCGAACGGCTAAAAGCTACTTCGTCTCTTTGTGATCTGTGTGCTTGCGGCAGGTATTGCAGAACTTCGAGAACTCGAGGCGGCCCGTGGTCGTCTTCTTGTTCTTCGTCGTTGAGTAGTTCCTGTTCTTGCACTCAGGGCACTGCAGTGTGATAATTTCGCGCATCTATTTATCCTAACCGATTTCAGGCCCTTTCCTGGGCCACAATCTTCACATTCTTATTCTATCCGGGCTACATCTCGGTAAACAACTCAACCGACATGAGACGTTCCGGAGAATCCGGCGTGGCCGCAAATAACTGTTTCCACGCGGGATTCGCATTTTCATACGCCGTTCTGGCCCCATAAGCCGCCATATCAGCATATTCGATCATCAGGTAAACCGCCCCAGTGTCGGGTCCCGGCACTGTGTTCCGCATCAGACGTATGCCCCGTGGCATCACCGGACTATTGAAATCAGGCGAAGCCGCTCGTTGCAGCTTCGCCATGAAATCGTTCATCCGTCCCGGCTTTACTTCGTACTTGAAGACCGCCAGAACCACGGGGCACCAGCCTGTTTACTTGATGATCTCGCTGATGGTGCCGGCGCCGACGGTACGACCGCCCTCACGGATAGCGAACCGCAGACCCTTCTCCATAGCAACCGGTGTATGCAGCGTGATCTCAAGCGAGATGTTGTCGCCAGGCATCACCATCTCCGTGCCTTCCGGCAGCTTCGCCGAGCCCGTCACGTCCGTCGTGCGGAAGTAGAACTGGGGACGGTAGCCGTTGAAGAACGGTGTATGACGACCGCCCTCTTCCTTCGACAGCACGTAGATCTCGCCCTTGAACACCGTGTGCGGCGTAATCGATCCCGGCTTGGCCAACACCATGCCGCGCTCCACATCTTCCTTCGCGATACCGCGCAGCAGAAGACCCGCATTGTCGCCCGCCAGACCCTCGTCCAGCTGCTTCTTGAACATCTCAACGCCGGTGCAGACCGTCTTGCGTGTCTCGCGGAAGCCCACGATCTCGCAGTCCTCGCCAACCTTCACCTTGCCGCGCTCGATACGGCCCGTAACCACGGTTCCACGGCCCGAGATCGAGAAGATATCCTCGATCGGCATCAGGAACGGCAGGTCAACCAGACGATCAGGCTGCGGAACATTCTTGTCCACCGCATCCATCAGCTCATCGATCTTCGCTTCCCACTGCGCTTCGCCGTTCAGTGCGCCAAGCGCCGAGCCACGAATGACCGGCACATCGTCACCAGGAAAATCATACTTCGACAGCAGTTCGCGAACTTCCATCTCGACCAGGTCAACCAGTTCCTGATCCTCAACCGCATCGCACTTGTTCAGGAACACAACGATGTACGGCACGCCAACCTGACGCGCAAGAAGCACGTGCTCCTTGGTCTGGGGCATCGGACCGTCGGTCGCTGCAACCACCAGGATCGCGCCGTCCATCTGCGCCGCACCAGTGATCATGTTCTTGATGTAGTCGGCGTGGCCAGGGCAGTCGACGTGAGCATAGTGACGGTTGGCCGTCTCGTACTCTACGTGCGAGGTCGCGATCGTGATACCGCGCTCGCGCTCCTCAGGAGCGTTGTCAATCGTGTCGAACGAACGGAACGCGTTCTTCGGGTTGTGCTTCGACAGCACCTTCGTGATCGCCGCCGTCAAAGTCGTCTTTCCATGATCGATGTGACCAATCGTCCCTACGTTTACGTGCGGCTTTGACCGGTCAAACTTTTCCTTGCCCATGACTCTCTCCGTATTTCGTTACTTCTAATATTGCTGCTTCTAATTTGTGCGCCTTGCGGCACGGCTTACTTAGCGTCCTTGCCCTGCACCTTGGCAATGATCTCTTCCGAAACCGACCGCGGCGCCTCTTCATACTGCTTGAACTGCATCGAGTAGTTCGCGCGACCCTGCGTCGACGAACGCATATGCGTCGCATACCCGAACATCGTGCTCAGCGGCACCGTAGCCTTGATAGCCTGCGTTCCGCCAACCATCTCCATGCCTTCGATACGGCCGCGCCGGCTGTTCAAATCGCCAATGATCGTACCCATGAACTCATCAGGAACCGTGACTTCGACATCCATCACAGGCTCAAGCAGAACCGGCTTGGCCTTGCGTGCTGCTTCCTTGAAAGCCATCGAACCGGCGATCTTGAACGCCATTTCGTTCGAGTCGACGTCGTGATAGCTGCCGTCATACAGCGAAACCTTGATATCGACCATCTCGTAGCCAGCCAGAACGCCGCGGTGCATTGCATCCTGAATACCCTGGTCGATCGGCTTGATGTACTCCTTGGGAATCGCGCCGCCCTTGGTATCGTTCGTGAACTCGTAACCCGCACCCGGCTCGTTGGGGCTGATGCGAATCTTGGCATGGCCGTAGTTCCCCGAACCACCGGTCTGACGGATATACTTACCCTCAGCCTCAGCATTGGCGCGGATCGTCTCGCGGTACGCAACCTGCGGTTTACCAACGTTAGCCTCGACCTTGTACTCGCGCATCATGCGGTCGACAATGATCTCAAGGTGTAGCTCGCCCATTCCAGCAATGATGGTCTGGCCCGAGTCAGCGTCCGTATGAACGTTGAACGTCGGATCTTCCTGGGCCAGCTTAGCCAGCGCCATGCCCATCTTCTCCTGGTCAGCCTTCGTCTTCGGCTCAACCGCGACCTCAATAACAGTCTTCGGAAAGTCGATCGATTCAAGCACAACAGGATACTTATCGCTGCAAATCGTATCGCCCGTAACAAGATTCTTCAGACCAACAGCCGCGCAGATATCGCCCGCGAGAATCTCGGTGATCTCTTCACGCTTGTTCGCATGCATCTTCAGCAGGCGACCAATGCGCTCCGTCTTGCCCGTACGCGGATTCAGAACCGAGTCGCCAGTCTTCAGCTGACCCGAGTAGACGCGGATAAAGATCAACTGTCCGACGAATGGATCAGTCATGATCTTGAAGCCAAGCGACGCGAAAGGCTCACTATCATCAGCTTTGCGAACGATCTTCTCTTCCATATTGTCAGGGTTCGAACCGATGACAGCAGGAATATCGAGCGGGCTGGGCAGATAGTCCACCACAGCGTCGAGCAGCGTCTGTACGCCCTTGTTCTTGAATGACGAACCGCAGAGAACAGGGAAGATCTGCATCGCGATGGTCGCCTTGCGGATGCCGGCCTTCAACTGCGCCTCGGTCGGCTCCTGGCCTTCGAGGTACATGTTCATCAGCTCATCATCATGCTCGGATACAGCCTCAATCAGGAAATGCCGCGCTTCTTTGGCCTTTTCAACGAGGTCGGCTGGAATCTCTTCGATCGAGTACTCGGCACCCATCGTCTCGTCGTGCCAGAAGATCGCCTTCATCGTGACCAGATCAACGACACCGGCAAACTTCGCCTCCGCACCAATCTGAATATTGATCGGCACCGCACGCGCACCCAGGCGATCGACAATTGTCGAGGTCGCATACACAGCATCCGCACCGGCCTTGTCCATCTTATTGATGAAGCAAATCCGAGGAACCTTATACTTGTCAGCCTGACGCCACACCGTCTCCGACTGAGGCTGCACACCAGCAACCGCGTCAAAGCAGGCAACCGCGCCGTCGAGCACGCGCAGCGAGCGCTCCACCTCGGCCGTAAAATCCACGTGGCCAGGCGTATCGATGATGTTGATCCGGATGTTCTTCCAGGTGCAGGTCGTAGCGGCGGACGTAATCGTAATGCCACGCTCCTGCTCCTGCTCCATCCAGTCCATAGTCGCAGTGCCCTCGTGCACCTCGCCGATACGGTGCGTGATGCCCGTATAGAAGAGGATGCGCTCGGTCGTCGTCGTCTTGCCGGCGTCAATGTGCGCCATGATCCCGATATTTCGGCAACGATTTAGAGGTGTAGTGCGTGCCACGGTCAATCTCTCATCTGCGAGCATCCGCTCGCGGTAATAACTACGTTGAACCTAAAATCTAATAACGCCTCTCCGAACAACCGCCAATTACCAGCGGTAGTGAGCAAAAGCCTTGTTGGCCTCAGCCATACGGTGAACGTCTTCCTTCTTCTTCATCGCGGCGCCACGGCCATTGGCGGCATCGAGCAGCTCAGCTGTCAACTTCTCGACCATGCCCTTCTCGCCGCGCGCGCGGCCGTAGGTTACGAGCCAGCGAATCGCCAGCGAGGTACGACGCTCAGGATTAACCTCAATCGGCACCTGGTAGTTCGCACCACCAACGCGGCGGCTCTTCACTTCGAGAAGAGGCTTGCAGTTCTCAACAGCCTTCTTGAAGAGCTTCAAGGCTTCGTCGCCGCCCTTCTGCTCGAGGTTCGTC
>Ga0210383_10006422_pt1 | contig 10269 bp, 7 predicted proteins | sample IncBWC14OmetaG_FD_160072 | JGI IMG/M metagenome (GOLD analysis project Ga0210383, IMG submission 160072) | Forest soil microbial communities from Barre Woods Harvard Forest LTER site, Petersham, Massachusetts, United States - Inc-BW-C-14-O ...
TTCCAACTAACCTTCCACTCAGACATTCCCAAATTGTGCCACGTTGTATTCAGCAATGACTACTAGGACATATCTATCCTGGACTACGTGCTGCGACCTGTCCATGGTGGAGAATTCAGGCTTTTGCTTTCCTCGTAATCTTAAATATTGTTTCATTCATTCAGCATGGTACACAGAGGACGCACCCATCGCCAACATCGTGGACCGTGGTCGCCTGCTCTTGGACATACTGTCTCACCAGCGTCGGTCTCCGGGAGGGTTCAGCAGCTGAGAAGATGCTCGACGATGGGACAGAGATAGGCGTGGTGCGGGGTTGTTTGGCATTATCCGTCGATTATGACCTTCTGCTGAATGTGCTGAGGATTGCGGGGGCCTGGGTTGTCGCAAGTTGACGGTTAAGGCGGTTGAACATGCGTAGTTGATTGGTGTGGTTCTTTTTTTCCCCGGAGGACGATGCGCTTATGCGTGCGGTTGCGCAGCTACTGCTGTTTGGCGTGGAGTTTTTAGACCGGGTACGAATATGTTTATGGAGCTTATGCTAATATAAAGTGGGTGTTATCGTTATGATGTTGGTTGGTTATTGTGCTAATGGAGTGGGACGTGATTTGTAGAAGGTCCGGTTGATCCTGTGGATACACGGCTGGGTTATCGTCATAATCCATCAATCAGTCCAAAAAGCGGATAGGGATGGATGGTACGCACCTATTTAGCCATGAAGAGCTTACATCGACGCCGGAGATGTGCACGAATGTGATCTTGATTGTCCTTCCACGCTTCGATCGCCGCACGTTGACGCTGCTCTCCGGTCTCGTCTGTGTTGATTGAGCCACCAATTGCACATCTCTAGGGTCAGGGTGGAATGCAAAGTATCCATTGATGGTGGACTTCGACGACAGCGGTTGATGGGACGAGGAGAGGCTGGAGAGCATATGCGTCCATTCCGGTTTTCCGGTTTAGAAGTATTCTCACTAGAAGGGGACTATCGAAGACGCATACCATTGGGGCATTTTCCATAGCTACAGCAATAACAGATAATCGGAAAGTAAAAGCTTGACTATACTCAAATGAAAACAACCTAGGTAAAGGAGATGCTCCGTCATGAGATAAAGCAGTAAGGTAAAGCATGTGAAAACTAATTATGATACAGTGGTGAGCGTGGGGGAAGCAACATCGGGTGCAAATAGGTGATCAAGCAAGAATGGGCTCAAGAGTCACTAGATTAGTTTCGTGGTAGCGGAGGCTGCCCATCCTCCATCCGCTGTGAATCGATAATTAACACGCCAGAAATTCCGCCCAGTCAGTCCGTCACTTACACGAAATCTAAACTTGCACACCATAAACCCGCTCTTTCCCTTATCCAAATAGGCCTGTGAGGGTGACAAACGTAAGGCTGGATTGAATACACTGTTTTGGGGAGGCAGCACGTACATCTTCAACGATGTATAAACCATCATAGCGATACCTGAAAATAAGGAGGCAGTGCACAATCAACAAGGGGCGGCGGGAGGATACACGTATAATTGATTGTACCCTTTGTAAGGAGCAAAGACCGAGGTGTTATTGGCACCTCGGACAACTCGAACTGGCCGCTTTGTAGATGCAGATATCTGAAGGGAGAAGATCAAGACCGAAGTGTTCGCTCAAGGAACGAAGACATTGGAGTATTCAAAAGGTACCTGCAGAGCCATGTTGTCTGGATGTTCAAAAGACTGGTCCTCAGTCTGTTGATTCAAGTGCGCTCCCTATTCGATCGTAAGCAGGTTAAAATTGAGACGACTGAGGAATCCCTACCTCGGAGTAGATGCCGTTACGTCCTCCTATTAATATGATTTAATACTAGTTCATCTTGTCATGTAGGGATCGCGTACCAGTTCCAGTATAGATACTGTTGGACACATGAGAAAAGCATAAACCATTGAGGATTTTGAGCCGATACTCACAAAGTTTCTCCCTCATCGTTATCATCCTCATACTTGCCAGACAGAACCACTGAATATGCTCCGAATTTCGTGCTACCAGAGATTCCTGCATACCGTTGTGTATGAACGAGCGCGTTTGCGCAAGCTTCTCTGCAAGTCCTAAATCAAACTTTGGAATGACGAATGGGGACCACACATACCTTGTAGGCCAACATGCGCCGACTTTAACACCAGCAATATGTCCAAATTTCCGGTCGATGTCAGGCTCCAGCGAGGGATTGTCGTAAAAGTCAAGGTTCCCCATTAGTTTAGCTCGGCTGTTGGACCATTAAGCACTGGCATATCGAAGCTGTTTGTGAAGGGCACACTCACAATCTCTCCATGGTCACGACGAGGCTTTAACGTTTCTCCAAGGTGGCAGGTGAGTGGTAAATCTAAGAAATTGAAGGTACATCACTTATGTAAACCTTAGTTGTACCAAATTTAAGTTTGCCGAACTGTCAGATTTAGCAAGCTCGATTAGGCTTGATTTAGCTCGATCAGATAAGAGGTTCGAGTCACTCCCTTTCGAACCACCATCTGAGCTGTGCATTTCCCGCAACACCCATGAGCTGTCATTACCAGACACTCGACTTGGGCTCTCATTTCTTGACGTCGTCAAATGTTGGTGGCGGGCGGTTTATAGCCACCGTTTTGGCCATCCACACTTCACAAGTCACTCAATCGAGAGCCCAGGCGGCGTCACCCACCACCTATGCCTCGCGCAAACAAAACTAGCAAAACATTGACTGGCTCTGGCACATCTGTTCGCGCACAGGCCAAAAAGAAAGCCCGTTCCATACTGACGGCAACAGGATCAACACTGAGGCAGACCCCATCTGTTCCAGAACCATCTGCTTCGACTTTACTTAATCACAGCCAACAAACTACAGACGAGTGGTATAAGTCTACCAGGACAAAAGCGGGGTACGCAAACTACGTGAAGAGTGGGAAGAAGTGGCTGGAAGAGTGGGTTGCAGGAGGCAGGCTGGTGGACAAAGACGAGAGAAGCAGAGGCCAAGAAGATGACCCTGAGCGTTCGAGTTTTGCTGATGCCTTTGACAGCATCATCTCACAGACTCCAACTGCATTGCGCCTCCTCACAGCTTATAAGTGCGACCATCAGGGCCGAGCATTCGCGACTGCAGAGGGGCTTCGTTCTGCATTCAAACATTTTTTTGAACGGTACGTATGCGCTACCTAACTGTCTTTCTTTCTACTCATAACTGTGAATGTGTAGTGTTCACGGCTGTCAGGGCGAGTTCTGGAAGTACGACGCCACTACAAAAAAATGGGAAGGAAACCCCGTTTTCGACGGCGACTACAAAGCCTATTACGAGTCACTCAAAAACCGAGATAACCGCATGGGGACATCAACCCAGGCTCTCCCGATGCTGCCGAAGGACTTCAAGATCATTATGAACTTCCTTGACACTGAAGAAGCTATGACAAACATTTCCGAGACAAGACGGCTCTACTTTAAGGCCTTCTCGACAACAGCCTTTGCTTTGTGGACACGGTAGGTATCTTCATACAGTATTGCATTGTCTCCCCTCACCACACTTACCACTGGTCTCTATGGAAGCAATGACGAGCTTATCAACCTCAAGTCCAAGGATGTTAAGAAGGCAGTTTCAACGTCGGGTTTGCCCTACATGGAGTTCCAACTTATCTTCCGAAAGACCAATAAGGATCCGAACAAGAGTACGTGCTATTGTTCTTTCTTGGCCCAACAAGTCACTGACAAAACTCGATGTAATAGGCCAACACTACCAGATTCCGCCTGACTCCGAGTCTCCCGAAATTGATTGTTATGCCCACATGTCAGCCTGGCTATCACACTTGCAATTGCAATCCCAGCGCCCACTTTTCAATGAAGACTTCATCTTCCCGGCAATTGCTTCAACGGGTCACCTCAAGTTTGGTGAACCGATGAGTCGCTCTGGCTTTGAATCACTGATGGATGACATCATTGAGCAGTCTGGCGTGATGGAGGGTAGACACGGTAAATTTACCACTCACTGCTTTCGTAGAGGTGGCGCACAGTATCGGTTTATGTGGGCTCATCGGAAGTGGAGTTTGAAAGCCGTGAAGTGGTGGGGCGGATGGTCCTCTAGTGAAAACGTAAGTCCAAGCTGCTCTCTTCCATATTTACATTACTTATCATTCTTCTTTCAGATCAGCACGATCATGCGATATCTCCTCGATGAGCTTATGGCATACGAAGAAGGGTTTAGTGACATCATGATGGGTGACAGGGCTTCTGACAGGCACGAAACATTTATGGGATCTGTGGACCCTTCTGCAGCCGTTTCGAAGGGTGACCTCCTTGTGTTTGAAAAGAACCTTCTGCTGCAAGTACGTGAACTATTGATACTCCCAATTGTATGTGATGGGAGACAGCCGGGCACGGTGATTGGTGACAGTGGTAAGACTACAAGTGCTCGATTTGCATGATATTACTCACTGCCTGCGATGTCAGGTCAATCACAAAATATTCCGACACCTCTACCTATTGCCAGCTTATACAATGCACCCCCAATCCCATCTAATTTCGCTTGCTCCTCATTGCCGACACCTCGTTCACATTCTCGGAGTCCATCAATGACCTCTATGTTAGATCCCCATTCTGCTCCCAGTTATCCTTCTCGTATTCCGGAGGTCAATACCCTTGACGATGTTTTTCGCTACTGGGAGAATGGAGCCCCAGAGAAAGGACTCTTGTTCCCACTCCGGAGTTGGCCCGACATTTATGACCGGGCTGATTACAAATCGGAGGCACAGAAGTGGAGCAACATTGGAATTGTTTACAACGAGTTCACCGGACATTGTGAAGGTGATTGGGATTTATTTGACCACAGGTATCCTGGGCTACGTTGTCAGTACACAAAACTGCTATTGGCTGTGCGAAAGGCAAGGCTAGCTCGTGGAGACACAAAATCGCGCCGCCGACGTAAACATTAGATATATGGTTTCCATAGCATGTACACACATTAATATATACCCGGTCAATAAATTTACATTGTTAGTGCACCCGAATTCACTCATGCACTGTTCGAACAGGAGAGACACATGTTCCTATCTGACTTGTCAGATGTTGACAGTCTGAGCTCCTAAATTTGCAGATTGCTATGCAGCTATTTAGGCGCGACTATGCTGTTATGTAGCATAGTGGCCTAAATTTAATGAAAATTTAGTTAAGATTTAGATACGTCTGTGAAAGGCAATACAAGTTTCTATACATGGTTGAACTTCGTCGTGAGTGCACCCACTCTCTCACAACTCATGTTTGAATCTTCCACTTCCTCTGTACCCGACTTGTCCATACAATATATAGTTCTTTTGCTGCAGCTTTCCAAGTGGATACAACACTTTTGTTATGTGCTTATTCCAATGACTCGGACCCGGGCTGCATTCAATACACTCAATTCCCACTTGTACAAATGATGTCGGAGTGTCTCAGATAGTTCTGCTAGAGTCCCCGGAATACAGCAAGCAAAAATGGTTGGAAGAAATAGATTGGAAAGTCTTCTAATAATAATAATTAAAATTCTGCCTCTCCTCGCGAATACACCATCATGTCATTTTGTATCTTTGCAATGTGCATCAAGCCTTGGCATTAAAGATGTCCATATCTTCCTTCAAATTCACATCCAGAAAAGCCCCTGATAACAAGAGCTAGACGAAATCTGAGGGAAGGATGATATCAGCGAATTGCACGAAATCGGTCAGGAACAAAGGCATACCAATTGTACACCCATTTTCTCCATCAAATACTGCTTCTTGTGAGCATTTGGTTGCGGTGATTGAACAAAAATTAATCGAGGAAGGTGGGGATTTTTGGTGACAGGATGTGTCAAACACGTTCAAGAATTGTGCAAAATAGGTAAGGAACGGAAGCGTACTGATGGCGTGCCAATTCTCCCCATAAAAACGCGCTTCTGGAGAGCCCCTGGTTGCAAAATTTCGATGAAAACTGATCGAGGGAGGTGGGAATGTCTGGTGACAGGATGAGTTGGACATATTCAAGAATCGTGTGACATAGGGAATAAACGGAAGCGTACATATTGCATGCCCGATTTCTCCATTAAAAGGTGGTTCTGGCAAGCTGTTGGTTGGAGTGTTTCAATGAAAACCAATCGAGGGAGGTGGGAATGCCTAGAGATGGGATAAGTTGAACAGATTCAAGAATAGTGCGAAATAGGTAACAAATGAAAGCACACCGATTGCGCGCCCGTTTTCTCCGTCGAAATCCGCTTCTTTTAAGACCCTGATAGCCAGGATTGGGCAAAATTTGAGTGAGGGAGGTGGTCATTTCTGGCGACAGGATGGCACGAAGATATCCGGAAATTGTGCGAACCATGTATGGAGTGGATGCATACCGATTATCTGTCCATTTTCTCCACCAAAATCCGCTTCCGGTGAGCACTTGGTTGTAAATTTTTGATGAAAACTGATTGAGCAAGGTGGGAATGTCTGGTGAGAGGATGTGTCGAACGGTTTCAAGAGTCGTGCAAATTAGGTTGGGAATGAAGGCATACCAATTGTACACCCATTTTCTCCATCAGATACCGCTTCTTGTGAGCCCTTGGTTGCAGAGATTCAACAAAAATTGATTGAGGAAGGTGGATTTCCGGTAATAGGATGTGTTGAACATATTCCGAGTCAAGAATCATGAAAAATCGGGAAGGAATCCAATTGTGTCCCTATTTTGTTGTAAAATCCGCTTCCGATGAGCCCCTGGTGGCAAGTTTTCACTGCAATGAAAACTGATTGAGGGGCGGTGTTGGGAATGTCTGGTAATAGGATGGGTTAAAGATATTCAACAATTGCACAGATTTGAGAGAACGGAAGCGTACCGATTGCATGACAATTCATCCATTAAATTTGGGAATTGAGTGCAGAGTGGCATCATGGGTATTAGGAGGAGGGTGCCCTGGTGTCGAGACTCTGAGAAGATGGAAGATCGCCTGGACAAGATGGTTGAGATTGTCAGGAGGTTGACATGTGGCATCACGAAACTCACAGGACATTCTAAGCCTTTATTCTGCTGTCTCCCCAGATGGCGAGTGGTGTTGGGTTGCACCCAACAGTGACTCGGATGATCGGGTTGAATTGGACTGGACATTAAACACTGTTTGGTCCACATCATGTTGCCAAACATGTTCTTCAAGTATCTCACTCATTCCACCTGTATACCGATAAAGACAAACACAAATCCACAGCCTATATATTGTTCATTCATATACAAATCATTCTTGTTGACCCAACGCCTCAAAATAGTCCCGCCTGTTCTCAAGAAGCTTCCCAATTACCCCCTCCAACTTCTGTCCAACATCTTTCATCGCCTTTTTATCCACCTCCTCCACCGCAAATTGAGCCAACTCCTGCAATGCCCAATCAACTGTCGTATGTAAGTGGTGTTCCTTGGGTTTAAACATGGTTTCCGTTGTGAGGCCGGAAGCGGCAAAAATGGCAGCGGCAATGAATTTGAGGATGGCTGGGTTGAGACTCAAGTCACATTTGCCGCCGTCTGCAGACCTGGCTGTATTGGGTAGGTCATCGTCAACCTGGCCTGCTACTTTCAGGACCCAGAGCTCAGTAAGGGCAGTCTGAGCTGGGCAGCGACAATCAAGGTATCCGGCGCCAAAGTTTCGCAGTGAATCGCCTTTGGTCGACTTTGAATTGCCACGCCCACCATTGTTACAGGAGATGCATTTGGTATTTCCCGCCTAGGCTCCTCATCAGAAACCGAAATGTGTCCCTGTAGGGGAAAGCTGCAGAACACTTACCCGATTCTTGAAGACCTCACATGCTACCTTTGGTCCAGCCTCAATAGTCCCGCGGAATGCATTAAAGTCTTCCCTGGCAGCCTTCGCAACTTGGAAAGTCAGTCTATCCCATGACTTGGTGTCCTCATTGTAGAACTTCTCAAGTTTTCGGGCACCTAATCAGACAACTTGTTAGGTGCATGTACGATCATCCCGAATAAGATGAACCTTTTGAACCATCATTGTTATCTTGAACTGCCTCACTCTGAGTAGTGTCGTCAACACTAGGTGGGTCTTCGATGTCCATGAACTGTAAAAGCCATTGTCGGAGGGCAACCCAATCAGTGGGTGCAATTGGCCTTAGGATTTTCGGCCATTGAAGGGCTGGTAAACTGGTCTTTAAATTGTCGCTCAAGGAGACTGCGGCATCATTCAGTTTGACTGAAGCATCATTCAGCTTTGCAGCCGCCAAGCGATAGAGGTCACTGGTTATATCAGATTCACTGGCACGAGTATCATTGAATGCCTTGATGAAACGTGTGACAGGTCCCACAGGAAGACTGTCCGTAAATGTTTCCATCGTCACAGCATCTAACAAAATTAGGTAAGTCAAAGAAGTTTTGTGGTAGGATTTATATATATATTTGCCTGCGAGTGTGATATCCATGTTCTGCTCGCTTTGCACTTTGAAAGGAAATCGTGAGGGTAAGCATTGGCATTTGAACAATTTTAATGTTAGGCTTACTTCGGTGACCAGTGAGCAACAAGGCCTGCTCTATATCTGGAGAGTGGGTAATGCATTGTTGAGTAATTGAAAAAAGGGATGTCGCAAATGATGGTAATGTTTGACTACAAATTTGGACAGCCATATACATATAATATCTCTACCAAGCGTTCAGGCTGTCAAAATCTGACACCTGGTTGGAATTGTAAATTCCAGGCCCCAACAAAGCAACTGTCAAAAATAGACATGTACGATAAACTGTAAACTTTGAACACCAAGGCAAGCAATAGTCACAATTCAACACTTGGTGTGAGTTGTAAAATTGAGACACCACCAAAATGAAGAGTCAAAATGCGACACTTCACGTGAACTATAAAATCTGGACACCAGCATAGAGGACCGTAAAAAACCGACATTTGGGGCCAGCTGTAAATTTTGAACCCCAACAAAATGAAAAGTCAAAACTTGACACTGTGTGCAAGTCGTAAAATCTGGACTCCAAGCATACCAACTGCTAAAAACTGACATGTGGGGCCAGCTGCAAATTTCGAACATCAACAAAATGAAAAGTCAAAACTTGACACTCGGGTGTCAAGTTGTAAAATCTGGACTCCAGCATGAGGACCGTAAAAAACCGACATATGGGGCCAGCTGTAAATTTCGAACACCAACTAAATGAAAAGTCAAAATTTGACACTTGTCACAAGTTGTAAAATCTGGACACCAATGGTAGGGACCATCAAAAACGGACATTTCGCACCAGTTGTAAGTTTCAAACACCACCAAAATAAAGAGTCAAAAAGCAACATTTCGTGTGAGTTGTAAAATTGTGCAAGTGAATATGGAACATCAAATTAAGACACTTCAGGATAAAGAGCAGGAATTGGGTGCACATCGGATCCAGAACCCTACGAAAATGCCCCATGTGATGGTGCAGCAGACTCACTTTGTGCAACACCTTCGGCATCGATCGGGGCATTCCCGGCTGCATTTTGATGAGGGACAGGCACTGCTGGTACTAGTATTCACCTGGTCAGACATGCCGATGCACAATATCAACGGAAAAGTGCCCACCTTGTGTCCTTAAATCCTGGTATTGTTTCAACTTCTCCTTCAGGCTCTGTTGGTAATCTAGTCATGGCGGATTGCAAAATAGGTCATTCTTGAGCTTCAACAGATGACGGAAACTGACCTTTCGGGAACTTCTTCCTGGCAGCTTGGTTTGACTTGCTGAAGGCAAGAAGGAGCTTTTCGGTCTCCTCGATGAGGTTCACATAATCAGGTGGGCCAAGATCCATTGACTGAGAAAGGGGCTGTGGTTTTGGACTTCAAGTTGTGTGGTGGTGGGTGGCAAAGATAAGGGGGGTTCGAAATTGGGGCCTTCGCCGCCAGGCAACAGTACCTGTAATTTTCGGACGGTTCATCTCAACGATAGTGAGTGGTCAATATTGAGCAGATGCGAGCGCCATCAATCGCGATCCCGTTGGGCTGACTCGTGCATCAACCGAACTCAATTTTGATGCGTCATCACTCGCAATATGGCCGATCTTACAGTTCAGGCGGTTCACAGCTTGGGACGCTAAATTTGACAGCTCGCGGTGGCGGACGGGGCCCTAAATCTGGACCACTAAGTGCAAAAAAACATTTACCTGGTGTAAAAATAGTTTGATAATATAAACCAAAAAACCAAATTTGCTCAATTTAAACCCCTTTTCTCAATACATAACTAAATATGAATTTTTTATTTGCCTTTTGGGACTGAAAAAGGGATAAGAAAAATGTCATATTTGTACCTTGAGAAACACAGAATGTGAAA
>Ga0210383_10006424_pt1 | contig 10266 bp, 12 predicted proteins | sample IncBWC14OmetaG_FD_160072 | JGI IMG/M metagenome (GOLD analysis project Ga0210383, IMG submission 160072) | Forest soil microbial communities from Barre Woods Harvard Forest LTER site, Petersham, Massachusetts, United States - Inc-BW-C-14-O ...
AATGGAAGCTCTCATTGAAGCTGCTGCTGCTGCGGGTGTAGATATATCCAAGATCACCTTTCAAGACGACGACCCCTCTCAAACCCTCAACATCATGGACGACGACGACGACGTGATGTCCACCCTCAGCGGCGATTCTACCGAGCAGTCCGAGTTTGACAGACAGCGCGCCTCTCTGCAGACTTACCTCGACTCGCTCCCGTATGACTGCGAATCCCCCGAAGAAATGCAAGAAAGCCTCGAGGACATTGTACAGAAAATATACATTTGTGCAAAGAGCAAGAATTGGCTAGTACTTACCACTTGGGATGGAATGCTTCAATGGTGCGACCTTCCGCGACTTGCATTCGCATTCGCTTATTTTGTGTGTAGCTGGCTCTTGATGCGATATCCCATGGCAAAGTCAACTCGTGCCAAACTTGTTCGCATGTATTACGAGCTCTGTCTGGCACCCGGTATCGAACCGCGCGTAATTCGCAGTTGGGCCGATATGGTCTCCCGTCTGCTTTCCAACAAACCGGGCTTGAAGCGTAAACTCGAATCCACGGACCTTGAGCTGCCTTGGCAGCCTCTCTGGCGAGTCCTCCAGAAGGAGCTCTGGCCGAAGAAACGAATCCAGGATTCTTCGTGAGTCCCTGTATGCCAGCACCTGGAATAATTATCGAATGTATCATAGGCGAAATGTTGTCAACATTTTACTGTACATTGCCGACCAATGCAAGCGCTATTACCCTGCTAGCGAAATTTCCAACATGCTTTCCGTATTTTTACCCCTGTTGACCAAGGATGTGAGCCCAATTCTATTGACCGTTCTGCTTTGGTCATTTAAAGAGTATTCAACATCAATGTAGTCGATCTTGACGATGGTTCCCGTCATCACGTCCTTCCTCCCCCCAACCCACACCCATCTTTATCTTCCTCCGCTCTTCAAGTTATGGGAAGCTTTCAACTCATCCGTGATGGACGACAGGCTCCTTGATCTTGCCGGCGAACTTTCCGAGGAACACGTCGCCGCCAAATTCGGCGATGCCGGAGAAGGAGGTGCAGATTGGAAAGATGTGGGGATGTGGACCGAAGCAGAGTGGACCTTGCTCGTTGGGAAAGGATTGGGGTCAATGAGTGCGTGTTTTCTATGTGCTTTACAAAGCTGCAAGTAAGTGTATCTTGTTTGATCAACAGATGTTCCCGTTGGAGCTACCAGAGTGGGTTATTTAGATCGTTTTAATTTGCATCGATTTAACGTCGATTACTCTAGGTTTCGTCTACAACTGCTGGCCACGCGGACACGATGGCGGATAAACAGTCACTGAGGATCAAGAAATCTGTCAGCCGATATAGTTTGTTATATCCTTTCCACTATGTTCCCGCATATCTGACCTCCCTTGTACATCTATTTCAGACGCCATTGCAAAGATATTGGTCTACTCCATGGCAGTCGATGGCCCGGTCCGCGATAGTGCTGCTCCTACTCCTCGCAACAGGGTCGGGAAGCTCCCTGCCCAGCAGACTGGATACATGGCGGGATGCAAAGCTTTGGATTCGTTGGACAGATTGATCACAAGTACTGAATCATTCTTCCATCCCTCCAACTCTGGGCCGTGGACGACTGCCGTTAGTCCTATTAATATTGTGTTGCCTGTATATGAGGCTAACGCGCAATTTTAGTTGACCACTTTCTTGCAACGACTGACATCAGAATTCAACAAACGCCTCAAGGATGAGGAACAGGAATCTTGTAAAACACCCGTTGTATGTCTCCAGGTTACTCTCCACTTACTGAGCAGACAATTGAATTTATTTTATTATCAGACTCACCGTCTAACTCCAGCAATCCGCAGAGCCTTCGTGACAATCCTGCGCACCCCAGCACTCCTTGCGATGTTCTCGAAAGATCCCATGTGTATGAGTTATGCACAAGGTTCCTTGCGTTCCATGGCCATACTGGAACCTGGGCTTATTATGCCTGAGCTCCTCGAGCGTGCCTACGGTGGCCTCGAAATCGTGAACGAGACGCACCGGACGACTGCTGTTCTCAGCATGTTGTCTGGGATCTCTCGTCCGTTAGTTTCTGAGAACGTTTGGCTTGGAGGACAGAAACATCTGGTCCCCCTCTTGGAGTTGTGTATTCCTGGAATTGATCTTGTTCGTACATTTGCTTTAACAACATTTGTGTGAACGTTCCTGAAGATCAGTTTTTTAAATCTATAGAACGATCCTGTAAAGACGGTGTGTGCTACGATGTTCATCGTCGCTGCTATCCAGCACATAAAAATCGGGGACTTGTCAATCCATCAATCTGGGATGCCTTTGTCTAGCGACGCGCCCAGCGAAGAAATGATGGATGTTGATCACGATTATTCTTTGCCCGGGGGCACCGAGATGGGAGATACACCCGTTCTCTCGAAGGACGACGAACGAGCACTTGTCAGAGATAGCACTGCTGGCTTCGCCGGTAGGATTTCTGTTTGTTCTGCTCAGCATGACTGTCTCATCTTATCTTTCAAATTGATAGATTGGGTCACTTCCTTGTTTCGACGAGTTCTGGCGCTGTACGAGAATCTTCCAGAAGAAGGCGGCAAGAAGCACACCACAGGCGGCAAGCAAGAGGAAGGTGTGCTCAAGTCCATTAAGGGCATGTTAGACGTCGTCTGCCTCCACCTCTCGGATCAACTATTCGATCTCGTGTTGAACCTGACGTATAACTATGCGATCACGAACGCAAAGTCCAATGCCGTTAGGGCGTTTGGACAGATGGTGGCATGTCTGGCTCGCGTCAGGCCTGAGCAGACCATGGCAAAATTCTTGCCGTATTGCGTCGGGCAGGTTGAGGAGGAGCTGAAACATGGTGCGTCCGGTGTTCGGACGACTTCGTCGCATGCTGCTGTGCCATCGGATACTACTTTGCATTGGAGTACGCCATTTTCTTTGTCGTCCCAACTCTGTATGACAATTCAACTTCGTATCCTATTAGATATGTCGATCCTCCGGGGGTGCCTTGGATATGGCGGTGCTGCTGTAAGTTCCACTCGTCTATTAAGTAGTTATGCCTTACGCTAATCCCTATGCGTGCCTTTAGCTGCTCAAGCATATGCAGCAAATCATTAACTTGTTGGCACTTCTGATGGAGAAGACAAAGTCCGAACGAGGGTTCAGTGGGACAGGGCGTCTCATTACTCGGGTGCTGCATACTCTTGCAGGAGTTTATCCCCTCAATAGTCGGTTTGTCAATACCAATGAATGGGAGAACCCTGGTGCGTTCGCATTGCCAAACAACTATTGTATGTTTTGACTGTTTTCCAGACTTTGATAAAGATCACAATACGCAATGGGGCCGACTTTACGAAGCAAAGGACGTATTCATAGATTGGCATGGTAAGTCAACAACAGGATTCCGCATCCCCTTGTTCAATCTCTTGCACAGTGCCGTCTACCGATGAGATCACATTTGTCTTGGATATTCTTGACCAGGTCGCCACACCTGCCTTGGATAAGGTAGAGTCTTTGCTGGAAACGACAGCAAAATGGGACAATATCGCTCGCAACGATTTCTGCCGGTGCGGTCATGTCATACCTTCACTTGGAAGCTGGCAATCTTATGGTTATATTACTAGCTACCTGCACGCTTGCAGGTCGGTCTGGAGTGGATTACCTACCTTTTACCAAGAGCAGCCAAAGGAAGTCGTGAATCCTTGTCTGAATGAGGACGTCGAACTGGCGGAACTGCTTGTGTCGCATCTGCAAGTCAAAGCTGGCTTCACCCTTACTGACCCTGAAGACCCCCGGTATCAAAAGGTTGCGGAACATAGGACACGGTTTGGAATTGTCAGCCAGCGTGCTGCCTCGGCTCTTCGGCAGAACACTGAGGGCGAAGACCACATTGACGCCGTTATTGGGATAACCAAGGCCATTGATGTCTTTTTGTTGGATTACGGGTTAAGTAGGAGCAACTTTGATGCCCTGCAGAGCAATTACGCCCAAGCGAGGGAGTGAGTTTATTCATTCCTCTTTTCATCCACTTCCATTGACATTGTGGTAATGAAGTCTGAATCGCATGTGGACTAAGCAAAAGGATAATTCGCGGTTGGTGTTCGTGAAGCGGGCCCAAGTGTACCACAGTGGGCGTGTCTATATGCATGCCCTTTATCGTCGTCGTTCCGCCCTCGATGATGGACTTCTTGCGGAATTGGTGGAACTGTCTATATCCCCTTATACCAGGGTTCGGCGGTAGGTACATGAGGCCGATTGATGAGACGATGCTCACCGACTTCTGATAGTTATGCGCAATCCGTCCTGCACAACGTGTGCGGAGTAAGTTTGTTCGTTCCACTCACTTGACAGACATCTGAATATCTCCTTAGTATTATGTCCGCTCCACTCGATTCACTCTCCCTGCTCTGTTTGATGCTTTGGCCAAAGGGAACGACCCCGATCGGATGAAGGGGGCGTTGTATGTTTTATGGAATAAGGGAATTGGTACGAACGACGGTATCGATACTCTCATCAGTTGCTAACACATTCATTAGCGGCATATGCGCTTGCTGGTAGGGACAGACCAACAAGTAAACATCGTTTTGCACTCATTTGTTTGTAGATCAAGTTTTCCATGGAAGATATCTCCTTGCTCTGCTTGAGTGTCAGCATGAGGAGAAGGTGAGTCTCACGGTATATTGAGCTAGATCCTCGTTCTCATTCGAGTGTAACTAGCCTTCAGTCCAAAAGTTGGTGAACAGCCTGGCTCAAGACTGTTTGACCCACCTCAACGAAGAAGCGGTGCACACGGACGCCTACACCCTCAATACTACTCGTGTGGATGAAGCCCTTCTCGCCTTGGAGACCGAGTTTTCTTCCTCATTTATTAACCCAGAGCTTCAGACGAAAGCTATAACTAAGGCACCATTGCGCGCCGCAAAGCGAAGCGTGATCTACAATGAGACGGTGTGAATAGATCACATCGCATTCTTACCGTGCCATTCATCATGTCTTTGTAGATCTCATCAATCCTCGACGTTGCATTGAGGCCCCAGACACATGTAAGTGTCATGGAGTGGCGTTCCAGGTTTTTGCTGATCAGCCGATTTGAAGTGGCGATACGTACAAATGGCTTCTCGTTTTCTATATGGTTTACTGCGGCGAGACGTCCCCACATCACCTGATGTGGCCAAATTCTTCTTGGAACATTCCACTAGTCCCCAGCCTACCATCAGAATCAATGCAGAACGGTAAGTAATGTTGGTTTATCAAGCATCAACCTATACGATTAATAATGCAATAGGGCCGTCATCAAGCTGTCTGCCTTCATCAAGATACGCACATACGCCCGGTCGGGTGAGGAGCTGTGGCTAGATGAATGGAGCAACCCTTTGCAGAAGCAACTCATGATCACGGAACCGGTGGCGTTCCTCGCGAGTCTTGAACGGCCTGTTCAAGATACTAAAGAGTAAGCCCTCGTGTATCCAGCACTTTGCCAGACTTTCACCGTCATATCAGCGAGGCGTACGTTGACAAAATTCGGACTGGGTTTCTTACATGGACATCTGCCATCAAGGGTTACAAGCCCGTGACTGGAGTCAAATCGGCCCTTTTTTGGGAAAGCCATTCTCAACCATGTTTGAGGGCAATCGGTGAGATCATCGCGAAGGACGACTATTTCAAGAAATTGTCCTTGCTTTGGAGTCAAGAATCTAATAGAAATGGTGGAGCCACGGAGTTGCGATCAGAGAATGTCTCTTTTGTAAAGAGCTTAGGTCCCTTTTTTAATCTGATAACTTCACCCAGCACTAATGTACAAAGCAGCGAAAATGTTTGAACACGAGGTGCTTGATAATATTCTTGCTGTGATCGACCCGCTGTTATCCGATCCCGACAAATTCAAGCAGCGTGCTGGGGCCGAATTCTTAACGGGGCTCTTGCGTGGTACACTTTGTTTTTAATGTCTCTGAACACATACAGTCTAATCCCAGTTTGCAGGCTCGAAACATTGGCCAAAACCTTTGTCTGGCAAGCTTTGGTTATGGACGACGACGCGTCTGGATCGAATTTTCGCACAGATCAAGCCAGATACTCTGGCATTCTGGGAGACTGTGTTTAATGTATGTGATCCTTTCTTTCGCTCATTGTTACATCAGCCATTAATTCAAGTTGCAGTATCAACTGCAAGATCGAGATCCACGCCGCAATAAACCCCTTGTAGACTGGATATTGGCATTGCCTCTGGAATTCAACAGCGATTCCGCATTTGCGAGTGAGAATGAACCAAATATCGCTACTGTTGCACAATGCTGACTTTACTTCAGTGACAAAGTCGCTTTCGATATTCGGGATCTTGGTCGACAGCATCGGGATCCGCTTCAATTCACTGTCGGACAAATATGTCAACCTCTTGTTCGACAACGCAAACACGGGTTATGCTGAGGTGCACATAGTCCCCTAACCCCCCTGATCTCCGCTGACACAAATGCGGATTTCAGGTCCGAACGCATATTGCACAAAATCTGTACATGTTCACAAGAAGTCAATGGCAACCTTCGTATCGTTCTACGGACGAATTTCTTCTCGCCTGTCGAGAGTCTAACGACCCTCTACGAATTCGGTGTGCCTCCTCTTACAGATCTCTACTTCTCTCCCTGACCTTTAAACACAAAGTGGGGCAAAGTACATCGACCGCATCATGGAAATTCTTGGACAATTGCCCAAATGGAAAGAAGAACGTCTGCCTCCCCCTCGAGTTAGCCAATCAGAAGCAAGTCGAATAATATTTGCGTTATCGTTGTGGAAACTAATCCCAAAATTATAGTACGACAAAATTGGATTGACCCGTATGCAACATTCATTTGCAACGTCAGTAACATGCTAAATGTGCTACATAGTGCTCCAGTGGATCTGGGTCTCAGCTCATGGCGCTCAAGCATGCCTAATATTCCCATATGCTGTTCCCATGATGTACGTGGTTCAGCGTTCGTGCAACAGACAGACAAATAATATCTCCTTAGGCCTGAAATCCTTCGAATGTCCGAGCTCAATGACAGTTCCGAGTTACAAAGATACAGCTCGGCCGTCTTGTATATCATCTCTGCGGTGTCACCGCCTGTTGAGTACATTGAAGTCATTCTAGAACACTTTGTTACTGCTATCGAGTCGTCTACGGTAAGATAACAACTGTTGTGATATCCATATGTACTGATGATCGTGGTCAGTCCTGGCGCATTCGCCTCCATGCTTTGCCCGCTCTAGTCGTGTTCTTTTACCGGAACTTGTTGTCTATCTCCCCAGATGGTGTCTCGAAGGTGATGGATGTCTTAGTTGATTGCCTCGCGGACGAGAATGTGGAGGTTCGAGAAATGGCTTCACAAGTGCTCTCTGGCATCGTGCGGTGCTCACAGCGACAAAGCATTGTACCCTTGAAGGTAGGTCCTTGTTCGCTAGTCGTTGACATCGGATCTCAAGCGCGTCGCCACAGAATCGGTTCGTTGCATTAGCTCGTAATGTCACGCTGCCCCAACGGCGGGATCCGGCGTACGCTGAGTCGCTACGTTCCCTCCATTCTGCGATTCTCGGACTGTGTGCCCTCCTAGAAAGCTTCCCATATTCCGTCGAGCCTTGGATGCCATCACTTACTGAAGGTAGAATTTCCCAGGCTAGCTCTCTATACATTTCCTAACCCAACTTTTGTCCCTGCAGTCCTTTCGCCTCATGCCACCGACCCCCCTCCAATTTCGACTACCATCCGCAAGTGTGCATCTGAATTTAAAAAGGTGCGAGGGAATATTTTGCCGCGAGAGCGACTTGACAGACATTGCTTTTCTTAAGACTCATCAGGTACGCTTTCACCAGCCCTTGATTTTATTCATGCGTTGATCAATTCAATAGGACACATGGCATAAAGACCAGCAGGCGTTCGACGAAGATCAACTCCAGAGTCTTTCCGCCATGCTCGTTGGTACATCATACTGTAAGTTCCAAACATCAATCCTTACACACGCCGCCGCTCACACTGCGGAAAAAGACGCATGAGGTTCCAGGCATAATCTTGACTTGTCCGAACCTTCAATTGGCACATTGTATTCATAATTGGTTGCATAATATCGCAATATTTACGTATCTACTCGGACCCCGGAACGACCGACACAATCATCCTTTCTGAATTTTATTCGTTACAAGATACCCGAACACAAGATTTCTACAGAATCGACAATGTATTCAACGATCCTGTCTCATTATCCTTCGGGAAATGATCCCCAACATCGGCTAGAACATTACAACTGCTTATCGATGACATTCGGATATTCGAGCAAGGTGCGTGTTCAACATGTGTTGTTGATTGCCCTGTGGACATCTGCTTCCCTGCTGGTGGGACATTCGAGTCCGCTCGTCCGAGCACCGTCGGAGTGGAATGCCGTAGAGTTCATAGACCTGACATAGACGTCGACCCTTTCGAACAGGATTACCTGAAAAAACAGACTCGCTCAGGGCCTCAGACCATCAAATGGAGCCTTGACCTCAATGAGCTGTGTATTTGAAGGGATATCTTACAGCTAGGGTAGACCGAGGAAAGAACCTGCCGGATCTTCATGTTCAGAACAGGAGGTGAGGTATTTAGGATTAAGTATTGGTCTCATAAAATAATGGAAAGTCAACAATTAAGAAATCGTGTACGGTACAGCCCAGTTTATGAGAGGTGTATAGACGTAAAATTCAGTTTCGGGTCTCCGTGCCTGGAGGGTCTGAGCATCCACGGCCTGGTGACCACACAGTATAAGGGTAACATTAGCGTCGACATTAAGTAACACTTCCCTTTGGTTGCTGGTGGCTAATTTCTACAGGGCAAATCTCGAAGCACAGTCTAGCTCTATTATTATTATTAAGTCTTGTGGCGTTCTAGGCAGACAGCACAAAATTCTCCGAGTCATCTACCTTTAAACAAAGCATTAAATATTGCGAGATCGAAATCCAACTTGCATGAATTGTAACCGCCAACAAGTTATTTCTTCATCGTTCGAATTCGTTTGATCTACTATCCCAAAACAGCTATCACGCTCCATGATCATCACACTTACCTAACTTGGAAGGTTCGCGGACATCGAATTCTGGCATGCCATCCATTTACGGAAGAAAATCAATCTTACATAATGGAATTTATAGAATCTCAATTACTAATTTTTGGTTCCAATTTGGTTCCATCTCCATATATAGGAGTCTTGGGTGTGCATGATGATTTGCTGAATTAGTCTTACAACCTGGGGACCCTCGGCAACTTTGGAAACAGATCCCCAAGCCCCAAGGGGATCAGTCTTTCGACCGTGACATTTATTAGGACATTCGACTCCGAATGTCTCCTGGGTGACCGGTGACCGGTCGACCGGCTCGAATCGCCGTCGCTGCAACAGCGGTGGAAGTTTGCAATGACATTATTTAATTGAAACTGACTTCTGATTTGCCATCTTACAAAACTCTCCTGCATCTATGTTATTGTTTTCGACATGACAGACGCCGAACGATTATTCCCGACCTGGTTAGCGGTTCCGTGGGCTTGATGCGGATCAGCACGAGGCTAATTCATTTTGTGGATCTTCATCGAGCATCGTAAAGTCGAAGGCACATAAACCCTTCCGTTGTCGAATTGTGGATGCTGAATACCGCGGGTACCCACCAGCCGTAATTACGGAGGTAGACGGTTCAAGGAATCTTGCAGATGGGCGTTCAGGTATTTATATTGTCCAAAGGTTGAACGAACATTAATTAGTTCGTCTTCGTCTGCAAGTAGCACTATTGCCAGAATATGGAAGGCCCCTTGCAGCAAACAAGGAACAAGGCGGTCGTAGCGGAGCGGTATACCTTAGCATCTATGGCAAATCGTTATCGACCGCAGACATGTCCATCGATGGGGGTCAACTGCAGAGTTCACGATTGCCAAATAGACGTAAAGCAAAGATAAACTTTCTTACACAGTTCAACCAAAGTTAAACCATCTAGAGACTAGAATTGAGGGCTTGAACTGATATGGATTCACTTGACGCGCGATGGCGGGAGGCTCGAAAGGAGGTACAACCGCCGACATCAGTAAGGTAATTTGAACGGGGATGATACCGCATTCATCACATTCCATACCCCCTGTTAGATTGTGCAGTGTTTCCACGTGGACGGCACGTGTTACCGCCAGTCGAGAGCGCAAGGAAGGAAAAGGACAGCATTCTGCAGATCACAGTGAAAATTTGCAGATCGACAAGAGAGTCAGAGAGACCGACTGTGTTGTCGCCTCTGCGCAGGAAA
>Ga0210383_10006425_pt1 | contig 10266 bp, 19 predicted proteins | sample IncBWC14OmetaG_FD_160072 | JGI IMG/M metagenome (GOLD analysis project Ga0210383, IMG submission 160072) | Forest soil microbial communities from Barre Woods Harvard Forest LTER site, Petersham, Massachusetts, United States - Inc-BW-C-14-O ...
TTTTGGGATTGGTTTGGATTATCATGTTTTTCACGCCTCCATTTGGAAACCGACAATTACTACTGGCTTCCTTTAAGGTATCGGCGGGCGCTCAGTTGATCCCACCCATTTGAAAGTGGTCTTGTCGGACGGATGCTTCCGTTTGAATTGATCGACGAGAATAATCCTGCCCGTAAAGTCCTTGCCCCCTTCGCCGATCACTGGCGCGGAAAACACGCCGACAATTTGCCTCAGTGCTGTTGTGGCTGGCGGGACTTCGATATGCGACATAAAGGGAATCTTTGATTTCGTCCCTTTGACGTAGCCATCGAGAATAATCACCCCCTCACGATGGCTGTCGTTCGTGATGTCAGCATCGAACCGCACTTGCATCATGGGATTCTGACCGCCTCCTCCCCATGCGTAGCACCACACGTTGGTTAGCGGATGAATGTGAATGTACAGTTTGGGTTTGCGCCTCAATCTATTGCCGATTCGTTCGGCTATGGGATTGAAGATCAGCGCAAATGGCTTGAGCAGCGTTTCGACCACGGTCTTGATAATGCCGGGTTCGGGCAGCGTGGGCATTGAATCCTTGGACTAAGCGGTCAGCGCCGCAGGTCCGTCGCGGCTGGAGTAGCCTGCTGCTTCGGAGCCTGCTGCGTGCCGCCCTTTCCTCCGCCCGGCACCAAGAGCGCATACGCGCCCAGCCCAATGTAAAGCACGGCGAAGGCGACGGGAACCCACCGTTCGAGATGCGTCAGCGGGACATACATGTCTTCGACTGGCTTGTCCTTCTTTGTCCTGTTGTGACCGCAGACGAACCACTCGTGGCGGAACAGCGCGACCGGAAGCTGCTCTTCAAGCTCGTGGATCACCGCGAACTTCGCCGTGTTCAAGTCCTTGTAAGAGTCCACCAAAGACCACCAGATGAAACACACGATCAGCCCGGTGGCGGGGATCAGCGCGTTCCATCGCTGGCTTCCGAACGAGGAGTGGAAGACCACGAACAACGTTACCAGACTGGAATTCAGCGTGAGCAGGTAGTTGTTTGAGTTTTGCCGCTTGTCGCTGGTGTGCTGCGCGGTCTCGACGAACAGCTTGTACTGTTCCAGCAGGTGGTCTTGATACTTGTCGCCGTACTGCTCCGGCGTCCGGCTTTGCAGCTTGCTTGACGACAAATCAGCGTTCCCCCCTGACCAATTTTTTCAGAAGCTCCCATTCCCATTTGTAAATCTTGTCGGTCGCCAGAGCAGTCGTCGGCTTGTAGCACGTCTTGCCGCTGTATCCCCAGAGCAGGAAGTATGGCACCTTTTCGTCGCGGGCGATCCTAAGCTCGGTAGCCACTCCGGTAGCCGTGTGCGTGTGCTCGCCGCAGATCACGATCACGAGGTTAGCCTGCCTGATCCGGGTGCGGACTTTCTTCTCCCAGTCGCGTTCTGCGAACGGCTCCTTGACCGACCAGTCGGCTATGTCGAAGTCCGTGTCGGGGTGCTTCGACTGTCCGACCAGCGCGGTACGGAGAAACTCATCGTGATCGTAGTCAAACGCTATGAACGCTCTAGGATTCGCCATGGGCGCTTTATACCCTAAAAGTTACGTTACACCAAGCATCATCCCACGGTAAAGAGCCCGGGGGCGGCTGCCCTTTTTATTTTCAGCCTTTTGCGCTCCGAGCCTGATTCTGTTCGTGTTCTTTCACCGCGTCCCGGTGACGCAGCTCCATAAGAAGCTTCAGAAAATATTCGTGGGCCGCCCAATTTAGAAGCGTGAAAAAGCTGTCTGGCACTGGCCCCGTTCCGTCCCAACTCTTAGCGAAGCTGAGTGCTAATTGCCGTTCGATATGAATCTTCGCATCCTCGTCGGTCAGTAAACCTGTCTTCCCCTCTCCCCGGCGAACTGTTTGCACGGCATCTTCAATTTGCTTTTGATAGTCCTCTGACATGTTAATCCCTCCATCATCGACGTTAGCATGGGGGTTTCTTAGGGTGTCAACGGGAGAATTTTATCGGGAGCGAGCACGGTACCTCGGGGCTCTGAGTTCCAAAGCACCGTGCATTCTCCGTTAGAGGCGAGCGCGGCGCTGCCTTGGAAAGTGACTAGCGAACCAAGACAACCACCGCGCTCAAACCCCATCGCGCCAGTACAGGCAAGGAGGCCACCGCGCTTCAAACGTTGGAAAACACCTGACTGGCTGCGTATTGTCGCCGCATCACCGGACACGGCGACAAACTCAAGAACTAAAGTCCAATCGCAGGATTTCGGATTTGTTGCACAGCAAAAGAGCGCCACCTTCTTCTACGAATCGAACCTTCAGCAGATTCCTTTTTCTATCGAAAGACAGATATTTGCCAATCCGTCCTTCCCACCCTCGTCGGCTTATCATTACGGAATCGCCACGCCTAAGAATCCTGCCTCCAGCGAAGACGTTGCTGTTTCCACCGGTGCCCTTGCCCGCTGGCGATTCACCGAGTCCGTGTATGCTCCAATCTGGAAATGTCATCGAGCCACCTCTGTCGGAATCTCGATGTGGTGGGACAGAGGTTCTGGATGAAAATAATCCTCTACTATGGAATTTACCTTGATTTGGACTCCACGCTGATTGCTCACAACGAGATATCCGGTTATGAAAACATGCGAACCCACCGGGAACTTCGCCACTTCTGGAGAAATCGTTTCATTCGCCGTAATTGACAGAAATTGGTCGGTGCGTTTCGAGGTTTCGTTAAATGCCATTCTCACAGTGCACTGGTCCTTCCGCCACGTTGGCTCGCTTGCAATCACGCCTGCAATTTTTACCAAGTTCATCGGCATCGCAGCCTCCAAAACTTAATCGTTTTTGAAACTAGACGGAACGCTCGCCAAACCCAGCTCCAAATCGATGAACGGCTCGCCGTTAACTTCCGAATTCAGCCGGGTTTCCTGCGCGATCAACTCCCCCATAGTTTTTTCTTCGGGTTCAACTTGGTAGAGCAATGCGTTCCGGGATAAAAGCACGGCCGCAACAAGCTCCTGTGCTCTGGCAACCTTGTCTTGTTGTTCCGCATACTGAATCTCAAAGGCCTCAACCTCATCCTGAGTGGGCCATTGCGGAAGAGCGCGTCCCTCGGACTTCAAGTCCCGAAGACCTTCGAGCAATTTGGTTTCATTTTGGGATTGGGCCATGCTATTCATCAGCCTAAGCTCGGCAGCGTCCAGTTTTCCCCGGAGAGAATCAACCACGCCTTTTTGCTTCCGGCACTTAGCGCGAAGTTCCAGAAGTTGGGATGCGAGAGTCGTTTCCCGATATTCGATCAAGATTTTTTCTAATTCTTCCGCCGAATCGAGCAGCGGAATCAACTCACCGACCAGTTTGTCCCGCCTCTTTTGTAATGCCGGGCTGATAGGGCTGAGATGGAGTAACCTTGCAACGATGCTGGTCGATTTGGTCGGGTCACTATTCCCAGAATGAACAACTCGCTCAACCACTCGTCCCGACCTAGTGCGGGGAATCTCCGCCATCGGTGCGCCAAGTTCTGACACGCCTCCAGAAAATCCTCGGTCTGCCTGCTTGTACAATGTTTGAAGCGGTGACTTAAAAGTTCCCATTGTTGCCTCCTTTTTATTTTCTAAACAACTGCGTTGCGGCGCGTGCATGCTGCGCAGCATCCACAGCGCCCGTGCTTTGCACTACGGCGAAACTCGTCAGTTCCACCCAGCGAACCTGCGTCACAACCGTACGAACGTCCACAACCTCCACCGTGTTTTTGCTGTTCGCTACGGGAATCTAGCTCTGCATCCTCGTCTTCCTCCTCCGGTTCGGCTCCATCCGATTCATCATTCAGCGCCGAGTCCAAAGCCAAGTGCATAGCGCCACGCCGAGCATTGCCTGCATCCAAAGCCATACACAACTTGGCTACACGGTCCGCGTCCTTGAAAACATCCTGATGGAAATGCAACTCTCCACCACGCACCTTGGGGACCTTAATTTTGGTGGACCTCCAATCGGCCCGGAAGCCTGCGGCTTTTGCGTTGCGCTCCATAGACTCCAAAGTTTTCTGCGCGATTGCCGTGGCTGGTTTCTGTTGAAAATCTGAAAGTCTGGCCATGCTATTTTTCCTCCAAATTCGTTTTGAAAGCAGAACGTGGCGCTGCGTTCTTGGCTTGCGCGGCGCTTTTTTCAGTCATCAACGGCGGCATTGTTGGTTCTGGATTGTGATTGGTCGTTTGGGAAGTGAATGTTGTTCCAATTCCCTTGCTGCCGCGACTGCCCATGTGAACCGGTGCCGGAGCTTTGTTAACCTCAACATCGTAGGCGGAGCGAGGTGGTGTGTTGTCGATCAACCGTTGACCCTCTGGTGAAATTTGTTCAATGCTCGAAAGTTCCAGGATTGATAATTTTCCTGGCGGATTGACGTTTGTTGTTTGCTTGGCGTTCGTGAAATTCGTTCCTGATTTGATTGGTGGCATTATTTTTGCTCCTTTTTGCTGCCGAGCGGTGCGAACACTTCATCTAAGCCCATCGCCTCATTTACTGGCGAGGTTTCAATGTCGCCACAGCCTGCGTCCAGTTCCATGCCGCTAGAGGCAAGGCTGCGGGGATGCAGCTGGTTGTATTCTTTCGACGGATCACGCTGCGACATCTTCGGGTCTGCGTTGTCATTTACGTTTTTCATCGTTGCTCCTTGTGTTTAGCCAGCCTGATTTCCTGCAAAAGAATCGATGCTTCGAGAATGTCGAAAAGATATTTAGGGTCACGCGTGATTTTCAACTTGCGCAATGTGAGGCGCATTTCTTTGACCACAAGTTTCAATCGTTCCCGGCGGCTACTACTCATCGCTGGTTGCCTCGTCTTCATCGCCATCGCCAGCTTCCAGTTCGAGCGGCGCGATCCAACCTTCAGGATGTCCAATCTCACGGGACCTGTTCGTCATGCCCTCGATTAACAACATGATTTTGTCCTGGCCGCCGTCTCCGGTTACGGTGATGCTTGGTCGGCCTTCACATCGGTCGGCGAGAGAAACAATTGCGGCGATGTTTCCGTCCAAGCTCTGCTCGTACCATTGCTTGGCTATTTTTTCTGCGCCAGTTTTAGCGGGGATTGGCTTATCACTGGCGAGCCGCTCGCGGAGGGCTTTGCTGATTTCCTTGCACAGTGGACGGCCTGAAGGGTTGGCGCTCGGCTGTCCTTTCTTGAATCGGTGCTCACTTCCAAAACCATTTCCCGGTTCGAAGCTGCGGCCACGTGGCTTTTTCTTTATGCGGGTAATAGGCACTACGCGGGTAACAGGCGCTAATTGCTGCTGGTCCTCACGCTTCACACGTTTAGCGGATTTCACTACTTTTGCACCACGCTTCTCAAAAGGGAATGGATCGCCAATTGCCATGTTAGTTTTTCTCCACAACTTCCACACGCGGACAGGAAGGCACAACGCATCGAAAATACAAATGTGGACTTGGTTTCTGCCATCGTGATTTGAACAGCGGAGCAGGCACTTGTTTCATCGGCACGCCCGGATGATAGGCGCACCTCATGCGCTCACCGCATCCATAGCTTTCACCGCTCTGTTCTTTAGGGCCTTGCGAATGCGATTTATCTCTTCAGGCTCTAGAATCAGCCTGCCAGTTTCGGCGAAGGTAATGCGCTGTACGGGGACGCCGGATGCCTGCGCCAAACTATGCTGAGTCAAGCCAACTAATTTTCTCTTGCGGGAGATCGTTCTACCTTCGCCATGATTTAGTGCCAGCTTCATTCGTCCCCCCGGACTTAAAAAATTTATTGCATCTGGTAGGAAGTTACTCAGCAGGTCGGGAAATGTGAACTTGAGCTAAGTCAGCTTGCATTCATTGTTGGTAGGAAAAGAGTTATGGCAGAAACGTCCTGTAGGATGCCCAGTGGGCCAGGAAATAGATCGTAATCGAAAGGGGAATTTGGGTCTGGTATGCTCTCCCTACATACGTTTGGTGACGTCCTAGAGCTGATTTGGCGCATTTCCCGAGCTAGCTAGCGTTAACCCACGTACCTAGCTCATTTCACTAGTGGCGTGCGGATGCGGCGATGATGCCCGTTGCTTGGATTCCGTCTGCTCTAGTAGCTGCTCTGCCTGCTCCCATGTGTGCTTTAGATCGGGCAGCTGCTCTTCTAGCTTTCTCAGGTTCTCTTCCTGCTGCCTCACTTGGTCCTTGAGGGCTTTGACCTTTCCGGCGAGTTGACGTTTGCGTTGGACGGCTCCCTTGTAGGCTTGGCCGCAGTTGTGAACGTGCAGCCGCATCTTACGGATTTCGATGATGAGTTGCTGTTCGTTCATTTACTTCACTCCGGCTCTGATTTCCTTCTTGTACTTTCTGAGCGTTCCTGCGGCTATGGTGATTTTGTGTTTCACGAGGAATTTAACTGCCAATTCCTCGGAGGTGAGCTTTGGATACTTCTTCATCAAATCGGCCAAAAGACGCTTCTTCTTATTCTTGCGTTCCCTGTCTTCTGCCGATGCTCCGCCCTTGCTCCTCTCATTGGCCAGCGTTCGGCACTCGCCCGGCTTCTTGTACATACGGAAGTGGCCTTCATGGTTTATGAAAGGGCGGCCAATGATTTGAAAAGGGCCGCACGGTGCGAAGTCGCGTGCCTTGATGCACTCGATATGGATAATGTTCTTTTCCTTATCAATCTGCTTGATGCCCCATACGGCACTGGCCATAGCGCCAATGTCGCCCGAGCCACGCAAGACGTTTTCGAGAGTCATCACATGTTCTCTGGCGAAAAGTCTAGGGGAATGTTGCGAGACTGTTATCGACCGAGCGCCGGCTCCTATTAGGCCGAAAAGGTTTTTGGCGAGTCCCTCTTGATTGTCGCGTGCGCTGCTTTCTTCTCCTTCCCCGAAACGAATCGCAGGATCAAGGAAGACATCCGCACCCTTAACGGCCTTGAGGATGCGTTTGTCGTCTAACTCCGGTGTCGGGCCTTTCGATAGAGTGTGTACGCGCAGAGAGTGACGCTTGACGTGAGGCATGAGTTTGAATAGTTTCAGGCGATGCTTGAACGGAGTGATCGATATCTCGGGCGTGATGAAAATGACCCGCCGGTTATGAACATCCTTCACCCTGAAATAGCGCCAGAGTTTTTTGTCTTCTCGGGTAGACAGAAGAAGGCGAACCCATTCCAGCATGATAAGAGTCTTGCCGTGTCCGCTCAGCCCTCCAATCAGGGTGATTCCGCCATTCTGTAGAATTCCATCAATGGCGAAACTCAGTTTCGGAGCGTTCTCAAAATCTGAAAACGAATGGAAGTAGTCCTTGCTGTGGTCACTCATCGAGTCTCCTTTTGAAGCGGGCAAGAGCAGAGAGATTCAAGACGCCAAAGGAGACCCGGCTGCTAGGTGCAGCCTGAAGTCAAACGTCCTGCGGATCTCTCTGCTATTTGCCCTACAACTTAATATACTTTTCACAAAGAACATTCAGGGTGAACATCTGCGCTGGAAGGCGCGCAGATGTTAAAGCTCGCTCCGCTCGCTTTCTTAAAACCTTTGAAAACCCTGCCACTGAGATAATCAAATCTTCATTACAGGCAATGTCAAAATAAAGGTTTTAAGAAAGCTCGCGGTTTCCAGCGAGCTTTAACATCCGCAGCGGAGTGATGCGCCAGCATCACGGGAGCAAGGATGTTAGTCTTCAATACCTCTGCTACACAGAGCGAGGGCGTAGCCCGAGCGACCAAGCGAGGGCTTAGTGTTCCGAGTTGTTCTTCTCTAGGGGATCGGAACGCGGAACACTAACTCACTTTTACCACGAAAACAGCTGAAGAAGCCAGTGTGTTCCGAACTGTTCCGAGTAGGTTCGGAACAGTGAGCAAATCGAGTTTTAGGGTTCTATCCATATGAGGAGCAACTTCATATGGCCATTATCAAGAAACATTTGGAACCTGTGGCGAAGACCTGTACCTTAATCGCCGCGCGCCGTGATGGGAACAGGAGAAAAATCTTGACCCGAAAACGGCATCAGGAAGGACAGCTTTTGAAACTGAAAAATGGATTTGCGGTGAGGTACTACGAACGTGAAGATGGTGGTCAACGTCAGCGCGTGCAGAAATTCCTAGGCACGTTCGGCGATCTGCCTACTCGACGTTCCGCCCTGAATGCAATGCAGTCCGAAATGGCTGTAGTGAATTCACACATCGCCGTCCGTCCACAACAATCACATCAAACCTTCCGACAGCGAGCAATGCAATGGATTACGGATTGCGAGCAGCGGAAGCAGAAACCGCTAAAACCTAGCGTGTCCAATAACTGGCGGGGCATTTTGAAAAATCATTTGTTGCCGTTGATCGGAGAAATCCCTCTCTGTGACGTTGGCAACAAAACTATGCGTTCTGTCGTTGAACGACTGTCGAAGAAGAAACTGGCGCCAACTACGATGCAAAACATTTTGCTCGTGGCGAAGCTCACAGTTGCTTCCGACGTTGATGACGACGGCAACCGGGTCAATCCACGTTCGTGGAACAGCAAGTACATAGACGCACCACCAGTGAACAGCAAAGAGCAACATAGGCCCTCATTCACGGGCGACGAAGTTACGCGAATCGTAGCGGCTGCAACCGGACGATTGCAGATGCTGTGCGTGCTACTCGCTGCCTCTGGATTGAGGGTGGGCGAAGCTCTAGCTTTGGAATGTCGTCACTTCAACGGGGCAGCGGTTGAAGTAACGCAAGCGGCATATCGGTCTAAGATCATCAAGCCAAAGACAAAAAATGCCTATCGCTTCATTGACTTGAGCCCGGATGTTGCCGCGCTACTCAAAACTCACATTGGCAAACGCACAACTGGATTTATTTTCTGCTCCAGTCGTGCCTTCCCCATGAGTCAGTCGAACCTTCTCCGGAGAGAACTGCACCCTGTGCTGGCAAGTCTCGGAATCTCGATGAGGGGATTTCACAGCTTCAGGCGATACCGAAACACATTTCTCCGGCAATCGCATTGTCCAGACGGACTGCTCAAATTCTGGATGGGTCACAGTGACGCGAGCTTGAGCGACACATACGACCGTTCAGCCGATGACGTGCAATACCGTCGAGATGTTGCAGCGAGCATGGGCACGGGTTTCGTGCTCCCGGCAACAATCACGGGGAAGTCTGGAAGCCCCTTAAAGGGCGTTACGGGACGTCAGACGGAAATCGCTGAGCAGTGTGTAAACGCTTGATTTCATTGGGTGAAGTAGTGGTTACCGCAGTCGCGGAAAGTCAGCTAGAATAGCGTCGTGCGACGGCGATTCTTTACCGATAACTTCGAGGCGAAATCGGCTGTATTGCGCGGCGACACGGCCGAGCATTTGGGGCGCGTGCTGCGCGCGGAGCCAGGGCAGCTTTACGAGTTGAGCGACGGCGAGCGCATTTGGCTGGCTCGTATAGACAAGGTTGCGCTGTCGAAGAAGGGCGGCAATCGGATTGAGTTTACATTGGTGGAAGAAATCGAAGAGCGCCAGCCTGCACTGCAAATCCAACTTCTGATTTCGTTCGTGAAATTCGACCGGCTCGAGTGGTCGTTGGAGAAGGCCACGGAGCTGGGCGTGACGGAAATCGTCCTGCTAGCTGCCGCTCGCAGCGATAAAGCGCTCGTTGCAGCCGCCGGCAAGCGGCGTGCGCGTTGGGAAAAGATACTGCTGGAGTCAGCACAGCAATCGCGACGAATGCGGCCTCCGATTCTGCGAACTGGAGTTGGGGGAGGGCGAAGCGGTGGGGCGCATCAGGCGATACGTCCGAAGGGTGCGTTCGAAGAAGCGGGCGCGGCTTGCAAATTGGTGCTGTCGGAGCGTCGCGAAGCGAAATTAATGCGCGATGGGCTGAGCGTCTATGCGGAGCCATCCGCGAGCTTGGCGATTGGACCGGAAGGCGGCTGGACGGATGACGAATTGGCTGCGGCACGGGCGGCTGGGTTCGCCGAGGTGTCGTTGGGGCAAAACATTCTGCGCACGGAAACAGCCGTGGTGGCGGCGCTGGCGGTTCTGGGATACGCACTGGGCGACTAGGCGCGTGAGTGCGCGCCCGTTGCACTGGGCGTTCCATATTTCTTCGGCTAGCGTGAGGCGCACAGAGCTAACTGCAATTTGGAGTGCGTGGCCTGGGCATGCTATAAATAATCAGGCGAAGAATGTTCGAGACATCCAACCCTGCCCCGACGACTCCAACCGACAACTCGCGCATTCCCCAATTGCGGCGCGAGCTGCGGAGTTGGACTCGCGATCTGGCCGTCGCGCTGGGACTCGCTCTGGTAATCATAATTTTCCTGTATCAGCCGGTGAAAGTGGAAGGCACCAGCATGG
>Ga0210383_10006430_pt1 | contig 10264 bp, 8 predicted proteins | sample IncBWC14OmetaG_FD_160072 | JGI IMG/M metagenome (GOLD analysis project Ga0210383, IMG submission 160072) | Forest soil microbial communities from Barre Woods Harvard Forest LTER site, Petersham, Massachusetts, United States - Inc-BW-C-14-O ...
GAACTGGTCGCTCAAGGGCAGAATGCGCGCGGAACCTTGCGGCTCATTTCTCAACAGGACAAAGGATCGTTCCGCAGCTTCGCGCGCCACATCCAGATTTCCTTTCGTCAACGGCCCGCGGTTTTCGCGAGACTCATCCGTGTACGGATGTTCGAAGAGGCCAAGCGCAAACTTCACGCGAAGCACGTGGCGCACGGCATCATCGATCTGTGCCTCCGAGACTTTACCTTTCTTGACGAGGTTCACCAGGTGCTCGTGGTATAGATTGCTTTCCATATCCATATCCACGCCGGCAGTGAAGGCTCTCCATGCGGCGGTTTCTCCGTCATTGGCGATGCCGTGCGCTTGCAATTCGGCGATGGAAGTCCAGTCGCTGTCCACTACCCCCGGAAACCGCCATTCCTTCCGCAAAATTTGTGTGAGAGTAAACGGATTCGCGCTGGTCGGAACTCCGTTCAGCGTATTGAAAGCGCTCATCAGGGAAGCGCTGCCCTCATCCAGCGCCGCATAGAATGGCGGGAGATACACTTCGCGCAAAGTGTGCTCGGAAATTTCCGTGGTGTTGTAATCGCGGCCGGCTTCCGCTGCGCCGTAGCCGACAAAGTGTTTTACGCATGCGGCGATGCTGTCCGGCGCGCTCAGATTTGCGCCCTGGTATCCACGCACATACGCGCGGGCGATCGCGCTTCCCAGGTACGGATCTTCTCCCGCGCCTTCCATCATGCGGCCCCACCGCGCATCCCTGGCGATATCCACCATTGGCGAAAACGTCCAGCGCACCCCGGCAGCGGAAGCCTCTTGAGCGGCAATACGTGCGGCTTTCTCGACGATTTGGGGATCCCACGTTGACGCCAGTGCCAACGGAACCGGAAATTCGGTGCGGTAGCCGTGAATCACGTCCAGGCCATTTATCAGAGGAATGCGGAGGCGGGATTTCTCCATCGCAACACGCTGGTAAAAGTTGGCGTCCTGAACGCCGCGCAGGTTGTAGAGCGAGCCGACCTGGCCCTTCTGCACCATTTCTTCGTAGCCGCCCGGCCCGGTTTCCGGCCCCGTCGGCGCGCCAACCGAATATTGAACCAGCTGGCCGACTTTCTCCTCGACGGTCATCTCCTTCAGGAGCGCGTCGATTTTTTTCTCGACAGCAGGTGAGACAAGATTTGACCTCACGGGCAGCCCGTGGAATCCGGCGGATTCTGTGGAAGTTTGGCAACGAGCGCCAGGTAGCGCAAGAAACGTGAGCAGACAAAGAATCAGAGATAGGCGTAGTGAACGAGGCGGCACGGGTTTCAAACTCCTAGTCAGCATGCACATCGTATCCCGATCGACTGGGTTCGACGGCACGCACTGCTTTTGGGAAGCGCCCCGTTGCTACTCGTCAGAAACCGGGGCGGCCGGAGAGTTGCAAATCGTTATTCTAGCGGGATTGCGTGGAGCAGTAGCGCCTCACCCCGGAGCCGCCAGCAGCATTCCCGCCTTTCACTTCCGGACCGTTGCAATGATAAATCGATTTATTAGCTGAAATCTATAACATTTTTCTATTTAAGCAGGGGCCAGCCGTATGCGTTCTTGCTCCCTTGCCCTCCCTTGTGCAAGACTACGCCACAAGAACCATCATAATGATACGGACAAAGAAAACCCAGCCTAACGGTGGTCGCTCGGTGGGCAATTCGTCCATCAGCCTAAAGGAATTGGCTGCTCATCTTGGACTCTCCTCCGCCACTGTCTCCCTGGTCATAAATCGTTCTCCCGGCGCTAAGTCCATTCCCGCCAGCACGCAGCAACGGGTGCGTGATGCCGCTAAGGAGCTGAATTACCGCCCAAACCTAATGGCCCGGTCCTTGCGCCAGAAGCGCAGCTTTACCATCGGCGTCGTGGTTCCAGAGGTCAGTGAGGGCTATGCCGCGCTGGTGCTGTCCGGGATTGAGGACCATCTGCTCCAGGAAGGATATTTTTACTTTGTCGTCAGCCACCGGCATCGCGCGGACTTGATTGAAGAATACCCGTCCCTACTGCAGCAACGCGCTGTAGAGGGCATCATCGCGGTGGACACGCTGTTGACGGAGGACTGCCTGATTCCGGCGGTCGCAATCTCCGGCCATCGGCAAGTGCCGGGCGTGACAAATATCGTTCTGGATCACAATCTGGCCGCGCATCTGGCTTTGGAACACTTACTGAAGTCGGGGCACCAGCGCATCGCCATGATTAAGGGCCAGGATTTCAGTTCCGATACGGAAATACGGTGGCGGGCGCTACATAGCGTCGCAAAGCAACTTGGCATCACAATCCACGAAAAACTGACTGTTCAGCTCGACAATGACTCGCCTTCGCCGCAGGTTGGCTACAGTGTGACGCGAAGGTTACTGGACCGAGGTGAACTATTCTCCGCCTTATTCGCCTTTAATGATATTTCCGCAATCGGCGCCATCCAAGCATTGCGCGAGTCCGGCAGGCGCGTTCCCGAAGATGTCTCTGTGATCGGCTTCGACGACATTCAAAGCGCGGCGTACCAGAATCCCGGATTGACCACAGTGCGCCAGCCGCTTCGGCAAATGGGCGTTATCGCGGCGGAGACGCTTCTTGCGCGAATCAATGCGCCGCGCCAGGCGGAATACCCCAAATCGATCATCGTGAAACCAGAGCTGATCATCCGCGCGTCCACCGCAAGTGTGACGGCCGCGGTTGCTTCTTTGTAAATGATGCAGAAGTGCTCGTCTTCCTTTTGGTTTCTGATCTCAGTAAAATTGAGCATGCGTTAGTTCTGTTCCCAATGGGTAACTACGGCTATACGAAAATGACGTAGATGAAACACTCTCGTAACCCGGTCCAAGTGAAACTTGGCTGAGACAGAGGTCAACTGTGAGAACGCTAACCGCCGACCCACTCTTAACCGAAACTTCCCTTTTTCGTGTTTCCCTTGCACAGTCTCCTCGAGATCTGCTCGAGTGCCAGCGCCTCCGCTACGAAGTCTTTAACCTTGAACTTGGCCAGGGCCTGTCCACGTCCGACCGGTCCGGGCTGGATATCGATCCATTCGACTCTTTTTGCGACCACTTGATGGTACGCGACCTGGAATCCGGCAAACTTGTGGGCACGTACCGCCTGCAGACAGGAGAAGTGGCTCGGCGCAATCTCGGCTACTACGGCGACGGGCTGTTTGATTTTTCCGTATACGATTCGATCCGCAAGGAACTGCTGGAACTTGGCCGTGCGTGCGTTCATATCGATTACCGGAACATCATGGTGCTGCATGCACTGTGGAAAGGCATCGCCGTCTACGCGACACGGAACGATTCGCGCTACCTGATTGGCTGCAGCTCCATTTCTTCGCAAGACGAAAACGTTGGTGTGGCGATGTATGAAGGCCTGAAGGAGAAGTACTTGGTCGATCCGTCTTTGCGGACAGTGCCACATCCCGGCCGCGATTGCCGGACCACTGGAGCCGAGGTGGAAGCGGCGCGTCCGCCACGGTTGTTTCGCGCTTATTTGGAAATTTCGGGACGCATCTGCGGGCCTCCGGCGATTGACCGGGAATTCAAGACCATCGATTTCCTGACCCTGGTCGATCTGGCGAATCTGCCGGAACGCGTCCGAACGCGATTCTTCTAGCTTTCACTACGAACCCAAGAAAAAGCACGGGACTAAAGTCCCGCCACTACCATGGCTCCGCTTAACATTTGTGAGATAGGTTGTGGCATCCTCCGATTAGGGCGGTGTACACTATTTCGGCTGAGGTTAAATTTATGATTTCGATCACTCCTGACAACGCCAGCTTCCTGCTGCAATACATGCTGCCCGCGGTGAAGAACGAACACCGCATCACGCGATCCGTGATTGAAGCTATCCCGCAATCCAATGCCGACTACAGACCTGACCCTCATGCGAAAAACGCCATGGAAATTGCATGGCACATCGCGGCCTCCGAAGAACGCTTCTACAGCGCCATTGCGGACGGTGCCTTTGATTTTGCGCCCATTCCCCGGCCCGAAAGTGTGCAGACGCCGGCGCAGGTGGGACAGTGGTACGGAGAATCGTTCGACAAGAATTTTGAGCGGTTCCCCAATCTTTCCGGGGAGCATCTCGCCAAAATCCTGGATTTTCGGGGCATTTTTCAGCTGCCGGCGGTTTCGTGGTTCAGCTTTTCCCTGAATCACAGCATTCACCATCGTGGGCAGCTATCCACGTACCTGCGCGCGATGGGCGGGAAGGTTCCCGCTATCTATGGCCAAAGCTATGACTCCGAAGCTGCGAAGAAGTCCGCGCAAGCCTGATCGAGCATTCAGGAATGCCGCAAGGATCGCTTTAGCCGGTAAAGAGTTTCTCCGGCGTGTGGCATCAGTTTGATTCCTTCGGCTTCGCGCCCCATCCATTCCTTTTGCTTTACGTCTTTCGGATCCAGGTAGCCGAGATTCATCCTGCGGCAGCGCTCCTCGGAAATGCCAGTGGCTAGCGTCACGCGAATCCGGTCTCGTTCGAATCCAGTGGACAAGTCGAACGCACCTTCGCCGCGCAAGTGCGTGGAATGTGCAAGCACTCCGCGAGGCACATCCGCAAAGTGTTTCCATTGCTTCACGAAGTAATCGCGGCAGTGATAGCCAATTTTTTCGATCTGCGGACCGTGCGTGTAACTGAATTCCGTGATGTGCGGGGCGTAGACCACCACTTCGCCCTCGTCCATCATCGCCGGTTCCGCCTTGTACATACCCTTCGCGGCGGTCCAGATATCGGCATACATTTCCGGCATGATCGCCAGCGCGCACCGGAGAGGCTGTTCCACCCATTCAATATGCTTCTGGGCTGACAAAGCAGCCGCGCATTTCCACGCTGCGCGCGCGCCACCGTAATAAAGTCCGGAGACGCCTTCGTCCGTCACCACCAGCGCCATGCAAGCTACGGGAACCTTAACTTTTGCGGCGGCGCGGTCGATCAGTTCCCTTACCGGCGTGATTTCCGTGCCGATCATGTGATAACTCCCGATCAGCGCACCCAGCCAGTGCGTTTGATCGATCATTTCCTTGCCGCTGATGCCGGGGAAAAGATATTTATTGCCGCCGGAAAAACCCACGACCTCGTGGGGGAAAACGGGGCCGCAGATCAAGACTTGATCGTACTCAAAAATAAGCTTGTTGATTTTGACGGCGATCGCTTCGGATAGCAGGCCACCCGAAACTTCGGCGACTTCGTCGGCGGGGATTGTGCCGATTTCGGCAAATGTGTCCGGATTTTCCCAATGATGGTTGAAAATGCGAGTGCGGCCGCACGTTCCATTTTGTACCGGTTTACCCATCAGCTTCGTTAGCTGCTCATCGTTCATATGGGGATGGGTGCCAAGCGCGACCATGTAGTCGCATCGTGCGGCCCATTCTCCGATGGCTTCCTGCAGCAGCTCGAACATCAGAGCCATGGGCATCGTGCGCGTGCCGTCCGGGATGAGAATCAGAACGCGCTTGTCGTTAATTTCCATGTCTGCCGCCGAGGCGGCCACAATTTGGCGCAGTTCTTCTTCGGAAAGAGTGGAGTCTGGATATCCTTTGCCGATGGTCATTGTCTTTCACCCGCGCGCGTACCTGCTTGTCCGCGCATTGCCGAGGGCTGTGGGCCGTGCGAAACTATGCTCCATTATGCGCACTCCTTTTGCCTCCTGCGCAATCCCTCCTTCAAGGCATGCTGCTTGACGCTAACCGGTGGCAGCAACTCGCGTGTGCCGCGGCGGCGTTGGCGCATGGCATTTCTGCTGGCTTTAGGCGTGGTCATTGGTTTTTTCGATCGCATTAACGTCGCGGTCTCGCAAAACGCGTTGCACGTTTCTTTTGGCATTTCACTGATCGCGTTCGGCTACCTTTCCAGCGCCTTCAGTTGGACATATGCGTTGATGCAGATGCCCTCGGGAATGCTGCTTGATCGTTTTGGCATTCGGCGTGTCGGGTGCGTCAGCACATTTCTTTGGAGTATCGCGTCGTTTGCGGCGGCGGTTTCGCCCGGGCTTGGCGTATTCTTCGGCGCGCGGTTTCTGCTCGGCGTCGCGGAAGCGCCGGTATTCCCCGGCAATGCAAAAGCTCTCGGATATTGGTTTCCCCGGCACGAGCGCAGCTTGGCCATTTCCATTACGGACGCGGCCGCAAAATTTACTCCAGCGATCGGGGTACCCTTCCTTGCCGTGCTGCTTCTGCATTTTGGCTGGCGCATCACGTTTGCAGCGACTGGCGTCCTCAGCCTGTTTTATTTCGCCTTGTTTTATCTTTACTATCGCAATCCCGGCGAAGACGCGGAGCTTTCTTCAGCGGAATTTCAGTACATCCGTGACAGAGGCGGCCAAACGGAAGATCCGGGGTACGGAGGAAACGGAGCTTTTGCGGATGACGTTGGCCGACTTATTTATTTGCTGGGACAACCCAAGGTGATCGGCCTTGCGCTGGGCTGGGGCGCGTATAACTACTGCTTTTTTCTCATGCTCAACTGGCTGCCCAGCTATCTTTCCATCGCCCACCACATGGATCTTCTGCATTCCTCGTTTTACACCGCCGGGCCGTGGCTGTTTGCGACAGCTACGGACATCGCGGTGGGCGGGTGGCTCGTGGACTTCCTGATTCAGCGTGGCTGGAACGCGAACCGGGTGCGGCAGACTGTCTTGATCGTAGGAACCGGAGTTGGCTTGGCCGTTTTTGGCGCGGGACATCTGAGCAGTCCGCTAGCAGCGCTGGCCTGGATCAGCTTGGCCCTCGGAGGGCTTGCGGCTGCGGCGCCCGTCGCTTGGACGGTTCCTTCGCTGATTGCGCCGCGAAATAGCGTGGGCACGGTGGCCAGCATTGCGAATATGTCCGGGCAGTTTGCGGCAATTTCCGCGCCGATTATCACGGGCTATATCGTGTCGGCGACGCACTCGTTCGATTCGGCGTTTATCACGGCGGCGGTAATTTTGTTTGTTGGCATCACGGGGTATGCGGTGTTGCTGGGACGGATCGAGCCGATTCCAGAGCCGAGTTAGCGATCAGGCCGGAAGGCATAAGAGAACGGCCCGCCTCGAAAGGCGGCCCTACAACGGCAGGACTCCCTACTTCCCTATCGCGTCCGGCAGTCCTTTGTAATAGCGGAAACCTTCGATGCGTTTGCCATCGCGGGTGCGAATAAAATCCAGGGCCTGCGCTTTCATTTGCTGCACTTCGGCTTCGCTTGGATTCGGATTGTAATTTTTCCAGCCGGGGCCGAACTGGCTAATGTAGTGGGAGTCCGCATTCACACGCTTTTCGACGAAATCGCTGATGTCCACCCAAACGTTTTCGTCCTGGTAATCGAAGTCGTCATAGAACATATATTCCGGAATCATAAACTCCTTCAATCCCTCTTGCGTGATCTGGCCTTCGAAGAGCAGCCGCCACATGGCCGCACGCGCCGCATCCGCCGCCAGATAAGCTGCGGCGCGATGATCCGATTTGTGCCAACGCTGATAATTTTTTCCGGGATCCCAGGCGAATAGAACATCCGGGCGCAGCTTGCGAATCCACCTGACCAGGTTCTCCACGACCGCCTTGCGATCTTCGAATTCCAGCAGGCCATCGTCATAGCCGAGGTTGATGTAATGGTCCGCGGGAATGCCCAAATCCTTAAGCGCCGCCAATTCTTCCTGCCTCCGAATTTCCGCCAGCTGTGTACGCGAAAGCTTGGGATCCTGCGTGCCCACGTTTCCGGTGGTCAGGGTGACGATGTACACCTGGTTGCTGTGCGCCTGCAACATGGCCAGCGTGCCGTGGGAAAGCGCGTCGTCATCGGCGTGTGCGCCGATCAGCATGATCGTTTTGCCGGTCCACTTTTCCACCGGCATTTCCGGCTTTTGCGCCGTCATTTGCCCCGCGGCCATCGCCGTCCAAATCCACATTCCAGCCACAGCAACCAGCGCGCGCCTCGCGAATTTCATTTGTCCTCCTAAATAAGCTTTTTCTGCATTAACCGGCCACGAATTGTTTTGCCAGAGTGAGGGCGCCGTTCGAGTGATTGGGTTCGACTAGCTTGGCGCGCACAAAATCGCGGGTGCCGCCGCCTTTGCCTGGAATTGTGGCGAAAACTTGTTTAAGAATCGCGCCGAGATCGATGCTTCCACCCTGCGCCTGCGCGAAGACCAGTTGCCCGGTCGGTTCATGCGCCAGAAGTGCGATGGTTTTTTCGTTCTTGGCTAGCTCGGTCGCCAGCGGAAGAAGCAGCTCCGCGCTTTCTTCGCGCAGGAGCGCAACAACACAACGCACTCCATCGTTCCCGGGTTCGGCAGCCGCCAGGAACAATTGCGCGCGGTCCACGGCGAGCTGTACTAGAGTATTTCGGAGACTTTTGTAGCTGGCGTCGCGTTCAGCGATGAGCTTTTCGATGGCTGCCTGCGCTTCGTCAGGCGAGCAACTCAATCGTTCGCCAATCGTGCGTAGTAGGCGGAAATCGTTCGTTGCCATGCGGTCTGCGCGCGCGCCGCAGGCAAATTCCACGCGCCAGTCCTGACGAATTTTGGTACAGCGGCGGACCAACACCACGCCGACCTGCCCGGTACTCTTTAGGTGTGTGCCGCCGCACGGCTGCAAATCCGCGGCTTCAATCTCAATGGCGCGGAGGATTCCTGCGCGATCCACTTCCTTGCGCACACCGCGTTGCGCCAACTGGTCGGCGGTTCCATAGCGCACGTTGACCGGGCGATCTTCGAAAACCACGCCATTTGCAGCGCGTTGCGCGCCTTCCAGCGCGTCAAGAGAAGGCTCTGGCCCGTGGAGATCAATGGTGCAGAGTTCACTGCCAAGATGGAAGGACAGCGTCGGCAATCCAAACCGCTCCTGAAACATCGCGGAAAGCAAATGCTGGCCGGTGTGTTGCTGCATGTGGTCGAAGCGGCGCCCCCAATCCACACAGCCATCGATGGGACCTGGAGAAAACTCCTGGTCCACGATGTGCAGGATGTCTTCACCGTCGTCGCGCACATCGAGAACCCGCGCCTCTCCAAGCTTGCCGAGATCATTGGGCTGGCCGCCCGAGGTGGGATAGAACGCGGTGCGGTCCAACAGCACTTCCCAACTTGGCTTGGGCCCAAATTCCGTGGGCATGGGCGCCGCGGGAGAACAAGAGAGCACGCGAGCGGTGAAATTGCGAAGGAAAGAATCGTCGTAATACAGTCGGTGAGTGGCCATGAAAGCGGGATTTTAGCACAACCAAATTGTTCGCTTCGGTAACTGCGATCGCGGGCGCTTTTCGCGGGTGTCTGCGTCGATTCCGGTACACTAAAGTCATGCCCGTTCGCTTTATTGCTTTGGACATTGATGGAACCCTGCTGAACAGCCACTTTGAAGTTTCGCCGGCAAATCGCGCAGCCATTGCCAAGGCCGCCCGGCGTGGAGTGGAAGTCGCGCTGGTGACTGGGCGGCGATACGATTTCGCAGTGCCGGTAGCTCGCCAGGTCGATGCGCCGCTAACCATGATCGTGAATAACGGGGCGCTGGTGCGCACGAAAGATGGCGAGGCTCTGCTGCGGCATCTGTTGCCTCGAGAGACGGCCAAGCGCGTGATTTTGGCGACTGCCCCGTGGCGAGATGCCACCGTCGTCGTCTTCGATCGCCCCAGCGCGAACCAGATGATCCTGGAATCGATCGATTGGGAGGACCCGACGCGAGGCGGCTATTACTCTCGAAATCGCCAGTTCATGGCCGCAGTTACGCCACTGGAAAGCTGCCTCAGTGAGGACCCCCTGCAAGTCATGTATACCGGCTCTGTTGTCGCGATGCGAGAAGCCGAAATAACCCTCCGGCGCGTCCAATTTGCCGAGGACTTCACCGTGGCCGCGACGGTGTACGAGGACCGCGACTTTTCGATGATCGATGTGATCCATCCGGGAGTGACCAAGGGCACCACCCTGGCCGAATGGACAGCGGCGCGCGGTATCGCCCGCGAGGAAATCCTGGCCATCGGCGACAATCACAATGACCTGGAAATGTTATCCTTTGCAGGTATCCCGGTGGTGATGGAAAACAGTGTGGCGGAGTTGAAGCAACGCGGCTGGCACGTTACGCGCTCCAATGACGAGGACGGCGTGGCTGCGGCAATCGAGCGTTTCGCACTGGCGGAAGCGACGGAATAGATTTGATCCGAAAACACATTCTTACAGGCAGTTTGGCGGCGCTGGCGCTCCTGCTGGGAGGCGCTACCGCGGCACGCGCAGACTACGTGGTACTGCGGAACGGCGCGCGCCTAGACGTGACCGGCTACGAGATTTTGCCCGATCGCTACATTCTGCACCTTA
>Ga0210383_10006431_pt1 | contig 10264 bp, 6 predicted proteins | sample IncBWC14OmetaG_FD_160072 | JGI IMG/M metagenome (GOLD analysis project Ga0210383, IMG submission 160072) | Forest soil microbial communities from Barre Woods Harvard Forest LTER site, Petersham, Massachusetts, United States - Inc-BW-C-14-O ...
CGATGACGTGAATCTCGCCGACACACCAAGAGTTGAAGCGAGGTTCGACAAACAAGTCTTCCAATATTCCGTTCGTCCCAATTTGTATGTTGCCTGATCGCAGTCGCAGACCTTTGAGACTTGAGTCTGGGACTGAACCTTTATAGTTGTGATGCAGAACCCAGCCGACCGCAGCAGTCCCGCCGTCGGAGCCGGGGATTGTTATCTTCTGTAACTCCTCGAAATTGTCTTTTCCGCCAGAGATGTCGAAAGAGTCGCGATGCGGGCGGAAAGTCGGTTCTACCTTGCCCCCGACCTTCAACGTGATGTTGGTGAGTCCGGCGTGCTCCCCGAGCATCGTCGTTATGTCGTCCGCGAACCGAAACTGAGGCGCGAACGGCAACGGCCCGACCTGCGACAAGTACTCTTCGATGACTGTCGGATTAAGCAGCCAGTCATTGCGGAGCCGTTGGATGTTGCGGAGTTCGACTTCAAAAAAGTGTTCTGGTCGCCGTTTAGCGTCTACGCGGCGAACTTGGACGGACTGGGAGACCACGTCGCCGAGGTCACCAGAGAAATCTGCGGAACGGAGGAGAGCTTTGGCCTTTCGACAGTCCCAACGCAATTCAGAGACGCGAGACTCTCCTGATGATCGTGAGCGAAAGAGAAGCTCTTGGCAGTAGGCAAGTCCGGAGAGTCTGCCCACGCCTCGAAACCCACGCGAATTCGTACCGCGTTTGACGCTGGCACCAAACGAGGTCAGTCGGCTCTCGAACTCGGCAGCGGGTATGCCAGTGCCGTTGTCGCGAATTAGGACACTTCGCTTTTCTATATCGATATCAATCTCAACGGTTCCGGTTTGCCTCGGACTGAGAACGCTTGTTCGACGGGCTTCATCAATTGCGTCCGCTGCGTTCTGGATGTATTCACGATAGATCGCCAGCGGATCAACGTACATCGCGTTGCTCAGAACTTCCAGAATGTCTTTGCCGACAATGATTGGCTGGTCGCGAAAGCGCCACGGAGTTTCAGGCGTCAGATTTATCAGTGCTGTGCTCATACTTGTCTCGCAACGGCCAGTGGTTTCTTAGGTCGGGCTGGCGGAAACTCAATCACGCTGTCCAGCCCCGCATCTTCCACGCGTTCATCATCGGGAACATCTACTGTAGGACCGACTCGATTACGCTGGTGCACCCATATCGCTTCTTCTTCCCCTTTGGCGAGTGGAATGTAGAAGCGAAGGATGTCGCGAAGTTGTTTGCTTTTCGTCTTCCCAGGCAAGTCTTTGAAATAACGCGGATCACTCGAAGAGACCAGCGAAAGCAGTTCGGCCCTGTCAATTTCCGACAGTCTCGAAAAGTTCGACTTGAAGTCGTCGAACTCGGGCTGGCCCTGCAACTTTTCATACCAGTCGCGATTGAAAATGAATCTATGCGGCCACAAGAGCAGGTCGTGGAATTCCGTGTCCGTCTCCCCGAACGCCCGCTTGAAAAACTGAGGAGCGCCGCTGACGACACCGTGGGTCGCCTGCAAAATGATCTGCATCGAGCGAAGCTGATACCGCGTCCACTTCTCACCGACAAACGTGCGGTCTGCACGATCAGTGGGCTGATACCGCATCGGAAATGACCAAATGCGAATGTCTAAGGCGACGTTCAGTTCCACGTTCAGACTCATCCTCTGATAGAGGTCGGACGGTGTGTCGTGGAAGTTGTAGAGCATGTAGTTGGATAGCTCGTTCAGACCAACATCATGAGCGTAACGGATCGATTGTTCGTAAGGTTTTCGCAGCCCCCAATGATCGAAGGCGATGCGGAGTGGCTTGAGGCAAATGGTGGAGAGCTCCCGCAAGAACATCGGGTCTTTGCACAGAATGCGAGCATCCACCCCCTGATTGAAATCGACCCGCCGCTGCACGGGAATTCGCCCACGATTCAATTTCGCTCCTGGCACGAAGCCGAGGTCGCGTATCTCGGCAATGATTTCCTTGAACCGTGGAGACGCGACGATATTGTTATCCATTAACGTGAGGTCTTTCTTCACTCCATAGAGTTCTTCGACGCCACGCACGAGCAGCGTGAGCGGAGCCACGTCGCGTTGGTCGCCTTCCAGCTTCGGTACTCCGCAAAAACTGCACTTCCTGATGCAGCCTCGGGACGCGTAAGCGAAGTAGGCATCGTTCACAGGATAGCGGTAGCTGATGTGGTCGAGGATGCTGTAGTCAGGAATTAGGTCTTCGATGGGCGTGCCCAACACGTCATCTGAATACAGTTCCTCGGCGAAGTCATCTAGCTGAAGTGAGGCAGCAGGCGACTGGCCAAGCAGACCTTTTATGAACCGGATGCCACGCCACCTCGGTTCATCGAGAAATCTGTTGTGCATCAGAGACGCTGCGATGCCTCCAACAAAAACCTTCTCCGCATGGCCATTGGCAACATAGAGTGCGAAGTCGATGCTCTGGGAAATTCTCTGGAACTCGAAGGAAAACAGCGTGGTGACGTAAACCCTGTCCCACGCTGTCATAAGCACTGATCGGTCTTCCCCTTTGATGAAACGGACGTTGTCCCTTTTTCCGCGCGGCCCGTGGTATTGGGCGATTTTCATCAGTCCCAAGGGCGGATATTTGTTCTTGTACCCCGGCTCAATCAACAGGATGTTCTTGTCAGCCATTCCCCAATCTCTCAGACTAGTGTACCCACCCAGACGCAGCTTGTCGATCCCGTTTCCGTGCCGGGTCTGCGTACGGGTTATGTTTGCTTCCGTATGGACAGCTTCGGCTGGACGAAACGGGTCGGGACGAAACCTTTTTCCCGTGCCTCCAGCAACCCCAAATTTATGAGTTCCAGTAAAGATTGATTGCTGGCAACTCTGTGGCCGATGCCAGATTGAAACCGGAAATCCGTGACGAAGTGAATCATCCAGCTACCGCCCGTGCCGGGGTAAATGATAGCCGGGCGACAGGCAACATCGAAGTGCTCTGCCTCACCCCAGTCACGAAGGAAGTAGTTCATGTAGAGCGTCTGCCGAGCACAGTCGGGTATGTCCGCGTCCTCGTACCACGAAATGATTTCATCAACGGCGGGATACACTGTGCTGTCCAAGATTCCACTCTTGAGCGATCTTCCCAAGTCTTTCAGGAACCCCGACTTTTCTTTCTTGGTGTCGCGGTCCCGCAATTGCTGCGTGATGATGAACAGAAAACTCTGCTCGTAAATTGCTTGGTTCTCGATGAGCTTACGCAGAGCCTTCGGACGCGAAAAGTCCGCATAGATGAACCCGCCGAAATAATCGAGATTGACCAACTCGTACGGCCACTCTGGTCTATGCCCGAACGTGTCTCTGCCGTTGAGGAGAATGTCGTCAAACTCTCCGTACAACGAATGAAGTCGATGCTCGACGTTCTCCACATTCGCCTTGAGGAACATCAAATGTTGCTGATCCTCTTCACGTTCGATTGTCGTAAACCTGTCGATAAACTGCTGCCACTCGATCACGTCCAACATCTTCCACGCGGGGAGGCCGAAATACTTCAGGGGCTTCCCAAGCTCGGCACGCCACTGCGAGATGATCGCCTTGTCGTATTCCCGGCGAAGGAAGTCCTTGCTGGGATTTGAATCGAAACCGGTGTCGAGCTTAGGGCTTCGCATCAGACGTACTTGTCTTTCAGTGCCTTGTGAATCTTGCCAGCAATTGCGTCGTACTCGTCTTTATCCTTTGAGTAATGAGCCTGCAAAGTGTCCATCACAATCTGGAAGACCTTGCGGGCTTTCGAGGGCATATCCAACTCTTTCACCAAGTCAGACACCGAGTAGCCCGGTTTGAGCTTCTTCGGATCGCTCAACGCAGTCTGAATCGTCTCGCCGAACCTGCGAACATCCTTCTGGTATGCACTGATTTCCTTATCAGTCGCATTTTTGCGGATGTTCAGTTTCCTGAAGCTCCTGTCGAGTTCCTCTTTGATGATCTTGAGGTCCGACCGCTCGATTCCGGCGTTCTCCAACTGCGTCTTATACTTATCAAGCTTCTGCCGGATGTTCTTCGCGTCTTGAAACGCTTTGCGATTGTCGCTGATCTCTTGAGCGAGATTTTTCAGGATCGGCGGAATTCGCTTCTGGGCCTCCGCGTAGAATCTGACGCGGGCTGCGTTCTCTATGAAATCTGATCGCGGTGTCGTAGGTTGTACGTTCTTATCCACGACATGAATCTCGCCAGTGAACCAGGGTGCTCGGGCACGGGCAGTAGTCCACAGAGTACGTTCAGGCAAAGAACGATCACCGACGGTGAAGCCGAAGAGCTTGTAGACAAGTCCGGCAAAGCGTCGACGTTCTTCGACCGCATCACCCTCGACTTGGAAAATCTTTCCGGTCGGTCGCATCTTGCCGAGAATCTCCTCGGCATTGCTGGTGTACCAACAGTAGGCAAGCAACTCCCCTGCATTGTTGGGGTCCGGGATGTCCATGAACTGTGGTGCTGCGATCTTCATCTCGTTGTTGTACGGCTTGAAGACTTTGATCTTCTTACCGTCCGGTCGCGACAGATAGATAGTCTTCGGTGAATAGTCAGGAACACGACGCTGCAAATTTTCGGAGATGACAGCCCCGTGCGTGAACTCGGGTGAGAAGTCTACTGGGCCGATGTCCCCGATGTACTCAATCAGCTTGTCCGAATCGAGCAGTTCGTCGCACGAGTCTTTGATGTTTCGGATTTCAACGAGCGTGTAGTGATCGGCTGGGTCAATGTCGGTCCACCACGTCGAAGTATGCCGTTTGATGACGGGACTAGCTTGTTCGTTCACACCTTGCTTTTTCTTGTCGCTGATGTCCTTCCGCATGTCCGCAGCACGAAACTCGAAGTGGTAGAGCTTCGGGTCGCCATAGGAGGTCGAGGTGATCTTCAATTTTTCTGCGACAGCGATTCCTGCGAGGCGTCCGATTCCCTTGTACCCAGCTTCCTCGCCGACCCTCTTTTCTGAATAGGCGATCCGTTTCAACTTCGGGATGTCCTCTTCGGTCATCCCTATCCCATTATCAAAGATCAGGACACTTTTGCCTTGGATAGAGACTTTGATTTGGGGCTCAGTTCGGTCAGACGGAATCAAATCCGATATTTTCATCCAGTCATCAAGAGCATCACTCGCATTCTGGATATACTCTCGGATGATTTCCAGCTTGCGGGGGTACAGGTCTTCCGAAAGAATTTGGACCGCTGCGGCGTAGAACAACTCTTCGCTGTCTTCGACACTGTCTGCGACGGCGTTTTGTTTGACCTCGTCTACTTCAGATGCCATAGAGTGGCTCTCTTCTTGAAGTCTGCAAGAGCGACAACATGCCCGCGATTCTTGGTGATGAAAAATGCTCGGCCTTGAGGGAGGACAGAAATCACTTCCTTGATGTCCTCTGACGACGAATAGTTCGAGCACTTTGATGACAGCCGTTTAGAAACTTTAAGCGTCGGATCCGATGTCTGGAAGACGAGCTTTGATGCACTGTTCGAGAACGCTGGCGGACTGAAATCCTCCGGTTGTTGGGATGCGAACATGATCCCGAGACCAAACTTACGTGCTTCCCGAAGAAGAAAGTCCACCGGACCACCCTCTCTAAAAGACAGGTGGTGTGCTTCATCGAGAACGCAATAGAGCCGGAGAGGACTCTGTCCGGTCGATTTCAGGTAGAAGAACAGATGCCAGAGCAGTAGTTCCACGAGGACGCGTTGGGTCTTGCCTTCCAGCCCACGGAATTGCAGGACGTGAACCTTGTGCTTTGAGTCTTTGAGCAATGAGTCCCATGACCACTTCTCGGCATCCGTGCGAAAAGATGTGAGCATGAAAAATGTCATCAGTCGGGCCGCGACCCCGCCCGCATTCTTGTAATTTGGATATTCCTTGTTCGCAGACATCTCTTCTAGCACGTTCTGGAGAGCCAGTAGAGTCGGAAGCTCATTCGTCCACGTCGCGGAGTTTGTTTCGGAAATGCCAGTTTTCTCGAACGCGGAGCGAATGGCGTCGATGACGACCTTTCGCTGTATATCGCCAAGATGGTATGCCGCATCGAACACGTCCGAAACGCGGGTGGCAACACTCTTCGGGCCTTGGGTGTCCGTTGCGAATATCTGCAACGGATTGATTGGCAGACCCTCTTCTCCGATCAAGTGTTCGCGTATGCCCGCGAACTTCTTAAACGCAGGGTCAAGATGTTGCAACTCGAAACTCTGGCCGTAGTCAAACAGGATTGACGGAACCTTCCGCTGAGCCAACTCCGCGACGAGACATTGGACTGCGTAAGTCTTGCCCGATCCACTTTCGCCCATAATCATCAGGTGAGGGTTGGTCACGGCCCCGGCATCTTGAGGGTTCCAATAGATAGCATCTCCGTAATCTGCGTCATCCCCGACATAGACGCCGTGGTCTTCGACCGTCTTTTCTTCGTCCTCTTCCGGCGTCGTTTCCACCTCGATAGCTACTTTCTTCAGAGGAGCCTCGACCTCGGTCGAGGCTCCCTGGACAGGCTCCGGCAACTCCGCTTCAACCGTCGGCTCCTCTGCTTGTGCCTGTGTTTTAGTTTCGAGTTGCTTGTGATAAGCGAGAAGCGTGCTGACCTGAACCTTCTTCAGATTCAAAATCTGTGCAATCTCAGCAGGTTCCTTCTGCTGATCGGCAAGCTCAACGACGAGTTTCGCGACACTATTCGGAACTTTGGGAGGTGGCATCAAATGCTAACCACACCTGAGTCATCTGGCCTCGACGACGAGGACACTTATAAGGGAAAGATAGGTGATTGTATCCGAATGTGTAGGCAGTCTGAACAGAAATTTGAGTCTAGGTTCCTCGTTAACTATGGGCGGAGACTGTAGAAGAGAGTGTCCTGCGTCTGCTGCCCGGATCGAGTTGAGTGCTGCTTGCGAACATCCAAACCTGAAATCCGGCACACAACTAGCACATAGCCAACTCGAATGAGCAGGTTTCACGTGTGGATGAGAGAGCGTCCGAATGATCGGCCGTCCGTTTGAAATACCCGGGACAAGCAGGATTGCCACGCATACCCTCTCGCTTCCTGCTGCAAACTCTGGCGATGGGGTTGGGCATGCAGGGTTCGGCTGACGGCTGCGCACCCTCCTGAGACACTTCTTAGGGTCGATGCTTGAGTCGCGGCTGGAAGTCTTCGATTATTTCCTCGAAAAATTCGGGTCGTCATTGGAGAAAACACGACCGTCTACAAAATCGACCACAGCGATGTAGCGGTAAAACCCGAAGCGGCGTTTAACTTGTTGAAAATATTGGTCGGGGAGAGAGGATTTGAACCTCCGACCCCCTGGTCCCGAACCAGGTGCTCTACCAGGCTGAGCCACTCCCCGACACTTGTATTGAGTTTCCGCCCGACCAATCGGGCAGATCCAGCACGCCGCTCACGGACGTGAGCTTTCGGAAACGCGCCAAGCGTCAGTATAGCAGAGTTGGCACCTCCATTTTGAGTTGGGCGATTTCGTGTGAAGCCGTAAACTCTATTCTTCCAACCAGGTAGCGCGAGTAAGTTCTAGGGGCGCTACGTAGCTATCACGCGAGGTTCGAGTTGGCCGTTCTTTTGCAGGCACGACAATTATTCACTCCGCTGGATGAGATCCAAAACGCAGCCCTGGTGATAGAAGACGGCATCATTACGGCCGTCGGCACTAGAGATGACGTTCGCGTACCGGGCAATGCGCGAGTGTTCGATTTTGGCGACGCTGTGCTAGCGCCAGGACTCATTGACATTCACATTCACGGCGGCGCAGGGCGTGATGTCATGGAAGGCTCAGACGAGAGCCTCGCCGCAATCGAACGCTCGATGGCAGCTCATGGGGTCACGAGTTACTGTCCGACCACGGTAACTGCACCACTTGACTCCACACTGCGCTCGCTCAACGAACTGGGGAAAGCAGTGAAGCGCGCAACGAGTGGTGCTGGCGATGGAATGCGCGCGCGACCGTTGGGAATCCATCTGGAAGGGCCGTTCCTCAGTCACGCGAAGTGCGGGGTACATCCCCCAGCGCTGCTACAACTGGCATCACGAAATCTGTTTGAGCGGATGTGGGAGGCGGCCGACAGTGAAGTCAGCGTGTTGACCATTGCTCCGGAGATTGAAGGAGCGCTCGATCTGATCGCGGAAGCTGCGCGGCGAGGTATATGCGTCAGTATCGGCCACACCGACGCCGGCTTATCGCAAGCGCGAGCCGCGATTGAAGCCGGCGCGCGGCATGCGACGCATACGTTTAATGCGATGCGTCCACTCGACCATCGCAACCCCGGAGTTTTAGGTGAGGTCCTGACTAATCGCCACCTCACTGCGGACATTATTGTAGATGGAATCCACGTCGATCCCGCAGTGGTGGATTTGTTTCTACGCGCCAAGGGCTCCGAGAGCGCGGTGCTGATTACCGACGCCATCAGCGCGACGGGAATGCCCGACGGAACCTATCGGCTGGGCGAGCTCGAAGTCGAAGTCCGAGACGGCCGCTGCGAGTCGAATGGCAGGTTGGCAGGCAGCGTGTTGACCCTCGACCGCGCACTTCGTAACATCATGAAGTTCGCTGGTACCGACTTGCAGACAGCAATTCGAATGGCGACCATCAATCCGGCGCGCGTACTTGGGATTGAAAAGCGCAAGGGAACTCTCACCGCGGGGGCTGATGCTGATGTCACGGTCTTTACTCCTGAGGGCGCCGTGGTGCATACCATCGTGGGCGGCATTGTCAGCTGACACCATCTCCTGCATCGGACATCGTTATCACCCACTGTTGTGATGCCGCATCACCGGGCAAGTGACTCGAATCACTGCTCTTCCTGTCCAAAAGCGCGAAGGTCTAAAGGGAGAGCGAAATGCTCCACTGTCAGCCTCGGCAGGACGGACTCTGGCCTTCGCAAGCCGGTGCGAAAACCATGGCTTTGCGGGTTTTCTGCGGATCCGCGGCACTGCTACTGAGTACAACGTCGCTTTTGGCAGAGAGCCCGAGCTGGTTTGCGTTGGCCGGAGGCGCCGCCATTCGCGCTGATGCCGCAATTTGGTCCCTGTTGCTGCTCGTTATCGTCGGCGCCGCATGGATTCGGATCAGGGCGGCCAAGCGAGAACTGCAAAAAGCCCGGGACCTTGCGGACCATCGCGAGTACGAGCGCAACCTCGCCCAACAGGAGTTGGTGCGGCGCCTGGAAGAAGAGCGAGAGCTGGCCAAAGAAAAGCTTCAATTCGATTCGCAGCTGGCCGAGTACGAGAAGTATGCATCGCTGGCGCAACTCGCATTGGGTGCTGCGCATGAAATCAACAATCCGCTGCTAGGCATCATGTCGCACCTCGAACTGGAGTTGCGGTACAGCTCCGGTGAGCAGCGTATGGAAGTCGAGCAGTGCATCGCCGGCGCGAAACGAATCTCATCGGCAGTCAAGGGCCTTCTGGATTACGCGCGTCCTGGGCCGCTGCTCTTAGGCAGATTGAACTTGTTCAAGCTGGTTGCCGAGACCCTGAAGTTCGTCGAGCATCAACCGATGTTTCGCCACTTAACACTCTCGAATCGCGTGCCACTCGACTTGCCTGCAATTACTGCCGACGTGAACCAGTTGTCGCAGATTCTGATGAACCTGCTGCTGAACGCGGCGCAGGCCACTCCCGCAGGCGGCAGCATCACTATCACGGCTGCCAAGGAACATTCTGCAGATCTCGTCGAGTTGAGTATCAGCGATTCCGGCAGTGGTATACCGGCCGACATTCTTCCACACGTTTTAGAGCCGTTCTTCACCACCAAGCGGGGTAAAGGCACGGGGCTGGGACTCAGCATCAGTCAGAGCTACATTCGCAAACACGGTGGCGATATTCACGTTGAAAGTACGCCGGCGAAGGGTACTACCGTTCGAGTAACGCTGCCAATCCACCAGCAGGACAACGATGTCACGGAGTGTCAGGAGGTCATCGCATAACCATGCCATACTCCGTCCTGATCGTGGATGACGAGGCGCTGACACTGCGCACGTTGGGGCGCGCGCTCGGGGACGAGGGCTTTGAAGTGTTTCTTGCCATGAGCGGAGAGGAAGCGCTAAAGGTCTTCGCGGAGGAAAAGCCCGACTTTGCTTTGTTGGATGTCGTGTTGCCCGGCGTCAACGGGATTGAAGTGCTACGGGAGGCGAAAGTCAGTTCACCCGCGACCATCTTCCTCATGATGAGCGCGTACCACATGGTTGATCGCGCGGTCGAGGCTATGAAGCTGGGGGCTTATGACTACCTGATCAAGCCATTCCACATCGCCGACATGGTAAACACGCTAC
>Ga0210383_10006432_pt1 | contig 10264 bp, 7 predicted proteins | sample IncBWC14OmetaG_FD_160072 | JGI IMG/M metagenome (GOLD analysis project Ga0210383, IMG submission 160072) | Forest soil microbial communities from Barre Woods Harvard Forest LTER site, Petersham, Massachusetts, United States - Inc-BW-C-14-O ...
CGTCCTTGCCCTCAGCGCGGGCGCCGCAATGCGATAAAGTAGTGTTACCAAACGCCTCTGCGCGAACACGGGCATATATGCAGCAGCGGTGAGTGTTTTGCCACGTCTGCCTCTTTATAGATGGCCAAACATCGCACCTAGATACCATCCAAGTCATCCCCCTACTTAGTCGACCAACGGGAGACGGGTGCAACGAGACGGACCATCTGTTGCGGGCACCCGCAACTGTCGGATCCGCCGACCTACCTGATTTGGTAGCTGTGCATGAAGGGCGTCAAAGTTAACCTAACCTACGGTGCCCAAAAGAGCCGGGTTCATGCTTCAAAGCAACGATGCGCTGCGACACCTGGTGGTGCCCGTCCGCGATTCCACGGTGTCCAGCGTTGTTGTATCCTTTCAGTCAGATATTCGACCGGTCTCGGCCGCTTTCTCTGCATCACGAGAGCGCCGCCGTGCATGCAGCACGCGATTTTCCGCAAGATCGGACGGATGTTGCGCTGCCCCTCTTCTTGAACATGACCGCCGCGGATCGACCTGCTCTTGCGCCGCGCCGGACACTGGCGACCGCGACAACGCGAAGCCGGCTCACATGCGACCATTGTCCTAGACCGCGCTCGCGTGCATTCCAGTGCCGAGCGGCGAAATAGGATGCATGCCGGTCAATCATCCGTCCAAGAGCTTGGCTGGAGGCGCGCTATGTCGATTCCTCATCTCACCTTCGTCGGCCGCCGCCTGCTCCAGGCGATCCCGCTCCTGTTTGCTGTCGTCATTTTCAGCTTTACGATCCTGCACCTCTCGCAAGGCGATATTGCCGATGTCATGGCTGGCGAATCGGGCGCGGCCAGCCCGGCAATCCTGCGAGACATCCGGCACAGTTTCGGACTTGATCAGCCCGCGATGACGCAATTGGCGGAGCTTGGCTCTCGCGTGATCCGGTTCAATCTGGGAAAGTCACTTCGCTATGACAAGCCGGTCACCGACGTCATATTTGAGAGGACCCTTCCAACATTGCTTCTCACGACGACGAGTATGTTCATTTCGCTAATCCTTGGCGTGGCCTGTGGCGCCGTCGCGGCGCTCAACCGAGGCACCATCATTGATGACGCGATCTTTGTGATTTCACTCATCACATATGCGACCCCCATGTTCTGGACCGGACTTCTGCTCATCATCCTGTTTTCCGCACGCCTCGACTGGCTTCCGACCAGCGGCATGACAGATGCGGCGCTCGAGACGCATGGGCTCTCGTATGTTGTCGATGTGCTACGCCACCTGCTCCTTCCTTCTGTTACTCTGTCCACCGTCCATTTTGCGATCTACACGCGCTTGATGCGCGCCTCCCTGCTCGAGGTCGCAGGATTAGACTATGTCCGGACCGCGCAAGCCAAGGGGCTGCCGCGCCATAGAATTCTCATCAAACATATGCTGCCCACCCCGCTCCTGCCGATTGTGACGATGGCCGGCGTTCAGGCAGGAGCTCTGCTCGGGGGCGCAGTGCTGGTCGAAACCGTGTTTGCCTGGCCCGGCCTTGGCCGTCTCACTTACGAAGCCGTATTTCAACGGGACTATCCGTTGCTGACTGGAATCTTGATCTTGACCTCATTTCTCGTCGTTGCGGTCAATATCGTCATCGACATCATCTATTCGGTACTCGATCCGCGAATCTCAATACGGTGACGTTATCCATGCGCGGACTGTTCCGACGATTTTGTCACAAACGATCCGCCGTCTTCGGCTTGGCCTTGCTGCTTGTGGTCGTCTTGGTCGCCATGCTGGCCCCTATCCTCTATCCCGTCGACGCAGCCGAGATGATCGCACCACCACTGCTTTGGCCGGGCCAAAGCTTGTCATTTCCCTTGGGCACCGATCAGTTGGGACGAGATATTGCAGCCGGGCTTGCAGAAGGAGCGCGCACTGCGTTGTTGATCGGCATCGTCAGCACCGGGACGGCGGTGTCGATCGGCGTCGTTGTCGGCGCGTTCAGCGGCTATTACGCCGGTCGATTTGTTGAAAGCGCGCTGATGCGTGTGGTCGAACTGTTCCAGACCATGCCGCAATTTATTCTCGTCCTTGTCGTGGTCGCGCTCTTTTCGCCTTCGCTGGTGATGACCATTATCGCGATTGCAGCGGTGTCGTGGCCACCGGTCGCCCGCTTGGTGCGGGCTGAGGTTATGTCCCTGCGCGAGCGAGAATTCGTTCAAGCTGCTGTTGCGCTTGGAAGGCGTGATTCGGGCATCATCTTTGTGGAGATTCTTCCGAACTGCCTCGCGCCAATTGTCGCGACATCCTCAATCATGGTTGCAAGCGCGATCCTGACCGAAGCGGGCCTGTCGTTTCTCGGTTTCGGTGACCCCAACCTCGTCACCTGGGGCAGCATGATTGGTGAAGGGCGCAACGACCTTCGAACGGCTTGGTATCTTGTGGCCGAGCCAGGCGCCGCTCTTCTCTTGACGGTCCTATCGCTCGGTCTTGTGACCGAAGGACTTAACGATGCGCTCAATGTGCGCTGGCTGGGACACCCCCTTGCGTGAGCCGCTTGCGAGATCCTGCGTCGCGCCTTTTCGGCAGGCCTGGAAGCGATACGGCAAGGCTGCCGCGGCCACCGCTTGCAGCGACAGACCGGCAGAGCGATCGGGCCGAGAGCACGGCTGCGATCGCGTTCTCGATCTTACCCCCTGTTCCAGATCCGCTTGCACGCGTCTGCAAGCGCAGCATCCAATTTACCCTCGCGACGAAAGTCGCCTGCAGACCATGAGGAGAAATCGTATGCCACCGTTTTGGCGCGAAGACGAACTCAACAGGATTTCGAGGCGATTGTTCGTCGGCGCAGCGGCCGGCGTTGCGATCTTGGGGGCAGCCGGTCGAGCGCACGCGGACGCAATCCAGCGCGGCGGTACGCTTGCGGCGGCGTTATGGCCCGAGCCACCGATGCTTGTCGCAGCGCTAACAAGCCAGGATCAGACGACCATGCTGAGTGCGAAGATGCTCGAAGGGCTCGTCACCTATGGCTACGACATGGCCCCGCAACCGCGTCTTGCCACCGCTTGGGAGACAACGCCAGATGGCCTTTCGATTCGGTTCTCCTTGCGCCGCGGCGTCAAATGGCATGATGGAGAAGACTTCACCTCTGCCGACGTTGCTTTCACGATCGTCGAGATACTGAAGGCGTATCATCCGCTGGGCCGCATCATCTTCTCTGCGGTGAGGGAGGTCGAGACGCCGGATTCGCATACCGCTGTTTTGCGTTTGGCTCATCCATCCCCGATGATCATGGCATCGCTTGCCGGGTTTATCTCGCCGATCGTACCAAAACACATTTACGCGTCGAGCGACCCGCTGCGTAATCCTGCCAACAGCGCTCCAATAGGCACGGGCCCGTTCCGCTTCAGAGAATGGCAGCGGGGTAGCGCAATCATCTTCGAACGCAACCCCTCCTATTGGGATGAAGGTAAGCCATATGTCGAACGCCTGGTTTATCGGGTGCTCGGCGACAGCACGACCCGGTCAGCGGCGTTGGACGCTGGAGAAGTGATTTTGGCAGGCCCCAACCCGGTTCCCTACAGCGAGCTCGATCGCTTCCGCTCCAACCCGCACTTTACAGTCGAACTGCGTGGCGAAGAGCTCCTGATGCATATGCAAGCCCTGCAGATCAACCTGCGCCATCCCGATCTCGAGAAGCTTGCGGTCCGCCAGGCGATCTATCATGCGATTGACCGCGACGCCCTGATCCGCGCCGTCTGGTACGGCGCCGGCCACGCTTCAAACAGCCCCATTCCGTATCAGGCGCGCGAAATGCATGCCGATGACCTGCCATCTTACCCTTATGATCCAGCCCGGGCGCAAGCGCTGCTCGACGCCGCCGGCTTGTCAACAGGCGCCAATGGCATTCGCCTTAAGCTCAGGTTCGACTGGGTTCCTCTTGGTCAGGAAAACCTCCTGACCGCTCAGTTCATCCGGCAATCGTTACGGCGCGTTGGTATCGATGTGGACGTCAGATCCTTCGACCTGCCGACCTATATTCGTAGAATCTATAGTGACTATGATTTCGATCTCAATCTCATGAACTACTTCCCGACTTCCGATCCCTCGGTCGGCGTACAACGATTTTATTGGTCGAAGGCCGCCTCGAGAGGCACCCCGTTTGTGAATGCGTCCGGCTTTTCCGACCCCGAGGTCGACCGCTTGCTCGAGGAGGCGGCTATCGAGAACGATCCAGCCAGTCGCCGTGAGCTGATCCATCAGTTTCAGCATGACGTGATGACGAGCCTGCCGATCCTTCCGCTTGTCGACCTTGACTATGTCAGCATTATCAGCAAGCGCGCTCACGCGGTCATGCTGCGCCCAGAAGGAATTCGTGACAATTTCGCGGACGTATGGATCGATCCATAGGTGAGCCGTCTGTACGCTATTTTACGAACAAACGGCCTCGTTCAACAGCTCTCTCCTCAGCACTTTACCATAGTGCGATCGCGGTAGCGCCGAGACGAAGCGTACGGATTTAGGCACCTTGAATGCAGCAATTTGCGAGCGGACATGCTCGATGAGCTCGCCTTGCGAAACCGCGGCGTCGGGCTTCAATGCCACGAAGGCCGTGACCGCCTCTCCCCATTCGATATCCGGCATTCCGAACACTGCCACCTCCGCCACGGCGGGGTGACATGCAATCACATCCTCGACTTCCTTCGGGATGATCGTCGTGCTTCCGGATCGGATCACGTCTTTGAGACGACCGATAATGTAAACGTCGCCCTGCGCGTCGATTCTGCCAATGTCACCCGTATATAACCAACCGTCGCGCAACGCCCGGCGCGTTGCGTCTTCATCCTGCCAGTAGCCGGCCATGACGTGGTCACCGCGTATCAAAACCTCTCCTGCACCATCGCCCGCGAATTTTGCCTCGATCGCAGCGGGCGCAATTCGCACTTCACTGGCGAACAGCTCCCGTCCGGCGGAGTGAATCAGGTGATGCTGCCCCACCATCGGCTCGAGGCGGTCCGGTGCCAGGTAGGTCGTGACTGGCGCCTCGGTCAATCCATAGTGGACACCGACCCGCGGGCCGAGTACTGCCAAGGCGCGCTCGAAGACGCTCGGCGGGATCGCCGAACCGCCGACGTGCACCACCTTCAGGCATTGCAGCTTTTCCGGGCAGCGCTCGAGGTGGTTGACGAACCGAACAAGCTGCGTTGGCACCAGCGAAGTTCGGTCGGCTCGACTGCGCGTGATCTGCCCGGCGACGGCCTCAGGTTCAAACCGGCCTCCAAGCACGACTGTGGCGCCGGCCAGAATGTGGGAAAGCACGAGAACCTGGGCAATCGGCCACATCGGGCGGACGTTTAGGAAGACCTCTCCGGGGCGGATCGCAAATCCCTGGATGATGTTCTGTGCGGCGGCAATCAGGTTACGATGGCGAAGCATGATCGCCTTCGGCGCACTCGTTGTACCGCCACTGAAATTCAGGGCTGCGAGAACCTCTCCACTGCCGACTGGGAGTGGCTGATCTGACGCCATTTGCAACAGGGTTTCGTAGTCCTGCGCATCAGGCAGGGCACCACGAATGCTGACAAGGATTTTCAAGTCTTCAACATCCGCCGCAATGCCGCCGATCTTGTCGCCGAACATGGGATGAGTGATGAGCGCCCGGACCCCGGCATGCGCGAGCTGCGCTGCAAGCTCCCTCCGCGTCAGGCGTGGATCGAGAGGGACCCGCACAAGGCCGGCCGACATCACACCGTAGTCGGCCTCAAGATATTCGCGGACATCGGGTAGCAACAGGGCGACTCTATCGCCATAGGTCAGACCTTGTCCACGCAGCGCATGTCCGAGCCGATTTATCCGAGCTACAAGCTGTCTGTAGGTCCAGGTCGCGTTGGTCTCGATAAGAGCAGTTCTTTCGGGATACCACCGACCGAGCCTGTCAAGCATTGCTGCGAGATGCATTTACCAGCCCCTCAAGATGACGCGGCCTGCAACCGCGCGCTGTTCGACGAGGGCATGACCAAGCGCCGCGTCCGAGAAGGTCAGGGTTTTCCCGATGTTTGGCCTCACGATGCCGCGGGCAATAAGGTCCAAGGCGAGATGCATATCCGCAAAGGTGGCATTGCCCGAACCCGCGATACGAATCCGGCGCGAGATCACAAGACCCGGATCAAAATCGACGTTTTCGGCGCCGATATTACCGAGGATCACCACGATGGCGTTTCGGCCGCATGAGCGCAGGCTCTCGCGCAGGCTGCCGGTCACCACGTTTTCCAGCACGGCATCCACCCCCTGCTTGCCGGTCAATCGCCAGACCTCGCCGCTGAATTGAAGATCCGGACTGACGATGACCTCGTCGGCTCCGGCCGCTCTTATTGCACTCTCCTTGGCCGATGATGTCGTCACGGCGATCACACGTGCGTTGACGCTCTTTGCAACCTGGATCTGATGCAGGCCGAGTCCTCCGCCGGATCCCGTAACCAGAACGACGCTTCCAGAACCGATCTGAGCGACGCCGAGAACCGCCCGTACGCTTGTGCCGATCGGACAGGCCGCAAGCGCCGCTGCTGCGAATTCAATGCCGTCGGGAATCGGAATCGCGTTCTGTGCCGGCACGCTTGTGAATTCGGCGTACCCTCCTCCGCCGTTCTCCCCGATGACGTGGCTGTCGCGACAAAGGTCGTGCCGGCCGGCGAGGCAATGGCGACAGCAGCCACAGAAAATGCGCTGATAGATCGCAACTCTCTGGCCGATGCGTTCGGCCGATACGTCCCATCCGGCAGCAACAATCTCTCCGGCAAGCTCATGGCCTGGTATTTGATCCTTCCGTGCGCCCAGAATCAGGCCGGCACGCGCGAGCACATCGTGATGGCATATTCCAGCTGCGACGACGCGAACGAGCACGCAGCCCGGACCTGGATCAGGACGTTCGACCGACGCGACGCGAAGCACCTCGGGACCGCCAACGTCGCATAGACATACTGCTTTCATCAATTTGTACCCGCCGATCGGCGATTCCCGGCCCGGCTCTTGTCATGGTTATGCGACCAAGTGGTTCTAGCGGTTCTCTTTCGCCGAGAAATCGGCCGCAGCTATCCGATAATCGTCTCTTGATTCGACCCAAGCACGAACGGTTTCAATCTCGGCCCATTCGGATGCCAGAGTTGACCGCTGTGGGAACAGAGCCAATCGCTTGGTGGCCTGAACCGCAGCTGCGGGATAATGAGCGATGCGCGATGCCCAGCTCTCTGCCTCGGCGCGCACGTCCTCGACCACGGCATTGACAAAGCCAGCTAGCCTCGCCTCCTCGGCTGACACCTGTCTTCCGGTCAAAAGCATTTCCATTGCGAATGCGCTTGCAACCACCTGCGGAAATCGAATGGCGCTCATCGCTGAGATCATGCCGTGGCGCACCTCTGGGTAGGCCAACACGGTATTGGCCGCGGCGAGACGGAGATCGCAATGCAGCGCCAGCGTCATTCCCATGCCCACGCAATAACCGTGCAACGCTCCGATGACCGGCTTGAAGAGTGGGATTCCTACGCTCGGTATGGCCATCAGCAGCGTGTCGGTTGACACCATGTGGCCGGCACGGTCGATCTCCTTGATGTCGGAGCCTGCGCAGAACGCCTTCTCTCCCGCCCCGGTCAGAACGATCACGCGCACCTGCTCATCGTCGGCCAATTCCTGCCAGATCGCCGCCAACCGCTCCTTGGCGGCGAAGTCGAGTGCGTTCAGGACATGTGGCCGATTGATCGTGACCCAGGCGACACCGTTCGAGCGTTTTTCCAGGATCACAGACATTCGCGTCTCCAACACCCGCTTGACGGACTGCCGATAAACTTGCGCGGGATCTGTACTATGGGCCCCGTCGTCGGTTAGTCGTTGCAGCAACTACATCATAGAGACGCGCATCAACAAAATATCAATGTTTTCGAACGTCATGACTTGACGTTATGAACCCAGACGCTGGTGGCGGTCGATCTCCGAAAGCGGTGGCGCCGCATTTGCTCTTGGCTGCGAGCGCTCCCGCACAAGCGGGTGACGTTCGAACGCGTCGGCCAGGTGATGGAGCATGCTGCTCGCCACAGTCGAAAGTACACGATTGTCCGGATAGACGAGACGAAAGCCGAAATTGATCGTGGGCAGAAATGGCCTTTGCACCACCCGCCCGCAGGCGAACGAGGCGGAAAACGGGTCGACGATAGCGAGCCCGATTCCTTCAGCGACCATAGCGCAGGCCGCAGATGTGCCCAAGGTCTCCATCCGGGGAACCATCGGCTGGCCGTTGACCGCAAACCTATCGAACTGACGTCCGGCCATTGTGTACGGCGGCAGCGCGACAAACTGCTGGCCGGGCAAATCAGCCTCTCGAATGACCTCCTTGTTGCAATAGGGGTGACCGATCGGCATCACGCAGACGCAATCAGAGCGAAATGAGGAGTGAACCTTCAACCCCGGGTATTCGACTGCAACTTGCGCGATACCGATGTCGATCCTTTGGTTCACGACACTCTCGATCACATGAGACGACATGTGGGCCTCGAAGGTAATCTTCAGGCCAGGGTTGGCGTCGAGAAACACCTTGATCGCGTTGGGCACCATGCCGAAGCTCAAAGCTGGCAGCGACGCGATCCTTAAGTGGGCCCGCCGCAACTCCCGGATCTCTTGAGCGGCTTGTGCCAGACGATCGAGACCGAGATAGCTCCGACGCACTTCCTCGTGGAAGCTTGTTCCTTCGGGCGTGATCACGACCCGCTTCTTATCGCGCATGAACAGCGCAAACCCTATCTCGTGCTCGAGATTGGACAGGCTTCGGCTGACGCCAGGTTGCGAGATGTGGAGGTGGCGCGCTGCCGCCGTAATGCTTCCGGTCGTGACAATTGCGTTGAATACCTCGAGCTGATGCTGATTCAGCCTCCGCAGCGGGCGAGCCGGCGCATCTTTCTTAATCTTACTGGCGCCATCCGCGCTGCTCAGCCCTGGCCGAGGGCCCTTGGACCTCACCGGCGGCGTGTTATCGGGGAGCACCTCAGCTGAACTGCTGACCAAGGATTTATCCGCCGAAGCCATATTGACCATCAGGCGATGTCCGTAGGTCGGGTTAAGCCGCGGCGCAAACCGAAACAATCGGCCGAAGAACAATGACGAGATATCAGCAATGATAAGGCAATCATTTGCGCAGTCCGCATCACGGGGTATTCCTGCCTCGATCTCACATTGACGCGCGCTCGGGAGGACGCCGACCGTCGAGCGTGCCCGTCAGAGGTTACGAACGCGGCCCCAGAGATGAAACCTACCAGATTCAGTAGGGAGAGATGCGCGCAGCGTTATTGTATTATCGGGGGGTACAATCGGCTTCTTCCCACCTGTCGGCCGGCGAGAAGCCGAGGATCGGCATCGCACCCAGGCGCGCCGGTCTTGTTCGCCGTACTGTCGGTGTTCCAGTTCTGGATCAAAGGCCGCGTACAGCGGCCTGGCGAGGCTCCACACAACGGCGATCCGCAGATTACATTGGCATCGATGAGCTGGGCCGCCGAATCGACAAGCGGACTGACCGCGTTCAACAATTGCGGCTAGAGCCATGCAACTCTCGGCTGCAACGCGCTTCCGTTCGCCCCAAAGCTCATTCTCCCGCTCTCTTCCGATCGCTGAGCGACTACTCTTGATCTGCGGTCGCTGCAGGGCGGCTTGAGAAAGAGAGGTGTTTCCGACAGCGTTGGCTTTCTCTTCGCGAGTTACCGAACCTAATCGTCCTACGATGTATCCGTAGCTTGAGAAGATCGCCTAAACCTTTGTCCAGCTTGTTGCCTCCTTGGTGGTCCCGTTGGTGGAACCGTTGGCCGTCACGACGGCGGCCGAATCAGCTGGAATATCCAGCTAATAGGTCCCTACTCAACCTGATAGCTACACTTGCGTTCCGGCCATCAGATATATTGATGGTTTGCCGCGTGTTGTCGTAGTGGACCGAGCCTATGCGGACCTTAGCTGTCACCTGGGAGAACGTTCACCAACATGGTCAAGCTTGGATCTCACATCATCAGTTGCGCTATAAGATGTTTGTCGAGCGCCAGAAGTGGAGCGTGCCAAGCTACGGGGAGCTTGAATATGATGAATTCGACACGCCGGCTGCGACCTATATCCTGACAGTCGACGATCAAAATCGCGCACTCGGTACAACGCGCCTGATCCCCACCACGCGTCCATACATGATCAAGTCGCTGTGGCCGTATTTGGTGGACACGGAGCTACCTCAGAACGACTCGATCTGGGAGGCTTCCCGCTTCGG
>Ga0210383_10006434_pt1 | contig 10261 bp, 9 predicted proteins | sample IncBWC14OmetaG_FD_160072 | JGI IMG/M metagenome (GOLD analysis project Ga0210383, IMG submission 160072) | Forest soil microbial communities from Barre Woods Harvard Forest LTER site, Petersham, Massachusetts, United States - Inc-BW-C-14-O ...
ACGGCGTCCGCCCCGCCGACGTTCCCTCCCTCGTCGCCAAGGCGCGCGTCGCCAGCAGCATGAAGGGGAACCCCGTCGCGCTCACCGACGACGAGCTGGCTGCGATCGTCGTCGCTGCGCTCTAGCAGGTCTGGGCGGCCGTCGCGCGACGTTCCGACGTTCCATCAGGGGGCCGCGGTGATCGTCACCGGGCCCGCGGTCAGGCCGGAGGACGTCGCGCTGACCACGATCGAGCCTGGCGCTCCGGTCGATTTGACGATGGCCAGGACCTTGCCGCTGAACGCCTTTCGACTGGTGCCTTTGTACGAAGCCGTGTCGGTGGGATCGCCGTTGTCGACGCCGACCAGCTGGCCTGGTCCCGAGACCGAGAAGCTGACGGAGCTGGAGCCGGTGGGAACGAAGAGGCCGCTTGCGTCCTGGAGGTCTCCCTCGATGAAGGCCAGATCCCTGCCGTCGGCGCTGATCGCCGAGCGGTCGGCGGAGAGGACCACGCGCGCGGCGGCGCCGGCCGTCGCGACCTGGTCGGTGGCCACCACGCTGCCCCCGCGGGTGCAGGCGGCGCGCAAGGTCCCCGACGCCCAGGGCACGCTCCACTCCAGCCGGAGCGCGCCGCCGGACATCGTCTTGGCGCCCTGCGAAGTGTTGTTCAAGAAGAGCTCGACGCTGTCGCAGTTGTTGTAGACGTAGACGGTGACGGTCGTACCGGCGGTCCAATTCCAGTGCGGCAGGATGTGGACGACCGGATCGGTCGTCCAGCGGCTCTTATAGAAGTAGTAGACGTCCTTGGGGAACCCTGCGGTGTCGATGGCGCCGTAGTACGAGCTCTTGGATGGATAAGACGAGTAGGGGGTCGGCTCGCCGATGTAGTCGAATCCGGCCCAGACGAACGAGCCGACGACGAAGGCCCGGGAGGCGTCATAGCTGTACGAATTTTGCGCGGTGTCGCCGAAGCCGGCCGCTTCGTTGTCGTACGACGAGCACTGGCGGTCCGGGCTCGACTGGGAGGTCGCCTTGGTGATGGTGCTGGCCGGCGTGTGATAGATGCCGCGGCTGCGCACGGCCGCCGAGGTCTCGGTGCCCATCAACTTCCAGGTCGGTTGGGCCGCATGATCGGCGTCGTAGTCCCCGGCATAGGGCGCATAGTTGTAGCCCTGCACGTCGAGCAGCGCGGCGACGTCGCGGTCATCCCCCTCGGAGACGTGCGGGCCGCCCATCTTGTTCGAGGCCCAGGTCAACGCCCGCGTCGAGTCCATCGCCAGGACCCAGTTCTTGAGACTGGTGGCGGTCGCCGTGGTCGATCCGCCGACCTCGTTGCCGATGCTCCAGAGGATGACGCTGGGATGATTGCGATCCCGCATGACCATGGCCTGGATGTCCCGCTGCGCCCAGGTGCTGAAGTAGAGGCCGTAGTCGTTCGCCGTCTTCGTTTGGGTCCAGGTGTCGAAGGCCTCGTCCAAGATCAGGACGCCGAGCCGATCGGTGATGTCGAGCAGCTCGGGCGCGGGCGGGTTGTGGGCGGTGCGAATGGCGTTCACGCCCATGCTCTGCAGGATCTGCACCTGGCGTTCGATGGCCCGAGAGTTGACGGCGGAGCCGAGCGCACCGAGGTCGTGGTGCATGTTGACCCCGCGCAGCTTCACGTTCTGCCCGTTGAGCGAGAGGCCGGTGTTCGGGTCGAACGTGACGGTGCGAAATCCGAACGGCGCCAGGTAGGTGTCCACGACCGCGCCGCCGATCTTGAGCTCCACCTTCGCCTGGTAGCGGTTGGGGGTGGCCAGCGACCAGAGCTGCGGCGCTGTCACGGTCAGACTCTGGCTGATCGTGACCGTGGCGCCGACGGCGACGCTGCTGCTCGCGCTGTCCGCCGACGTCGCCACCGCGCCGCCGGGCGTGAGGATGGTGGTCGTCACGGTGACGGCGGCGGCGCTGGCCGACTGGCTCTGCACCTGGGTGCTCACCGACACCGTGGCCGAGCCCGCCGATACCGAGGGCGTCGACACGAAGGCGCCGTTGTAGGGGATGTGAACCGGGTTGACCGCGGTCAGCCAGACGTTGCGGTAGATGCCGCTGCCCGAGTAAAAGCGACTGTTCGGCTGGTTGTTGTTCACGCGCACCGCGATGACGTTGTTGCCGCCGAACGTCAGGTACGGCGTCAGGTCGTACTCGAAGCTGGTGTAGCCGTAGGGGCGCGTCCCCAGCGATGTCCCGTTGATCCAGACCTCGCTGTTCATGTAGACGCCGTCGAACTCGATCAGGATCCGCTGGCCGCTCGACGCCTGGTCGACGGTGAACGTCTTGCGGTACCAGCCGACCCCGCCGTCGAGGAAGCCGCCGCCCGATCCGGCCGGGGAGCTCGAGTTGAAGGCCAGCTCGATGCTCCAGTCGTGCGGCAGATCGAGGCTGCGCCATGAGGCGTCGCTGAAGGTGGTGCTCTGCGCGCCCGAGACGTCGCCGAGGTTGAACTTCCAGCCGGCGTTGAAGCTGTGGCCGCGCAAACCGTTATAGACCGGCGGCAGCTCCCCGTTCGATGCGGCGCCGGCCGCTCCCCCCGGGCCGCCCGTCGCTCCCGCGGCACCACCGCTCCCGTGGCTTCCGGCGCCTCCGCCGCTTCCGCCGGTGGCGTTGCTCCCGCCGGAACCTGTCCCCGCGGCGCCTGCCAGTGCGCTGCCGCCGCCGGCGACTCCGGTGCCGCCGTTTCCCGTGCCGCGGCCGCCGTTTCCGCCAGAAAGGCCGCCGGTCCCCGGGACGCCGCCTCCTCCTCCCGCGGTGCCGGCCGCCGCCGCATCGGGGTTTCCCGAACCTGCGCCCCCCTTGCTGGAACATCCGAGGATCCCGATCGCCGTCACTGCAACGCCCATCGCGCCCTGGAAGAGAAGTCTGGGGAATGGGTGGCGCATGGAACCGTCCTGGAAGTACTCGATCCTACAGTCGCTTGGCAGATGCTCCGCGGCGCAAAAAAGTGAAAATCGAGGAGCCCGGCCGACTCATGCGAGAAGCTGGGCGCAACGATCAGTTTCTTTGACGACCTGTTCGCGCCCCGGACTCTTGGCCAGCCAGCGGACTTTTCGTGACAAGAACGCCTGCGCAGCGACAAATACCCGGGGGCGATCGCACTTGGTCTGTTCGCCCTTCTCCGAAATGACCCGCATGCACAGCGATCCGAACGACATCTCGCGTCGGCCTCGACGTCGCCGCAGACCGCGGCGTGCGCTTTTTCTGAGAAGACCTCTCGTTCGCGGGCACCTAGAATCGATGGGTCGTCCGTGAGTCATCTGCGCCTAGTGCCGTCACCCCCTCCACAGGTGACCCCCGAGGAGGCCTGCCTGGAGGCGTTTCTCAGGGAGCTCGACTACGTCCATCGGACGTTGCGTCGCCTCGGCATCGCTCCGTCGGAGACGGAAGATCTGGCGCAGGAGGTATTCCTGGTCCTGCGCAAATGCTGGACCGCGTACGATCCGGGACGACCGTTGCGCCCGTACCTGTTCGGGATCGCCTTCCGGATCGCGGCGGCGCATCACCGCAAGCGCAACCGCGAGGTGACGTTCGAGATGGTCGAGGTCAGCGACGTGGGTCCCGGACCCGACGATGCGCTTCAGACCAAGCGGGCGCGCGCGCTGGTGCTGGCCGCGCTCGAGCAGATTCCCCTGCCGCGGCGTGCGGTCTTGCTCATGCACGATCTCGATGAAATCCCGGTCGAGGAGGTCGCCTCGGCGCTCGGAATCCCGAAGTTCACCGTCTACTCGCGTTTGCGAAAAGCCCGCCGCGAAATGGAGACCGCCGTGCGACGATTGACGAAGGCGAGGATCTTCTGATGACCACGCGCTCCCCGGTATCGCCCGAAGTCCGCGCCCTGCTCGAGCAAGAGCGTGTCATCCTGCCGGTCTCGGCGTCGCAGCGTGCGCGCGCAACGGCCCGGGCGCGGGCAGCCCTGGCCGCGCCCGTCGTGCCCACCTCCGCCCGGTCCGGTGTGGCGCCGAGGACCCGGTGGGCCGCGGCCGCGGCGGCCGTTCTGGTCGTCAGCGCGGCGGTCGCCGCCGCCGCGTACGAGATCCGCACCCGGTTCGCGCCCGAGCCGGTGACGGGCCCGGCGGCGGCCCCTTCGGCGCCCGCGGTCGTCGCGATCGCCCCCGCTTCGTCGTCGGCCGAGGTGGCGGTCCCGGCTCCGCCCCCCGCGCCGTCTGCCACGGTCGCGGCGCCACCGTGGTCATCGGCGGACGCGGCTCGTGCAGAGCTTCGTCTCCTGGGACAAGCACGCGCGGCGGTCGCGCGCGGTGACTTCGCCGCCGCGCTGTCGCCGATCGCCGAGCATGCGCGCCGATTCAAGAATGGCCGCCTGGTCGAGGAGCGGGAGGCGCTGCGCGTGAAGGCGCTGGTGGGCCTCGGCCGAGGCGAAGAGGCGCGCCACGCCGCCGCCGATTTCCGGGCGCGCTTTCCACGCAGCGTTCTTCTGCCGGCGGTCAGTCAGATGCCGAGCTCGCGGCCCTGATCGCGGCAATCGTTATCTGATTCGTTCGTCCAGGGTCTACGGTCCTCGACCCGCCGCTGCAGATTCGACAGCGGGCATCACCTCGCGGTGCCGAGACGGTGAAGGGGCGGGCCAATGAAGCTGAAGCGCGCGATGACCCTGGCGGCAACGCCGCTCACGATGATCGCCGGCGGTGCCACCGTCGCGGCGACGGCCGGCGCAGACGATGCCGCCGGCGCGCCGGACAGAGGCGAGAGACGGGCGGCGCCGGGGACGCCCGACAGCAAGATCGGCCTGGCGATTCTGGCGGGAGGCGGGGTCACCGACTTCACTCAGGGGGCGACCCGAGACGAGACCGGGATGGGCGGCTCCTGGGACGTTCGGGTCCTCGTCGCCACCCGCACCTGGTTCGGTTTCGAGGGCTCGTACATAGGCGGCGCGAATCCGATCACGGCGCTGGGGTCGTCGGTCAACAGCAAGCTGGTGCGCAATGGCATCGAAGGGGCGCTGCGCGTGCAGGCGCCGCTCCACCACCGGACGACGCTGCTCGAGCCGTACGTTCTGGCCGGCCTCGGCTGGAATGCCTACAGGATCACCTACGTCAACTTGAACAGGGCGAGCGCCAGCGCAAACGGCGACAACACGGTGGCCGTGCCGCTCGGCGTCGGTTTCATGGTCGGCCACCAGGGGTTCGTGGTCGACCTGCGATATACGATCCGCCCGACCTACGAGCAGACAATCCTGGGCGGCCCGGGGAGGGCCGGCCTCACCAACTGGGACGCCGGCGGGATGATCGGCTTCGAATTCTAGAAGACCAGCAGGATCGAACCGAGGACCCGCCGTTCGTCCGAGCTGACCAGGGTGCCGGGCAGCCGGCTGTCTCGAATGACGTCGTCGAAAGCCAAGGCCAGCCGGACCGGCCCGCCGAAGGGCTGCCACGACGCGATTGCCGACAGGTAAAGGCGCGTGTCGCGAAGCGAGAAGTTGTTCTGGAGCTCCGCCTGTTGGTCGTCGCCCAGATTGAACGACCAGAGGCTCTGGCTGCGACCATCGAGCGTGAGCCGCAGGTCCTTCAGCTCAGCCTCGACCGTCGCGAAGGTGAGCAGGCCCTGCGCGTAGTAATAACCCTGCATCTTCAATTCGCTCTTGATGATCACGTTCGCGAAGGCGGGGGCCGCCTCGGCGTAAGCGAGGGAGGTCACCTGGGCGAAGCCGTAGCTGGCGGCCAGCGTGGCGCGCAACGCGAGGCTGCCGTGCCGCGCCGCGAATTCGGCCACCGGACCGAGCAGGCCCACGGCGAGGGTCCGGTCCCAGAGGTTGGGGAGGCTCCGCGCGTCGTAGTCGAACGAGCTGCCGACGCCGAGGAGCAGGCCGCGGCCGTCTGGCTCCCCCGACGCCCCGATGACCTCACCGTAGTCGCGCCAGTAACGCCCCCAGACGAGCGAGTCCGCGTGGACGAACGCACCGCGGATCGATCCGTCGTTGATGAACCAGCGCGCGCCGAGGTCGGTCCATTGTCCGGGCCGCGCGGTGGAAGCGCCGGAGCCCGGCCGGCGATAAAGCGCGTGACTGACGATCCGAGCTCCCAGCCCGAGGACGGTCTCGTTGCGCTCTTCGTTGGGCTCCACATTGCCGTCTCCGTTGCCACCTTGGGCACCCTCGAAGGAGGTATGCGCGGCGCCGAGCTCGAAGCTGAGGCGGTGCCAGATCCGTCTGGAAATCCCGCGTTCGTCGTACGGCTCCCCGAAAGCCGTCTCCTGCGCCTCCTGGCGTCGCTTGCCGTGGCAGACGGGGGCGTCGTTCAGCGCCGCCACCGGCGAGAAGAGGGCGGCGCCGACGCAGTTCGTGAGGTTGGGCTCCCCGTCCGCAAACAGGCGGCCGAGGCGGTAGGTGGCCTCGCCGATCACCCATCCCGCCGCCGGCGTGACGATCAGATCGTTGATCGACAGCTTCTGGTTGGGCTCACCGAAGTACTTCCAGAGGGTGGAGGCAGCGACGGTCGTCAGGAATGACGGGCCGACCCCGAGGCCGTTGCCGCGCGCGATCTGGTAGTAGATGGTTCCCGCAAGCGGATGGCCGATGGCATTCGTATTGAAGCGGTCGTGGTCGAAGGCAAAGTAACGATCGGAAAACATCTTCGTTTGCCAGGTCTGCCAGCCGAGGGGAATCTCCGACTCGGAGGGGTCCTGATGACCCCAGTACCAGGCGGCTTGCAGCCCGAGAAACGCGAGCTCCCCGAGCACGATCCGCAGGTAGGGATGCTCGGGGCGCGCGGCGGCGGGCGCAGCGTCGGTGTCGGTCTCGGGGTCCCGCGCCTCTGCTCCCCGCGCGGCGGCCGCGGAAACGGACATGACCGTCGCGAGCCCCCACGACAGGATGACCGCCTTTCTGCCCACACCTCCCGCCGTACCCTCCTCGCAACGTTCACCATGAATCCCGCACCGGCAATACGGCGGTACCTCCGGGTCGATCGTAGGGGAAGCTCCGTATTCGGATCCCAGATCACGAAAGGCGCCCCCACGTTAACTCCAAAGGGGGATGAACTATGCGGATGAGTTCATTGGGGTGTTTTACGGGGGCGCTGGGCCTTCTCCTCGGGGTGGGCTCGGCTTGGGCAGACGACCAGCCGATCTCGGGCCACGACATCGTCAACCAGATGGCAGGCAAACCAGAGTGTCGTGACGCCGGGGTCACCGTCAGCTTTACGACGGGCTCGGTCGAGCTCGACACGAACGCGCGCGGCGCGCTCAATGGCGTGGCGACCTGGATGAAGGCGGACGGCAAACGCACGCTCCATCTTCACGGCTACGCCGACGTAACCGGAAACAGCGAGGCCAACCTCGTGCTCAGTGAGAACCGGGCCAACGCGGTCAGGGACTACCTGGTCTCGCAGGGGGTCGACGCCACCCAGATCATGACGGTCGGTCGTGGCGAGGACGTGGCGGAACAGCTGCCCGCGAACGGGCGCACGGTGACGTTCCTGGCCTGCCAGCCGCCGGCCCCGCTGACACAGGGCGAAGCGCCCGCGGCGGCCGAAGCGCCGGCAGCGCCCGCAGCACCCGCGCCGGAAGAGACACCGCCGCCACCGGCGGTCAGCGCGGCGCCCGCGGCGGTGGAGCCGGTGCCGGTGCCGGCCGAGGAGCAGGCAGCGCATGGGTACCTGCCGCCGTCGAGGATCGGTCTCGCGTTCATGGCGGGAGGCGGTTTCCAAGACTTCGCCAGCAGCAACATGAGAGATCGGACGAACGGAGGTGGTACCTGGGACGTGAGGTTCATCGCCGGGATGCGCTCGATCATCGGTTTCGAGGGCGCCTATGTCGGCTCGGCCCGCGGCTTCCAGTCGCTGGGACCGACGGCCAACAACCCGACGCTGATCTCCAACGGCGTCGAGGGGAACCTGCGCTTCAACGTCCCCATCATTCGGGGTGACTCGCTCATCGAGCCCTACGGTGTCGCCGGCGTCGGGTGGCAGCAGTACCACATCACCAACTTCAACTCGAACACCCAGATGCTGTCGGACTTCAACGCCTCGAACGACAACGTGTTGACGGTCCCGTTGGGCGTGGGGTTCGCGTACGGATACAAGGCCCTGTTGTTGGACGTGCGGGGCACCTACGCCGAGACCTACTATAACAACCTGCTGCAGGGGACCACGGGCTCGGGCACCCTCAACACCTGGGGCGTCGGCGGCCAGGTCGGGTTCATGTTCTAGCTCCGTGATTGGAAGAATCGTATCGGGTCGCGGTCTGCCCTCGGGTGGGCCGCGGCCGTTTTGTGCGCCGGCCTTTTCAGTCGGTCGCCGCACCGATCACGGGGTCCCAGTGCGGCTCGGGAGGTTTGACTGACGCGCTCTCGGTGATGGGGGAGGCAGGCGCCGTGATTCCTGGGGCCTTGTCGTTCTCCGGCGGTTTGGAGGCTATGGGTGTCGTTGCGCCGGACGAATCTGGGAACATGGGAACAGTCTCCTTTTCGAGTGCGGCCAATAAGGAACAAGTTCGATGAGCAAGTTTCGAGCCACCCACCGGACCGCGATTTCCTGCGGCGTTCGCCATGGCAAGGCGCGAAGACGGGGTGGCATCGGGTAGCCGCTCACGCACCTCGCGCATCACAGACGGGGAGAGCTCGGGCGGGATCGAGCGCTCGTTCGAGCGCTCGCAGACTGACGTTCCATTCTGTATCTTGGCTGCGTGCTGACGCGAACGGGGCGTCGATGGAGACGGCCGGCCCGAATTCTGTGGCTCGCCGCGGCGCTCGGCGCGTCGGGAGCCGCCTGCGGAGGCGGCGAGACGTACAACGGCCTCATCTCCTGTACCCAGTCCGAGAACATCGAAGGCTTCGGGCTCCTCGAGGCGTGCGAGGAGGCTCCGGCCGACGCGCGCTCGCAATTCCAGCAGGGCTGCACCGCTCCGACCACCACCGACGGTGGCGTCCGTCCGACCGTCGTGAACGCGCCGTGCTCGCGGCTCGATACGCTCGGGGGATGCGAGATCACCAGCGGCGGCTTCAAGGAGTCCTTCTGGTATTACGGGTCCGTCGCCGACGCGGACGCTGGGGCCACGCCGGCCGACATCCAGCGGCTCTGCTCGGCGTCCGGCGGGACCTACTCCGCGCCCTGAGCGAATCCGCCGGTTCGTTCTCGTCGCGACCTTGCGAGCTGCGAGTTCGACGACAGCTTGGTCACTTCGGCGATGCCAGACGATCGGACAGCGCGGCGCTCCTTCGTGGTCTTGCTCGTCGCCGCGACGGCGTTGCTGGTGGTCGTCATTCGTCCGCTGGCGAGCGCTCTGTTCATGGCCGCTGTTCTCGCGGGCGTGATCTGGCCGCTGCAGGTGCGCCTGGCCGCCAGAGCGGGAGGCCGGCCGGCGTTGTCGGCCGGCCTCCTGGTGCTCTCGGTCGCCGTCGTCCTCGTGGGTCCGCTCGTCGCGCTGGCGGCGTTTCTGCTCAGAGAGGGGGACGAGGGGCTGAAGTTCGTCTCCCAGATCGCGCGAAGCGACAACATGGAACATCTGCTGTCGAGACTCCCCGGGTCGCTGGAGACGGCGGTCAACGAGGCGCTGGAGCGGCTCTCCGACGTGGACCAGATGGTCGAGAGGCTTCTGGGGGCACAGAGCGGAAAGGCGGCGGCGACGATCTGGGCGGCGGCGTCAGCGACGGGATCGATGCTGTTCGGAGCGGCGATGATGTTGATCGCGCTCTACTTCTTCCTCGTCGAGGGCGGGGAGCTTCTGAGCTGGTTGGACGACCTCTCGCCGTTGCGGCCCGGTCAAACGCGCGAGCTCTTCGCGGAGTTCAAGAAGGTGTCGTTGTCGGTCATCGTGTCGGCGGTCATCACGGCCGCCGTCCAGGCGCTCGCGGCCCTGGTCGGCTATCTCGTGAGCCACGTCCCTCATCCAATGTTCTTTGCCGCCGTCACGTTCTTCGTGGCCTTCGTCCCGGCCATCGGCGCAGCCAGTGTGTCTCTCTTCGCGGCGGCGATTCTCTATCTCTCGGGCCACGGTTACTGGTGTCTGTTCCTGACGCTCTGGGGGCTGTTCGTGGTGGGACTGGTGGACAACGTCCTCAAGCCCCTCCTGGTGAAGGCGGGAATGGAGATGCGGACCGGGGTGGTGTTCTTCGCCCTCATCGGAGGGCTCGGCGCCTTCGGCGCCATCGGACTCATCATCGGCCCCCTGGTCGTCGCTCTCTTCCTGACGCTGGTGCGGATGTACCGGCGGGACTTCACGCCGCGGTCGCCAGACCCCGCAGGAGATGTCTGAGGAGCTGATCGCCACACTCGCGATAGTTCCGGTGGTCCGG
>Ga0210383_10006435_pt1 | contig 10261 bp, 5 predicted proteins | sample IncBWC14OmetaG_FD_160072 | JGI IMG/M metagenome (GOLD analysis project Ga0210383, IMG submission 160072) | Forest soil microbial communities from Barre Woods Harvard Forest LTER site, Petersham, Massachusetts, United States - Inc-BW-C-14-O ...
AGAAACGCGAAGCACCCGGATCGCCCTGACGGCCGGCGCGGCCGCGAAGCTGGTTGTCGATGCGGCGCGCCTCATGGCGCTCAGTGCCCAGAATGAAGAGTCCGCCTAAGCCAACCACCTGCTCGTGCTCCAGGTCGGTGTCGGCCTTGTACTTGGCGTTGATTTCCTGCCACTGCGCCGTCGGCACCTGGTATTCGTTGCCACCATAGTAGAAGTACGAGAGATCGGGATCGTCCGGCTTCGCCATGACTTCGCCCGCTGCAGCCTTTAACTGCTGCGCAATTCCCTTCTTCAGGCATTCCTGCTTGGCCATGAACTCGGGATTGCCGCCCAGCAGAATGTCCGTACCGCGGCCGGCCATGTTGGTCGCAATCGTAATCGCGCCCTTGCGGCCCGCCTGCGCTACGATTTCCGCTTCCTTCTCGTGATACTTGGCGTTGAGCACCACGTGCTTCACGCCCTTCTTCTTCAGAATGTCCGAAAGCCGCTCCGACTTCTCCACCGACGTCGTGCCGACGAGCACCGGCTGCCCGGTCTTCGCCAGCACCATAATCTCGTCCGCTGCGGCGAAGTACTTTTCCTTCTCTGTGCGATACACGACGTCAGAATTTTCAATGCGCTTCAGATCGCGGTTGGTCGGAATGACTACGACTTCCAGCTTATAAATCTTGTCGAACTCAGCAGCTTCCGTTTCGGCGGTACCGGTCATGCCGGCCAGCTTCTTGTACATGCGGAAATAATTCTGGAAGGTGACCGTCGCCAGTGTCTGGTTCTCGCGCTCGATCTTGACGTTTTCCTTCGCTTCCACCGCCTGGTGCAGACCGTCCGACCAGCGCCGCCCCGGCATCAGGCGTCCGGTGAACTCATCGACAATGAGCACCTCGCCGTCTTTCACCACGTACTCCACATCGCGCCGATACAGCGCATGCGCCTTAATCGCGGTATCGACGTGGTGCTTCAGGTCCCAGTTTTCCGGATCGGCGATGTTGCCAATGCCCAGCAGCCGCTCGACTTTCTCCCATCCTTTGTCGGTGACGGTGATGGTGCGATGTTTTTCATCGACCACATAGTCGCCCGTCAGGATCTTGTCTTCCCCAGACCCGCGATCGATCTCCTCGCCAAGCTCGAGTTGCGGGATGATCCGATTAACTTTGTAGTACTTGTCGGTCGACTCTTCGCTCGCGCCGCTGATGATCAGCGGGGTACGCGCCTCGTCAATCAGGATGGAATCCACTTCATCGACGATGCCGTAGTTGTGTCCGCGCTGCACGCAATCGTTCAGGTCGAACTTCATGTTGTCGCGCAGATAGTCGAACCCGAACTCGTTATTGGTTCCGTAGGTAACGTCAGCGCTGTAGGCTTCCTTGCGCTCCCGATCGTCCAAATCGTGCACAATCACGCCGACCGTCAGCCCAAGAAACGTGTACAGCTTGCCCATCCACTCCGAGTCGCGCTTGGCAAGGTAATCGTTGACCGTGACCACGTGAACGCCGTTGCTGGCGAGCGCATTCAGATACACCGGAAGTGTGGCGACCAGCGTTTTGCCTTCACCGGTCTTCATTTCGGAAATCTTGCCCTGGTGCAACACGATGCCGCCGATGAGCTGCACATCGAAATGGCGCATCTTCAACCCGCGCCAACCGCCCTCGCGTGCCACCGCGAAAGCCTCCGGCAGTATTTCGTCCAGTACTTCCTTCAGTGCCGTCGCTTTTTCGTCGGCGTCTTCAATCGCGTCCACGCGCTCGTGAATACGTTTGCGGAACTCGTCGGTCTTGGCCCGAAGCTGTTCATCCGAGAGTTGTTTCATCTCGGGTTCGAGCGCATTAATGCGCTCTACCTGCGGCATCAGGCGCTTGATTTCGCGCTCATTGCTGGTGCCAAAAACCTTCGCCATTAACTTGTTAATCAATGCAATTTTTCCTTGCGGAACCTATGTTTGGGGCGCCTTAAACGCGCGGAAATGCGCACGAAGAGCGCACTCCACCTCATTATCAAGGCTAACACATTGGATGCAGGTCTCCCGCGCCGGTCGCACTTTGGGAAGAGACACTGAGGGTGCGCCATTCAAGCGAAGCTTGAGTGGGGGTTTTGACTTTTTCGCGACGACCTAAATCTTCTCCGTGCCCTCCGTGCCTCCGCGGTGAACCCGAACCCACTGGCGACTGGCAACTGACTACCCGCAACTGACCAGCGTAAGATACGCGCATGTTTTACGACCGCTTCACGGAGACGGTTCGCCGCTTCCCTGACCTCATCGCCGTCGAACTCCAGCATGAGTCGTCAGCGGTTGCCGCCGGAGCACCCCCTGTCGAGAGCTACACGTTTTCCCAGCTCCGCAGCATGGCCGAATCGGTGGGAAGCCAGCTGCTGCGGTCAGGCATCGAGCGCGGCACCAAGTGCGCCTTCCTCGCCGCCAATCATCCCTTGTGGGTGGCCGCCTATCTCGGAGTGCTCGCCTCGGGAAACACAGCCGTTCCGCTCGATACCGCCTTCCACGCCGATCAGGTCCGCAAGCTCCTACTCGACTCCGATTCCGTCCTCCTCTTCACAGACAGCCATCGACTACCGCTCGCCCGCGAAGCCACCCGCGATCTCCCCGTTAAGCTCATCCTCATCGACGCCCACGAGCCAGAAGACGGCACCGTTTTGCTGCAAGACATTTTCGCCGCCGGCCCCGGCGACTTCCGTCCAGTTCCCGTCGCCGCCGAAGACATCGCGATGATCCTCTACACCTCGGGCACCACCAGCGATCCCAAGGGCGTGATGCTCTCGCACGGCAACCTTGAGGCCGAAGCCGAAGGTGTGTTCGAGGTGATCGACGTCGGCCCCAAAGATGCCATCCTCGGCATTCTGCCGCTCTTCCACTCGCTCGCCCAGATGGCCAATATCATGTTGCCCCTATCGGTCGGCATGCGTGTCGTCTACCTCGAGTCGATGAACACCAGCGAACTGCTGCGCGCGCTGCAAGAGCGTGGCATCACCGTCTTCGCCTGTGTGCCGCAGTTCTTCTATCTCATTCTCGAACGCATTCAGAAAGAAGTGCGGCAGAAGGGCGCGGTCGTGCGTTTCCTGTTTCGCGCTATGATGGCCCTCTCCCGATTTGCTCGCAGCTTCGGCGTCAACCTCGGCAAGGTCTTCTTTGGACGCGTGCATCACATGTTGGGCAGTCGCATGCGCTATCTTGTCACCGGCGGCTCCCGCTTCGATCCCGCCGTCGGACGTCACTTCGAAGCCATGGGCTTCACCATGCTCCAGGGCTACGGCATGACCGAAACCTGCGGCTGCGCCAGCATTACGCCGCCGAAACACGTCGTGATGGGGTCCGTCGGCAAGCCGCTGCCCGGCAACGAAATGAAGATTTTCGACGGCTCGCCTTCGCCTGAGCACGGCGGAGCCAGCGTCGGCGAAGTCGCCTTCCGCGGCGGCATCGTTATGGCCGGCTATTACAAGCGCCCCGACGCCACCGCCGCCATGTATCGTGACGGATGGCTCCTCAGCGGCGACCTCGGCTATTGCGATGCCGACGGCAACTTCTTTATCACCGGCCGCAAGAAAGATATGATCGTCCTCAGTAACGGCAAAAACATTTACCCCGAGGAGATCGAAGCCCACTACCTTCAGTCGCCCAACATTAAAGAAGTCTGCGTACTGGGCCTGCAAAGCGCTCCCGGCGAGCCTTTCTCCGAACGCCTACACGCCGTGATCGTTCCCGACTTCGATGCGCTCCGCCAAGCCAAAATCGTCAACATCGGCGATATGCTACGTTTCGAAATTGAAGGTCTGTCGGCGAAGCTACCCTCCACCAAGCGCGTTCTGAGTTACGAAATCTGGCAAAACGAACTGCCGCGAACAAGCACCCGCAAGATCAAGCGCTTCGAAGTCGAGCAGCGCGTAAAACGCGGCGAAGGCACTCAGGCGGCGGCTGCAACTCCACGCGCACTCACCCTGGAGGAAGCCGAATGGATGCAGCGTCCTGATGTCGCCAATGCGCTGAGCATCATCCAGGCTGCTTCAAAGCTAAAAAAAGAAACTTCATACCCCAGCGATAATCTCGAACTGGACCTCGGCCTCGATTCCATGGAGCGCGTCGAACTCCTCGTATCGCTCGATCAGCAAATGGGTTCCAACGTGCCCGACTCCGTCTCCGCCGAGATTTACACCGTACGCGATCTCGTCGACGCCATCCTCGCCCACGCCGGCGCCGACAACCAGCGCGCCACTGCCGGCTGGGACGAGGTCATTCACGAAGACCCCGGCGAAGTCGAACGTCGCACCATCGACAAGGCGCATCCCATCCTTGCGCCCTTCGCGTACACAGTGCTCCGCCTGGCGCAGATCATGCTCCGCGACCTGTTTCACCTTCAAGTCGAAGGCCTCGAAAAGCTCCCGGCGTCAGGCCCGTTCATCCTTTCGCCGAATCACCAAAGTTTCCTCGACGGCCCGGTAGTCGTCGCCTGTCTTCCCTGGCGCATCATGCGCGACGCTTTCTACGTCGGCACCAGCGAGATCTTCGGCAGCAAAGTCATGCGCCGCATCGTCGAATCGTTTCGCCTCATCGTCATCGATCCCGACGCCAATCTGGTGCCTGCCATGCGCGCCGGCGCCTACGGTCTTCGCAAACATGGCGTGTTGGTTTTGTTCCCCGAAGGTGAGCGCAGCATCGACGGCCCCCCGAAGACCTTCAAGAAGGGTGCGGCGATTCTTGCGATCCACACTCAATGCCCTGTCGTGCCGGTTGCGCTGGAGGGTTTCTACGAAGCCTGGCCGCGTGGCGAGAAGTTCCGCGGCTTATCGAATCTGAAGGTGCGTTTTCTCGATCCAGTCTATCCGCCTCCACTCGGTCCCAACCCGGAAACTCAGTACGCAGACATGACCGCCGAAATCCGCCGCCGCGTCGTCGAAGCGTATGACGAACTGCACGAAGCTGAGGCGACGTCGTTGGCGACTACTGGCTCTCGAACTTGAAACTGGAAACTTGAAACTCGAAACTGGTTTCTAGCTCTTATTCGCGTGTGGATGCGTACGGTCGTACACCTCCATAACATGCTTGACCGTCAACTGCGTGTAGCGTTGGGTCGTTGAGAGCCGCTCGTGGCCGAGCATCTCCTGGATGGCGCGCAGGTCCGCGCCCTCCTCCAGCATGTGGGTGCCGAATGCATGCCGCAGCGTGTGCGGATGCACGTCCGGCGACAAACCATTCGCAACCGCAATCTGCTTCACGATGCGTCCCACACTCCGCGTCGTCAGCCTCGTCCCGCGAAGATTCACCAGCAGCGCCTTTTCGGTCGTGCGCTTGGTCTCCGCGAACGTCTTCTGGCGCAAAGGAAGGTAAGCCCGCACCGCCGAAGCCGCGGAGTCGCCAAACGGTACGTACCGCTCCTTCCGTCCTTTACCTCGCACCAGCACAACTTCGTTCGACCATCGAATGTCGTCAATGTTGATGCCGACCAACTCCGAGTTGCGAATTCCGCATCCATAGAGCAACTCGAGGATGACTAGGTCACGTTCGGGAAACGCCGACGACTCCGGCATCTGCGAATCCAGTACCGTGTTCACTTCCTCGATGGTCGGCACGCGCGGCAGCTTCTTAGGCAACTTCGGCGTCGCCACCAGCTTGGCCGGGTTCTGCTCGACCACGCCCTCCTGCGCCAGCCATCTGTACAGCGAGCGCAGCGCCGCCAGCGCGCGCGCGACCGACGTCTTGCTCAGCCCGCGCTCGTACAGGTTCGACAGATAGCCACGAATCAGCACGTGATCGATGTCGCGCCACCCTTGCGGTCCAACGTACTCCGCAAATTGTGCCAAGTCGGTCGTGTAGGCCTTGATCGTATGCGGCGACGCATTGCGCTCATGCAACGAGCGAACGAACTTGACCACCGCCTTCTGGACGACTGTTGTACCTGCCTTCGTCATCCGCCCGCACCCTTGGTCGTCGTCCTGCTCTTGCTGCGCGGGTGGTGCTGCTTATACACACGGTTCAACCGGTCAAGCGCCAAGTGCGTGTATACCTGCGTCGTCGAAATGTCGGCGTGCCCCAATATCGTCTGGACAGTACGCAAGTCCGCGCCGTTTTCCACCATATGCGTCGCGCAACTGTGCCGCAGCATGTGCGGGCTGGCATGACGTCCAGTTTGCTCCGAAGTCGCATCCACCAACTGCCACACGCGTTGCCGAGTAATGGGCTTCGCTCCCCGCGCCACAAACAAAGTCGGAGACGACTTCCCTGCCGCCAGCACCGGCCGCGCATCCCGGATGTAGGTCTGCACAATGTCCTGCGCCGCGCCGCCCAGAGGCACAATCCGCTCTTTGTCCCCCTTGCCTCGCACCAGCACATAGCCCATTTCGAGCTTCAGGTCTTCCAGCTTGATGTTGATGATTTCCGACACGCGAACTGCGCCAGCGTAGAAAACCTCGAGCATCGCTCTATCCCGCATCGCCAGCGCCTGCGACAGGTGATCATCCTTCGTGCGCGGCGGACCTTGCAGCAACCGCTCCACTTCGTCAGTCGCCAGCGACTTCGGCAGCACCTTCCACTGCCTCGGTGAATCGATATTCAGCGTCGGATCGGCCGTGATGTAGCGGTCCAGCAGCAGGTATTTGTAGAAATGCCGCAGCGCCGAAAGCTTGCGCGCCACGCTGCGCCCATCGACGCCATTCGACAGCAGCGCATTCAGAAAGTCGCGCACGTCCTGTCGTCGCGCATCGCGCAACGCGCGCTTCCGCTTCAGCAGAAATTCCGAATATTGTTCCAGGTCCGACTGATACGCCGACACGCTGAGCGTCGCCAGCCCCTTCTCAACTTTTAGATAGTCGAGAAACGAACTCACCAGTCGCAGATTGGGATCAGCACTTTCCACGAGCGGAAAATTTCTCTTTCCGACAGTTTTGCGTCAGGGCACGACTTTGGTCGTGCCGATAAGCCGTTTGTGTTTGTCATCCCGAGCGGACTTTAGTCCGCGAGGGATCCGCTTTTTTCAGCCGTCCGGCGCGCCACTCCGCCGAGAACGAAACCGCTCTAGTATGGTTTGCTTTGACCGCGGAGAGAATAGCGACTCAGATTCAGGCCGACTGGTTCCGTCGCACGGTCTCCAGCAGCTCCACCGCATTCAGAGGACTGCGTGGGTCTTCCTCATGCTTGAAGAACGCATACGTCTCCAACTCGGCGGCCAGGCACTTCTCCACCCTACCCACCAACCCGTGCAGGTCCTCAGGGCCGTAGCTCGGCTTGCGAAAACGAAAATACACGTACTTCGCAGTCCACTCTTCCGGAGTCGTCATCGACTCCGATTCCGCAATGCACAGTGCTGCATTACGCTCTTTCAACGCGCGGTAGGTCTCATCACTGAACCACGACACGTGGCGGAATTCGAACGCGCTTTTTACGTTGCGAGGTAGTTGTGCGAGAAATTCGCTCAGCAGCGGAACATCCGCCTTGAGATGCGGGGGCAGCTGGAACAATAGAGGTCCCAGCTGTTTGCTCAGCGGCTCCAGCGTCGGCAGAAACCGCTCCAGCGCGGCCGGGTCCTTCAACTGCCGAATGTGCGTAATGAACTGGTTGGCCTTGGGCGAGAACCGAAACTCAGGCCCGACATCGTTCACCCACGAAGTAGCGGCCTTCTCCGACAGCAAACGCCGAAACGTGTAATTCACTTCCACCGTGTTCAGTTTCGTCGCATAGTGCTTGAGAAAATTCTTCGCGGCCACGTTCTTTGGATAGAACTCCGGTTTCCAGATGGAATACGCCCACCCCGAAGTGCCGACATACAGAGGCAAATCAGAATCCGCCAATCGATTCATCTCCTTTCTCTGGTAAGGGCACGACTTTACAGCTTGCGGAAAACGCCGCTTTGGACCAGGTTTTGAAGGGGCACGGCTTTAGCCGTGCCGTTACGCCGCTTATTTATTGCCATCCCTCGCGGACTTTAGTCCGCGGGGAGTCTGCTTTTCGACTCACTTATCCCAAACCCCGTTGCCGGTCTTCCATTGTATTCAATTATTCTTTCTTCTCCGTGTTCTCCGTGCCCCCGGGGTGAGACGCGCCGCCACGACTGCCCTCCCTGCTTCCCAACTTTCCGCTGCCCCGTCGTACACTGTACGTTCTGGTTTCTATCAGATTGCATTGTGGAGGCACGATGAAGCGCACTCTTGCCAAGCTTGCGGCCCTTCTGCTGCTCGCCCTGGCCCTGCCCCTGGCAGCGCAAGACCTGGCGTCGTTCGAAAAGCGAGTCACGGTAAAGACCCTGCCCAACGGACTGACGGTTTTGATCCTGCAACGCCCCGAGGCCCCGGTCTTCTCCTTCTTCACCATGGTTGACACCGGCTCCGCCCAAGACCCGCTCTCCAAAACCGGTCTCGCCCACATGATGGAGCACATGGCTTTCAAGGGCACGCCCGATATCGGCACCACCAACTACGCCGAAGAGAAAGTCGCCCTCGCCAAGGTTGAGCAGGCTTACGCCGCCTACGAAGCCGAGCGCATCAAGCGCGTTGGTCGCGACCCGCAAAAGCTCGCCCAGCTACAAAAAGAGTGGCAAGACGCCATCGCCGCAGCCGACAAGTTCGTCATCAAGAACCAGTTCGGCGAAATCGTCGAGAGTCACGGCGGAGTCGGCATGAACGCCTTCACCACCTACGACGAAACCGGCTACATGTACTCCATGCCTTCCAACATGATCGAGCTGTGGGCTGCTATTGAGTCCGACCGCTTCGCCAATCCCGTGATGCGCGACTTCTACAAAGAGCGCAACGTCGTCATGGAAGAGCGCCGCATGCGCACTGACAGCAGTCCCACCGGCCGCCTCGTCGAGCAGTTCCTTGGCACCGCCTTCGATGCCAATCCCTACCATCGCCCGACCATCGGCTACGCTTCCGACTTGCAGGCGTTCTCCGCCACGGATGCTGAGAATTTCTTCCATTCGCACTATCTTCCCAGCAACATGGTCATCGCCCTGGTCGGCGATCTCGATCCCAACCAGGTCATGCCAATCGTCGAGCGCTACTTCGACCAACTGCCGGCGAAGCCCAAGCCGACCGAGCTGACCACCGTCGAGCCGCCACAAAACTCGGTCCGCGAAGTTAAGCTTCACGATATGGCGCAGCCGTTTTACGTCGAGGGCTATCACCGTCCCAGCTATCTCGATCCCGACGACGCCGTGTATGACGCCATCACCGACATTCTCTCCAACGGCCGCACCTCGCGCATGTACCGCGCTCTCGTTCGCGACCAGAAGATTGCTGCTGTAGGCGCCGGATTCTCCGGCTTCCCGGGCACCAAGTATGCCCACCTGTTCGCCTTTTACGGCGTGCCTCTTCCCGGACACACCAACGCGGAAATTCAGAAAGCCATTCAGGAACAGATCGTGAAACTCAAGACCCAGGACGTGACCGACGACGAGTTGCAAATGTTCAAGACCCGCACCAAGGCCGATCTCATCCGCGGACTGGCCTCCAACGAAGGTCTCGCGCAGCAACTCGCCATTTACCAGACGCGTTACGGCGACTGGCGCGAACTCTTCCGCTACCTCGACAAGGTCGACAAAGTAACCAAAGCCGACATCCGTCGCGTCGCCAATCAGGTTTTCCAGGATAACAACCGTACCATCGGCATCATCGAGACCGTAAGCGAGCCCGCAGCGGCTGCGAAAGGAGCCAACTAATGCGCGCTCTAAAAGGTAGAGCGGCGCTTCAGCGCCGCGTCCAAGCTCTTCATTCTTTGTCATTCCGAGCGGGCTTTAGCCCGCGAGGAATCTGTTTCTTCAGCCGCGCCGCAACTCGCACCGTTTTTGCATTTGTGCTTTTCGCGCTGTCCGCCTTCGCCCAAACCCAGGTTCCCTGGAACCAGCTCAAATATCCGCCACTGCCCGCGTTCGAGCCGCAGCAGCCCACACGCATTCAGCTCGCGAACGGTATGGTGATCTTCCTTCAGCCTGACCATGAGCTCCCACTGATCTCCGCCACCGCGCGCATTCGTGGCGGCTCGATCTCCGAACCCGTCGCCAAGACCGGACTGGTTTCCCTCTACGGCGATGTCTGGCGCACCGGCGGCACCAAGACCAAAACCGGCGATCAGATGGACGACTTCCTCGAGGCCCGCGCCGCCAAAATCGAAACCGGCGACGGCTCCGACTCGACCTCCATCTCCCTTAACTGCCTCAAAGGCGACTTCGACGCCGTCTTCGAGATGTATCTCGACCTGCTGCACAACCCCGAGTTCCGCGATGATAAGCTCGAGCTCGCCAAGGAGCAGATGTACACTGGCATC
>Ga0210383_10006436_pt1 | contig 10257 bp, 8 predicted proteins | sample IncBWC14OmetaG_FD_160072 | JGI IMG/M metagenome (GOLD analysis project Ga0210383, IMG submission 160072) | Forest soil microbial communities from Barre Woods Harvard Forest LTER site, Petersham, Massachusetts, United States - Inc-BW-C-14-O ...
CTTCCGATCTCCAGAAGGGTCGCGACGTTACGGCTCGGAATCACCCGGTCGTAAACCTGCAGCATATAGAGTGAGCCGGATAGCATCAGGACGTTGATCACGCCGCTGAACAACGCGATGCTCACCATGCGCCGCGCGCTTTCACGCAAGCCAAGCGCCACCGGGTCATCGGACGAGAGTATCGAATGCGAGTTCGACGGGCCGAAAGTCGATGTCATCGCCGGCGCGGGAACTTGAACGATACTCATACACTGCGCCTCCCGTCGATCTCATGCGCAGTCGTCTCCTTGACCATGGATACTGACGATTTTTCGACGGGAATGCGACCACAGCGAATTGTTGCAGCGTTGACAAGGCGGCGCCGAGTGCGCGCGTGCAAACGGAAGCGGGCAGTGAGAGAATGTCACCGCGTGGAATCTCTCGGCGAGGGAGACCGCCATATTCTCTCGTGCGCGCACGGTCGGATTCGCTCCTGCGTAACACTTGCGAACCGTCACGAATTCGTCGGCCTATTACCTTGCTTCTCTCGCGCATTGGCCCCGGTGTCGGCTGAAAGCCGCCACAAGCTAAAATTAATTCGATCGCATCCAGTGCACCGACGGCAGCAGCATTGTCGCCGACAACACTGCAGACAAGGAGAAACTGGATGGCCCTGACAGCAACGGATCCGTTCAACGGCGCCACCACCTGCGAGATTGGCGGCGTCACACCGGATCAGGTGCGCATCATCCGGGCGAGATGGCGCATCATTTCCATCGCTTGTGGGGGGTAGCAGCGCTTGGACGTGACTTCCAGCGTCCCATCACCTGGTGAGACGCTGGAATCCGCTCGGATCGTTCTTGATCGCTATTGCCGCGGCCGGATGGCCGCCAGAACCAAGGGAAAATCTTTTTGTTCGCCGCCGCGGCGAATCCTGATTGGGGGGACGGCCAGTTGTGTAGCAGTAGACTTGGCTCCTTGCGGCGTATTGCGCGGGCCAAACCGGTTCGCGGCCCCACCCGATGCGTCCTGCCAAGCGGGGGGAGCGGTACCGGGACGCAATCCGCCCGCCGCGAGAACTCCGCAAGGCAGCCGCTCGGCGACGGCGGACTACCGCCATGAGGAGCCGCAAGACGGATTACGGCACGATCATTCTGCACTGGCTGCTCGTCGGCGCGATCGGCGTCGCGTTTTTCAGCGGACTGCGCATTGCGACGGAATCCCCCGATCGAGCCTGGATCAATCTGTTCGATGCGGTGCTGCCTCGCGAAAGCGTATGGATGGCGCATATGCAGGCGGCGGTGGTGCTGATCGCGGTGACGCTCGCCTATCTGGTCTATGTGACGAAGTCCGGTCTTGGCCGCCGTGTCAGGCTGGACGGCATCCGGCTGAGAGGACTCTTGGGCCGCAAGCAGGCAAGGCTTGGTGCCTTGAACATCATTCTCTACTGGATCTTCTTCGTGACGATGCTGCTCCTGATCGCCAGTGGCGGCCTGCTTTATTTTGGTTTTTATGCGGGCCACGATGTTGCCAGGCTGCACTGGTGGGGAACGTGGGTGATCGCCGCCTTCGCCGGCATTCATGTCCTGACGCATTACAGGCTTGGCGGCGCATCGCAGTTGCTTCGTATCTTTAAGCCGGCGCCGCTTCCGGCCCCGCCTCCAAGGCTTGATCCGATCGAGTTGCTGACGCTACTTGCCGAGCAGTCGGCGCGCCAGGCTCAGGAGAGCGAATTTGGCGACGACGCCTGGCAGCCGCAGGTTTGGTCCCGCCCGCCGCCGGACGATCCCGCGCGGGATCGGCCGATCGCGCGACGGGTGGCAGCGCGCCGCGCGGTTACACAAGTGGGCACGCGAGCAGCAGGACCCGGCCGTGTTTCAAAGCCGCGTGACCCGACCCTTCAATCCAACCCCTTCGTCGCTGCTGCTGCCGTCGCAATAACCGGCGCCTCGGTCATCGTTGCGGCCGATCGGTTGACGGTGGATCAGTTGCAGATTCGCCGCATCAATAGCGCCGACGCGCCGAGGCTTGATGGCGACACTTCCGACCGGGTCTGGCGCGACGCCGTGCCGTTTTCGCTGATGACCAGCGAGGGCGGAAATTTTGACGGCAGGGGCGAAACCAGAATCGAGATTCGCGCGGTGCATGACGGAAATTGGGCCTATTTCCTGTTTGTGTGGGAAGACCCGACGCGTTCGCTGAAGCACCTGCCGCTGATCAAGGAGGCCGACGGATGGCACGTGCTCCATCACGGTCTGGAGGCGGGAGACGAATACGATTTCAACGAAGATAAATTCTCCGTGCTTTTCACCACCGCGGAAGTGACTCTGGCAGGGGACCGAACTTTTCACGCCAGTTCCCATCCGCTTCCCAATGCGCCGTCAACCATGACCGGCCGTGGCCTGCACTTCACCACGGCAGGCTATGCCGATGTCTGGCAATGGAAGGCGACCAGCGCTTCCACCGGATGGATGGATGATGCCCACTTCGGTCCACCCCTCGATCCGACACCGCTGCAGGCGAGCAATATCGTCCCCTACAAGGGCGGCTTTGCGCCCGACCCGGGGATCGCCAACTACTCGGATAACTTTGTGATCGACGCCGATGCCGCAGGCGGCACCAGAATTGTCGCGCCGCTTCGGTTGCCCAGAAGCGTTGTGGCAACGACTGCGGCGATGGGGAGCGTCGATCTCGATCCAGGTCATGGCGAGGAGGATGGCTCGCGCTGGTTCATGACCGAAGCGGAATCGATTCCGTATTCCGTGCAAGCCGACGCCGGCATTGCAATCGGCACGGTGATTCCCGGCGTGATCATCGCCGGCGACTTCTCGGGCGATCGGGCTGATGTGCGATGCGCTGCCCGCTGGGCATCGGGGCACTGGGCACTGGAAGTTGCGCGGCGCCTTGACACCCACAGCAAATACGACGTGCCGATCAAGAGCGGCGTCTTCATGCGGGTTGCGGCTTTCGATCACAGCCAGATCAGGCATACCCGACACGTGCGGCCGATCCGCCTCGAGGTGGAGCGATGAAAAAAACCTGCAGGGTCACGTTCAACAACGAGACGTTCGCAGCGAATGCCGGCGACATTCTGCTCGACGCGGCGTTGTTGAACAGCATCGACCTGCCGCATGACTGCCGGAGCGGGATTTGCGGCGCTTGTCGTGTGCGCCTTGTCAAGGGAAGGGTGTTCGGCGGACACGAGGATGGCGAGGAGATGATCCATGCCTGCCAGGCGCGGATCATCTCCGACATCGAGGTCGTGGCCGAGCCGGTTCCGGATCAGGTTTCCATCTCGGCGCGTGTGCGGGGCATTGTTCGGCTGGCGCCGGACGTCGTGGGCGTCGACCTGGAATTGCCAAAGCCGCTTCGCTATCTTCCCGGTCAGTTCTGCAAGCTGCAATTCCAGGGGTTTCCGGCGAGGTGCTATAGTCCCACCTATCCGCTGGAAGGGCCGCCCGACAATCGGCTGCTGCATTTCCACATCCGAAGGTTTCCCGACGGCGCCGTGTCCGCGCATTTGGGGCGCGACATCCGCATCGGGCATAGCGTCAGGCTGACCGGGCCATTCGGAACTGCCTTTCTCAGGCCAAACCATGCCGGCAGTATTGTGCTCGCCTCCAGCGGAACCGGTTTCGCTCCGATGTGGTCGATCGCCGTCGCAGCCATCATGGAACGGCCACAGCGCGAACTTGTTTTCGTGGTCGCCGCGCGAAAGGTTCAATCGTTTTACATGCACGCCGCGCTGTGCCGTCTGGCGCTGTTTCCCAACGTCACCATTATCCCGACCGTCACCGAGCCGCAGAGCGTCTCCGCCGCTGTTCGCATCGGGCGGCCGACCGATCATTTGCCGGTTCTGTCGCCAAACGATATTGTTTACGCCTCCGGCGCACCGGCAATGACCGAGCGCGTCGCGCGGATGGCAAGGGCCGCCGGCGCGAAATGTCATACCGATCCTTTCACGTCGAACGCCAGGCTAACCGAACATAAGAAACTGGCGCAGCGATTGACCGGGTGGCTCAATCACCCCGGAAGGATTTCCCCGGCTTCGCCCTACGAGCGATTGGGGCGCTAGCAGAGCGGTTTTTTCGAGCAAGTTCTGCCTGAGAATCCGATCCAGCACTGGCGTTCCCCAAAGTTGCAACACCGACGCTATCCGCCGTGTCACCAAAGGCGTAATCTGGCGAGCCTGTCCGGCGCGACAGGCCGGTGCCACAGGAGGATGGCCATGAATTCCGCGCGTCGTTTTGGTTACCTCGACGGCGGCCGCAGCGCTTTCCTGGCGGGCGCGGCTCTGGCTCTGATCGCGCTCGGTGGTTGCGAGCAAAATACATTCGTGCCGCCACCGCCGCCGAAAGTAGATGTCGCGCTGCCCGTCCGGCGTACGATTACGCGTTATCTCGAGGTTACGGGCAATACCGCAGCCGTCAAATCCGTCGATCTGGTGGCGCGGGTGCAGGGCTTCCTGCAATCCATCGACTATCAGGATGGCAGTTTTGTCAAACAGGGCACCACGCTCTTCACGATCGAGCCCGAAACCTACAAGTTGAAACTCGACCAGGCGCAGGCGGCGGAGGCAGGCGCGCAGGCCTCGCTCAAGCAGGCCGAGATTGATTTCCAGCGGCAGACCACACTTGTCGCCCGGCAGGCGGCGTCGGAGGCGATACTCGAGACATCGACTGCCAACCGCGACAATGCTCGCGCCAACCTGCAGCAGGCCCAGGCCAATACCAGAATCGCCGAGGTCAATTACGGCTATACGAAGATTACAGCACCATTCGACGGCATCGTCAGCGCGCACCTTGCTTCCGTCGGCGAACTGGTGGGCGCGGCCTCGCCGACACAGCTTGCAACGATTGTGTCGCTGGATCCGATCTACGTGAATTTCAACGTCAACGAACGGGATGTTCTGCTGATCAGGGCAGATGCCGCCCGTCGCCACCTGACCCCGGCCGACCTCAGGCAGGTTGACGTCGAGGTCGGCCTGCAGACCGAAGACGGCTATCCGCATGTCGGCAAGCTCGACTACGCCGCGCCGACCGTCAATCAATCCACCGGTACGCTCGCCGCGCGTGGCATCATCCCCAACCCCGATCGCGTGCTGCTGCCCGGCTATTTCGTCCGCATCCGCGTGCCGATCGAGAAGCAGGCCGACGCCCTTCTCGTCCCCGACACGGCACTCGGCGCCGACCAGGGCGGCCGCTATCTGCTCGTCGTGAACGGCGACAATCTGGTCGAGCAGCGCAAGGTTACGACCGGACAACTGGATAACGGCTTGCGCGTGATCGAAAGCGGGCTCAAGCCCGAAGACCGCGTTGTGATCGCGGGGTTGTTGCGCGTCATTCCGGGTCAGAAGGTCGATCCGCAATTGCAGAAATTCGACACCCCCCAGGCGTCCGCCAAATAGGAGCGGGCCATGATATCCAAATTTTTCATCGAGCGGCCGGTCCTTTCGAACGTCATCGCGATCCTGATGATCCTGATCGGCGCGGTGGCGCTGTTGAGCCTTGCGGTTGCGCAATATCCCGACGTGGTGCCGCCGACCGTGCAGGTCACCACGCGCTATCCCGGCGCGAGTGCGAGGACGGTCATGGATACGGTGGCGCTGCCGATCGAACAGCAGGTCAATGGCGTCGAGGACATGCTTTACATGCAGTCCTATAGCGGCGCCGACGGCAGCTACACCCTGACCGTGACGTTCAGGATCGGCGTCGACCTCAACTTCGCGCAAGTTTTGGTGCAAAACCGCGTGTCCAGCGCGCTGTCGCAACTGCCACAGGCTGTCCAGGATCAGGGCGTCACCGTTCAGAAGCGTTCGACCTCCGTACTTCTGTTCGTCACGCTGACCTCGCCGGATGACAGATATGACAGCCTGTTCCTGAGCAACTACGCCACCATCAATATCCGCGACGAGCTGGCGCGCCTTCCGGGCGTCGGCAACGTCACCGTATTCGGCGCCGGTCAATACTCGATGCGCATCTGGCTCGACCCGGACAAGCTGCAGGCGCGGGCACTGATGCCGCAGGACGTGATCCAGGCCATCCAGCAGCAGAACCAGCAAGTCGCCGCCGGCCAGATCGGCACCCCGCCGACGCCGCCGGGGCAGGCGTTTCAATACACGCTCAATGTGAATGGCCGGCTCGACGACAGAACGCAGTTCGAGAACATCATTGTCAAGACCGGCAACAATGGCGAGGTGATTCGCGTGCGCGATGTCGGCCGGGTGGAGCTCGGCGCCCAGACTTACAGCCAGGTGTTCTCGCTCAACAAGCAGCCGGCCACCGGCATCGGCGTATTCCAATCGCCCGGCGCCAACGCACTGCAGGTCGAGCAGGCGGTCGAGAAGAAAATGGCGGTACTTGCCCGATCGTTCCCGCAAGGGATCAAATACGACACCCCCTTCGATACCACTACGTTCGTCTCGGCGTCGATCCGCGAAGTCTACATGACGCTGATCGAGGCCGGCCTTCTCGTGCTCGTCGTAATCCTTTTATTCCTGCAGGACTGGCGCGCGATGCTGGTGCCGGCAACCACCGTTCCCGTGACCATCATCGGTGCGTTCGCGGCGATGGCCGCGCTCGGCTTCACCATCAACCTTTCGACGCTGTTTGCCATCGTGCTGGCAATCGGCATCGTGGTCGACGACGCCATTGTCGTGGTGGAGGGCGCTGCCCACAATATCGAGCAGGGCATGAACGGCCACGACGCCGCCATCCGGGCGATGGACGTGCTGTTCGGCCCGATCATCGGCATCACGCTCGTGCTGGTCTCGGTGTTCCTGCCGGCCTCGTTCATGGCGGGATTGACGGGGCGGATCTACGCGCAGTTCGCGCTGGTGATAGCGGCCACCGCCCTGCTCAGCGCGATCAATGCGGTTACTCTCAAGCCCACGCAATGCGCGCTGTGGCTTCGTCCGGCCGTGCCGCTGGAAAGGCGCAACTGGTTCTATCGCGGCTTCAACAGGATTTATCTCCGCCTGGAGAACGCCTATTCCCGCCTGATCGGCAGCATCGCGCGGCATGCCGGCGTCTCGGTGGCGATCGCGCTGATCCTGATCGGGATCGGCGGTTTCGGCCTTGCCCGCGTGCCGACCGGCTTCCTGCCGATCGAGGACCAGGGCTATCTGATCGCCGCGGTGCAATTGCCGGACGGTGCAGCGCTGGACCGTACCCAGAAGGTGCTCGACAGGGTTGTCGACATCGTTGCATCGACACCCGGGGTGCAGCAAGTCGTCACGATCGCCGGCATATCGGCTCTCGACAACAGCGCGAGCCTCGCCAATGCCGGCGTCGGGTATGTCATTCTGAAAGACTGGAGTTCGCGCGGTGCCGGACAAGACCTGCGCTCGCTTGTATTTGGATTGAACGACAAGCTCGCGGCCATTGCGGAGGCGCGCGTGCTGGTTTTGCCGCCGCCGCCGATCCAGGGCATCGGCAACGCGGCCGGCTTCACGATGCAGGTCGAATTGCGTGATGGCAGCAATGATTTTGCAAAACTCCAGGCAGTCACCGCCGCCGTGGTCGCAAACGCGCAAAGCCAGAGCGCCCTGCAGCGCATTCAATCGCCCTTCCGTGCGAGCGTGCCGCAATTAAACGTCGAGATCGACCGGGTGAAGACCCAGACCTTGCACGTCACCACCGACGAGGTGTTTTCCACGCTTTCGACCTATCTCGGCTCGTCCTTTGTCAACCAGTTCAACAAATTCGGCCGCGTGTTCCAGGTCTATGCGCAGGCAGATTCGCAATTTCGGCTGACCGGCCGCGACATCGCCAACATGAAGGTGCGCAACCAGAACGGCGACATGGTCCCGATCGGCACGGTTGCCAATGTCACGCCTTCGGTCGGGCCGTCGCTGATCAGCCTGTATAACCTTTACCCCTCCTCGACGATCGTCGGCCTCCCGGCCCAGGGCTACAGCTCGGGGCAAGCGCTGCAGCTGATGGAGCAGATTGCGGGCAAGACGCTGCCACGCGATACCGGTTACGAATGGACCGCCATGTCGTATCAGGAGAAGGCTGTCGGTAACGAGATCTATTTCACGTTCGGCCTCGCGATGCTGCTGGTCTATCTCGTGCTCGCCGGACAGTATGAGAGCTGGTATTCGCCGGTCTCGGTGATGCTGGCCGTGCCGCTATCGTTGCTCGGCCCGATGCTGGTGCTGACCGTACTGAAGATCGACAACAACCTTTATGTTCAAATCGGTCTTATCCTTCTGATCGCGCTCTCGGCCAAGAATGCCATTCTGATCGTGGAAGTGGCGCGCGAACTGCACGGCCGCGACGGCAGGTCGGTGATCGACGCGGCGATAGAGGCGGCCCGCGCGCGATTCCGCCCGATCCTGATGACATCGTTTGCGTTCATTCTCGGCGTGGTCCCGCTGGTGCTCGCAACCGGCGCCGGCGCCAGCGCGCGCAAATCGATCGGGATCACGGTATTTTCCGGCATGCTCGCCTCGACCTGCCTTGCCGTGCTGTTCGTCCCGGCATTTTTCGTGGTGACGCAGCGTTTTGAGGATTGGCTCGCCGAGCGAAAGAGAAAGAGCGCGGCCGGTGGAACCGTTGCCAAGCCGCAGGGCTGAGCATATCGCAGCAACTGGTGGGCCTGGCAGGACTCGAACCTGCAACCAGACCATTATAAGCGGCAGAATATCGATCAGCTTCGTTGATTTTGCTGCAACTTTACTAATTCGTGCGATGAATTGCGCGCGATCCTCGTTGGGTCGATTCAGCTTGAATCTGAGATTGTGGGACGCATAGCGAAACTTGGAGCCCCGTGCCGGCTCTGACGGATTTGGCTCGACGAAGGTGCTCCTCGCGCTAAGGAGCCCGGCAAGGTCGCCGCGTGGCGTCGCGAGCGGCATCGTTGGCATCGGCAGTGATGCCACCTCCGGGCGTTCCGCCCCGCTTAGGTCGAGGCTGCTTGCCTTCCAAGGTGCGCCTGCCACCAAATGAAGAATGGCGCGCCGATGATTTCCAGCGCTGTGAAGCCGATGAACGGGATCGGTGGCAGCGCAAGAAAGATGATCGATAGCAGGCGGCCGATGCCGCCGATGAAAATCATACCCCACAAGACGCGAAACAGCACCATCTCGCGCTCGATTCTCGGAATTAGCCAGTAAAGGGCAATTCCCAGTCCTAACCAAACTCCGGCAAAGAACCTCAGATTACTATCGAGAATCGCGTTCGCCGGAATCCCGCTGTTGGCAAAGATCGGATCGCTAAGCCCGAACAACCCGACGATGCCGGTCGCGATTGGGATGACGCCGAGAATCGCCATCGCAATTTGGAGCCTTCGCTTATTCATGCTTTCCTCCTGGTTTGCGATCAACGATCATAGAAAACAGCGCGATGATGGAGACACATGGGTTCCTGGGGCGATTTTGTCGCGCCGGTCTCCGGCGGCAAAAATCGCGTTCCCGGCGGGAACCCAATGTACCCGTTCACCGATGACGAAGCTGAAGCCATCAAGGCCATGCGTGAGGCCTTCGATTCTGAAGGACTTGGGCTGGCAGGACATCGTGCGGTTCAAAGCTATAGCGTTTTCGAGCGAAGTGGATACCGGTTCGCGTGAAGAAAACGCGTCAAAACGAAAGATTAGAGCCTCGGTTCTGAGTCAATCAGAACCAAAAAGGCTCTAGGAAAGCGTTCGGCTCGGCACCGTTCCTGGACATCGAGTTGTTAGCCATCAGCCGATCGAATGCGAGTACAGGAGCAAGCGCGACGGCAGGAACATCTTCACCGGTACCGACAAGACGACGAGGAGCGGACGGCGAACTGACGTTGCTTAGAAAGCTATCGGTTTGATTGGCTGATCGACAGAACATAGGCCGTCGCCTGCCAGATTTCGTCATCGGTTAGCACTTCGCGCCACGCCGGCATGCGAAGGCCATTTTTCTCCCGACCGTCCGCGATGGCGATGAACACGCCCTTGGGGTCGAGATCGCGTCGGGCGAGATTGACACCGCCCTTGCCGTCCTCCCCATGGCAATGCGCACACTGTTTCCCCAGAAATAGATCATGACCGGCGGAAATCACTTTCTGGTCTTTGAGATTTGGAATCTCGTCGGCGCGAGGTTTTTCGACTATTGAACCAATAACCAGCATCGCGCACGTCAAAGTCGCGATATTCCACATCGCCCGCTCCTGAAAAAGTGGGGCGGTCGGTTTCCCGGCCGCCCCCTCAACGACTACTTCGAAACTTTAAAGGCAATCAGTGTTGAAGCCGCTGGTATTTTTTCCAGTTGCGGGAACAACGGAGGAAGCAAGAGTGCGCCGTAAG
>Ga0210383_10006438_pt1 | contig 10256 bp, 10 predicted proteins | sample IncBWC14OmetaG_FD_160072 | JGI IMG/M metagenome (GOLD analysis project Ga0210383, IMG submission 160072) | Forest soil microbial communities from Barre Woods Harvard Forest LTER site, Petersham, Massachusetts, United States - Inc-BW-C-14-O ...
AGCAACCGGGGATTTCGCGGTGAACGTGGAGGTACGTTTCGGCAGGTCGAGCGTCGAACCTAAAAGATAAGGTGACCGGCGTCACAGACTGAATGGTGGCGCGGGCCGGAGAATAGGTCTTCGAGCATGAACACGAATCCCACAGTCCGACGGCTACTGACGGCGATGCTGGTGCTGGCGATCGGCCTGTGGGCCGAGGCCGGACTGGCGCTGGTCGAAGGCGACCAGGTCATGCAGTGCTCGATGAGCATGCATAAGATGCAGGCCATGGGCGACATGACTTGCTGCCCCGACGATGGGATTCAGGCGCCTGCATTATCCGGAGAGCGGCCACCGTGCTGCTCGGGAAGTAGCGGGCCGGAGCGTCCCCTGGGATTTGTGGTCAGTTCGCAGCGAACGATGGCGCAACCGTTGGATGTGGCTAATGCGGTTAGCGGCTCCCTGCCGCAGACGGCGCAACAGTTTGGAACCTGGCGGAGCGCGGACGCGCCCCGTTTCGTAAAACCCGTGCTCGATCTGAAAACCGACCTGAAAATTTAAAGCGCGCATCGCTGTGTCCGCGCGACGGAGAAGTGTGCCGTCGCAAGCCGAGACCAGCGGGCGAGTGCGTCCGCGCAACTAGAAGCCGTACAAAGTTGGCGTTGGATTACCTCAGCGGCTAAAGCCGGGGTTCCTTGGGATCTTCTGAATGCACCGCTAAAGCGGTGCTCCACCCAACGTCGCCAATCAGTATCGGCCTTAGGAAAATGAGGAAATCATGAAATCGAAAGTGATGTTAGTGGTAGTCACGATGTTGTTTGCGCTGGCAATGATGGCACAGACAGCGACACCGGCGGCCCCTGTTGCTCCGGCGGCGGGTGATGCATCGAACGGCTCTGCATGTTGCGGTCATGACATGGCTAACATGAAGGCGGGCGACAAGTGCCCGATGATGAAAAACGGAAAGATGGCTGATGGGAAGTCGTGCTGCGGCAAAGACAGCAGCTGCTGCAGCGACGGCAAGTGCCCCATGACGAAGGACGGAAAGATGGCCGATGGAAAGATGTGCTGCGGATCGGCGTCGTGCTGCGCGGGCGACAAATGCCCGATGATGAAGAAGGGAAAGACGACCGCCGGAACGTCATGCTGCGCGAAGGGTGCAGCTTGCTGCAAGGGCGGAGCGATGCCCTGCTGCGGTCAGGACAAGGTAGCTGCGTGAGAGCAAGTCTGCTTGCGGAGGCAGGAGGGGCACGGTGGAAGCCGTGCCCCTTTGGTTGCCGCTCCCGATTACCCCGGTCCGTCAGGCGGAAGCGTTGAGTCGCCATCAGCCCGCGGCGAGAACGCACGCAGAACACTTGCGTTGGTCCGTCGATCTGAAAAGCAACTGCCCAAGCCTTGTAGATGGCGCCTAACGGAACAGTCTCGCGATTTACGAACTGAATGAGAACCCATTGGTATAGCTTCTCTTGTCGTATACAAACGCTGTGGGGTTCTCCTGACTCCTCGAGGCCGGCGGCACGATGCTGGCGAATGAGATCGACGCAGACTTCCACCTGACCGGGTGAGGGCGTCGACCAATTCGAAGCAGGTAGTTTGGGGCGCCACCAATCATTCCACAGTCTCATCTGTTTCGACCTCGGATCACTCTCTATTCTCTAAGTTCCCATCCCCAGCTTCTTCTTCGCCAGCGGCCGCGCGAAAGCGTTGGTGGGGTTGTGCGAGTTGATGGTCAGAACTTGCTTGTAGTACTTGGTTGCTTCGGACTGATTGCCGGTCTTCTCGTAAGCCTGCGCAAGCAACACCAGAATGAACGGGTCTTTCTGGTCGGCCTTCTGTAGTTCTTCGATGGCAGACTTGTAGTTGCCCTGGTAAAAAGCCACGTATCCGGTGAGATAGGGAAAGAAACGCTGCTGGTCGGCGTTCTTGCTCTGGTCGAGGGCGGTTTTGGCAGCGGCGACATCGGCGTCGGCTTGCTTGGGCTTGCCCTCGCGCGCAGCGATGCGGGCCTTGGCGTTTTCCAGCCGGAAGGTCCACAGGTCACGGTCGGCCTCTGACAGGTTGGGTGTGCGTAGGGCGGTATCGTAGCCGGTCTGATACCACTTCGTTGCGTTGGCGGTGTCGCCGCACTCGAGATAAATGCGCGCGAGTTCGTTGGCGGTGCCGGCGGCGTCGGAGAACTTCTGGTCTTTCATCTGCGCGTCGACGGCGAGCTGTTCGTACCTCGCCACTTGCGGCAAGTCACATTGAAACGCATAGGAAACTGCAGTGGTACGCAGCGCCTGCACTCGCCGGTCGGGAGGTGCGAGTTCAACGGCCTGAAGAAGATAGGTATGCGCCTTACTGTAGTCACCCTTCAGGTCGAGGACGATGCCGGCAGTGAGGTTGGCTTCGTAGTTCTTGGGATCGCCGGCGAGCAATGGGTTGAGGATGGCGAGAGCTTCGTCCTGTTTGCCTTCGCTGTTGAGTTGCTGTGCCTGCTTGATTTGAGGATTGACGATGCCTTGGATCGTTACCTGCGAAAAGAGGACTGAGGAACTCAGGAGCAGAAACGCGCACAAACGGATTTTCATAGCGCGGCAGATTATGACACACGCCAGAAGCAGTCGCCAGTAGCCAGCTACCAGGTACCAGCTAATGCAGAGGGCTTCGCTCGCTATTGCTCCACCGCGTTGATCTTGGCGTTGGAGTCAGCGGAGAGTACCCAGACTCTTGGGTTTGCTCCCGCGCCGCTGCCGGCGGCGTCGACGACATAGGCAATTCCGACAGTGGTGCCGTTGAGAACGAGGGGCGCGCGTCCGGTGGAGTCGACGCTATAGGTCAGCGACTGCATAAGGCCTTGCTGCGGGCCTCCGGGACCGCTGATGTCGTAGAAGAGCGAGAGGTTACCGTTGCCGTCGGCGGTGGCGGAGTCGGCTTCGACGGTGACGCTGGGGAGAACGGTTTGGAGAGTTCCGCCCATATACGAGCCGCTGAAGGATGCGTTGGTGGGCGACGTAGCGCCTTGGGGAACGAGGGTTCCACTGGTGACGCCCGGGTCGCCTTCGAGGGTGAACCCGATGGCGTTGGAAAGATAGAAGACAACCGAGTTGGTGCCAAAGCCGGTGAGGGTAGTGCGTCCGTTGCTGGTGACGCTGTAGGTGCCGTTGTAGGTGTTGGTGCTGAGCGTTCCACCAAGGTTCTGGTCGGTGGTCGCCTTGATGTTGCCGTTGCCGTCGAAGGTCACGAAGGCCAACAGTCCGGAGGGCACGGTATTGCCGTTGGATGTTCCCACGCCCTGGAGCTCGAGGACGGTGGTGGTACTGAGCCCGCTGGTTGACCAGGTGTTCGTCGTGGTGTCGAGATCAAATAGCGCGAGGGGCGCAGTGGACGAGAGCGGATCAATGCCCACCATGATGAGCTGGCTGGACGAGGCAGTATAGAAGCTGTAGTTGGCGGTGACGGAGTTTGCTGTCAGGGTCGCCGTGCCGCGTCCGGTGACGGGATCGATGGCGACAAATGAGCCGGTGAAGGCCTGGCTGGCGGCGACCACGCCGTTGTCGTTGGTGTCTTGGAGGCCGTTGGTCAAAGCACCAGTATTGGAGGACTGGAACGTTCCCGCGGCTGCATAGCGCTGGAGAGATGCGTCAGCCCCATTCGCCCCGAACGCCCAGAATCCGGCTAGCTGAGCGATGGTGACCTTGGTGGTGGACGTGACTTTATCGATGACTCCAGTGCCCTGATTTCCGGCCGTGCCGTTCTGAATGAAACGGATGGTACCGGTGGCGGGGACAGCGAGCTGATAGGTAAAGGTGCCGAGAACCGGAATCACCAGCGTCATCGGGCCGGTGTTGGTGGTGTCAAGCGAATATGTACCGGTAAAAGCCAGCTTGGTTTGCACGCCGGCGGCGCTGTTGGAGTCTATCAGTCCGGCGGTGATGTTGCCCTGTCCGTCGGAGGTGAAGCTGCCGGCTTGCACCACGCGGCTGCCATTCTGGAATCCGGAGAACGAGAAGACGTAGTTGCCGTTGAGACGTCCGGTGGGCCCAGTGATGGTGAGGCTCAACGACGCGCTGGCCGTGGATGCAGGCGTTGCCGAATCGCTGACCTGCACGGTGAAGGTCTGCGTCCCTTGAGCGGTAGGAGTACCGGTGATGAAGCCTGATGTGCTGAGGGTCAGTCCTGCGGGCAGGCTGCCGGAGGTGAGCGACCAGGTATAGGGAGGCACGCCGCCGACAGCGGTCAACGTGCCGCTATAGGGCACGCCAACTGAGCCAGAGGTGAGCGACGTGGTACTGATCGACAGCGTTGGATTGACGGTGATGGACTCGGCAGCGATATCGACGGCAGCCGTGGGAGTCTGCGAATCGGTGACCTGAACTTTGAACGATGTGGTGCCCAGCGTGGTCGGGGTTCCGCTGATGACGCCGTTGGCGCCGCTGGTGCTAATGGTCAACCCCGGCGGCAGCGTGCCGGACGCCATTGCCCAGACGAAGGGCTGTTTGCCTCCGACGGCCGTCAACGTAGCGGAGTAAGGGACGTTGATAACAGCGGCCGGAAGCGCGGCGGGATTGATAACCAGCGGGCCCACCGGCGTGGGCGGATGACCGGTGGCACAGGAGAGTGCGAATCCGCTGAGAAACAAACAGATAAGGAGAAGAAGAGCGTTCTTGGACGCGGTCATTATGTCCTCATGGCCCAAATTGCTTGAAGCGTGGAGTACGGGTCGCTCCGCCGTAACCGCGAGGCTACGGCAAGGAAATCAACGGTACTCCGCGGCGTACGGAGCGAGCAAGCGGTTTCCGTCGTCGCAGCACTATGGTAAAGCAGTTTGCGTCTCGAGTTTCAAGTTTCGAGAGTACAAGCAGGGATAAGCACTTGCGGGTTCATGCACTCTCGGAACGGAAGAAGTCAGCGCCACTGAACTTCAGCAGGCGGGCTTTGCCGTTGGCGATGAAGAGGAACTCCATCCGCTCGGGATTGGGCGCGTCTTCGGTGGGACGAAACTCGTACTCGCCGATGCGCTCCAGCGGGAATTGCCCTTCGGCCCAGAGTTCGCCCTTCAGAATCACGATGCTAAAGGACGAACCCTCGAACGCCCCTGCGCCAAGGTAGGTCCCGGCGAGCGCGGAGTATTCAGGAGGCACGCTGAACGTGCGTGGGCCGGAGTATTTGGAGTTGGGATACCAGTGGCTGCCATGCATGAGCTCGACGACCGGGCTGGGCTTGTCTTTATCTTGCTGTTGGTCTTTTTCGTCTTTCGGTTTTTCGTTTTTGGCGCGACCGAACAGGAATGAGGCGTCAGTCAGCAGCGGATCAGCGGACATGAAGTAATCGCCACTACCGTGTTGCAGCGGAATGCGCTTGCCCTCGACGGTCGCGAACAAGGCGCCGTCGCCGGAAATCTCGATCGATTTGCCGGAAGGTGAGGTGTACACGCCGACGTAATCGGCAGCGTTTTTCACCTTGGCTGGGTCTTCGATCTCGGGAGCTGCGGGCGCCGGCTTACCGGCGGCCGATGCTGCCATCAACTGAATGGCAAATTTCGCCACCGGCACGGGGCGGTAACCTTGCTGCGCGTTGATGGAAGCGAACGCACCCACGCCGGCATCAAGATCGACGTTGATGGCCGACATAAAGGACGCCATCCCGCCGGTGTGCCGCAGAATCGTGTGACCGTCGAGTGTATCGACCGCGATGCCGTAGCCGTAGCTGGCGGTGGGACCGAAGTCGGGGGCCTTGATCCACGGCTTGGACATGAGCGCAAAGCTATCTGCGGAGACAATACGCGCGTTCGGCGCTTGTCCGCGGTTCAGCAGCATCTGCATGTAGAGCGTCATGTCGCCGGGAGTGGAAGCGATGCTGCCGGCGGCGTCATCAAACTGGAGGTTGGCGGCCGGAGCGAGGCGTCCATTGCGCGGATAGGGACGGTCTTCGAAGTACGGCACCCAACTCTGCGCAGTGCGTGGGCGAATGTCGTTGGTAATGACAGGCGCGGTGGCGCGCATGCCAACAGGATCAAGCACACGCGCTTTGACGGAGCTTGCCCAGGTGCGCCCGTCTAGCGCTTGGATGAGATTTCCCAAAATGTCGAAGCCGAGGTTGCAATAGTAGAAGCGCTCGCCGGGTTTCCACGCCTGTGCGTAACGGGTGGCGCGATCGGAGGGAATGAGCGAAAGCGCATCGGGAAGGCCGGAAGAATGGGTCAACAGATCGTGGGCGGAAACCGGACCGTAGGTCGTGACAATCGGCAGCCAGGGCAGGTAGTCGAGCACTGGCTTATGGAGATCGAGTTTGCCTTCTTCGTGCAGCTGCAGGCACGCCAGCGCGACAAATGACTTGGTGATGGAGCCGATGTGAAACAGCATGTCAGGCGAGACCGGCTGGTTGAGACCGGCGTTGCTGAATCCGTAGCCGGCAACACGAACCGTGCCCGTGCGGTTGGCGGTGCCGAGGGTCAGGCCAGGAGAATTCATCGCCTTCATGTAGGACTCAACGAATTGGTCGAGGACCTGATCGGACGGGGTTCGTGCAGCGGCGGGAGCGGCTGTCTGCGACTGGCCCGCTTCGACGATGGTGAACGATCCGGCGGTTAAGGCGACCGCGGCGCGTGCGGAGGTACAGAGAAAGCTGCGACGGTTGACGAGAGGCATAGGTCCGAGTCCAACGAGAAAGCTAAGGTAACGCACGCGCAGTAGATGGGCAAGAACAACCACGGATTTACACGGACCACACGGATAAGAATTAGGCAGAAAAGAAATGCATAATCGGAGCATGAAGAGATTGAGAGTGAGTTGGCACGGGATCGCGGTGGGCGTGCTTTGTGTGGCATCGCTGGTGACGGGCGCAGCACCGACGGCGCGGGCGCAGACGGCGCCGACGACGCAAGAGCAGCAACGAAAGACCAGTACACCCTATACCGGCGATCTGTCGATCTTTGATTATCCCGACCGAGACAAGAAGCTGCACATTAACCAGGTGATGGACTTGTTGGGGATCGATGCGGGCAAGAGCGTAGCGGACATCGGAGCGGGATCGGGATGGTTCACAGTGCGGGCCGCGCAGCGGGTGACCCCGACCGGCAAGGTATACGCAGTGGACATCAATCCCGAGGCGATTCGCTATGTGCAGGAAAGAGCGCAGAAAGAGAAGCTGACGAACATCACGACCGTGCTGGGGACCGGGGACAATCCGCGGCTCCCACCAGACAGTGCGGATGCGGTGCTTCTGCTGAAGACGTATCACGAGGTGGCGAAACCAGTGGAGTTAATGCGAAATCTGCGGGTAGCACTAAAGACGGGCGCGCGCGTCGGCATCATCGACCGCAATGGAAATGGTGAGAATCACGGAGTACAGAAGAATGTCGCGATCCAGGAAGTCGAATCGGCGGGCTATCGCCTGCTCGGTGAGCATGACGAACTGGTGAAAGACGACCGCATGGATTACTTCCTGATTTTTGTGGCGAAGTAGGCGACTGCGAGAAACAAAGGCGGCCGCATTTTCACAGATAACACGGATCTGATTCTTGTCATAAACCCGAAGCTGAGAAGGACGTGCGATGGACATTTCTGATGGGCTTGCTCAGCCGATCAATCGGCAAACGGCAGAACATTACATTTGGGGAGGCAACTGCGACGGATGGCATTTGGTGAAACAGCCGCAGCTCAGCGTGATTGAAGAGCGCATGACTCCCGGGGCGAGCGAGGTCAGGCATCATCACGTACACGCCCGGCAGTTTTTCTACGCGCTTCACGGAGAACTCACACTCGAAGTCGAAGGCCGCGAATATTTGCTCAGGCCGGGCGATGGGCTGGAGATCGCGCCGGGAAAACAGCACCAGGCATTCAACCGCAGCGGTTCGGACGTGCGGATGCTGGTGGTCAGCCAGCCTCCGAGCCACGGAGACCGGGTGGTCAGCGGATAGTCGTCTAGGGCGCGGTTGGCGTGCCGCCAGTTTGCGGAGTAAAGCCGACGCGGCCAACGCGAATGAGCTCCGACCATTGGGGACTATCGTCAGCAGCTTTCGCGGCGTCGTTGATATGGGCCTGCGCCTTCAGCGCGGGGAGCGATAGTCCGCCGGTGACAAAGCGGTGGTGCTCGTACAGCATCTCGTCCATCTTGCCGTTCAGGAGAACGCGCCAATTCCACACAGTTCCCATGTCCTGGGCCTGCGAAGCGGATACGTCGATGTTGGTGGTGCAATTGTTGGTGACGGCGTTGTACCACTCAGGCTGGCGATGGAGCTCCTTGACGCGTTCGAGATAGTCGAGAAAGATCTTTCGAGTCAGTTGCGGCGGAACAGTGGTGCGGAAGAGGTAAACCTCTTCGTCCTTGCGGAAATTGGTGCGCAGGCGGACGACATCGCGCTCATCACTGACGATGTAAGCCAGTTCGTACTGGCGAAAGAAACCGCGGACGGCAGAGTAGCTTTGACCCACAACGTCGCGCGTTTCGATGGAGATGGGCACGTGGCCCTGAGGGCCGAAGTCGAAGCTGACGATGGGATGAGCGATCAGGGTCGGCCCCCACCAAGTGATGAAGAGATCGGCGCCGCTCAGGTTGGCGAGGTCGTAGGAGCGGGTCTCCCACTGGCAACTGTAATCTTTTTCGGTGACGTAACTACAGTTGCGAACGTTGTGAATCGTAATGTGATCGCCGTCGATGTCGGCGGAGGCGGTTTGGGCATTGTCAGGCTGCCAGTTGCGGTCGCCGGACGGCTTGATCGAGAACCACCACAGGACAACCAGGGCGAATCCGGCGTAGGCGACTATCAGGCCCAGATGATGGCGTCGCAGGATGAACAAAGCCGCCAGTACCACAATGAGGTACAAGATGGCGGCAGGCGTACGCAACCACGCGATCGGCGAATCGAAGTAAAGCGCCGCGGAGGACCATATCGTCAACAGCAGCGCGATCAGAAACATGAGCGCCAAAATGATGCGACCAAGCCAGTGCAAAGGGCGAGTCCTTTCGCGAGTCAACGGAGCTACGACTGTAGCGAGTATTAGAACAGAGGAGGCGCAAAAATAGTATTGATTCGGGCGGGACGAGAGGCTCCGAGGCCCGTGCCATGGCGGCGATGAGCGGGTTTGGCGGAGATATGAGAGCGTTGATGGATGTATACTCTTGAAGGATGCGCCCGTAGCTCAGCTGGATAGAGCGATTGCCTCCGGAGCAATAGGTCGGGAGTTCGAATCTCTCCGGGCGCGCCAGAGTTCTTCATTCCCTTCAGTCTGTTGCGGCCATTTGCTCCTTCGCTGTTTTTCCCTGATTTCTGACTGTGCCCAATTTTGTGCCCACCCAAGCGTGACATCGCATTTTCCGAAGGATGAACGTAGCGACTCGAAATTGTGATTGAGCTGTGGCCGGCGATCCGCGCTAGTGTCCATGCATCACAGCCCGATTCACCCAAGCGCGTCAGAAACGTGTGGCGGAATGAGTACAGTACCCAAGGTGTTAGTAGTGCGGGCTTCCGCTCGATTTTGCCCTCTCGATCAACTCCGCATTCGCAGTCTTGAAGGCCCGTGTGTGCTGCTTCTTTAAGCTGGCGTGGTTGACGTGGCCGCATTTGGTCGGAGCAGGCCATATCCGGCCTTCGCTAGGACTGCCAGCGAACTCCCATCGAGTTTCAAGCACAAAGCGAATGCGAGGGGTTAGATACAACACCCGGCGAGCAGCGGCCGTTTTGCCGTGCGTGACCAGCGGCGTGCCGTTTGTGCCGTTCTTCCACGTAATGTGCTCCCATCGGAGCCGATAGCATTCATCCGGCCGGAGCCCGGTGTCCCCAAGGACCATTGCGATCGACTTCACTGGCTCCGGGGCCGCATCTAGATACTTAGACTCCTCCTCTAAAGTGACAACTCTTTCGCGATGACGTTCGCCGGGGAGCAGAGAGATTGGGGGAGCAGCCTCCAACGCGCCCCACTGTGCGGCAAGCTTCAGAGCGCGACGCAGAACACGAAGGGCGCTATTTGCCGTGCTGACCTCAAGCCCTTACGCCAGCCGATGCGAGGCGAAGTCCGCAGCGAGTTCATTGCCGATGGCATCGACTTAGGCATTTGCAAGCGCCTTGTAACTGAGCAGTGAGCGTATTCCTGCCCGATACCAGAGCCAATTGTTCGGTGTGCCTTTCTCAAAACTGGATCTGGCCCAAGGCTCGAAACGCTGATCACAGAAGTCCTTGAGTGTGAGCGCCGCTTTCTTGTCCCGAATGCCGAAAAAATAGGGTCTACTTGACTTGCTACCGCTCCGGCCGTTGGAGCGAACGGGGAGTGCCAACTGAGGTGCCGGCCGGCTAATTG
>Ga0210383_10006439_pt1 | contig 10255 bp, 9 predicted proteins | sample IncBWC14OmetaG_FD_160072 | JGI IMG/M metagenome (GOLD analysis project Ga0210383, IMG submission 160072) | Forest soil microbial communities from Barre Woods Harvard Forest LTER site, Petersham, Massachusetts, United States - Inc-BW-C-14-O ...
GGGGGATATTTTTTCACTAAGAGGAATACGCAGACGGAAGTTGGTGCGTCCACTTCTTCAGCAGGAACTTTGACTACATCGTCTACGACAGCGACGGCGGGAAATCCGCGGCGAGCAATTGCGGTGTTGGGATTCAAGAATTTGTCGGAGAAGCCGGAGTATTCGTGGCTGTCAACGGCGCTTGCGGAAATGATGACGACGGAACTGGGTGAGGGAGACGAATTGCGCACGATTCCCGGCGAGAGCGTGGCGCACATGAAGCTGAACCTGGCGATTCCGGATGCCGACAGCTTCGGCAAAGACACGCTGAACCGGATACGGAAAAATCTTGGAAGCGATGATGTGGTTGTGGGTTCGTATTTGCCTTTGGGGAACGGGCAGATCCGGCTGGATTTGCGGCTGCAGGATACGGCGGCGGGCGAGACCGTGGCGACGGTTTCGGAAAAAGGAAAAGAGTCCGAGATCGACGACCTGGTGGAACGCGCGGGCAGCGAGTTGCGCGCGAAGCTGGGAATTGGGGCGCTGAACGGATCGCAGTCGGTGGTGGTGAAGGCAACGATGCCGTCGAATGCGGAGGCGGCGCGGTTGTATTCGGAAGGATTACAGAAGTTGCGGATGTTTGATGCGCTGGCGGCGCGGGATTCGCTGCGGAAGGCGGCAGCGCTCGATCCGAATCACGCGCCGACGCGTTCGGCGCTGGCGGAAGCATGGTCCACGCTTGGCTATGTCGAGAAGTCGAAAGAACAGGCGCAGCGGGCGTTAGAGTTGTCCGCTAAGTTTTCGTCGGAAGAGCGACTGCTGATTGAAGGGAGGGCGCACGAACTTTTGCGCGAGGGCCCGAAGGCGGTGGAGAGTTACCGCACGCTGTCGCAGCTTTTCCCCGATCGCGTCGATTACGGGTTGCTTTTGTTGCGCGCACAGCTTTCTGGCGGGCAAAACGAAGATGCGACGGCGACACTTGCGAATTTGCGGAAACTTCCGGCGACGGAAGTGGAGGCGGCACGGTTGGACTTGATTGAAGCGAACCTTGGCGGAGTGGGAGGAGACTTCAAGCGCGAACAGGTGTTCGCGGAGAAGGCGGTTGCGGGGGGACGAGGCATCGGCGCGAAGTTACTGGAGGCGGAAGCGCTGCTGATGGAAGCGAATGCGCGCGAACGGATGGGGCAAAGCGATCAGGCAATTCCGCTGATCAAGCAGGCGCGGGAGCGGTATATGTCGGCGGGATACCGCGAAGGAGCGGCGCGGACTCTGCTGATCAATGGGGATATTTTGTACGACCAAGGGCATTACGAAGAGGCGAAGGGACTTTTCAATGATGCGTTGGTGGTGTTTCAGGAAACGGGATCGCACGGAAGAATCCGGTCTACCTATGAGCGATTGGGAAATGTCGCGTACAGCCAGGGGAAATTGGTGGAAGCGAAGGCATATTACGATAAGACGCTGCGACTGGATGAGGAAGTACACAACGTGCGGGGGCTCTCCAGCGATTATGGGAATCTGGCGAATGCGCTGGATGGCTTGGGTGATTTGAAGGGATCGCTGAGGATGCAGCTGCAATCGCTGGCAGCGTTTAATGAAGTGGGGGATAAGCGCGGGGCGTCGGAGACGCTGAACAATCTGGGAAATTTGTACGTGGAGATTGGCAACTTTGATGAGGCGCGGAAGCAATATGACCAGGCGCTCTCTATCGCCAAGGAAACGGCTTATCGCAGGGGAGAGCCGTTTCCGATTTCCGGGATAGGCGACACGCTGCTGGCGAAGGGTGATACGGCGGGGGCCGGGAAGAAGTATGCGGAAGCATTGGCGCTTTGCGAAGAGATGAAAGACGAGGATTTCGGTGGGCAGGTGCGCACGGCGATGTCGTTTGTGGCTTTGCTGGAGAAACGCTTCGGAGATGGAGAGGGGCTGGCGCGGCAGGCTGCGACGGCGTTCGATAAGAATAATGCGCCGGGGAATGGGGCATGGGCGCACGCGATGCTGGCAAGGAATCTTTTGGGCGCGGGCAAGTTGGATGAAGCGCGGGCGGAGGCTACGAAAGCTGTGACGCTTGCGCAGCAACAATCGGGCAAGACGCCGCGGTTTGAGGCCGTACTTGCGGACGCGAGGGTGAAGGCGAAAGGCGGGCTGGCGCCCGAGGCTCGGAAGGAACTTGAAGCGGTGCTGGGAGAGACGCGGAAGTATGGGTATCTGTCGTACGAATTGCAGACGCGGCTAGCGCTTTGTGAAGTGGAGTTGGGAGCAGGCGATGCTACGGCACGTACGCGGTTGAGTGCGTTGGAAACTGAGGCGAAGGGGCGTGGGTTACTGCTTGTGGCGAATCAGGCTCGCTTGTTGGAGTAGGGAAAATAAGTTGTGGAGGTGTCGGGACCTACTTAGGGGATAGAAGGATTTGTTATGTCGAGATGCCTGGTGTGGAGCTCAACCATCTGGAGGACTGCGTAGCTCGACGGGCACTTGCAAGATACTCAAGGTTCGGTCCTCGGGATCAGGGTGCATATTGGGTGAAGACGAAGTCGCGAGAAGCTTTCGCGTGGCAGGGGGCGCAGGTTTTGAGCAATGCCTCGTCACCCGGTTTGCCGACTTTGTCGAAGTGCGCGAAGCCCCATCCGCCCGTCGTGGCGTATTTCGCTGAGTCCTTGACCATAAATTGAACGTTGGTCGGTGGCCCGGGAACGAACGATTGGGATCGGCCGAAGACCTTGTTGTTTTCCTCCGAGGGGACATGACTGAAGTGCAAAGCGGCAATGATTGTGCCGTCCGGAAATGGGAGCGTCCCGTTGCGGTAGGCCTTAATCGCTACATCATTACCCAAAATGGCGGCGAAACTGTGCAGGTTGCCTTCTTCGTGGGCCACGGAGACAAACATCCAGTCTCTGTATCCAGGCGGAATTTTGATTCCGAAGATCGGGACGGCTTCTCCACCGCCTTGTCCTGATGCAGGAGCCGTTAAGATAACGCCAGCCGCCGTTGCGAGTGCAATAAGCAAGAAAGCAATCCATCTCATGGGGCTCTTACCGTCCAGCATTGGGATCTCCTTACCGCGCAAAATGAGAAGTGCGTATTTCGTAGTGACAATCATCGATCGGATGCTCAGCGATTCCGTTCGATACAAGTTTTTCTACTCGGGTCTTCGAAACGGCGCAGTCGGCGAAGTGGTGACCCTTTCCTGTTTCGCGACGAATCGGGACTTTACCCCTCCCCTTCGCGTACGAAAGGCAGCAAGGCAAGTGCCGCCTGGGTTGGCCGCAAGAGCCTGGTCATCGCTGAAATCTTGCATCCAGTGGCCTGTGCTCTGAATCAGAAGAGGCAAGTGGTGTGAATCATCAATGGTTAAGAGAGGCTCAGCCATGAAGCGCAGAAGCAAGCTCACGATTGCGACAGCCACTTCAGTGCTCGCCATCCTCGGTGCCGCGGCCATTTACGCGCAGGACAAGTACTCGCTGAAATCGCCGAGCGGGATCGCGTTCTCCGACTTCAGGGGATATGAGGACTGGGCGGTGGTCTCTTCCGCCCGGACCGACGAAGTGCTGAAGGTGATCGTGGCCAATCCGACCATGATTAATGCGTACAAGGCTGGCGTTCCGAGCAACGGCCACGCTTTCCCTGAAGGCTCTAAGATCGTGAAGCTTCAGTGGAAGCCGAAGAGGAGCACGGAGGCCCCCTTCGTCGTGGACGTGCCAGACACCTTTACCCAGGCTTTCGTCATGGAAAAGGACAGCAAGAGATTTCCGAAAAGCGGCGGATGGGGATACGCGCTGTTCAATTACGAAGCCGCATCGGACAAGTTCACAGCCGATCCCAGCCCGTCAGACTGCGGAAACTCGTGCCATGTGGCCGTGAAGGCGAAGGACTACATCTTCCACCCGTATGAGAAGCGTTGAACCGCGCCCAGCGCCCTACAGCTTATTCGGTTGACTAGCGCAGTCTTAGAGGATCGCGGCGCTGCAAAATAGTGGTGTTTTACGCTGAGGGGCACTATAGTGCTGGGACGCCCGGGCCGAAGGCCGCTCCGGGTGAATGCGACGGCAGGGAGAATGGCTATGGCAATGACGAAGAATATCCGGCAAGTGGGCGATGCGACGGTTGTGGATCTGAATGGGCGGATCGCGCTGGGAGAAGAAAGCGCGGGGTTGCGCGACCTGATCGCAAATCTGTTGAGCGAGGGGCATGTGAAGATACTGCTGAACCTCGCGGGAGTGGACTACATCGACAGCTCCGGTTTGGGGGCGTTGGTGAGCGGCGTGGCGAGCGTGCGACGTGTCGGCGGCGAGATGAAGCTGGTGAACCTTTCCAGCAAGGTGGATGACTTGATGGAAGTCACGCGGCTGTACACGGTGTTCGATATCGCGGACAACGAAGAGGCAGCGTTGGCGTCGTTCGGGAAGACGGCGGCGGCGGGAGCGCACTGAGAGCGGTGGGACGGTCTTAAGTTTATAGTCTATATTCTTGGTTTCGGAGGGACCCGAGAGGCGCCACTATACATGGGCGCTCAGGTGGGTGGTTGAGTCCGTTCGTGGCGAAAAGCGATTTTTGGATGTTGCGGACATGGGGCGCAGCGGTGCTGCGACCCTACGAATTAGGAAGACAGCGTTGGTTGAGGTGCACGTAGCGGCCTGCTACGGCGTTGTTTTATTTTCTATTTCGTTTTTTCTAATTTCGACATATAGGACCGCAGGGCTCGGGGACTGGCCCTGCGCTACAGGTGGAGGTGCAGGAGGCGCTCGGCGTTGGTGTGGGCTATGCGATCTTTGTCGGCTGGGCTTATTGGTAGATTTTCCAGGAAGGCGCGGGCTTGGGGCATGCTGGCGTAGGGATGATCGGCGGAGAACATGATGCGATCGATGCCGACTTGCAGGTAGAGCTGGAGAAAGTTGGGAAGGTAGTTGAAGCCGCTGAACGTGTAGTGCAGATTTTCGCGCAGGTAGGCGCTTACGGGCCGCTGTAGTTTGGTCATCGCGGAAGGCATTACGTCCAGACGCTGGATCATGAACGGCAGAGTTTCTCCCATGTGTCCAACGATGATCAGTAGTTTGGGATAGCGGTCGAAAACCCCGCCAAGAATCATGCGGATTACGTGAACCGCGGTTTCCATGTGCCAACCCCAACCTGGTCCGGCAAGCATTTCCGTGACAATGGGCCCGAAACCGGAATAGGACGCTTCGATCACGGGCGTTGGCGGCGGCGTGGGGTGAAGATAAATGGGAACGCCGAGCGATTCGGCGCTCTCAAGAATCGGTGAGAAGAATTTGTCGTCCAGATAGCGGCCGCGAGTGTGGCCGTTGATGACGGCGCCTTGAAAGGCGTGATTGCGAACGCGGCGTTGCAGTTCGTCGGCGGCTTGGTCAGGCGAAGACGTGGGAAGCGCGGCGAATCCGCCGAAGCGAGAGGGATGGCGAGCAATGGCTTCGGCGAGGAAGTCGTTGGATTCGCGGGCGAGCGCGATGGCGTCGGCGGGATCGAGTTGCTCTACGCCGGGCGCGGTGAGCGAGAGGACCTGCACATCGATGCCGGCTTTATCCATTTCGGCGAGGCGTTTGTTGCCAAGATCGCCGAGTTGCTCGAAAAGGTGCTGGGCGCGGTCGCCGAAGTTGGAGGCGCGTTCCTTGAGTTGTTTGCCGGGGCCGGCGAAAAAGGCCGGGCTGGCGAAGTGTTCTTCCAGGGTGATTGTGCGCATAGGCAAGTTTGGCACAAGTGCCGGGGATGCAGCTCTACATGGTAAAATGGATGGATATGTTGAACCAGATTGCGGGATTTGACTTCAGCGGGCTGCGCTACGCGCGGAGGAAGACGTATGGAGTGAAGGTGGGCCACGTGATGGTGGGCGGCGGCGCGCCCATTGTGGTGCAGTCCATGACCAACACAGACACGGCGGACGTGGAGACGACGCTGCGGCAGACACTGGAGCTGGCCGAGGCGGGATCGGAAATTGTGCGCTGGACGGTGAACGTGCCCGAAGCGGCGGCAGCGGTGCCGGTGATCAAGAAGCGGCTGCTGGACGCGGGATGCTATGTGCCGATGATCGGAGATTTTCATTACAACGGGCACGTGTTGCTGACGAAATATCCGGAATGTGCCGCGGCGCTGGACAAATATAGGATCAATCCGGGAAATGTGGGCGCGGGGCAGCGCCGCGATGAACAATTTTCGACGATCTGCAAGGTGGCTGTGGACCATGGCAAGCCGGTGCGCATTGGCGTGAATGGCGGATCGCTGAACCAGGAATTGGTGATGCGCAAGATGCAGGAAAACACCGACCAGAACCTGGGCAAAGAGAGCGAAGAGATTATTAATGATTGCATGGTGCTTTCGGCGGTGGAGTCCACGGAACTGGCGCTGGAGAGCGGGCTGCGCAACGACCAGATTATTATTTCGTGCAAGACTTCGCGGCCGAGGGATTTGATTACGGTGTATCGGGATTTGTCGGCGAAGACGCAGCAGCCGCTGCACCTGGGATTGACGGAAGCGGGCATGGGGATGAAGGGGATGGTGTGGTCGGCGGCGTCGCTGGGCGTTCTGTTGTACGAGGGGATTGGCGATACGATCCGGATTTCGCTGACGCCGAAACCGGGAGGAGACCGGCGCGAGGAAGTGTACGCGTGTTGTGAATTGCTGCAGGCGCTGGGGCTGCGGTCGTTTTCGCCGAGTGTGACGGCTTGCCCGGGATGCGGGCGGACGACGAGTTCGACGTTCCAGGAATTGGCGGAGCGCACCCAGGATTATATTCGTGAGATGATGCCGACTTGGAAAGCGCAGTATGACGGCGTGGAGACGATGACGCTGGCGGTGATGGGCTGCATCGTGAATGGGCCCGGGGAATCGAAGGCCGCGAATATCGGGATCAGCTTGCCGGGGACGGGCGAGGCGCCGCGGTGTCCTGTATATATTGATGGGAAGAAGGATGTGACGCTGGAAGGCACGTACGATGAGTTGGCGGCGGCGTTCCAGAAATTGGTGGATGATTATGTGGCGACGAAGTTTCCGCGGAGGACGGCGGAGACTGTTAGCCGGTGAGCGGCGGCGCGGATTCCTCAGGGGCTGAAGCCCAGTGTGTTGCATGGGTTTATGTCGGACCTGAAGCTCCCACCCCCTAAAGAATGCTGCGCAGCGGTGAGTCCACAATCGCGGCAATTAGTCCACAGTAAGGATTGGGAACGTCAGGCGGAAACAATGAAAATTTCACGCGAAGATGTGTTGCGGGTGGTGGAGCTGGCTTATCTGGAGTTGAGCGAGGCGGAGCTGGAGAAGTACCGCGCGCAGGTAGACGAGATTCTGGAGTACATCGGGAAGCTGAACGAGCTGGATACCGCGAATGTAGAGCCGATGGCGCAGGTGCTGAGTGACGATCAGACGGCGGAAGCGACTCTGCGGGAGGATTTGGTGGTGCCGTGCGCGGTGGGGGATGAAGTGTTGCACCATGCGCCGGATGCGGAGGCGCCGTATTTCTTAGTACCTAAAGTTATTGAGAGATGAGTGATGAGGTTTAGGAAGTATGAGAACGTTTAGGAAGTAAGGAGTCTTGGCGGATCGATCGAAGAGGATTCCTCACTTCGTTCGGGAATGACGGGTGTTTTTTTTGTGTGGGTTGAGGAGAACGGCCCGCTTCGGAAAGCGGGCCCTACAACGGCGATGACAGATTTTGGGTGGCGAGTGGTCTTGGTTGGGATTAGGTTTGGAATTGGGTGATTTGTGGGGACAATGAATACTATTGGGGCGGTTACGGGGGCGGTGGCGGCGAAGAAGGCTTCGGCGCGGGAGATTGCGGCGGATTATTTTAAGAGGATTGCGGCGCGCAATGGGGAGCTAAACGCGTATTTGACGCTGTGCGAAGAGCGGGCTTACCGGCAGGCGGATCGCGTGGATGCACTGGTCGCGGCGGGAAAGCCACTGGGGCCGTTGGCGGGCGTGCCGATTGCGGTGAAGGATGTGATCAGCACGAGGGGGATCCGGACTACCTGTAGCTCGAAGATACTGACGAATTATGTGCCGCCCTATGACGCTACGGCGTTGACGCGCTTGGAGGCTGCGGGGGCGGTGATTCTGGGTAAAACGAATTGCGACGAGTTTGCCATGGGCAGCTCGAACGAGAATTCGGCGTATGGCGTGGTGCAGAATCCGGCGGCTCCGGGATGCGTGCCGGGCGGATCGAGCGGAGGATCGGCGGCGGCTGTGGCGGCTGATCTGGCGGTGGCTTCGCTGGGGACGGATACGGGCGGATCGATCCGGCAGCCGGGATCGTTCTGCGGGATACCGGCAATGATGGGGAGTTACGGGCGGGTTTCGCGGTATGGACTGATTGCCTTTGCGTCTTCGCTGGACCGAATTGGGCCGTTTGCGCATAGCGTGGCGGATGTGGCGACGGTACTGAAGGTAATGGCGGGGCGCGATGCCAACGATTCCACGTCGACGACGGCGCCGGTGGAGGATTATGCGGCGACGCTGAATAATCCTGTGAAAGGGATGAAGATCGGGATTCCCAAAGAATACTTTGGCGCCGGAATGGATCCTGGGGTCCGGGAAAAAGTGAACGCTGGGATTGAGCTGCTGAAGAAGCTGGGTTGCGATGTGCGGGAGATTCAGTTGCCGCACACGGATTATGCGATCGCGACGTATTACATAATTGCAACGGCGGAAGCCAGCTCAAACCTGTCGCGATACGACGGTGTGCGATATGGGCCACGGGCGGAGGCGGATTCGCTGATTGCGATGTACCGGAAGACGCGCGGAGCCGGATTTGGGGCGGAGGTGAAGCGGCGGATTGTGCTGGGGACGTATGTGCTTTCTGCGGGCTATTACGACGCGTACTACCTGAAGGGGCAAAAGGTGCGGGCGCTGATTGCGGAGGATTTTCGGAAGGCGTTTGCGCAGGTGGACGCCGTGGTTTCGCCGACTTCGCCGGTGCCGCCATTCAAGTTGGGCGAGAGGGTGGACGATCCCCTGCAGATGTATCTTTGTGATATTTATACAGTTACTGCATCACTGGCAGGTTTGCCGGGGATTTCCGTGCCTTGCGGGCGCATCGGGGGGAAATTGCCGGTAGGGCTGCAAATCGTGGGACCAGCGTTTGGGGAAGCTCAGGTATTGCAATTGGCGCATGCCTTCGAGCAAGCTGGCGGTGGAACAGTTTAAAGCGGAGTTCAGGGACCCGGCCAGATCGAGATAGCGAGGTTGGACTGGACCTGTCGCCCATACTTGTGAAGCTGGCCGATTCCCAATCGGCTTTTTTGCGCGCCGCGGATGCTATCCCTTCCGAATCCTGGACCAGAAAACTCAAACCCCAACAATGGTCGGCTGCGGAAGTTGTGGCTCATCTGATCATGGTGGAACGCGCGGTGGTGCGAAGCGCGCAGCACGTGATCGCAAAGCCTCCCAAGGACGTGGGATTTTGGGAGCAGGCGCATTTGCCGCTGTGGTTGGTACAGACGCGATTTATTCGAGTGCAAACGCCGCTGGCGCTTGATCCCAAAATGATCGCGGACAAGGAACAGATGCTGGGAGAATTGCGCTTGACGAGGGAAGATTCGGTGCTGTTTCTGGCAGAAACGCAGAACCAGGACTTGGCGGGATACGGATGGCCGCATGTTTTTCTGGGGCGATTGAATGTATATGAATGGTTAGAAATGATTGCCGCGCACCAGGCGAGACACACGAAACAGGTCAAAGAAATCGCACGGCGACTACCAAAAGTGGTAGAAAATTCGCAAAATTAGTAGTTTTTTTCATGTAGGGTCTGTCAATTGTGACAGCTACGGGGAAATCCGCAGATTGGGCAAAAATGTGAGGAAAAGGCAGGAAAAAGAAGGAAACAAAAAAGTACTAGAGAAAAAGTTTAGAGGAGTTTAGAACGGAACGACTATTGCAGGGGGATTAGTTGTCTTCTAACCTGCTGGCTGCATCCAACAGGATGGAAGGCGAAAGCGGCGGAGTAGGAGAGGCCCCCTTGGTTACAGTCAAGTCGAGTCAGAAAATATTTACGGACACGGAAGTGGCCAGCCTGACGGGGATCTGCGTGGAACATCTGCATAATTTCGCACGCAGCCGTCATCTTGGGATGATCGCGAGAGCAGCGGAAGCAGCCGGAGCGCATGCCGAACAGTGGTTGTTTACATTGTCCGACCTGATGGTGCTGACGACGTTGTTCCCGCGCTGCACGCACTAAGTTGTTCGCAAGAGTAGTTCCCCCCTGGGCGTAAGTCGACACTCGCCAGTTTGACTCCCCTAAAGGTAATGCTTGGTTGTTGTGCGCTTATGGGTTTGG
>Ga0210383_10006440_pt1 | contig 10254 bp, 7 predicted proteins | sample IncBWC14OmetaG_FD_160072 | JGI IMG/M metagenome (GOLD analysis project Ga0210383, IMG submission 160072) | Forest soil microbial communities from Barre Woods Harvard Forest LTER site, Petersham, Massachusetts, United States - Inc-BW-C-14-O ...
CGTGGTGAGGCCTGCGGCACCGGCAGCGGCACCTCCGGCGAGGTGCAGATCATCCAAGGTGAACTCACCGCCGCGGCAAGCGTCGATCAGATCGCCGGCGTCATGGACGTGCTCAACAAGGACAAGGCGATCAAGGTCGTGTCCAACCAGGCGGCGCTGTGGGACGCCAACAAGGCGCGCGAGATCACCGCGACCGTCATTCAGCAGCATCCCGACCTATGCGCCAGCGTCGGTTTCTGGGGCATCATGGAGTCGGGCGCCGCGCAAGCGCTGCGCACTGCCGGCAAGATCGACAAGGTGAAGGTCTATGCCTCGGGCGAAGGTTCGCAGCTCGACTGCGATCAGGTCATGCAGGGAAATTTCTACAAATTCCTCAGCTACACCGCGACCGAGCAAGGCCACGATGCCTTCGTCGCCGCCGAGACGCTGCTGCAAGGCAGCGACAAGTCCGGCGCCAAGCACCAGGTCTATTACACGCGGCCGATCTGGCTCGACAAGACCAACGCAAGCGGCGCCAACTGCTATCCGGTGCCGAAGCCGCCGACGTCGACGGCATCGAACTAGTTTCCGCGCGCGAGGTGATCAGTAGACGCCCTGCCCTCGCCGCCAGAGCATGATGAGTTCAGATAGAACCGCAAGCCCGTCATGGCCGGACTGGTTCCGGCCATGACATCTTTCGCCCGATCGGAATTTAAGACACGGATGCGCGCGACGTCAGCGAGCGAAGCGACGCCGTTCTTCGAGCGGCTATGCCGGGCATGACGATTCAATCGCATCTCAACATGCTCTAGGCGGGAGCGCGTCTTCGTGGAGTTGAGCGGATGTCGACGACGGCGTTGCAAGCGGCCGGCGCGCGCATGCATGAGTTGCGGCACTCCTGGTCGCCGCGGCTCTTTCTATCCGAACTCCTCCTGAAACAATGGTTCGAGCCGGTCATCCCGTTCACGGTGATGATCGCGCTCGCGGTCTATTTCTCCCTGACCATCAAGGACTACGGCACGCTTTCAAACCTGCGCTCGCTGATGCGGCTGTTCGCCGAGTTCGGCTTTGTCGCGCTCGGCATGGCGTTCAGTCTGATTTCCGGCGGCATTGACCTGAGCGTCGGCGCGATTTTCGCGCTTTGCAATTTCACCGCGCTGTTCTGCCTGTTCGTTCTCGGCTTGCCGGCTCCCCTGGTGGTGATCGCGACGCTTTTTACCGGCGCGGTCGTGGGCGCCGGCAACGGCGTGCTGATCGGCTACCTCAAGGCGCGCCCGTTCCTCACCACGCTGGTGACGCTGATCATTCTGCGCGCCTGCGTCAACTTGCTGAACGAGCGCTTCGCGACCGTGTTCGCCACCAACTCGGTCGAGAGCGACGCCTGGGATTTTCTCGGCGAAGGCTCCGTTCTCGGCCTGCCGGTCAATGCCGCGGCGCTGATCGTCGTCCTTGTCGTCGGCCACATCTTTCTCAGCCGCTCCCGCTATGGCTGGCATCTCACCGCCATCGGCGCCAGCCGAAAGGCGGCCCGGCACGCCGGCATCCGCGTCAACCGCATGCTGATGGTGACATATATTTTGTCCGGCGTGCTGTGCGCGGCCGGCGGCGTGTTCTACGCGGCGCGGCAAGGCAGCACCGATTCGACGACCGGCGTCGGCTGGGAATTCCAGGCCTTGACCGCAGTGATCATCGGCGGCGCTTCGGTGCTCGGCGGCCGCGGCACCGTGTGGCGGGCGACGCTGGGCGCCGTCATCATTTTCATGATGACCAACGGTCTCGTGCGCATCGGCATCCCGGGCTACATCACTTCGGCGGTCATCGGCGTCATTCTCCTTCTCGCGGTCGGCGCCGATGTCAAATGGGCCAGAAACCGCGGCAAGATCATCCAGAAGATCTATGTCAATCCGGCGCTGGTGCCGCTCGCGGCGGCGCCTTCGCTCACCCGCGGCAGCAGTTCGCCGTTCGCACTCAACGACCGTCTGGTGAACGCGCAGGCGATCGGGCTCGATCAGGTCGAAGGCCCCGAAGACGTGATCCTCGATCGACAAGATCGCCTCTACGGCTCTACGCGCGACGGCAATATCATCCGCTTTTCCGGGCCGCGTTTGGAGCATCGCGAAGTGTTCGCCCATATCGGCGGCCGACCGCTCGGAATGCAGTTCGACAAGGACGAAAATCTGATCGTCTGCGTCGCCGGCATGGGCGTCTATGGCGTGCGACCGAGCGGCGAAGTGTTCAAGGTCGCCGACGAAACCGCACGCACCTGGACCAAGCTGAACGACGATTCACGCATCCGCATGGCCGATGATCTCGACATCGGTCCGGACGGCAAAATCTATTTCAGCGATTGCACCACCCGCTATGAGATGACCACCAATACGCTGGACATCATCGAGGGGCGCCCGAACGGCCGCATTCTCTGCCACGACCCGGCGACCGGCGCCACGACGACAATCATCAAGCGCTTCTACTTTCCCAACGGCGTCTGCGTCTCCCATGATGGACGCTGCATATACGTGGCATCGACCTCGGCCTGCCGCGTCTTCCGGCATTGGCTCCACGGCCCGCGGCGCGGCGAGACCGAGATTTTCATCGACGAATTGCCGGGCCTGCCTGACAACATCAACCGCGCCTCGGACGGCAATTATTGGCTGGCGCTGGTCGGCGTGCGCACGCCGACCTACGATCTGGCCGCACGAAAGGCTGCCTTCCGGCAACGCATGGTCAAGCAGGTGCCTACCGACGAGTGGCTGGCGCCCGGCCTCAATCACGGTTGCGTGCTCAAATTCGACGAAGCCGTCAATATGCTCGAATCGTACTGGGATCCGACCGGCATCTCGCACTCGACGGTGACCTCGATGCGCGAGCACAAGGGCTATCTGTATTTGGGCGGGCTCGAGAACAATCGCATCGGCCGCATTGCGCTACCCGGCGCCGATCCGACCTGGACGGGCTTCGAGGCATATTGGGGCAGCAAGCGGCGGACGTGAACGGCGGATGTGATCCCATGGGCTTTCTCACCTACCTGCGCCGCGACCTCGAGCAGATCCTGTTTCCCGATCGCGATCCGCATGCCATTCCGTCCATGGACGGCCCGTTCAGTCCGAACGATCGGCTCGATGAAGCGACGCCGATCGGGGAGCCGATCCCCGGTGCCGACGCGGTTGCCGAAGCCGCTGACGGCGCGCTGTTCATTTCCGCAGGGAAAACGATCTGGCGGCTCGGTGGCACGGATTATGCGCAGCGCGCCGCGCTCATCGAGCTCGACGGCGAAGTCGGCGCTCTCGCATGCCACCCGGACGGCCGCGTGCTGGCCTGCACGGCGCAGGGACTGGCGGCGATCGAGCCGGCGAGTGGACGGAAGACGTTGCTGGCCGAGGCCGCCGGCGAGCCCCTGCGCTGCCTGACCGCAGTCGCGGTCGCTTCCGACGGCGCATTTTTGCGAGCGATGGCAGCACGCGCCATCGGGCCGAAGACTGGTGCAAGGACCTGATGGAGCGCAACAGGCTCGGGCGCATCATCGGCTGCGATGCGACGTTGAGCAAAGCGCGGGTTCTGCTGCGCGGCCTGGAATATCCGGGTGGGCTCGCAGTCGTCGACCGGGAGATTTGGTTTACCGAGAGCTTCGCGCATCGACTGAGCCGCGCCGACATTTCATCCGATGGGTCGCTCGCAGCTCTGCGCGCCGTCATCCGCAACATGCCCGGCTATCCGTCGCGGCTTTCCTGCAGCAACGACGGCGGCTTCTGGCTGAGCCTGTTCGGCGTGCGCACGCATCTGGTGGAGTTCGTCTTGCGCGAGGACGATTTTCGCCGGGAGATGATGCGCACCGTTCCGACGCAATATTGGGTGGCGCCGGCCCTCGCGACCGACGGCGATTGTCTCGAGCCGATGCAGTTCGGTGGGATCAAGGCGCTGGGCATTCAAAAACCCTGGGCGCCGCCGCGCTCGTACGGGCTCGTCGCGCGGCTCGACCGCAACGGCGAACCGCTCGAAAGCCTGCACAGCCGGGTCGGCGGCCGTTATCACGGCATCACTGCCGCGATCGAGACGAAGCAGGGCCTTGTCATCGTCTCAAGGGGCAGCGGCCGCGTGTTGCTCTACAAGACGGATGGGCACACATGACCAGGACGAGCGTTCTCGATCAAGCCGGCGAACACCAGGACCCCGCATCGCCGCCCGAGCCCGTGCTAAGCGTCCGAAAGGGCAGCAAGATCTATGGCGGCGTGCATGCCATCGAGGGCGTGGACTTCGACCTTTATGCCGGCGAAGTGCATGCGCTGGTGGGCGAAAACGGCGCCGGCAAATCGACGCTCTGCAAGGCCATCGCCGGCGCCATCAAACTCACGTCCGGCAGCTATTGCGTCGACGGCAAGCCGGTCGATTTCCAGTCGCCGCGCGATGCGCTCTCCTCCGGTATCTGCATGGTCTATCAGGAGACGAGTCTCGTGCCTACCATGACGGCGGCTCAGAATATCGAGCTCGGCAACGAAAAGCTGATCACGCGTTTTCGCACGCTCAACATCGCCGCGCAGCAGCTGTTGCAATCGCTCAACTTCCACGTCGATCCCGCTACGCCAGTGGCGCTCCTCGGCACCGCCAAGCGACAGATGGTGGAGATCGCGCGCGCCATATACAACAGAGCGCGGATCATCATTTTCGACGAACCGACCGCCAGCCTAACGCCAGAGGAAATCCTGCATTTCTTCAATCTGGTGCGCGATCTGCGCGCACGTGGGGTGGCGATCATCTACATTTCGCACGCGCTCGAGGAATCACTGAAGATTTCCGATCGCATTACCGTGCTGCGCGACGGCAAGCTCGTGGTCACCGCCAGGACCGCGGACATGACCCGCGAGAAGCTCGTGCGCTACATGGTCGGCCGCGACATCACGCAGACCTACTACGGCAGGCATCGCGGCCCGGACGGCGCCCGCCATGCGGGCGAAAAAGTTCTCACCGTCGAGAATGTGACCATGGGGGCCATGGTCAAGAACATGTCGTTCTCGGTCTATGCCGGCGAGGTGGTCGGTATCGCCGGCCTGATCGGCTCGGGCCGCACCGAGATCGCCAAGATCATTTTCGGCGCACTCAAGCGCAATCTGATCAACGGTGGCATGATCTATCTGCGCGGCAGGCCGATCCGCTATCGCGTACCCAAACAGGCGATCAACGACGGCATCTGCTACATCACCGAGGACCGCAAGCAGAATGGCTTCTTCGAAACCATGCGGATCGACGACAATGTCTATATCAGCAGGCTGGCGACCCGGCGCGGCTTTCGCCTGCTGCTGTCGCGCGCCACTCGCAGCAAGCTCGCCAATTACTGGGTTGAGCGGCTGAATATCGCGGCGCTGCAGCGCACGGCGCGCATCGTCGAATTGTCCGGCGGCAATCAGCAGAAAGTGGTGATCGCCAAATCGCTGGTGCAGGAGCCCTCGATCATCATTTTCGATGAGCCGACCCGCGGTGTCGACGTCGGCACCATTCCGCAAATTCACGCGCAGATCCGCAAACTTGCCGACGAGGGCAAGGCGGTGGTGGTGATCTCGTCCTATCTGCCGGAAATCCTCGCCGTGTCCGATCGTATCCTGGTGGCGAGACTCGGCCGCATCGTCGCCGAATTCGACGCCGCCACGGCGACCGAACACAAGATCATGTATGCCGCGATCCATTAGGGATTGATGATGCTCAGTCGAATGGTGATCGTCGTTGCGGAAGGTGATAGCGACGAAGCAATCCCCCACCGCTTCCCTCGCCCGCAAGCAGGGGAGCAGATGGAGGGGGTCTGGATTGCTTCGCCATCGCCCGCAGTGACACGTATCAGAAACGCAACCGCGGACCCTGCCGCATGACGACCGCGACCACCAGCAAAGCCGGCGCGCCGATGCCCTGGCGGGGCCTGAGCCGGCTGAGCCAGGAGCAGATGGTCGGCATCATGGTAGTCGTTCTGCTCATCGTTTTCAGCTTGGCGCTGCCCGGCTTCGCCACTCTGTCGAACCTGCTCGGGCTGGTGCGCAGCATTTCCACTCTCGGCATTCTCGGGCTCGGCATGGGGCTCATCGTGATCAGCCGCGGCATCGACTTGAGCGAGGTCGCGATCATGGCGGGCGCCTGGTGCGTGGCGCTGATCGCCAACCGCCACGGGGTGCCGGCGTTCTGGACGGCAGCGCTGGCGCTCGGCATCGCGCTCGGCATCGGCGTCATCAACGGCCTTGCGGTCGCATTCATGGAGGTGCCAGCGCTGTTCGTGACCCTGGCGACGACATTCGTCGTTTATGGCGTGGCCTACTGGATCGCGCCGGTCTACGTGGTCTACGCGCCGCAGGACGAGGCGGCGCTACTCTTCGCCGGCCGCGGCGCGCTGTTCGGCATCCCGATGCCGATCTTCGTTTTCGCCGCAGCCGCCTTGCTGGTGTACGGCTTCCTGTCGCGGACCTCGATCGGCCGTTTCATCTATGCGCAGGGCGACAATCCCGAGGCGGCGCGTTTTGCCGGCGTTGCGCTGCGTCCGATGATCATGCTCGAGCATTCCTTGGTCGCGGCGCTCGCCTGGCTCGCCGGCCTTGTCTGGATCGGCCAGACCGGAAGCATGCAGATGACCATCGTGCAGGGCACGCAGATTTTCGACGTCATTCTCGTGGTCGTGCTCGGCGGCATTAGCCTCGTCGGCGGGCGCGGCGGCGTATTCAGCGTGGTGGTCGGCTGCGCGCTCATCGGCATGCTGCTGAACGCCTTCACCATCATGGACGTGAACAGCGAAGTACAGAACATCATCCGCGGCCTGGTTCTGCTCGGCGCCATCATTCTCGACAACTGGCTGCATCCGCGCGACGACGAGACCGCGCGCCAGGGGGATTAAACGAAAGGCGATTCACGCCGCCGGGCCGGCACGCTGTGGCGTCAAGACCGCCGCCTTCGCTGCCGCGGGCCGACGGTCAGTCGGAGCCCACCTGGATCCGGGAGATCGTGCGGAATTCGCGCACCAGATCGTGATCAAGTGCTGCGACAGCCGATCGAATTCCACCCGTCGCACTGGAGCGAAATTCCGACGCACCGTCCGCCAAACCACCAAAATCGCCGTACAGCTTGGTCAGCAGCAAATTCGCGTCGACCTGTCGCCTCCAGTCGCATCTCGGCATGACCGGCTGCAGCGGCAAGGTTTGGCTACCGCCGAACATTATGTCAGTTGTTTGGTCGGTCTTTTCTTTCCATTGGCAAGCCGCTCGGCGTAGGCGCCGACTGCCTGCGGCTTGCGGCGAGCGCAGGTCCGCGATAATCTATGGTTCGTTTCCGAAATGGGTTCAGTTGTACATGTCCCGCTTAACTTTCGGATCTGCCGAGCGCATCGATTGGAAAGAATTGCGCCGGCGTACCACCAAGCTGCCGTTGAAAAGGCTGGGTCACGCCATCGAGGATTGGGTGGCGGGCCAGTCCCCCATGGGCAATAGCCCGCTCATCGACGCCAAGGCGTTCGAGTGGGTGGAACGGCTGGAAAAGAACAGCGACGTGATCAGGCAGGAGCTCGTTGCCTTGCTTGGCGGACAAAGTCATTTGCCCAATATCCAGGAATTGTCCCCGCGGCAGACGAACCTCAGCCGCGAAGACGGCTGGAAATCGTATTTTTTCTACCTGCTCGGTCATCGCATCGACGCCAGCTACAAGCGCTGCCCGGAGACCGGCAAGCTTCTGGATTCCATTCCGGGTCTCGCGCTCGCGTTCTTTTCGGTGCTCAAGCCCGGGATGCACATCAAGCGCCATCGCGGAAGTTACAAGGGTGTGCTGCGCTGTCATCTTGGATTGATCGTGCCGGAGCCGCGGACGGGTGTCCGCATGCAGGTCGCCGACAAGATGATCTATTGGGAAGAAGGCAAGTGCGTCATTTTTGACGACACCCACAAACACGAGGTGTGGAACGACACCGACGGTGTCCGTGTCGTGCTTCTGTTCGACGTGTGTCGGCCGCTGCCGCGATGGCTCACGGTGGTGAACAAATTCGTGCTCGGTTTGGGCGGTTATTTGCCCGAAGCCTATCGGCTGCTGCGGATCCAGCGGGAGTGGGAGGCACGGTCGGCGGCGCTAACCACGACCCACTAAACAATCCGAGCGGTGATCGTCGTGCCCGCGGATGACCTTTCGAAGAAGGGCGTTGCTTCGCGCCCGGCCTTCAAGACCATGTGGCTCACACTCTAAGCGGCCGGCAATAGCTTTGGGACCGCAGCCGCTGGCGACCTGGCTTTCGTGGCATCGTAATAGTCCCACAGCTTTTCATGGACGTAGTACACGATGGGGGCGATGACGATGCTGAAGGCCGTCAGCCCCGCGGCGGACGCGAGATCGCGGACGAAGAGATAATTGACGCTGAATTCCGACACCCCGGTCACGCCCTCGTAGGTGACCGTCTTGGCCAAAGCCCGGCTCACTTTCAGGCTGGCGAAAGGCGTGCGGCCATTGTCCCCGCCGCCCGCCGCCCCTGGAATCGGCAGATGCACTGCAGCCTGGAGCGGATTGCGATGACGCGCCGATGCCGGGCCGTAGTAGTGCCAAGCCGCTTCATGCGCGAAATAGGCGATGGGGCCGGCGACCAGCGACAGGCTCGACAACCCTGCCGCGGTCGCGAGCTCGCCGATCACAAAATAATTGGCGCCGAAATCGCCGTCGTGACCATCACCCGGTAGGTGATGGTCTTGACGGCCGCGCGCCACGGGTCGAAGGACGCAGGTTCCCCGGAGAACTTCGCTTCCGCCGGATGCGCCGTCGGCGCTGCGGCGCCGGAAACGGCACGGCTCGCCGCAGTCTATCCCCAGGCCGCTCAACAGGTCGCGGGGAAAGAGGCGCGGCTCAAACACCGCGGCGCCGCCAATCAACAAGCCGGGAATGAGCGCGGCCTCAACGATCGCAGCGCCCGCCACGACGGCCCCGAGAGAAGCGACCGTGCCTGTGACGCCCGGCCCAAAAGCCGAGCCAGAAAACCAACCCCTCGCGGGCGTGAAAATCGTCAAAGGGTCTTCTCCCTGATCATCGAGGCCGCGGGCGGTGGTATTCAAGCGGCGCGAGACTGCCGCCGTCACGTGACGCCGGCATGACCGCACGGGCCTGCCGATGCGCAGCAGATTTTACACGAATACTGCCTGACTAAACCGCGCGCGGCGCCAGGCGATACATTTGATCGCGATATTGGCCAGGCGAGAGCTTGAACCATCGCTTGCAGGCACGGAAGAAACTGCGCTGGTCGGCGAAACCCAGCATATAGGCGGCTTGCGCCAGCGACAGACTGAGTCGGCCGAGATACTGCTCGGCAAGCTCGCGCCGCGTGTCGTCGAGCAATTGCACGAACGAGGTCGCCTCCATCTCCAGCCGCCGCTGCAGCGTGCGCTCGCTCATGCGCAGCTCGCCCGCCACCTCGTCGCGCCGCGGTTCGCCGTCCGGCAGGCGGCGGACGATCACCTCGCGCACCCGGTAGCTGGTCTGGGCGTGATCGAATTGGCGCAGATAGTCGCCGGCGAAGCGTTCGTGCAGTTCGGCAAGGAGCGGATTGGAGGTCGGCAGCGGCGCCGCCATATCGGCACGCGCAAACAGAATGCTGTGGCGTGGTGCGTTGAACACGACCGGACAGCGAAAAGCCTCGCGATAGAGTGCCGGGTCCGCCGGTGCCGGATAGGCGAACTCGACCGCGGCGGGATGGATATCGCGCCGGCTGATCCAGCGGCAGAAGCCGATGACACTGATGCAGATGAACTCGATGCGCTGCCGCGGTATCGGCCGGTCACCGCCGAACAGTACGAAGGTGACGCGATCGCCGCCGGCTTCCTGCTCCATTGTCATGGTCAAGGCGTCGCTGAGAATGAGCATGTATCGGATCAACCGCTCGAAAGCGCAGCGCAGGTCGGCGCACGACATCATGGCGTAGCCCACCACATCGAAGCTTGCCGGGCGCGCCACTTGGTGCTGCGCCAGCGCCAGCGCCGGATTGCCGGATCGCGCGACGGCAAGCTCCCACAGCTGGCTGATCCGTTCGGTCGGCAGTCGGGCGCCGGGCCCCTCGAGCGCTGCGACGTCGATACCGGTTGCGGCAAACAAGGAGCCGACATCGAGGCCCTCGGTGGCCAGCATCTCGGCGATGCCCTTCACCCAGACGGCGGCCGTGGTCCGCGCGGCCATCCTTCACTCCTCCCGGCGCGTGGCTTTGTACGCCAGCAAATTGGCCGCCCAGGCCACTGACAGGCCGTGGCCTCCTGGCTAACCTTTTGTTTGAATATGCCACGAAACCGGGAG
>Ga0210383_10006441_pt1 | contig 10250 bp, 6 predicted proteins | sample IncBWC14OmetaG_FD_160072 | JGI IMG/M metagenome (GOLD analysis project Ga0210383, IMG submission 160072) | Forest soil microbial communities from Barre Woods Harvard Forest LTER site, Petersham, Massachusetts, United States - Inc-BW-C-14-O ...
TTCGCTGCTCCCAACCAGTCGTAAGAGCCGGACCGAGTTTAACCGAAAATTCAAAGGGGCCACACCCCACTTAGCGCCGCGCCTCGGTTTTCTTGCGCGGCTTAGCTGGGCTTTTGCCTCTTTTTTTCGGCGCGAACGGTGTTTCTTGCCGCTCCAAGGTTCGGCTGCTCCCCACAGACAATACTTTCGTGCGCCGTAAACGGTGCACATCACATCACCCTCGGGGCGCCACTTAGGGGTAGAATGAAGGTTCTGCCCCCGCACGGCTCCCCGGTTCACATCGACATGGCACCACTGCCTGCGCGGAGGCAAAATGGCTGAAACAAGGACGGTATGGAACAGCATGGCCGAAACAAATCAGGTTACACGGCGCGCCACCGGATTGGAATTCCAACGGCGGTTCACCGACGGAAAAGTTTCACCCTTCGATAAAGTTGAATGGGAACGTCGCACGGCTCTGATCGGCAATGATAAAGGTCAGGTAATCTTCCGCCAGGAAAACGTGGAAGTTCCCAAGTCCTGGTCCATGACGGCCACGAACATCGTGGCTTCCAAGTACTTCCACGGCAAGCCCAACACCCCCGAGCGCGAAACCTCGGTGCGCCAGCTGATCGGCCGCGTGGTGGACACCATCGTCCGCTGGGGCGAAGAGGGCGGCTACTTCGCTAGCCCCGAATCCAAGAATATTTTTCGCGACGAACTCACCCACCTGCTCGTCGAGCAGAAAGTCGCCTTTAACTCTCCGGTCTGGTTCAACGTCGGCGTGCAAGCCAAGCCGCAATGCTCCGCATGCTTCATCAATTCCGTCCAGGACAACATGGACTCCATCATGAACCTGGCCAAGACCGAAGGCATGCTCTTCAAGTGGGGCTCCGGCACCGGCACGAACTTCTCCACGCTGCGCGGCAGCAGGGAATCGCTCTCCGGCGGCGGCATCGCCTCCGGCCCGGTCAGCTTCATGAAGGGCTTCGACGCCTTTGCCGGCGTCATCAAGAGCGGCGGCAAGACCCGTCGCGCCGCCAAGATGGTGATCCTGAACGTGGAACACCCCGACATCATGGAGTTCATCCAGTCCAAAACCAAGGAAGAGCGCAAAGCCCACGTGTTGATCGAGCAGGGCTACGATCCTGCGATCGACGGCGAGGCTTACACTTCCGTCTTCTTCCAGAACGCCAACCACTCCGTGCGCGTCACCGACGACTTCATGCGGGCAGTAGAAGAAGACCGCGACTGGTGGACCCGCAACGTCAACGACGGCAAGCCTTGTGAGAAATTCCGCGCGCGCGACCTGCTGCGCGAAATGGCGGACTCCGCCTGGCGCTGCGGCGATCCTGGCATGCAGTACGACACCACCGTGAACCGCTGGCACACCTGCAAAGCCACCGACCGCATCTACGCTTCGAATCCGTGCTCGGAGTACATGTTCCTGGACGACACGGCTTGCAACCTGGCTTCACTCAACCTGATGAAGTATCTCGGCCCCAACGGCCAGTTCGATTCCGACTCGTTCAGCCACTCCGTGGACGTCACCATCACCGCGCAGGAAATTCTGGTGGACAACGCCAGTTATCCCACGGAAAAAATTGCGCGCAATTCGCACGACTACCGCCCGCTGGGCATCGGGTACGCCAATCTGGGCGCGCTGCTCATGTCTCTCGCGCTTCCTTACGATTCCGACGGCGGCCGCGACTTCTGCGGCGCCATCACCGCGCTGATGACCGGCGAATCCTACGCACAATCGGCGCGCATTGCGGAACGCATGGGTCCCTTCGGCGGCTATCCGCGCAATCGTGAAGCCATGATTGACGTAATCCGCATGCACCGCGATGCGTTGCGTCCCATCAAGGAAGAACACGTGCAGCCTTCACTGCTGCGCGCGGCACGCAAAGCCTGGGACGATGCGCTCGAGCTTGGCGAAAAGTTCGGCTACAAGAATTCGCAGGTTTCCGTGCTCGCGCCTACCGGCACCATCGGCTTCATGATGGATTGCGACACCACCGGCATCGAACCCGATCTCGCCCTGGTGAAGCAGAAGAGGCTGGTCGGCGGCGGCGTCATCAAGATCGTCAACAACACCGTGCCGCAGGCCCTGATGAATCTCGGCTATCCCACCGAACAAGTCGCCCAAATCGTGGACTACATTGACGCCAACGCGAAAATCGAAGGCGCTCCCGGCCTGAAAGACGAGCATCTCCCCGTTTTCGATTGCTCGCTTTCTCCCATGGGTGGCGGCCGTTCCATCGCCTGGCGCGGGCACCTGCGCATGATGGCGGCGGCCCAGCCCTTTCTTTCCGGCGCGATCAGCAAGACCATCAACATGCCGGAGGAATCGACGGTCGAAGACATCATGCAGGCCTACACCGAATCGTGGAAGTACGGCCTGAAAGCCGTGGCCATCTACCGCGACAATTCCAAACGCTCGCAGCCGCTTTCCGCCGCCAGCAAGAAGGAAGATGAAAAGCCAGCCGCTGCAGCGGTGCCGGTAGCAGAAGTTGCCGCCGCTCCCGTCGCGTCCGCGCCCCAGCAGGAGGAGCTTTTCGCGCGTGGCGCAAGCCGCCGCAAGCTTCCCAACGAGCGCAGTTCCATCACCCACAAATTTTCCATCGGCGGCCACGAAGGCTACCTCACCGTCGGCAAATATGAAGACGGCGCTCCCGGCGAAATCTTCATCAAGATGGCCAAGGAAGGCTCCACTCTTTCCGGCATCATGGACGCCTTCGCTCTGTCCGTCTCCATCGCGCTCCAGTACGGCGTGCCGCTCCGCGCTCTCGTCGACAAATTCGTCAACTCGCGCTTCGAACCTTCGGGCTACACCGGCAATCCCAATATCCGCTACGCAAAATCCGTGGTGGATTACATCGGTCGCTGGCTCGGCGCGAAATTCATCTCGCCCGATTACCTCGATATCGACGCAACCAGCGAAGCCGAAGCTCCGGCCACCACGGCGGCGGCGATGGCACACGCGGTCGCTCCAGCAACCGCCATCAAGCATGCCGACCCGGATGCCTCCACGCGCCAACGCGCCACGATCGACGACGCGCCATCCTGCTCGGAATGCGGCATGCTAATGACTCCCAACGGCAGCTGCTACAAATGCTCCAATTGCGGCGGCACCTCCGGCTGCAGCTAAGCATTGGTTTTTTCGGGAAAGTAAAACAAAAGGTAACGACAGGCGATGAAGGGGCGGGTCTCAGACCCGCCCTTATTTTTTTGGTGTGCCGATCGCGTACCACGCGCCGGAACTCACGCTTCCGATGCCGCCGACTTCCGCAACGACCGCACCGCGGCATACCCAATCAGCATCACCGCCACCGCCAGCACCAGCCACAGAAAAATATCATGCGTCTCAGTCCACGGCCGCGGGTCCACCCAATCCGCATTCAATTCCTCCGGCCCCAACTGCGCATCCACCGCCGCGCCCATCTGCGCCGCATTCACCCGCCGGCCCAAATCGTACTGCGCGCGTTCCGTTCGTTCCTGCCCGTATATCAGCCGGTAACTATGCCCCGGCTGCTGCTGGAACACGGTGTGCCGCGGCGTGATGTACAGTTTCGGCGCCGCCGTCTCCAGAGGCGCGTCGTTCCCATTCACAATTTCCACGCGCAGGAAACGCGACGGCGCCCCAGCATTCGAAATCATCACGGAAAGCTCCTGCTGCTGCGCGTCACCCCGCCGGTAGCGATAAATTTCCGCGTTCCGAAGACTTCCCCAGTCCTTGCCGTCGGCGCTCGACGATATTTCCACCGAGCGAATGAACTCCGGCGGAGCATCGACCTCGAACCGCACCTCTGTCACCAGCGGCATAGCCGCGCCCAGTTCGGCGCTCCACACGCTGCTGCCCGCCGGCTGTTTCGCGTCCGCGACCATCGCCAGTTCCAATGGCGCACGTTCGGCTGACTCCGTGGTTTCCAGCAGAATTTGCGCGCCGCTCACCGGAAATTTCTTGTCGCCATCCAAAATTCGCACGCGCAAATACTGCGCGTTATTTTCAGAGTAGTGCACCACCTGTGTGCCTTCGTGCGCATTCTTGCGGAACCGGAAAATCGGCGCGCGCTCTTCCACCATCCTCCAGACGTGCCCGTCGTCGCTCGCTTCCACCTGCACCCACTCGATGAAGTCTGTCTCGCCGGTTTCGATCCGCACGGTGTTGTGAAATGGCGCGTGCGCTCCCGCATCCAACACCAGTTGCGTAAATGCTCCAGCGCCAAAACTGTTTTCGCGCAAAGTCGTCGGTAATGGGGAGGATTTACAGCTTCCCAGCCTCTGGAAAATCACGTAGGGGATTTCCGTGCCTTGGTCGTCAATCACGCGCAAGTCGGCTAAGCCCGTCTGCGCGTGCGCATACAAAGCGGGGGGCGCGACCACGCTCGCAAGCTGCCCCGCAGCCGTCGTCGTGCCCGTCGCCGCATCCGGCGTAGCCAACTCGATCACCCGCGAATAGTGCCAGTGCTTCCACGCGGCAGGCAGCGAGGTGTCCGCCAGTGCTGCAAAAGCCGCCGACAACGCAGCACTGATCACGCCCATCACCATAACGCTGCGCCGCAATCGCGCGCTCACGCTTTCCTCTCGCCCTTGCGCCCCAGCAATTGCCGCTGGTAATAGAACGAAATCAGCATCAGCGCGAGCCCCAGCAGCAAGAAGGAAACGATCCGGTAGAATTTCTCGAGGAACGAAAGGTCAAAAAGAAAAACTTTCACGATCACCACACCCAGCAGCACCAGCGCCTGCCAGCGGATCGCCTCGGATTTCTTCCAAAGGCCCGCGCCTAGCAGTCCCAGCGCCCACACCAGCCACAACATCGAAAGCGCCAGCTCCTGTGCGTGCCCGCGATCAATTCCCAGCGAAGGCATGCGCCCGAACACGTCCCACACTTCCAGCGACGACGCCGCAATCGCCAAAATATTCGCCGCAATCGAGGTAATCACAAACGCCATGCTTTCCTGCTCGCTCAGCTCCTCGTCGCTGTTTGCCGCGAAATAGCAGCTCAAGGCCATGCAAGCAACGCAAATCGCAAACGTGGCGAATCGCGCATTCAGCAAAAACGTATCAGCGGGAATCGGAATCAGCACCAACCGCCCCGCCACGATCGCAAACAGCACCAAGCCCGCCCAGCGCACCGCCGCGAACCGCACGCGCAATCCGCTCCAAATCAGGACCGCGCCCTGCACCGCCCAGGCAATCGTGATCCATCGCCCGTCCAGCCGGATCGGAATCGCCAGCGTCGCAAACGTCAACGCCAACCCCGCATACAAAATCCGCGCCATGCGCACTTTCGTTCCGCGCTTTTCGGGCAACATGCGCTCCGCCGCCAAATGCGCCGCGGCCAGCACCAGCACCGCCACCGTCAAAGCCCAGCGATTATCCGGCCACAACATCTGGCGCAACGCTCCTAGGTAAGCCAGCGAATTCACCAGCACGATTCCGACTTCGAGCCCGGAGAATTCGCCGTCGCGCCAACTGCGGACCGCGGGCAGCGCCGCGAACAGCACGAAAAAGACCGTCGCGAAGAGCACGGTGGTCGCAAGTTCATCCGCCCTGTAAAATTCGCTGTACCAGCCCCAGAAATAAACCAGCGTCGCCAGAAACTGCACCGGCGGCAGCGACTTCCAATCGCGCACCCAGGCAATCGCCAGCACGCCCGCCCCGAGGATCGTCAGATATGTGAAAAGCGAAACTTCGTGATTCTCGCCGGTGCTCACCAGTATCGGTGTGATCAGCCCGCCCACCAGCGCCAGAAATGCAATCCGCTCGGAGTTGCGCCCCACCGCCACCAGCAGCGTCACCGCGGTTACTACGATCATCGCCATGAACGCAATGTCTTGCGGAAAAATGTGGTAGTAATGCCAGCCCGCCCACAACGACAAATACAACACCGCCGCGCCCAGCCCCGCGATCCCCTCCGAAAAATATTTGTAGCCGCGCGCCAGCAGGTGCTGGCTCCAGGGATACAAGACGCTGCCCGCAAGCAGTCCAATCCCCACCCGGCCGCGCGGCCCCACCCAATTATTGTCGAACGCGTATTTCAAGAAGAACGTCACCGCAAACAGCAGCGCCAGAATTCCCACGTAATTCAGCCAACGCCCCGCCACCATCGCCTCGAAGTTCCCGTCGTCAGCGCGACTAGCCGCTGCGGCGCTCGAAATCGGCGACGAGGGTGCCGGCGCGTTGACGCGGACTGGCGCAGGCATATGCGGAATCGATGAAGGCGCGGAAACTACAGGCGGCCGTGTAGGTTGCGAAGGTGTAGGTACTGAGGCGGGAGGCCCAGCCGGCATAGGCGGATGCGCAGTAGCCGCAGGCGACTCAGCAGATTCCCGCTGCGGAATCGCAGCCGCCGGAGCAGGCAGCGCCGCCAGCCCCTTCTCGATCTGCGTCAGCCGCTGCTCGAGCGCGTAGATCCGCCGGATCAACTGCGCCGCTTCCGTCTCCACTCCACGCTTCAGCGTGTTCACCCGCACATACGCAGCAATAGCCAGCACGGGCACACCAATCACGAATAGGGCGGCGATCAGGATAAACAGCGCGGCGCCAGATTCCATATGTAAGCGGGTGCGCGAAAACTGAGGGAATTACATCACAGGTAAAATGGAGCGGCAATCCACTTGCCGGAAGCCTGCGTCCAAGCTGCCAACACAAAAAAATAGGGGGCCCCGTCGGGCCCCCTTTATGCTCTACCCCTAGTTCCGGTTCCAGCGCGGCGAAACCGGCCCACCCCGGGATAAGAGACAGCCGCTGTATAGTTTGCACGCCGGTTGCCAGCCTGTTGAACATTCCAGACGCCGCTCTATGTGTTGTACCGGCTGGATTTAGCTTATGTGAAATCAGAATTGCCTATGGATTTGCATTGCGAACATCCACTTTATGAAAGCGTTGCTGCATTTTTCTATGTTGTTTGGAATAAAACGGACATTACGCCTGAGCCCGTGCCCTGAATCGCCTCCACGCAAACCACCCGGGAACCAACAAAATGGCCAGCCAGAACAAGAGCGAAGGCCCCACCGCAAACAGGAAGACCAATAGCCCGACCGCGCCATCCTGGAGGTTCCTAAACCCCTCCACCAGCGCGTTGCGAAGCTTCGAACCAGTCGAAACCGGCCCCGACCCCAACACCTGCCGGTATTCTTCGCTCAAGTCCACCTGCACTGTCGCGTAATTCACCCGATGGAGCAGAATCGTGCTCTGCCCCTGCATACTCTCAATCTCTCCCCGCACCCGCGCCAGCTCGCGTTCGGCCTCGAGCACATCTTGGAGCTTCCCCGTACGCGTCCCCAGCAGTTCGATCAGTCGCTGCTCGGTAGCCCGCGCGCTCTTCAGCCTCGCCTGCAGGTCCACATACTGATCGCTCACCTCTTCGTTGGAGCGCGTTTCCTCTTCGACGCGCCCCAGCTTGCGCACATCGGCCAGAAACCCATCAAGCTGCTTGGTCGGAATCCGCAGCGACGCCGTAAGTTCCCTCGCGTTCCCGGTCTGCGCCTTGGCGTCGAGCTTTTCTACGTACCCGCCATGCGCCGCAGCCAGCTTGTCGATCGCCGCGCTAGCCTGGTCGTAGTTCGTCGCCAAAATGTTCAGCGACGCCGTCTGCACGATCATCGGCCCGACATTTTCCGGAGCCTTCAGTTCCTCGCCAGGCGGAGGCGGTGCCCCCGCCAGCGCCGACTGCACATCGTCCTCCGGCGTCACCTTCTGCGCTTCCAGATCGGACGCCTGCGATTTCGCAAGCCCAGGTTCCACTGCCACAAGGTTCCTAAGATTTCGGCCGCTCGCTGGGAGGGTTTCAGCTCTGCGCGTGTGCGGTATCGCGAGTGCCAAGGTCACCACCAGAGCCACGACACAAGCAATCGCCCAATTACGCGGACGTGCAAACACGGGCCGCCCATTCCAAGCGCCATGATCCAGCGCGCGGCTGGTACGTGCCTGGTTCGCAGAGGTGCTCGAATCCAGCGCAGCCAGCACCCTGGCGTTCATCGCCGGCGAAGGACGCTCCACTTCAAAACTCAGCATCCTCTCCGAAAGCGCGCGAAACCCCTGCGCAACTTCCTGGCACTCGCTGCAACTCACCAGATGCGCAGCCAGCTCCGCCGCTCGCCGCGCTTCCAGTTCGCCATCGAGATAAGCCATCACTTCTTCGGCTTCGAACGCGTGTTGTGCATGTCGTTCCATAAAATTCCTCGGCCTCAATCCTTTACTTCACCGGCAGCAACTGATTTTTCAGCGCCGCACGCGCCCGGAATAAACGCGAGCGCACCGTATTCACCGGCATGCGCAGCACTGCCGCAATTTCGCCGTAACTAAGCTGTTCGTACTCGCGCAACATCAAAATCTCCCGCTCGCTCGGTTCCAGATGCCCCAAAGCCTTGCGCAACCAGATTCCCGCATCATGATTTCCCGCCGCATTTCTCCCGGCCGCGCGGTCGTCCAGCTTTTCGTTCTCGACGACCTCGCGCCCCGCCTTGCGCCGCTCCGCGGCCACCAGATGAGTCGCAATCCCATACAAATAACTGCGAAAACTAGCCCGCGGCTCATAGCGCTGCACGTTCTGCAAAAGCGCCAGAAAACATTCCTGCGCTAACTCCTCCGCCCGCGCCGGGTGCTCCAGCCGACGCCGAAAAAATCCATAGATAGGCTCGCGATAGCGCTCGAACAACTCCACGAACGCCTCCCGCGCTCCCTGCTGGAACTCCAATATGAGCTGGTCGTCGCTATTCATAAAAAACTGCCGCGCCGCTTCCGTTCCAGGCCTCAGACGTTGACCTGGCCGTCGTAACGGCCAGCTTTAGCTGGGCGCATTTGACGTGGCCTTCGTAGCGGCGCACTTCCGTGCGCCATTTGGCCTGCACCACCCACCGCAGACTTTCCCAAGACCGCCGCTACAGAGGCTCCGGCACTCCGCTGCGCGCCTCTCACTACTTAGAATGTCGCGAGTCGCGAAATAGTTCCCGCAAGATTCATCTATTTGGAATTCATCGGGGGAAGAGCTTCGGGGCGGCGAAGGGCGATGACTCAAACAGTCAGCTCAACGTGAATATGACGCTTATCGTGGTGTCCACTTCGACCGGTTCGCCTAACAATAGAGTGGGCGAGTAGCGCCACTTCTTTACGGCGTCTAGGGCTGGCTCCGCGAGCAGGCATACCCCTTCGACCACATGCGCTTCGCGGATCGAACCGTCCTTAGCGATGATCGCGTGAATAATAACCGTCCCCTGGATGCGCGCGTCCTTCGCCTCTTGCCGGTATCGAGGCACTTCCTGATGAATGAGCTTCGCGGCTTGAACGTTGCCGCCTACTCGAATCCTTTTTTCCCGTGCCTCGGCCGTAGCTTGCGCCGCTTGCGGTGCACTTTGTTTCTTCGGGAGAACTGGAGGGTAGGCTGCAAGATTGCCGATATAACGAAAGCCTCCGTCAACGTATGCGAAATATTGCCAGATCACTTCGGTCGCGCTGTCCTGAAAACGAGCGTCGTACAGTGGCACGGGACTCTCGCGCTGCAGCAACAAGGGATACTCTTTTGCGGTCGCGGCGTGGTCGCAGGAACCCTCGAATCGGTGCGCCACGATAAGCGTCTTCTTTTCCTTTAGCAGGTCAGCCAATGTCGACGGGACAGCAGTCTCGATTCCGGACCGCGACGGAGCCGAAGCTGCGGCGTACTCTGGACCTCGCTGATCACCGAACACCGACCTGAACCAACCGTCCGGATTTGGAAGCACGAGCGACTCAGCGTAAGCCGCAAGAGTTTGGTCATCGCCCTCTTTCTTGAGTTTCATCATTTCGCTCAACAGCTTTTCTAGTCCACGCGCTGTATCCGGGTACGGCGGAATCGCAATCGTTGGTACGCCAGGAGCCGGCGAAGCGGTTGACGGATTCTGTCCAAAACAAGGCAAAGCGACAAGAAGCAGGTATAAGGCGAGACGTGCGTTTCGCGATCGATGCATGGCAGCCTTCAGGATAGCGCGCGTTAGGAAACTCGGAGACAAGTGATACACGAAGCAATGCATCGAATCAATCGAGAAGTCGAAGCGTAAATCTTCGGACTAACCTAAGTTCGGCCTACGCCCCAATCGCCTCGCGCAGCGCTTCCGCCAGTACCTCCGTCCAGCGCGTCACGTCATCCGCGTGCTCGGCTTCCACCATCACCCGCGCCAGCGGCTCCGTCCCCGAATAACGCAGCACCACCCGGCCCGATTTCCCCAGCGCCTTTTCCGCCTCCGCCAAACCGCGCGCCACCGCCGGCAGTGATTCCAGCGGCGGCTTCG
>Ga0210383_10006442_pt1 | contig 10248 bp, 18 predicted proteins | sample IncBWC14OmetaG_FD_160072 | JGI IMG/M metagenome (GOLD analysis project Ga0210383, IMG submission 160072) | Forest soil microbial communities from Barre Woods Harvard Forest LTER site, Petersham, Massachusetts, United States - Inc-BW-C-14-O ...
CATCATGAACAGCAACAATATTTGTGGTGTTAGATATTCCTATCTAGGAGAAGATATTACAATTAATTTATTAGAAATATTTCCACAAATAATATCATGTAATAGGAAAGAAATATTAAATAGTATTTTAAAATGAGTGTCGAAGATAAAATTAATAGTTACTTATGTGAATTTATAAAAAAGAAAAGATTGTACCCACCTACGGCTAAAGATCTTGATAATCCTGTTATGTTTGATAATTATATAACAAAAGTTTGTCATAAAGTAGCAGATGAAATACGTAATAATAATTATATGGGAGCACGTTTTTCACATTTTCATAATAATAGTATAACTAATAAAGTTATAGAATATATAATAGTTAGCGGTTCTACCAATATTATTTGTAATTTATATGTGTATAATACTATTGTTGGGTGGCTTCGTGACGAAAAAATTAAAAATATATTACAAGAATGTTAAAAACGGCGAAAGAAGTAGATGATTATTTAAAGGCATATATTAAAAAGAAAGGTATATATCCTCCACCTGATACTTTTTTAGAAAATAGTGTGCTATTTGATAAATATATTTATGACACTTGTGTAAGATTGCGTGATCATATTCAAGCTAAAAATTACGAACTGCAGTATGTTTCTTATTCAACGATTGCCGCAAAAGAATTGAATTTAAAATATGTTTTATTTTTTATGGGAGAATCAGAACATGTATTTGAAGTTTATACTATAATCAAAGGGTGGGTTCGTGAAATAATAATTAACAGAATTTTGGAATGAATAATAAACATTGTATATAATTAATTTTAAGTCGTTATTTAAAAATAACGATTTTTTAATTTAATATATACATATATGTATGGATATTTAAATTTGTCACCAGAAGATATAAAAGGGGAAATATGGAAAGACATTATAGGATTTGAGAACACTTATCAAATAAGTTCATTTGGCAGAATAAAATCTTTGGACAGAATTATAAATATAAACGGTGGTAATGGTGGAAAATATGTTATAAAAGGTAAGATATTAAAACAAAACACAAATACTGGTTATTGCTGTATTGGTTTAGATCGAAATAATAAAAAATATATGTTTAAAGTACATATTTTAGTAGCAAAGGCATTTATATCAAATCCTTATGATAAGAAAACAATTAATCATAAAGGTAATAAATTAGATAATAGAATATCTGAAATAGAATGGTCTACACAAAGTGAAAATAATAACCACGCATATGAAACAAAGAGAAAGATTCCACCACGCCAGAAAAAAGTTATTCAAATGGATATGAATTCAAATGTGATAAAAATATGGAATTCTTGTAGACTAGCAGGCAGAGAATTAAATATACACGCACAAAGCATAAGTGCTGTTGCACTTGGAAAATTACAAAGTACAGGGGGATTTAAATGGAAATACGTTAAATCAAAAAAGAAAACTGAGACTTCTTTGGAAAACCAATTAAATGAAATATGGCTACCAATAGTTGGTTATGAATTATTATATGAAATCTCTAATTTAGGTAGAGTAAAATCATTATTAAATAATATTATATTATCGCAAACACAATCAAGTGAATACCGAAGAGTCGTTTTAACCAACAATAAGATACGTAAAAATAAATTAGTGCATAGGTTAGTTGCGGAGACATTTATACCTAATACTAATAATAAACTATTCGTTAATCACAAAAATGGAAATAAACATGACAATAGAGTATCAGAATTAGAATGGTGTACATCATCAGAAAATAATTCACACGCGGTTAAGTTTAAAAAAATTTTACGAGGTTCGAATAATTCAGCATCTAAATTAACAGAAGATGATGTATTAGTAATAAGAAAATTAGTAAAAACAATGTCAAGTAGAAAAGTAGCAAAAATATATAATATGAATAAGTCTACTATTTTGGATATTAAAAATAACAAAATATGGACACATGTGTAAAAGTAACGTTATTTTACTTCTATAATCGAAATACACGGATGAATTTCCCACGCTGTTCTACGCCATAAGTTAGTACCACCAAAATTAACTGAATTATGTTTATGTTCTTCGTCGTAAAACATAAGTCCGGTAACAGTTACTTTCTTTTCTTTAAATTTTTTAATAGCATCAAGAGTAAGTCTATCATCTTTTTGTGAGAAAAAACGAGTAACCTCAATTATCATAGCATCTTTTTTGTCGCTTTTATCTGTTAATATTTGAACTATTTCAATATGTACATCTAAGTCACTTTTATCTGAAGACTTACAATTACATGTTTCTGGTTGGCCCGGAATAACCAATAAAACATATCCAGTTAAAGATACGTATTCATTTACTTTAAATCTATTTTCATCATTTCCTGACATTAAAATAGAATCCCATGTTAATTCGTGGATTTTTCCGCTAATAACAGTTCTATTTTTAAGACTATCCAGATGTTGCAGTCTTGGTTGTTTCGAATTTCCTTTTACAGGACAATTATCACCAGTTAAGGATAATAAGAAAAAAGTTAATAGTATGGTTAAGAGTGTTTTCATAGCTGTATATATTAGATTTTGAAAATTAATATATAAATCTGTGTTAAAAAATGCTCAGTATAATACACATATAAATCAAGAAATTCTTAAAGATTTTGTCAATTTTGTACCATCTTTGACAGAAAGTAAAGATGCTGTCAATTATTATACACAGGTGGAAGAAGAATATGAAGAAAAATTCAAATTAGAATATCGAGAAGTATTTAACCACCCAGTTAAATTGTTTTACCCTATCGTTAATACCCTTATCAGAAATACTGATAAAAGTATTAGTAAAGAGACAACTGCTTTATTAACATTAGCTACTTTTGCTGTTCTTTTCGGAGAGTCTAAACAAGAAAGCAAAAAAATATTTGAAGAATTAAGGTTACGTGGTGTATATGATTATATTGCTAAAATTAGAGAATTGTTATTATCATTTGTTGCACTTTACAATTTATTTGATAATCATCATGCTAAGGAGATAAAAGATGTATTTGCTAAAGAGAACATTATAACTGTATTATTAGAAAATTTAGGCAAATTGATCAAAAAATACAATTTCAACATTGATATGTTTAATTCAGCTTTTAATAAGTTGAATAAAAATTTAACATCTCTGGATGGTTTAAAAATGCTTAAAGAACTGATTAAAAAATTAGATTTAAAAAACGCTGATACTCTTGATCATCTTAAAATTGATAAAAATAAAATTAAAAAATTTGATGAATTCGATGAAGAAGATGTTATTAATGAAAACGATTATTAATATATACACATATGATCAGTTTTGATGATGGCCGTTTAATATGGCTTAAACAAATGTGGAAAAATACTCCCGAAAAATATCGTGTCAGTAAATTTTATTCTGACCTTTATAATACTGCATTAAACAAAAAAAGTTTAACAGAAAATCAATATAAACATTTATCAACTTTGCTAAAAACAGGAAAACCACTCACAGAAAACAGAATTCTTAAATATACTGAGTTCATGAAGGAGTCTATGGTCAATATTTTAGATAAAAAATGGCATAGTCTAGGTGAATATGTAGAATATATCGGCAAATTAGTACCCGAAGAAAAGACAGATCGTTTTATGCAAATTCTTGGTAAATATTTGAATGGCACATCTGCAGACATTAGAGTTGCTAACTCAGTTAATTTGTTGCCAGAAGTTGATCAAAAATTGTTAGTAACAGATCTTCGTAACGAATTTGATATAAAAGAAAGTGTAGAAACTGCGGGCAATGATTTAATAAAAGATATAAAAAATAGTACTACTCCAAATGGTAAATGGGCACTTAATTCATTTTTGAAAGTTATATCAGCACTAGGTATAAAAGATTTAACGGTGAGTAAAAAACAGGAACCTGATTTTGTTTGGTATTATGATGTGAAGAATATTAACCATGATGTACTAAGTAATGTTTTAGAAAGATTTCCTTCACTACATTGGGCAATAACTTTGTTGGGTAAAGTAGAAGATAATAAAAGCACTAAATTTGGTATTTATTTTGGTATTAAAAAAGGCGATATAAAATTCGAATATGGTATTCTTATGGGCGAAAAAATGTGTCTTGTCGGAGAATTTCAATTAAGTACAGGCAATATTAATTATATAAAAGAACTCAAAAATTCTAATCTTAAACATTTACAAAAACAGTTAGAAAATATTGATTATAGCAAATTAAAATTGGTGATAAAAATAATTGGTGATATGGAAAAATTCAAACCAGAATTTTTTATCGAAAAAAGTATGCCAAAAATTGAAAATGATATAATCACTATGGGTTATTATGTTCCAGACTTTTTCTACAAGGGAGTAATCAAAAAAGAAGAATTTTTATCAGAAAAAGAACGATTTAATTTATTTATATTAAATAATTCTTGGAAATCAAAAGTGATATATTCTGTAAAGGAAAATGGTCTTTGGATATTTTATAATGTAAAAATTAAGTAATTGATAATCAAGTAGTTATATAACAATTAAATATAATATATTTGTATATGTTGTAAATTTTTTCTATCTTTGTGGATATATTTCATATAATGAAAACTAACCAATCCTTTGATAAAATTACTGATATTTTAGATCGCATCGAAATTATTAAATCTGATCGTGGTAGTAATGTAATATACAATTTATCTTACAAAAAAGGAAAATGTCCAAGAGGATATTGTAGAAAAATAGCAGAGTTAGAATTGGAAGGTGAGGAAAAGTTTGTAGTAACATCAGAGATTTATAGAAAATTGGATAGAGGAAAAGGCATTGGTAGTTATTTATATGAATATGCATTATTAGATAATAAAATTATATCAACGGATTATCATTCCGCCACCAAAGAAGCTCAATACATTTGGCGTAAACTTATAAAAAAATATTCTTATAAAACAAATTTTTTCACAAGCAATTTACGAGTATTTGTTAAATAATTTTTGTGTGATAGGATATTTGGTAAATAACCATTATCTTTGTTAATTATCGTATATAATATATACATTAAGATGAAGAACAAAACTACACATATTCAGAAATTCAAGGAGTTCCATAAATATAAACATACAGAATTTTCTGAGACTGAACTACTAGAAATGGCTAAATTAACACCAGTGGACACTGGTATATCAAGTGTCCATATGTGGATAGGGCCGAATCCGGGTTATCATTGGAAACGTGTAAAAATATGCAATATTCCTAATAAATTTAGTGAAGATAATACATTTACTTTAACTATCCCCGATTTTGAAATAATAGGAAATGTTAACTCGAAATTAATTACTAGCAAAGTATTAAATAAAATTCAATCATGGATAACCATGAACATGAAGAATATTCTGGCTTATTCTGAAAAAGGAAGTAATATGAGCACAAGTGAATTCTTATCTAAATTGATACCAGTAAAATAATAATTCATATCTTTATAATTATAAACAATTAATCAAAATCACAATGTCCAAACAACTCGAAACTCTCAGGGAACAAATAATTAAAGCTAATAATTCTTACAGAACGGGACAAGCCATCATCACTGATGTTGAATACGATCTGCTTATCGACGAACTAAAAATACTGAATCCTGATGATGAGCTTCTTGATAAGATTGGAGAAATTGTATCAGAATCTGATCCGAGAAAAACCAAATTGCCAATCACTATGGCAAGTATGAACAAACTAAAAACAATAGCTGATATTCATAAGTGGATCGAACTTAAAAAAATATCACAAGCAACTGAGTTTGTTCTCACACCTAAATATGATGGTTGTTCGATGTGCCAGAATGAATATACAGGCGATGCGTACACACGTGGAGATGGTGTTAACGGCAGAAAGAGCAATGAACACATGAAATTGATTGACAAAAAACTTAATCATGATTTTATTAGTTTCGGTGAAATTCTAATTCCTCGTAGTACCTTTGCTGATAAATTTGCTGAGGATTTTGAAAATCCCCGCAATATGATGGCAGGTCTTATTAATAAGGATGACTGCTCTGACTCATTGAAAGATGTTCATTATGTTCGGTACGGTATGTCAAATTCAACATTTGAAACAAAATCGGAAGAACTTGAATTTCTAAACACTCTACAGAAAAATAAAGTTCAGTACATTCTATGTAAAATTTCTGACATGACAGAAGACTATATGAAAGGTCTTTTTGCTAAATGGTCAAAAGTTTATGAATTAGACGGTATTATCATTGAGGTAAATAGCAAAGCCCTTGCTAAAAAATTAGGTAGAGAGACCAGCACAAATAATCCAGTGTATGCCCGCGCATTCAAAGGAGATTTCGAAGAATGTAAAGAGGCTCGTTGCACTGGTATAACATGGAACATTTCTAAACTTGGTCAATTTAAGCCTATTATACATATAGAATCAACTCGCCTTGATGGTGCCAATGTTACCAATGTAACTGGTAATAATGCACGATTTGTAATTAATCTAGGTGTGGATAATGGCGCACTTATTAAAGTTAAACGCAGTGGTATGGTTATACCTCTTATCGTTAAAGTTCTTGAAAAAGTAGAAGTTGATCTGCCGAACAAATGTCCACATTGTAAAACTAAGCTAACGTGGAAAGACAATAAGATAGAGCTTATGTGTAAAAATGAGCAATGTTCTGGAAGAAGACTTAAACAACTGATTGGATTCTTTTCGACAATTGAAGTTGAAGACGTATCAACGGGTATTATTACACAACTTTTTGAACATGGTTATGACACCCTTGCTAAGATACTTAATTTAAAAGAATCTGACATCAATGGTCTGCCCGGATTCGGTGAGCGCAAAGCTGAAATAACTGTAAAGAATATTCACACGAAGCTTAAAGATATTGAACTTAGTAAATTACAACACGCCACCGGATTTTTTAATCCCCTTGGTTCAAAAAAATTGGCTTTGCTCGAACATTTTACCGAAAAACCATCAATGGCACAAATTTGTGAAATTGAAGGATTTTCCGAAATATCGGCCAACGCATATTTGAATGGGTACGATCGTTTCAATGACTTCATCAAAGGACTTCCTATCACAGTTAAAAAATCTATTAAAGTAGAAGCTACGTCCTCAGAATTAACAGGAAAACAATTTGTATTCACTGGTGTTCGGGATAAGAATGCTGAAATGGTGATTCAAGAACGCGGAGGCACAATTGGCTCAGGAGTTTCTAAGAAAACCACACACCTTGTTATGAAGGCTAAAGGTAGTGGTTCTAGTAAAGAACAAAAAGCAATTGATCTTGGTTGTAAAATTATAACACTCGATGAATTAAACGAAATGCTGCAGTGATGATATACACGGAATTTGTAGTATTATTCGAAAACTGGCTCGAAAAACGTGGCTATGCATGTCCTGAATTTTTTTATTCAGAGATATATACTCAGTTTAATACTGGCAAAAAATATGTTGAATTTAGGTATATAAACGAGCCATACAGTTTAAATGACATTGGTAATACAAATGTTGAATGGAAATATGATAGCCACATTTTCCATAAATTCAACGTGTTTAACCCAACAGAAGAATTGAAGCTTGTCAGAAAAGAAAAAATAAATAATGTATTATACCATTAGATGGAAAAAGATATTTTAAAATTTTTATTTGATCGGTGGGCAGACAGATATGGGTACACATTTAACGAACGTGCGTTGTGCACTCTAATTTACCATGCTTTTCATTACAACAATCATACATATATAGAATTTAATGGATTAGATCAATATGTATGCGATTTAACTACTGGCACCTCAGCCATAGATGGCAAAATTGATAATCCAAACCATGTGTTTAATCCTTCGGCAGAACTTAAAAAATTACGTAAAGAATCAATAACAGAATTACTAAACAATTAAAATGAACTATTCTCAATTTTTAATAGTTCTTAAACATTGGTCAGAAATAAACGGCCACTCATTTACTTTTCGTAAGAAAAGTTTATACAACTGTTTCTGGAATAGTAAGTATAAATATGTTGAATTTATCCCACTTTATAGTGCTAGTAATGGGAAAGATTTTGGTTCTAAACCATATTATGAATGGCGATTTAATGGCGAACCTATTAATCCAAAATTAGTATTTAATCCTGTGGAAGTTCTTAAAACAATACGCAGAGAAACATTAAGTGATATTATGCAATGAATCATTTAAAGAAAATAAAAGAACTCGGTTTTAAAAAATCCCCGTACCGAAAACATGATACTGACATACATTTAGGCGTATACACTGACTATGCTTTTAATCATAAAAATGTATTTAATTTAAGATTAAAAAATGGACATACATATTATATTATTTTCCATAATCAAACTAAATATTCTTTAAACTTTTCATTGTCTGTTGATACGTTAGAACATGTCCAAAAAAAATTTGGATATTCAAGTTATCATATTGAAGAAGAATATTTAGCATTTAGTCGTCTTTGGTCATCATGTTTACATACCATTGATGATAAATATGTAACATTTATCAATTTAATAAATGGTAATTCAATAAGTAATAATATGATAAAAAATATATTTGAAGAGATCCAGCATGTATCACCAGCGGATTATCGTGAATTAATTATCAAAAATGTAACTGCATGATTATAGTAAACGATTATAACACACTGATCGAAAAGTATATTGATAATAATGGTAATTTACCTATATTCGGTATACAGCAACTTGAATTAAAATTAAATAAATTACATAAATCAGTAAATATTGAAGTTTGGAATATTGATAACATTATTCAAATTGTAGAGTATGACTATGGCAAAGCAGGTTATATAACCCATCATAATTATAATCTTAAATTATTCAAAAGAAATTCTGTAATTAATACTATATTAGCCAATGGTTAGTAAAATATCACAAAATCAATTTATTCAAATATTTAATCAGTGGCTCACATCACAAAGATTAAAATGCACATCCTTAGATGATATAAAACATTTATATAATAATTTCAAGAATGACCCAGCAATACGCGGATATTATTTTGGACTTTATCTGAAAAATAATGATATATCAAAATACGAGAATACATGGACACCCGTTTTCTACACAACTACAATAATGCCTTTTCAAGATAAGTCTTATGTTTATTATTATTTCGGACAAGATTATATTACTAAGAAAATACGCAAACAAAATATTAATTCTTTATTAAAATAATCATATGTCAACATATTTTGTTAAATACAAAAAAATAGCCGTACATATAACATTCGAAAAATTATCTTGTATGCATACTATCATTATATTGGATGACGAAAAAGATTTTGATATTATCAAACAAAAATCATCATACGCAGGAAGCCGAAAATTCAACCTAGAGGAACAATTAATTAGTACAAATTTAAAAAGAACACTTCCTAAAGATATTAAAAATTACATTCTTAATATTCCTGACATTAAAATAGCTATGCGGTATAATAAAATTGATGATATTTTAAAATGAATGATATAGAAATAAGGAAAATTATAAATTACTATTTAGCGGACACTTATAACAACAATAAGATGATAACATCTATATCAAATTTATGTTATATGTTAGATATAATAGATTCAGACAACAGATGGTCATTCAACAGTGTTGGTGTAGCTTTTAGAAATAATATACGTACAGAACACATAAGCGAGAGAGTAAAGAAAAATACTTTACTATAAATATAAAATATATCAACAAATTAAGACGTTCAAAGTGTATAAAAAATGTTCTCAATGATTAATATTTGAAACAATATATGACAGAAATAGAAATAATTTTCAAAAATTTTCTAAAAAAATATAAAATTAAATACAATAATTTTCACAATTTTCATAATATTATGGATATACACGATCCGTGTTATGTGACAACATTTATAATTAGTCGTGAGAACTATATTATAGGTACACTAGCTGAGAGACAAGGGCAAAAAATAACCAAAAATCAGAAAATTCTTAAATTTAATTATCACAAGGAATTACGTGATTTAAATATATTGGAAATATTGGAATGAAAAAAGATAGTTACAGATATAGTTTCGATTTATTTAAAGCCAATTGATATATTTTACTTAAAGAGTTATTAAAATGAAAGAGCAATTAAGAAAATTTTTTGATGCAAATAACATAATTATATCAGACAGTCGTATTTATAATATTTTAGAACACATGGACACTTTAAATAAAGGAAAATATTTAAGAATAAATACAGATAATATAGCAAATATTATTAATTACCGATTATGCGATTATAAACCTGAAATGTCTAAA
>Ga0210383_10006443_pt1 | contig 10247 bp, 10 predicted proteins | sample IncBWC14OmetaG_FD_160072 | JGI IMG/M metagenome (GOLD analysis project Ga0210383, IMG submission 160072) | Forest soil microbial communities from Barre Woods Harvard Forest LTER site, Petersham, Massachusetts, United States - Inc-BW-C-14-O ...
TCGCTGAGGGAATTGTTCTTGAGCAGGCCAGGGCGCTGCCGCGTGGCATTTGATTTAGTGAACTCCGATGGTACGGAAGCGACGCTGGACGCCGCCAGTGCGGTTCAGGCTGATCGAGAGCTGCTCGAACGCGTGCGGGAAATCTGCGGAGCCGACTCCGTGGTGGTGCTTCAATGAGCAAACGCCGGGAAGCACGGGAACGTCTACGTCGCAGGCGCGAACTGGCCAAATCCCGCAAACTGCAGGATAGGATCGAAGATTCCGTGGTGTCGAAGTCGGCGGAGCCGCGCGAGAAACTCAATGCGGCTGCGGTTACGAACAAAAAAGAAATTGCGCGGGAGCGACAGTTGGAAATTGACGCCCTCGAGCGCGACGTAGCAGAACTGAGCCGACTCTCGGTGCCGTCGGGAGAGACAACGGTGGAAATCGAGAGAATTCGCCGCGAAGTCGAAGACCTCAAGCGCGACTTCTACACGCATTTGGGAGCCTGGCAGAGATTGCAGCTCGCCCGGCATCCTCTGCGCCCATACACCGATGATTACATCCGGATTCTCTTCGAAAACTTTAGCGAAATCCATGGCGACCGGAATTTTTCAGACGACCCTGCGCTGATCACGGGAATGGCCACCTTCCAAGGCAAACCTGTGATGATCATCGGGAATCAGAAGGGCCGCGATACAAAGCAACGTCTGGCCCGAAATTTTGGTCAAGCGAAGCCCGAAGGATACAGAAAGGCTTTGCGCGCGATGAAGCTCGCGGCAAAATTTCGGCGACCGATTTTTATTTTTGTCGACACCCAAGGCGCTTATCCCGGTGTAGATGCTGAGGAGCGTGGGCAGGCGGAAGCCATTGCATTTAATCTGCGTGAAATGTCGCGCCTGCCGGTGCCGATCCTAGTGACGATTACGGGAGAAGGCGGCTCGGGCGGCGCGCTAGCGATCGCTGTGGGTGACCGCGTGTACATGCTGGAAAATTCCGTTTATTCGGTCATCTCACCGGAGGGTTGCGCGTCGATCATGTGGCGCGACCCAAGCAAGGCCGAGCTGGCAGCAGAGGCATTGAAGATCACCGCGCCCGACTTACTCGAAATGAAATTAATCGATGGAATTGTTCCCGAACCTGATGGCGGGGCGCATACCGACCATCAGGCCGCCGCCAGACTGCTGGAACCGGTGTTGGCCCGTTCGCTAGCTGAGCTTTCTGAACTCCCTGCGGAGCGGCTTATCGAACAGCGTTATCAGAAGTTTCGGCAAATGGGCCAATTTTTCGCCTAGGGTACTCTTCGAAGCAGCTTTGTACAACTGTGTCGCGCACCGTAACTTCGCCACGTGCTAAATACTCTAAGGAATAAGGAGCGCGAAGATGAAAATCCTACAGATAGGGCACAGATCGTGAGCGATCAAGGCGGAACATACCGAACCTTCGGCATCCTCTGGTTACTTTATGCCATTCTCAGATTTGCAGGTGCCGCATTTATTTTAGTCTATAGCACCACTTTGACATTGATGTGGGGAGCGATTATCACGCGCGTGCCGAACCCATTCTCGCTGATGTCGTTCTTTCATGTTTTTCTCACGTTTGCTTTGGTGCTTAACATCGTCGCCGGTATATTTGCGCTTCTTGCCGCTATAGCTTTGCTGGGACTAGCCGGCCCGAGCCGAACTCTGGCGCTGGTCGCAAGCTTCTTCGCTTTAATCAACGGGCCGCTCGGCATTGCGCTAGGCGCTTACACGCTCGTAATTTTCGTTCCTCGCGGACCTGCGACCTCGTAAGCGGATTGGCGGTTTTCATCGAAGGCTCAGCCCAACGGAAGCATAGTAGACTTGCCATTGGAGCATTGAACACGCCCCAGGGCGTTTTCGTTGCTCTGCGCGTTACCGTGCTTTAGCTTCATTGAACGGCACGATTAAAGCGTTGGGGAGCAGTCGAGTGGCGAATACCGGAACACCTCTCACGTCGGACGTCTTTCGCCCGTACGAGAAACTAGTAGAAATCACGATCTTGGGAAAGACGTTCCTGGTGCCCGAGCGGAATTCGCTCTTGCGCGCTTTTCAATTCATCAGCCCAGAAACGATTCCGTACGGCCGCTTCTGTTGGAACCAGGACTGCCAATATTGCCGGGTCGATTGCCAGCTGTCTGACGACGATCAGGCTCGTCCCATTCTGAGTTGTAAATTCCTGGTTTCCGAGGGTATGAATATCTCCAACTTGGCGCCGGAACTCGTTGGCTGCCTCCGTACGAAACTGGGAAAGACCGCGCCGAGTTCGGAGGCACTTGCGGAACTCCCTGCAATTCCGACCGCTCCCCGCGACGAAGAAAGTCACTAAACCTCTGCAGTCTGTAGCTTCGTCTCGCACCCTCATGTAGAAACGCTTTTTATTCAACATAAGTGAATGGGAGCACGCTACGCGTCCTGCCCGCACTCGCAATCACGTTTGCACGAAACTTAAGCGCGTGTCATTCTTCTAATTTAGATTCATCATGGGGAGGTTAAGTGCCAGTTTGTGATGGCTGCGGAACGCAAGCCGACGATGCACACATTCGCCGGCGCATCGAACGGCTGGAACTTGCCACGCGATTCCGTCCGATTCATATTCAAGTGCTTTTGATCGACGCTGCTCCGACAGCGCGAGCGGAAGACTATTTTTATCACGCTGCCAATCGAGAAGGTCGCTCAGCGGCTTCACGCGATTATTTCGATGAGATTGCAAAATGCTCCGGCCTGACGATTAGCCCAGAGATGAGTGAGGAATCAACGCTTGCCGAATTCCAACATCGTGGATTTTATCTCGCCCATGTACGCGAATGTCCGGCCGAACGCACCGATGAATTGGATGAGGCGCTGGAGCCCCTGGGGCCAGTGATGATCAGGCGCGTTGAGAAGTCGTACAAACCGAAATACATTGTGCTGCTCTCAGCCTCCTTAGGAAAATTGATTCCGCAGTTCGAGCGAAGTGAGATGCGCGACCGCCTAATTTTGGATCACGGCAAACCTTTTTTATCACCGCTAGAAAATTCTCCCACTGGCCGATCGAGCCCCGCCGTTTCCTTTAGCGATCGGCTAAACGCTGCGTTGCCTCACCAAGCTTGATTTCATCAGATTAGCCAGCCCACCGAAAGTTCTTCAGCGTCCGGACCAGAAGACCATCTTCAACTGTCGCTGCTATAATTCGCCCGTATGTTATCAGTGTCGGCTCGCTCGCCGCGTAATTGAAGGAGACATTGTGGAAAGATCGCCTCATATGACCTCGCAGGAATTCCGGGACGCCGGGAAGCAACTGATTGATTGGCTCGCCGATTACTATGACGAAGTCGAACGATACCCAGTTCTCGCACAGGTTGCGCCGGATCAAATCCGCACATCACTGCCGCAGGAGCCCCCGCAATCACAGACGGACTTCGCGCAAATTCTCAGTGCCGTCGATTCCAAAATCATGCCGGGGATTACACACTGGCAGTCCCCGAATTTCTTTGCATATTTTCCGGCAAATTCGTCGGGGCCCTCGGTACTGGGTGATTTGCTTTCTTCCGGGTTGGGTGTCCAAGGAATGCTATGGGCTACCAGCCCAGCCTGCACCGAGGTCGAGATGCTAGTTCTCGATTGGCTGGTGAAAATGCTTGGGCTGCCGGAGACGTTTCTCTCAAGCGGGAAAGGCGGCGGCGTGATTCAAGATTCAGCTTCGAGTTCATCGCTCTGCGCGATTCTGGCTGCACGAGAGCGCGCCACAGCATTTCGCAGCAATGAATATGGTTGCCGCGAGGAGTTGGTCGCTTACACTTCTACGCAAGCGCATTCCTCAATCGAGAAGGACATTAAGGTGGCCGGGATAGGGAGCCGCAACCTGCGATTAATCGATGTGGATTCGAAGTTCGCCATGCGCCCGGAATCCCTCGAAAAGGCAATCGAGGAAGATAAGCGGGCAGGCAAGCTGCCCTTCATTGTGTGCGCCACCACAGGAACCACGTCTTCGCTGGCGTTCGATCCCCTTGAAGCAATCGGAGAGATTTGCAAGAAGCATAACCTCTGGCTGCATGTGGACGCGGCAATGGCTGGGGCGGCCGCGCTTTGCTCGGAATTCCGCCACATTCACCGAGGTTTGGAATTGGTGGACAGCTACTGCTTTGACGCGCACAAATGGATGTTCACGAATTTTGATTGCAGCTGTTTTTATGTGGCCGATCGCGAAACCCTCACGCGAAGCCTGGATGTGCTACCGGAATACTTGCGCAATCAGGCCACCGGACCGGGCGCGGTATTCGAGTATCGCAACTGGCACGTCCCGCTGGGCCGAAGATTCCGAGCGCTGAAATTGTGGTTCGTCATACAGCACTACGGCGTTGAGGGGTTGCAGTTTCTCGTGCGGCGGCACGTGGAAATCGCGCAAACATTTTTGCAATGGGTGCGGAGCGATTCTCGCTTCGAGTTGATGGCGCCGGCTCCCCTGAATTTGATTTGTTTTCGGCTGAAAGCATCTGATGAGGTGAACGAGGAATTACTGCGTCGGCTAAATCGCAGTGGTAGGCTTTACGTGTCGCATACACGGCTGAACGGGAAGTACACGATTCGCTTCTGCGTGGCCCAAACGAACACAGAGCTTCCACACGTCCAGCGCGCTTGGAAAACTATCTGCGACGAAGCGGATGCGCTCCTAAACTCCCAACGACCGTAAAAACGAGATATTTTAGCGGCCTAAGACTTACCTAGCGAATTGCGGCATTGTGCTAGAATCCTGCCATTGCTCCGGTTTTATTGACTGGTCGCTGGGCAGGGGAAGAAAAATGAAAGTCCGCTCTAAGTTCGTCGTGGGCTCGGCCATTATCGTGTTGACGCTGGTTACTCTGGCGTACGTTGGGTTCACGCAAAGTAAGACTTACTACCACACGATCTCTGAGCTTTCCGCGCTTAGCGGATCAACGCTGCATCAGCGGATGCGCGTCTCGGGGAACGTGCGAAACGGAAGCATTTCCCACGTGCCTGGCGGCGTGGATTTTGTTCTCACTGAACAGGGCAAGGATTTGGCGGTAAGTTACGTCGGGCGCGATCCTCTACCGGACACATTCAAAGACGGGGCACAGGCCCTGGTTGAGGGCAAGTTGCGACCGGACAATCGCTTCGTCGCCGAGCAGGTTCAAGCGAAGTGTGCGTCGAAGTACGAGGCTACGCCTGGACAAGCAGCCGGCGCGCCGCAGCCTGCACAGACATCGAATGCTCCGGCTGAGCGTTCTTCAGCAAATTAGTTTTGGCTTAATAGCGAGTCAGTCGGCGGGGGATTTCGTTGGACATCTTGGGATCGTTTGCGCTTCTGCTCGCCCTGCTTGCCGCGGCTTACGCGATAGGCGCTGGCATTGCCGGCATCGTTACTCGCAAGACTTTGCTCACGAAGAGCGCGCGCAACGCAGGGTTGGCGGTATTTGTTCTCGTCACCATCGCGGTCGGCTGCCTCGAATACTATTTCTTCACCGACAATTTCTCGATGTCTTACGTGGCTGCACACAGCAACCGCGCGCTCCCTTTTTATTACAAGTTTGCTGCTCTCTGGGCCGGGCAAGAGGGCTCATTGCTTTTGTGGACCTGGTTGCTTTCTACCTACGCGTTTTTCGCGCTTCTCGTTAATCGCAATAAACACCCGGAGTTGATGCCGTACGTAGGCGTCGTGCTTGCGGGCGTCCAGACGTTTTTTCTCACTCTGAATAATTTTGTAGCTACTCCCTTTGCTGTTTTAGCCGGCGCGGATCAATCTGGAGTCATGCGACTTTCAGCGCTTTCAGACGGCCATGGTTTGAATCCCTTGTTGCAGTATCCGGAAATGGTAATACATCCGCCGATGCTGTATCTCGGCTACACGGGATTCACAGTTCCGTTTGCTTTTGCGCTGGCAGCGCTCCTAGGTAGATATCCGGGGGAAAAGTGGATTCACATCACGCGGCGTTGGACCATGATCGCTTGGTGCTTCCAAAGTGTCGGGATTCTCTTGGGCGCGCACTGGGCTTACGCAGTGCTCGGCTGGGGAGGATATTGGGCATGGGATCCCGTTGAAAACGCTTCGCTGCTGCCTTGGATCACCGGGACGGCGTTTTTGCATTCGGTTATGATGCAGGAAAAGCGCGGCATGATGAAGGTGTGGAACATTTGGCTTGTCTTCACCACCTTCATGCTGTGCATTCTCGGAACACTGCTCACGCGGTCGGGGGTAGTCAGCTCGGTCCACGCATTTGCACAGTCGTCGATTGGGAATTGGTTCGTCGGTTTTTTGCTTTTGGTTTTTGTCGTCTGTTTTGCTTCTTACTGGAAGAATCGCGATTATTTGCGCAGCGACAATCAGCTCGACTCATTGGTTTCGCGCGAATCGAGTTTTCTGTTTAACAATCTGATCCTGCTGGCGGCCTGTTTTGCGGTCCTCTGGGGAACACTTTTCCCGGTACTTTCAGAATGGGTAGTAGGAAACAAAATCAGCGTGGGACCTCCATTTTTCAATAAGGTGAATATTCCCATCGCCCTGTTTCTTCTCTTACTCACGGGCGTTGGGCCGCTACTGGCATGGCGCAAGACATCATTTGATGCACTGAAGCGAAACTTTGCGTGGCCGCTGCTTGCAGGAGTCGTAGCGGGAGTTATTGCGCTCATTTTCGGATTCCACGACATCTACTCGTTGATTTGCTTGATTCTCGGTGTCTTTGTGACCCTGACAATTTTGTCGGAATTTTTCCGTGGTGCGCGGGTGATAGCAGCTCGCGACGGTTCAAATATGATATCGGCGGTGGGCGAACTGACCATGCGCAACACACGCCGTTACGGCGGCTATGTGGTGCACTTTGGAATGGTCTTGATCTTTATCGGCATCGCCGGCGTGCCGTTCAACAAAGACGTCCAGAAGGAAATGGCGATTGGGCAAACGCTGAACATCGGGCCGTATTCGATCCTATGCCAGAATTTTGACCGCGTTGCGAATGGAAATTACGACTCCGAGCGCGCCACGCTGGAAGTTTTCCGCAACGGTAAGTCCGAAATGATGCTCTACCCTGAGCGTCGTTTCTTTCTTTCCAGCCAAGTGACGGAAACAATGGTTGCAGTCCAAAGCTCTCCTCTGCGCGATCTTTACATCGTGTATGCCGGGCGCAGTCCCGAAAATGGAGAGCCGGTCATCCACGCATACTTAAATCCGCTGGTGAAATGGATTTGGTTCGGCGGAATTGTTGTCGTACTCGGTACAGGCTTGGCGATGCTACCGAATCGGCGCACGGCCCTGGTGTTGCGACCTGTGGCTGAACAGGCTTGGGGAGATCGGGTCCCCGCGACCGCCTCTCCGATTGGCGCGATTGCCCGAAGAGGTGACGCAAGTGACTAGGCGCCGCACCCCGAAAGATCGATGTTTGCGAATGAGATCGCGGCTTCTCGTGCTAGCGACATTTCTATTCACAGTGCAGGGATCACTTCTGATTCCGCATCCGCTATACGCGCAGCAGACCGAGCGCGGGAAAGAGCTTGGCCGACGCGTGAAGTGTATGTGCGGCGGCTGCGAAGATTCCGCTACGGGTTGCAACCACACTGGCGGGTCGTTCTCCGGTCCTTGCGACACAGCTAAGGGAATGCAGAAAGAAATCAACGAGCGCGTGACGCGGAATGAATCCGACGATTTAACTCTGCAAGCGTTCGTTCAGGAATACGGTCCTACGGTTCTAATTGTGCCGCCGGCTAAGGGATTCAACCTTGCGGCGTGGGTCATGCCCGTTGTTGTTCCGCTGTTAGCGCTGGTTGTTGTATGGTTTGTAGCGCGCCGTTGGCGGCATAAAGCGACGCTCGCCACCGCTTCAGGTCCGGAAATCTCCAGCGAATTTTTATCCCGCGCTCAGCGCGAAGCCGGGAAAGAATACGATGAGTAATGTTGATATCGCTGTGGCCTGCGCCTTGCTCGCTGCTGCTACTGTCGTATTCATATTCATGGTTCAGCCCGAGGATTCCGATTCCGCGCCGCATCGCACGAAACTCGATCAGTTGCTTGAACGCCGCGATGCGATTTACGAAAATCTGCGCGACTTGCGTTTCGAATATCGAGCCGGGAAATTTTCGGAACCGGATTACGAAGAGACAAAGCAATTATTGGAGATGGAAGCCGCTCGCGTCCTTGCCGAAATGGATCAATTGACCGGGGGAACTCCCACTCCCGCGACTCGCCAGGCGGCAACACCAAAGGTCAGCCATTCATGAATCGTCTTTTTTCCAAATTTCCGGTTGCTCGCTTGTCCGCCCTTCTGTTGCTGGGCCTTGGCTTCTCTGTCATTCCGGCGCCACTCGCGCGAGCCGGTTCGGTGACCGGCACGGTAACGAACGGAACCACCGGTAAGCCCGCGGCCGGCACCGAGGTAATTCTGATTCAGCTGCAAGGTGGAATGCAGCCGGTAGCAAACACCAAGACGGACGCAAGCGGGCACTACTCTTTTGAAAACCCAGGACTCGGTGCCGGCGCTCCGATGCTTATTCGCGTGGTTTATCGCGGCGTGAATTACCACGAGCCTGTGCCGCCGGGAAAAGCTACTGCCGACGTCCAGGTTTTTGAGCCTACGGATAGGCCGACCGCATTCGCGGTAACCAATCACGCTCTGATCGTCCAGCCCAACGGCGCTGATCTGATGGTGGGCGAAGAATATTCCATTGAGAACAAGACGCAGCCGCCGGTCGCGTTTTATCGTGCGGAAGGCTCTTTCAATTTCTCGATACCCGATGGCGCCGACTTCAATCAAGCGTCCGCATGGGGTTCCGCCGGAATGCCGGTGGTTCAGGGCACAATTGACAAAGGTAAGAACAAGATGGCCATCGCGTTTCCGTTTCGTCCCGGTGAGAGCGGTGTGCGCATCTCTTACAAGGTGCCATATCCCGGCAATCGTATAACGCTGAAAAATATCTCCTCTTACTCGACCGACCGGTTGATTATCGCGGCGCCGCCCTCGGTGCAGATATCTGGGGAAGGAATTACTCCAGCCGGCCAGGATCAAGGTTTTAATGTGTACACCAGAGCCGCGGTTGCCGCGGACGCGCCCGTGGCGATAAGCGTTTCTGGCGCTGCACCGCTCCAAGGTTCGAGCCCGGGAGCCGGTGAGGGGCGATCCTCCGGACCTCCCGATAACTCCGGAAATGCTTCTGTGAACTCCCGCTTAGAGGCCTCCGGAGCGGAATCAACCACTGTCGCGGCCACGGCCGTTCCGGCACGTCTGGATAGCTTGAAATGGATTCTGGTGGGAGGCTTCGCTTCAATTTTCGCGCTTGGCTTCGTGTATTTGTGGCGGCGACCTCAGGTCATTACTCCTATGAATGGCAATTCACCAGCCCTCGCAGCTCCGCTGCCAACGAACGCATCGGTAGCGCGTCCGGCACAAACGCCAACTGCAAGTGAAGATGCGGCTCAAGTCAACCGCGAAGTCCGAGGCAGCCTTGATGAATTAAAAGACAGCCTCTTCCGGCTGGAGCTGCGCCGCCAGGCCGGCACCATTACGGAAAGCGACTATGAGCGGGATCGGCAACACTTGGAGAAAGTCCTGCGCGATTTAGTGAGAGGCTAAGCGGAACACCTTGTCCGCGACTCATCACACTTCTACTGTCGTCGCACCATCTCTGGGACTTTCCTTTGCAGGCGTCGAAAAACGATTTGGTTCGTTCGTTGCGCTACGCAGCATCACCTTGCGAATCCATCCGGGCGAATTTGTAGCGTTACTAGGTCCAAATGGAGCAGGGAAGACCACATTGTTGCGGATCGCCGCGTTGTTAGCATCTCCCTCCCGCGGCACAGTTCAATTTACTGACGGCGCGAAATCCTACGAAGCATCGGATCAGTTGGACGCGAAAAGACAGCTCGGTATGGTGGGTCACAGCACGTTGCTCTACGACGATTTGTCTGCTGCGGAAAATCTCACGCTGTTCGCCCAGCTGTATGGCCGCGATGATATTCCTGTTCGCGTCTCGAACGCTTTGAAATCCTGCGGTTTGGATTCGCGCGCGAGCAGTTTAGTTCGAACATTTTCGCGAGGCATGCGTCAGCGGCTGGCGATTGCTCGCGCGCTGCTGCATAGTCCTCGCATTCTGTTGCTTGATGAGCCTGCCGCAGGGCTCGACCGCCAGGGACTTGCGTGGTTCGCAGGAACTTTGGAACGGCTCCGCAGCGACGGTTGCACAGTGCTGATGAGCACACACGCGCGTAACGAATCGCTCGAATTAGCCACGCGCGCTGTCGTGCTGGCGGCTGGGGCCGTGCAG
>Ga0210383_10006446_pt1 | contig 10246 bp, 13 predicted proteins | sample IncBWC14OmetaG_FD_160072 | JGI IMG/M metagenome (GOLD analysis project Ga0210383, IMG submission 160072) | Forest soil microbial communities from Barre Woods Harvard Forest LTER site, Petersham, Massachusetts, United States - Inc-BW-C-14-O ...
CAGCCATACCTTACCCCATCAATCTCTCTCAGCTCTTCGGACGATACTGACAAAATCAAGGAACTCACCCTCTTTCTGATCTTTCGTCGCAAACAGACTGTGGAACAATCTTCTCTCAAATCGCAAACCCTCGGCCAAGTTCAGTTCGTAGGCTAAGATACAAATCAATCATCACAAGAGCAAGAAATTGAGCGTGAAAAGACGAACCAGCATTGACGGCCTCCTTTCCAGCTTGCACAGCAATCTGTCCGTAACTCGCAATATCCTTGGCCATCGCGACCGCTTCTTTCACAACCTCCCCCTCACCATCACCCACAACCCTACTCACCATACCCCATTTCTCCGCCTCCTGCGCAGAGATGTTCCGTCCCGTCAATACTAACTCCATTGTGCGCGACTTGCCAATGATACGGGTCAGACGTTGGGAACCGCCACCTCCTGGGATGACACCCAGTTTGATCTCTGGCTGACCAAACTTGGCAGTGGGGGAGGCAAGGATGATGTCGCACATTAAAGCGAGCTCACAGCCTCCACCGAGCTGTAAATTGGAGTCAAATAAGTGAATTGGGATGCGATAGACGAGCGACGTGTAGCCTTACGGCGAATCCGCTGACGGCCGCGATGACTGGCTTACGCAGACTTTTCATTGTCGACCAATTTTCGAGAAAGTTGTTCCTGTACACGTCGGAAACTAGGCATGTATAACGTTCAGTAAAGGCACCCCACGACGTAAGTGCCACTCACATTCCTTGTCTTTCATCTCCTTGATGTCAGCTCCCGCTTCATGAAAGAAAGATGTGAGCTATGTCTACAAATTTATTAAATTAGAAAGAGACTTGCCCGCGAACGCCTTCTCGGATCCTGTCAAGACCACAGCGCCCACCGCATCGTCGGCGTCAGCGTCCAGCAGCGCCTGATTGAGCTCTAAGAACAACGGAGAACTCAAAGCGTTGAGAGCTTTGGGCCTATTCAATGTGATGAGGGCCACAGGTGTTTCTGGTCGGGAGGTCAATATGTGGGTGTATTGTGACGACATTAATCGGATGGCGCCTGATAATATTTGTGCCTTGGGACGAATATATGTAGCTTTGAGAGGATGGCGGACAAGGGAACGGAAGGTAAGGTAGGCCATCGATCCAAAAAGGTCCTCGTGTCGTCCTTTCGCCTTTGCAGGAAGCTACTAGTATAACGACTTCACCGTGACTTCAGTTTGGAGCGATCGGCTATCCAACCGGGCCGACATTGCACACATAGCGGTGACCGTGACAGTATTTGCTTTGAGTCGTTCCGTTACAATATACAGATTACATAGTTTTACGTTTTCCAGGATCTTCATTGAAGCTTTGCTTTCAAAGTCCACCCGTTGTCTTGCTCCAATTCACCTCTATGTTGGCCCGCTGTCAAATCTCAAGACATCTCCCGACTCGGAACATCGCAAAGTCATTTGTGACTGGTATGTCCTATGTCTCTCGTTTCTTTTCTCCTTCCATTGTTTCCCGATGAATGGAAAACCTCGCAGACCATCCAGTCTCACTGCCGTATTTATTTCTGGAGCAACCTTGGAGCGGGATAGTTGAGGAAAGTAAACCAGGTCGACAGAAGGATTACCCTTTGAAGAGTGATCCACGAACCTCACTACTGGTCGATGTGTCATTCGACATTCCTTTGTATTTGCAGACAAATCGAATGGGAAACCGGTTGTCATCAACCAGCTTCTCATCGCATAAACGCTCGGGTAATCGACGGGGATATACCCACAAGGCTTCTCACTCTCCAGAGTAAGTAAATACCACCGTTTTTAATTTTCTTCTCATAAAGAAGCAAAAAGCCCGGACCCGGAGTCAATTTTCTCCCCCCAACAATCGGCTTGGGACCACGTTTTCACCGACCTTAAGGAAATGCCCCCCCTTCTACCTTCAGCAGTACGGAGCCCACTTCGATCGCCTCCCGCTAGTTCTCATGGTCGCACCCGCCGACAAGCCATGACCGCGCGTGAAATCAGTGCCTTCGACGAGATGTTTAATATGATTTTTAATGCCGTATCAGAGCAAAAGGTCACGTCCGATTCAAGGACAAATGGTAGGCGCGTAGCATCGGACATCGGCATAGGGCGAGGTGACATGAACGACCTTTTCGGGAAACTTAGGCGACACTCCAAGAAGGTGAAATGGACAACTGAGGCGGACGACTTGTTAGACCGGCAAAAGGAAGAGATGGATCTGTGCGACACTGACCAGCAACTGCTGGAATGGGCCATGCGCGAAGTTTTCGGGGAATCTCAAAAATACGAAGCAGCATCACGGAAAGCTGTTGCCGAGACCCTTGAATCAGGAACACAAGAGTTGCCGATGCTGCAACCACCGACATATCCACATCTTGTCGCACTTCTCATACGAGCATTTCGAGACAAATATCTCGATCCTCATCTTGCCCTCTCGATGTTTGATCACGCTCGGCATCTATCAATTGCCTCATACGTCTTTGGGTGCTCAACGCAGGCTTACAACGAACTGATCGAAACACGTTGGACTTGTTTTCGTGATTTGAAAGGGGTACGTGATGCATTAGAAGAGATGAAGGTCAATGGTGTCGATGTAGACAGCCGGACACGCAGGCTGGTGGACGCCATACGACGGCAAGTCGGCGAGCGGAATTTATGGGTAGAGGAAAATGGTGTGGGGAGTGGGGAGGTTTGGAATATGTTGACAAAAATCGAGGAGCTGGTTTTGACCCCTGTGGCAAAACAGACGAAAGAATTGCTGGATTCATCAAGCTTGCGGATGTTGAAGTGGGATGATTGGAAGAGCATGCCATTAGAGAAGGAGTCGAATGACGGGTGGGAGTTCGATCAGTGGGATAAACCCAAGCGGCGAGAGGGAAGGAGGTGAGGGACGAACAGATGGTGAAACTCACATTTTACGGATGGATTTCAATGATCGTACGTTTGTTTCAAATATTGGAGTCAAGTTGTCCGAAGCGTCCCCATGAAGAAGGGGAATCTATTATCCATGATAAGAGATAATGGTTACATGCGAAGAAATGGACAACAAAAAAGAGCTCGAGATACTCCAAAAAATAGCCAAAAGATATGCTGAAGATTAGATTTATATTAGTCCTATGGAACTCGCCAAAGAGTATCAAGAGATTTGCTTCCGTAATTCTACTTCATTAATGTTGCGGACGTCGGGATCGGGATTTCGACGTCCTTGCAGCGGGTATTGTGGGGACGGCACCTAGTCCGTGAGTAGGGGTATAATTTCCGTCCACTTCGGTGCATTTGAGATGTACGAGTAGATTGTAGACAAAGATCTGCTCGTATCTAGATTATAAACAATCGTCATTCATTAACCTTGTACGAAACACATACATAAGACTTACTGAGCATTTGTATAAACGACGGACATTGACTCGGAGTTGCACCGCAGCAAGTTCGGTGCCATCACTAATGCCAAGTTGGCAGGTGTCATCTTGGTGACACTCTGAGTCCTGTCTTCCAAAAACAACTGCAGGAAGCTAACCACGAACAACACGACCCGCCGGTTGATGGTAGGCAGCCGCTCGACTATTCGTACGCATGTTTCGGGATCTTTAGAATTCGTTATGCACTCGTTGTACATCTCCTCAGGCACAAGTGGATCGCAGAGTTCTCGCAGCCACAGCTTCAATAGAGATGCGAGGACGTGGGGGTCATCAACCCCATCCAAAGTATAGTACCCTCGGTCGATGCGCAATTTGAGTTCGGAGACGGAGTCTCCGTCTCCAGGTACGCGAAATATGCCTTCTGATGTAGTACCCCCCAGTGCAAGGATGCCGTCTGCGAGAAAGGGGAGGATTATCGGCACTTTTTGATGCGGATAATTTCGTTCCTGCAATCTGATGATGGCGTCGAGCGACTCGCCGAAGGTTGATGGATTGAAAGCAGCATCCTTTAACACGAATGATCAATGGGTCAAGCAATGCTCGGACTCGGGGACGATGTAAAAGACTCACTGAGGCGGTTTCGATCTCCGCAATTGTTGGTGGTTTACCTCGAGGCCCTTTCTTGGCAATGACCGATAGTCGACGTAAACTATACTTTGCCATAACGTCAACCCTTCCTTCTTGCTGAGTAGTTCGTTGTTGCATAAACGAACGCAAGTAGGTTTCGAAATTCTTCGAAGGTGGAAAAGTGATCAGAAGAACGCATAACAATTGCCATCCTTTGAAAACACTCTCACTTGTAAAAGTGGTGAGACTGGGTGATGGAATAGAATGTGCAGAAGGACGCACGTATTAGGATTTCCGGTTATTTGTTTCATGATTTGACAGTATATTTCGTCTCGTAATTCACCGTGTGTCAGTCCTTCACCTAGGAGCCACCGTTCCTCTTCTAGTATACCAACTGTGTTCCCTGCCAACGAGGTTGTCGATGCGTTGATGGAAGCCACCATAGAAATATGGTTATCGGTCTGTATGCGAACTCCGACTGCCCGATCACGCTCCCGATCGCCCATGATGCGCTGGATCACCTTAAACACTCTGACCGCATCTTTATTCAATGAGCGATTCAGCGTGAGCAAAGGGGAGCTTAAGGGAGGCTGGAAAACTTGAAGTAAACATAGATATCATCAGTTATGCCTGGGGCTGACTCGCCTTTTGCCAAGTCATCATTTGGGCGACAGGAACTCTCCGCCGGAATATGAACCCAGTCCGATGTGTCGAGAAATACTGTCTAGCGTAGTCTGATTCGGAGAATTGCTGGATATCTGAAGCGAGATCTTGAGGCATAATCGGATATGTTCTAATGACAAATACATTCCTAGGTGAGTCAAAGCGAACAAGGAGGGTGCAGAATCGATATCGTACCGTGAGCCCAGCGATGTTGGTGGTGTATGGTGTGTCTTCGGACGCACACGAGGTTCAACTGGGATTGGTCTACCCGTTGCTCGGTTTTTCACTGGGCTCATGTCCAGTGTCGCTGCTAGATTAGCAGTAACGCGTAAGCATAATTCGTATGGTGAGAAGCTCCTGAAATGTCCACACCCACCATGGTTAAGTACGGGCCCACTGATCTCCTTACCTGCAAACGTTGATGCGGAAGTACTCCGCCCGGACCAAAAATTCCCTGCACTGGGGACGGCCGGAATGGGCCTTCGAGGTGAGGGCGGCACATCCCGTTTACCCTTCTCCTTGGTGGGTGTGCTTGGCGGGGGTAAGTTCACTGTCACTTTGTCATGCCCATGTAAATTGCTTATCCCGTTCATCTCACTCGTGAGTTGGCTTTGGATGGACCCATGTCCGCCCTCGGACTGTGAGCTGGTAAGCATCTCTACAGCCGCGTTCAAGCTCTGTGGCTGTGGGGGATGATGAGAGACATAAGGCGAAGATTTTGATCGAGTGCGAGTAATAGAATCCGAATTATTTGCGCGGCCGTTGGAACTCGACTTTCCATTTGGACTCTGATCTTTTGGTCTGAGATGAGGCTCGGCGTTGCCATTGAGCGGAGTCAACGTTATGGATTTTCGAGAAGGAGAAGGTGGGGAGGAAGTCTCTGTTCCATAGGGGGAACCGGGAATGGGAGGTAACTGTTGGCCTAGAGTGTGGTTGGGTCGACTTGATCCATTGTGAATGGGATTGTGGTACTGGTCGTTCAAATCCGATCTTCGGATAGGTGTTGTTGGTTTCTTGACTGAACCTGGACTGGGATTGACGCTACTTCCCGGAGAAGCACGACTCGAGGATTTCAATGGTTGTGATTGTATTTGGTCGGGAGATGTATCCTGCACACTCGCATATGATCGCGAACGCCGATTGGGTGTTTTGTCCAACGTTTGGTTCCTGACCGCTGAAGTTGACGCAGGAATCTCGTTCAGCGTTATTTTGGAAAACCGATTGAATGTCGTTTGGGATAATCTGCGACCTAAGGCAGTATTCTGATGATGAGGTCAATCAACAGATTTCAAGGACATGCAAGAGAATGCAATTACCTGGATAATACCCAAAGGTATTACGAACCCCGTCGGGCGCTCCCAAACAGTTTCACCAGATTTTGTCTGATAATAATAAGAAAGGCCACCGCGAGATTCATCACTTAGTTCCCACCACTCTCCATCTGAGCTTGGGGGTAGGCTAAACGGCTACGTTATATCGAAATTCAGTGGATCATGAAGGAGGAGTTGGCGTACACAAAGTTGCCGACAGGCGGATCCCAGCTTACTTGACCAGTGGCAGGACAAGCGAAGAATGAAGTCTGGGTCTGTGTTATCCGTGAGGTTGACAAATACGCCATATGAAATAACACTGAAACTTACCTGTGGATCGACCAAAGTAACCCAAAAGTTGGATCCCCACGTAGTTTCATCGCCTTCTGGCCCTGAAGGTAGAGTAGAGCTCTTCTGCGGGCGCTGGGTCCTAGCAGTTGACTTATGAAGAGTTGTTCCGTTACCGTTGGATTGTTCAGGTGCATTTCCTTTGTTAGATGAAGTGGATGGTTGCGGGGAAACTACTTGATTCCCAAACGTTGCAGACGAACGAGGTAACGAACGATTAGGCGAAAGCGTTCCACCAGCTAAAGACATGAGCTATTGGGATATGAGACACTGAGTTGCTACAATCAAAGCAACTTGCGCGAGTGTACAACCACAGAAAGGCAAGACTGGGAAGGATAAACAACTGGCTGTGAAATCTGACAGCCTGAGTGGTATGGGGAAAAAGTACTAATATTAACGGCAACCGTTTCTCGATTGCACACGATCTAACCCTAAAACGGCAGTCAGCCAATTAGACATGACAAGGAATTTTGTCAAGTTGATCACGTCATCCGGTGGAGAAGAATTTTGTTCTAGCAAATTGGCGGACCTGGGTGAAAATAATAATCTACATTCAATTTGCAAGTACAAAGATGGCGAATTATAATGGTCCATAGCTATAGCCGCCTTTATCGTTTGCGTTCGTAAGCCAGCCCGAGCTTGACCTGCACGCGATCAATAGATTTGCAATATATAATCAAAATATAATTCACACTGGGTGCAAGGCACAGAAACTTATCCAAAAATATTGTAAAAATATGGTAAAGTTAATCCGACTTACATCAGCATAATTTGGGCAAAAATATTGAAAAAATATTTAGAATTTCCTCTCAATAATGTCTGTTTTTAGCATATTTTTCAAATAATGAGCAAATTTGGCAAAAGACTTTTTTAATATCATCATTCAAATTATGGTGATGTAAGTCAGATTAACTTTACTATATTTTTAAAACATTTTTGGTCAAGTTATTGTGCCTTGCACCCAGTGTCATTGATTCATTGATTGGAACCAAATTGGAACAAGGCATGATGCATGACACTGTAAACGTTGTCACTGTGAAATGTCGCATCTTGAAAGTATTCGGAATCTCACAATTCACTATAACATTTGAAAACTGTATATAATGCACAGGGAGCCTGGGTAGATAGCTGAGATACTCTAACATGGGCCTACAACAAAAAGTCCAGAAAGAGTGACTTTTGAGGTAGTGGGAGACCAGAAACAATGTGGTGTGCAAAGGAACGGTACTACACTACAGTGCCCGAATACAACTTTTGCTTCGTTCTATCAAGAAAGGGCGTAAATTTGGAATACAGAGACATGGTGAAAGAACATGACTGTCTAGCCGGAGACGATTAATTTTCTTGAGGCATTGATTCCGTCGGCGGTGGGGCGCTGACAGCCGATACACTTTGTGCGACGTTGTTTGAGGATGTGGCACTTCGAGGGAACGCGCTCGAAGGAAGTGGGGTTGGGGGAAACGGAATAGCGCTCGGGGGGCTATCCACGAACATCTGTTTCCTCACAATCTCGAACATCTTCAACAATCTCCTCCTCGCTCCCAAGGCAGAAATTCCTTTGGCCTCCAGCATCGATTCATCTAGGACAACCATTTCCTGCCACGTCAAACCGTCGAAGCTCGACGTGTACTTGTGCAGCCTCAGGCTCCTCAGCCAGGCAGGAATATCCTTCAATAATTCTGGATCGACCTCCTCCTCTCGGAGGGAATTAGTGCTCCCAGTGCTTGACGCACTCTTCAACCCACTGCTCTTCAACCCGCTGCTCTTCAACCCGCTACTCTTCAACCCGCTGCTTCTCAATGCGCTGCCGGGATATCGTGCAGATGGCGGTGCACGCCAATTATTCGACCCTACTGGGTGGGGACGGGGCTTTGGTTGCTGTGACTGCGGTTGCTGTTGGAGTTGCGGCATTCCCTCGCGTCCCGGTTGAACCATCCCACTCATGACCATCTGAACTGCAAGGAGTTGCGCCTCGGTCGAAAGTCCCATGGCACCAAGCATGTTCACATTGTATGGATTCATTGGGCTGAGCGCCGGGAATCCAGGTATGCCTCTGACAGAGCGCATCATGCCCGGGACATTATGTCCGTCCCAGTTGACCTCGGTATTAGCTCCGCCGCTGACGTTATCCCGGATGGGGTTGGCAGTACCTGATTCTTCCTTCTTAAACATGGGTACGAGCGGTGTGTTGACCATGTTGGCCCAACTACCCTCATCCGTTAACGTGGTGTTGCTATTAGTGGTCGCTTCTTGTGCTAGTATACTCTGCTCAAGAATCTGGCCCAATGGTCTCTCGCCATTCGACGATAGAGAAACCGAGTCCAGTGCGGAAGGTAAGCCCGGAGTAGCGGAGATGTTGAATTGGGGGGTAGAAGGGGACCCTAGCAAGGGTAGATTCAGACTCGGTGGCCGCAGGTTCCTGTTGGCTTGTTTTGTTTTCATTTGACCATCCAGAGAGGCTAGACATAGTAGCTAAACGAATTGATGCCTCAAATGATTGTAGTTGGACGACTTACCGGTAAGAGGATTCGTACCATCGGACCTTGCCATTTGTTGGAGGACGGCAACGAAAAATCGAATTTGAAGTTGGGTAGACTGTTGCAGTAGTGTATATAATGTGGCCGTCCTCTCGGCTTCAGAGAGAACTTTAAACCCTGGACGACGACGTAAAAAGTCAGCAAAAAATAGACTTATCTGGGAGGTTCATCTTACAATGCTCGATGGTACTCAATTCTTCCTTGAATTTCACATCCACTGAAGCTGTAGCCATTTCTTCCTGTTATCGGTTAGATTACGAGATATACATAGGTCATGTTCCACATACTAAAGTGACCTCATACTGTTGAAGATTTTCGAACCATTGATCAAGAGCTTCAACTGCGAATGGTGTTGGTAATGTGCATACAGCGCTACCAGAGTAAGCGACATACCTTCATGAGTTGGGAGCTTGCTAGCACCATTCAGGAATCCGATAGCGGGCCTACGTGCACCTGAAGCTCCAACAAGGCGAGGCGAGGGAGGGGGGACACCTACAGCCGAAGTTGGATGAGGCGAGGGCGGAGCCACAAGGTTTGGAGAATGGCGACGTGGGTGTGAAGCGTTTTCGTTGGTTGAGAGGGGATTCGGGGTGGATGGGACACTCAACATTGTTTTATGAGCGTAGACCTGCGAACCAGATGTAGTTGTCGTTGGACGAAGAGTGTGCCGGTTAAAAGTAGTTATTAATATGGAGAGCTGCTGTCGATGATAGGCATAGGAACGACAGACGACTGGCGGATTGCTTCATAGCAACGTTCTAGACTAGGAAACCAAAACCATAGAAATTGCGCCTACCATCACAAGGACCTCGCAACAGAGGTCATTGGGATTAGCAAAAGTGCATCATCCGTCGCCATGGAGGGCTACTGCGTTGGGTACTGTTACATGTACTGATAGCCTGCCAGTGATAGCTATATCCGATCAAAGAGATTAATATGTTTGTATGCGGGTTGCCCGGCCCCACCCACTTAAGGGTAAGCTTGCCTGATCCGATTTCCTGGTACTACACAGTGTTATCTTATTTAATTTACCATATGTGCCAATCATTTAGTATATATGATTTTATATGCCTTCAAGTATATTGTTCTTATTTCTTGTTTTTATTCAGTCTCCAGTTGGCAAGTGATTTTTGTACACCTCATACCTATTCCCTTTTCTTTAAAACATTAGGGGAGCTCAGAGTAGACACTTAAGTGACGCTTAAGTATGACGGTATTTATCGCTGAAAAATCGAGCTTCAGTTTGGAAGGCTGAACTTTGTAGTTGGATGGCCGAATAAGTTAAGTCCGGAGAAGACCTATCGGTAAGAGACACCGAAATCCTTTTAGCAAGGATTTCGGTGGTTTGGGCAAGAGCCCTTGTTTGCGGGCGCCGGCATGCCGGCCAAAACAAATACAAAT
>Ga0210383_10006447_pt1 | contig 10246 bp, 17 predicted proteins | sample IncBWC14OmetaG_FD_160072 | JGI IMG/M metagenome (GOLD analysis project Ga0210383, IMG submission 160072) | Forest soil microbial communities from Barre Woods Harvard Forest LTER site, Petersham, Massachusetts, United States - Inc-BW-C-14-O ...
GAGTGGAGAGTTTGGTGGGGGTTGCAGGCGGGTTGACAAAGCCCTGCGTGTTCGCATGGAGAGCTGAGGGTGCTGGTCTGTTGATGAAAGGGCCCTGCACTTGTTTGGATAGCAGAGGTGGATGGGGCTATGGGCAGGTTGGTGAAGATGTTCGCACTCATTTGGAGAGTGGATGTGGGCAGGTGGATGAGGACCCTCATGCTTGTTTGCAGAGTGGAGGGCATCTGGAAAGGTTGACAAAGGACCCTTGCACTTGTTTGAGAAGTGGAGGGTGGCAGTGGGGCATGTGGGGTTGACCAAAGCCCTCACACTCATTGGGAGAGCTTAGGGTGCAGTGGCAGGTGAGATGGAGACCCTACACTCATTTGGAGAGCAGAGGGCATGGGTCAATGAAACCCCTCATGCTCGTTTGGAGAGCGTAGGGTGCAGCAGCTGGTGCGGATGAGCAATGAAGACCACCCTTGTGCTCATTTGCAGAGCAGAGGGTGAGGTGGTGGTGAGGGCATGTGGCAGTTGAAGTGCTGTCAGTGTGTTTGTGCACTTCAAGGTAATGCAAGTGTAGGGTGTTTGCACTTGTTGTTCAATAGCTTCAAACTACATTTGCAATCAGTTCTTCAAAACATTATAAGTACTAGTCTTACTGTTTGGAAGTACAAATTATGGATCCCTATGAGTAAACTATAATCCATTGCATTTGCCTGCTTCAGCAACTCCAGATCCTGCCTAAGCTGCTCTGTCAATAATGCCCTCTTCTCCAACATGTTCCTGTGATTGATCCAATTCAGGTCCTTCAAGACCGCCCGTGGATTCCTCGCAGCCTTCTCCTCTGGGTACTCCCTCCCCACTGTGCTCCCCTTCAGATCATATGTCTTGTGGATATCCTGATGGGGCCAGAACAGGTTATTCATGATCATGAAATGGATCTTCTGCCCCTGGGGCAGCTTCATGTGGTGCAGCCCATAGAAACACAACAGTGGTGTGTGCAGATTCAGATTGTTCCTCACATGCATGTGGTAGTCTTTCAAGATGGAGAGGAGGAATTTGTGCTCCAAGTGCCTGATGGTTTTGATGATGAAGCAGTAGTTGCAGGAGAAGTAAGAGAAGGAGGAGCTTGATTTTCCAAGGGAGCCAAGTTTGAAGAGGATGTATTTGGAGGTGAAGGAGAGGAGGTAGTCTGCGGGGTCCAGGTGGAAGTGGTCCTTGTGTGGTTTGCAGAATACCCAGGGAGCATGGTCTTTGAATTTGAAATTGTATTTAGCTGAGGGCATGAGCTTGTTGCCAACACTGGGGGTGAAGATGGTTAGAATATGGGGGTTTGGGAGAGGGAAGGATGGACGTACATGTTGAACAAAATTTGTGACATGCAGTGAAGTCCCCATCTGTCAGAGGGCATTTTATTTTGGGCTGACACTGTGAGACCTGCAATTTCTGTCAGTATATGAAAATGACAAATAAAAGTAAAACACATGTCAATCCGGATACCCGTCAACATATTGTACATGAGCACATAATTGATGCAATCCTCACCACTCAAGTTCCGAACTAGCACCACATCCTCCTTAGTGCCCATTGATGGGCCTCTTATTTGGATGCCTAAGAGGTGGATTGAGTTAGAAAATAAGTGTTCTTGGGGCTGTGGGTGCTGAGATGGTCAAGTTTGGAGAAAGGGAGGGTATAAGGGAGTTTTGGGCCAGTGTAAATGAATGTGGCATTGTGCAGCATCATTTTTGCTGTGGATCATCTGTTCTGGTCCTATGTGAGTGTTTTGAGCTGGGAAACTGATGGTGGAGGTGCTGTGGCTGTCGGAAAGGCTGAGTTTGGGTGTGTGAGGGGTAGGGGGACCTTGTGGTGAATGTAAATAGAATGCAACATTGTGCCATGTCATTTTCATTGTCATCCATCATTTTAGGTCCTATGTGACTGGTTTGGGCCAGGAAACTGATGGTGGTGATGCTGTGTCCATTGGAAAGGCTGGATTTGGGTGTGGGAGGGGTAGGCGGACATTGAGGTGAACGTAAATTGAACACAGCATTGTGCTGCATTGTTTTCATTGTTGTCCATCAGTTTTGGTCCTATGTGACTGGTGTGGGCTGGGAAACTGAGGCTGGAGGGGCTGTGGGAGCTGGCAATGTTAAATTGATATGTGAGATAGTTAGTGACAAAATACAATAATATTTCTGACTCACCTGTGTGCACAAGTACCCAAAAAACTTCCCAATGATACACCCCACCCTTTCCAAGGGTTGTGTAACTTGTGGTTGGGTGCAAGAGTCAGTTGTCGTGGCTGCAGGTCATTGGATTGTGAGTGCTAGTGTGAATTGAAAGAAAACAATTTTAGTTACTCACCTATCACTGGAATCACCCAGAAAAAACCATCACCCCAACACCAAACCCTATAAGATGGACATTCAGCTTGTGTTTGGGAGCCAGGGGTAGTGTTGGAGGGCTGTTGAGGTGATGAAGTGGAGGGTGGTGGATGAGTTGTGTGACAATAGTGGTCAGTAAACTCATGAGTCACATGAGTCATATTAACAAATGAGGAAAGATGGTTGAAAATAATATCATGCTTGCTCTTGGCCATTTTTGAAGCAATATATTGTATTTAAATCCAGATACATTCAATGCAATGCATATAATACACTGTGCAGGTGTTTTTGTCTACAGTTTTGTATTACTCATGTCAGAGGCCATCTGGCATTTTGTCACACTTGTCACACTTGTCAGTAAAATAATTCCCATGGTGCTCAATGTTTTTGTTAGGCTGGCTGTCTGAATTTTTTGGCAGAACCTGGATGTAAAAACGAGTCTTTCTTACATAAACATAAGGACTCATAATCTGCACAGCTCCATAACTGCTTGTTTCCAGGCTTACCCTACATCCAAGTATAATGAATCCTGGGTGGATAGAGCCTAATACTTAGTTCACTGCTCCAATTGCACACAACCAATATATAAGTCAAAGGGATGCTAGGAGGTGATAAGTATAAGCTAAGGATTGTGGTTAGGTAATCAACCCTATCAAGGCAGAGGCCTTTAGTAAACATATACAAATAGGTATCATGTGAACTAGATTCCGTTACATTCTCCCCCTCAAGATTGGACACCCAGGTGACCCAATCGACAAGGTAAATTAGAGTAATAGTGTAGTCCATATACATTAATAAAACAATAGAAAAATTAAAGAAAGTGTTTAGAATGACATCCATTGGGGTATCATCACTGTAAGACAATGTTTGGGTGTATCGGTCATCATATGGCAATTCATCATGATTATTGATATGAGCTATGGGCTTCTCAGGGCAAACAAATGTTAACAACATTGATGGGGATGTCATTGATGTCAGGTCCAACGAAGAGTGATAAGGGTGTTTTGATTTGGCTTACCTGATTTGGGTGTCCAAAATCAGCTTGGGCTGCCCAGTCGCCCAGGCCCTGAACTGGGCCACAGCAGACAGCTCGGGTTCAGGCCGATTAGCCATAGGCTTAGCTCAGGCCCACTGAGCCGGGCCTCGGCAACGCAGAGAGACAGCTTGTCCCGTGAGCTTATGTAATCGGACTCCCGACGGCGATGCTCGGCCGGTCGAAGCCAGTTTTGAAAAAAGTTTGGAATTTGACTTCAATTTAAAACCATCATGGCCTCTCTTACTTCTCGCTCAGCTATGCAAGCTATCCGCGCTACCTCGTGCCGTGCTCCTCCTACACTGGCAACCGTCTTGGTGAAACCTGCACGGAGCGCCTCGTATTCCTTGCTAGCTCAAGTGACAGCCAAGCCTGCTTCCTCGCAGCCAACCATTCAGGTTCGTCTTCTGTTCTCTTGATTAAACCAAATGTGAAAGTTTTTTTGCATAGGGCGTCCGTGGAATCAAGACCCTCGACTTTGCCGGTACCAAAGAAGTGGTGTATGAACGGAGCGATTGGCCCTTGGCCAAACTTCAGGACTATTTCAAGAACGACACTCTTGCTCTCATCGGTTACGGTTCGCAAGGCCACGGTCAAGGCTTGAATGCTCGTGACAACGGCCTCAATGTCATTGTTGGTGTCCGCAAAGATGGTGAGAGCTGGAGGCAAGCGATGGAGGACGGTTGGGTAAGTGCATTCGTCGATTGAACGCGTTTAATCAATTTGACGCTTGCACAGGTGCCTGGAGAGACCCTTTTGCCCATAGAGGAAGCCATTAAGAAGGGGACTATCATCATGAATCTCCTTTCTGACGCCGCTCAGTCCCAGACATGGTCCAAGGTGGCGCCCCTCATCACCAAGGGCAAAACCCTCTACTTCTCCCATGGGTTCTCTGTTGTGTACAAAGAGGACACCAAAGTAATTCCTCCCACCAATGTTGATGTAATCCTAGTCGCACCCAAGGGCTCTGGTCGGACAGTCCGTACACTGTTCAAGGAGGGCAGAGGTATCAACTCTAGCGTTGCCGTTTTCCAAGATGTAACCGGCAAGGCTAAAGAGAAGGCTATTGCTCTTGGTGTCGGCATTGGGTCTGGATATATGTACGACACTACTTTTGAGAAGGAGGTGTATTCCGATTTGTACGGCGAGCGCGGTGTGGTTCGTATTTTAGGCTTCATTTGAATTATCTCCACCCATGCTCACTGTTAATCACAAATTCTAGCTTATGGGAGCTATTCGTACGTCTTCTCTGTCATTTGTCATGTTGTCGATATCTGACAATTCCATCTCCCAGAGGGATTGTTCCTTGCTCAATACCAGGTTCTCCGGAAAAACGGTCACTCGCCCTCTGAGGCTTTCAATGAAACGGTTGAAGAGGCAACTCAATCCCTGTACCCGTTAATCGGACAAAAAGGGTAGGAGTCTCATCAATAATCGTCCTACTCGAGTTGGTTAAATGAACCGCCATTCTTTCTTAGTATGGATTACATGTTCAATGCCTGCTCGACGACTGCACGTCGCGGAGCTCTCGACTGGGCGCCTGTCTTCGAAAAGGCCAACGTGCCAATATTTGAAAGGCTCTATGAGAGCGTGAAGAACGGCACGGAAACCAGAAAATCGCTCGAGTTCAATGGGAGGTCGACGTACCGCGAGGACTTGGCCAAGGAATTGAAGGAGATTGATGACCAGGAGATCTGGCGGGCTGGTACGTCGTCATCATTCTGTCATGCATCATGTATGTGTTAACATAGTTTCAATGACAGGCAAGACCGTACGGTCATTGCGTCCGGATTATAATCCCGATTCTGAGTAGATTGCACCCGTCCATTTATCTATCAGATAGAGAAAAGCACTCTATGGTGCACGCTACTTATCCCATTATCCCATCATTCCGCTCCAGCAAAGTCAATGTTTATCTGCAGGTGTGATATCATCGATCAGTCCGAACGAACCAAAGGTGTCCCTGCGGCTCTTCAAGAAGAAAACGAAGAGCATCTTTCAGGCTTTAGCCTGCATGAAAATATGGAGCTTGAACTTGAAGGCTGATTAGCTAACTTCATTTGGCATGTGCAGGGACCGCCCATACGAGTTCTTACGTTTATCTAAGACTTGTTCTCTAGCACCCAGTTTGCGGGCTGAAATTCACTGACTGATTCATGCTGTGCAACTGCGCGAAAGTTTGGCCTCCTGCCATTTCAAGTAACTCCACAATAACTTACTACATTCTCCCATTTATTTTCTTAACTTCTGGGACAAGTTAATAACTCCTCCTCAATATCTGCACCTTGCCTGCAAGAGTCCCTTCACCCCCATAAACTCATGTGACCTGTCAAAAATACATAGTGCCAAATAATCAGCTACCCTGGTGTTGGCTGGAATCTGGATAGGTTATAACCTTGGTCATAACAACTCTGACCTGTGTAAGGGAAGTCCCTTGTCTACATATTAGCATCTATTATCTTTCCTTTACTTCTTCTTAGCTCTTTATCTTCAACCATATTCCCAATTAGGCAGAGTATTACATAATTGGGAGTAGAATTGTAAGGGAACACTTATTGGACAGATAATGAGACGAGTGTGTGTATTAAAGCAGAAGTAATGAAGGTAGGAAGTGAGTTTTGGAACGGGAAGGGATGGAAGTATATGTAAGGATTATGTAAGTGTCTGGTAAGTGAGAGTCTTACACTCCTCCACACCCAGAAAAATTAGTGTCCAGTTCTAAGAGAAAGATAAGTTCCAATAAATCCCAAAAAAAAATGAAAATAAATTCAACATCAACCATGGATGGGTGCGTCAAAACCTGGTGGGAAAAAGCTACTGTCATGCAATAGCCCCCTCCCTTTTTTGCCAGGTGTCCAATGCTTCACAATTGTTGAGTTTGCATTGTGGTAACCATCAGTCTTCTTTGGGCCCATATCCAACCCAATGTACAAGGTATTGATGCCCCTACATCGTTCGTCTATGATCCTGTCGATTGCATATTCCTCCATGCCATCTGATGTCATGATCGGGCTGGGGCTGATATGTTCACGCAATGGGAATAACGATGCATCGTTCTCGGTGAAGCGTTTGAGTTGCAAAGTGTGAAAGGTAGGAAAGATATTGGGCAAGTTTGGTAAATCCAAGGTGTATGCTGAAAATTCAGGCATGTTGTTAACAATTTTGTATGGGCCATCAAATCGAGGAATGAACTTAGTGACATGTGAAGGATCCCCAGCGGTGAATTCTTGTCGACGATGTAATGTTGATAACATCACATGAGCTCTGATCTTGAATGAATCTTCGGGGGATCTGTCTCAATTCGCGTAGAATGCTTGCAGACATTTCGCTTCCAATAGGTGGTCTTTTGTGTCGTCTACATCACATTTCAATTTTTCAATCAGTTCAGTTGCACATTTGTCTTCAGTCATCTCATTATTCCCATTTGCTGGTAACAATGGTGGAATGAGTCTCGGTGATCTCCCCATCAGCAATGGAAAGCTGGAGTAACCGGTTGAACTATTTACGGAATTCATGATCTGGAACCTGATCAGTGGCAGTGCCGCCACCCAACCTTTCTGATTCCATTGGATGTGATAACGCAAGCACTGATTCACTGTCTTGTTTGATCTTTCACTACTGCTGTCTGTCTGAGGGTGATAAGCTGTTGACATCATCAACCGTACACCTGTCAAGCAATGTAGGGCTCTCCAAAACTTAGAGATGAACAATTTGTCTCTATCTGATATGATATCGCCAGTAATCCATTTTCACAATACCAATGCTTGAAAAACAGGGATGCTAATGATTTGGCACTGATGTCTGTTCAAGTTGGTACAATGCATATATCGGATCCCAGTCAGTCAGTCATTGTCAGTATACAATTAAATCCTTCATCTTTGGGGAGGGGTCCCACGAAATCCATAGTGACCGAGGATCCCCTCTCATCAGGCACAGGTAGGGGATGTAATGGTCCCTGTGGTTTACTGGTTTGTGACTTGTTGTGCTGACATTCGACACAGCTGGGCACATATGCGTCTTTGAGGTCTTTCCTCATATTAGGCCAATGATAGCTTTCCCTCAAGTTTGCATATGCCTTATCTGTGCCAAAATGTCCCATTGAGTCATGCGCAAGGTGAAATAGATCCTCCCTGCAGGACATGGTACATGGGATAATCAACCTATCACCAACATACCACAGACCATTCTCCTCATGCATGCCAGGTACATTTGTTCCTGTGGCAATCTTCTTCACGAAATTGTCCTCCAGGTATCCTCTCTTCACATCATTCAGGAAACTCTGATCCACACTGATTGTCATTGTCATGTTTACCAATCCCGCCATCCAAGACTCATGACGTGATTGGACGCTGGGTGTGGCCTCACCCACTGGTAAACATGATAGTGCATCTGCAACCATGTTATCCTTGCCTTTCACATAGTATATTTTCATCTCAAACTGTGCCATGAATTCTTGCCAGTGGGCCTGCCTGTGCGACAAGTCCCTTTGTGTGTCAAAATTTTCCAGTGTTCTATGGTCTGTGAAAATTGCTATCAGACCACCAAGTAAGTCTGCTCTCCACTTCTTCAATGCATGTATGATTGCTAACAACTCTTTTTCATGTATGGGGTAACACTTCTGTGCATCATTGAGTTGCATCGAATCAAATGCGACCGGGCGGGCCAATTCCCATGATGGGCCCCAACTCAGAACTGCCCCGGTTCGCAAATCACCTGCATCAGTGGTCACGAAAATCTTGTTGTCACCAGGATTTGAATGATCGATGACCGTCAGACATTCCCAACTAACAACCAGATATTTAATCACATCAAATGCTTCTTGGTGAGTTGTTGACCATTTTGGGAATGACCTTTCCATGTCCTTAGTTGTCAGTGGTGTTAGAACTGCCATAAATTCAGCTAGCTTTGGCAAGAAAACTGTAATGTACCTAACCAGGCCCAGGAATGCTCACACATCCAACACTGATTTTGGGACAGGCCAGCTCAATATTTTATCCACTTTTGATGAATTTGCATCAATGCCTCAGCCTGAGATGTGGTGGCCCAGGAAGTCCACCTCTGTGCAAAAAAACTCTGATTTCTTTCCATTCAATTGCAGTCCGTGTTTCCTCAAACAATCCATCACCAGACATGTTCCTCATGTTCTTCCACAGATGCTGACCAAATTATGATATCGTCTAAATAAATGTGGCACACCTTGCCAATCAGGTCCCATAGCGCATTAGCTACTCTTTGCTGGTGTATGGGGGGTGAGTTACACAACCCCATTGGCATCACCATCCATTCATACAGACCAAATGGAGTTGTAATAGCTGTCAGGGCGATACTATCCGGATGCATTCGCGTATGGAAAAAAACTGTTTGTCATATCCATTTTACTCCATATCTTATCCCTCCCGGCATCTGCCAATATATCTTTGACACGCAGTAGTGGGTAAGAGTCTGTGACTGTGTTTGTATTTATCTGTCGGTAGTCATTGACCCATCTTGGTAAGACTGTTGGATTGGATTTTGGCACTATGAAAGCTGGCGATGCATACAGCGATGATGACGGACATATTCTTCCAGCATCCAGATGCTGTTGTATCAGTGTTTTCCATGCTTCCCTGTATTTTCTAGGACAGCTATATGATTGTGTTGTTATCGTTTTGGAAGCATCCTTGAGAATCACTCTACAGTGTATTTCATCTGACAGGTTGTCATAGTGAGGTAGGGGGTTAAATACATCCTTATATTCCTCATGCAACTTAGTTCCTCGCGCAATCAGGTTTGCTTGATCTGCTAGAATCTCGATGTGTTCACAGATTGCTGCAATTAAATTTGACAATTTCAGCTTGGGGCAAGATTTATCCAGTTCGTTCTTCATGTTACATCCTTCACTAAGCAGCTGTTTAATCACAAGTTTCTTCTGTTTTGCCACTGAGTGCCGGAGTTCACGATGGATCACCTGCAATGGTATTCTCTTGCCCAATGGTACTTGCTGTGGCGGCGGATTGAGAAGATCATAACCCAATTCTTCACTATACATGTGTTCTGTTCATGGTCGATCACAAATTTATTCATTCGGAAGAAGGGTAACCCTAATATGATGTCCATGCACAAGCCTGGTGTAACTACTGCGTGCACAGTTCTAGAAGTCCATGAGTCATTCAGGTCATAAAGTTTAAGTTTCACCCATTCAGTCAATGTTTTTACAACACGGTTGTTCAAATTGGAGACAGCGAGAGAGATATTCATTGGTTCATGCAAAATTTGGCATCGGAGACCTAGGTGGTTCACAAGTTCATGTCAGATCAGTACTGTGTGAGAACCATTGTCAATGAGTGCTTCTATGCAAGTACGATTGATAGAATTTCGATCATCTATCACACATCTCCAACGATAATGTGGTACTGACAACAGAACTGAATGGGTACTCACGGAATCATCAGAGTCCTTCGATAAATTGCTGCTGTTCCCTTCCAAGACAGCACTGTCATTCATCAGCGGCATGATCACAGCTACTGGGAGATTCCCAGAGCCTCATGAAGATTTGGCTATGGTCACAACAGTGCTCGATGTTTTGCAGCGGGCCACATTGACATCTTCGCTCATCAGGGTCTTGTAGGTCATTGGCATGGGGAAATCATTTGGACAGTCTGCAGCACAGTGTTTAACAAAGAAGCACCTACACTTGAGACATCCTTCATTGTCAAATAGGAGTGACCTTTCGGTGTTGGTCAGCCTTGGTAACTTGTTCACATTCTCTTTTCCTTTCGTTGACGATCTGTCGTTTGCAGGGCCTCGGAATGTGTTGTAATGGCAAGATGGTTCAGACAAGCTGGTGGAGGTCATGTTCCATTTAAGG
>Ga0210383_10006448_pt1 | contig 10246 bp, 8 predicted proteins | sample IncBWC14OmetaG_FD_160072 | JGI IMG/M metagenome (GOLD analysis project Ga0210383, IMG submission 160072) | Forest soil microbial communities from Barre Woods Harvard Forest LTER site, Petersham, Massachusetts, United States - Inc-BW-C-14-O ...
GCCACCGACAACACTATTTACTTCCCACGTAACTGCCGTATTCGTCGAGTCTGTCACGGTAGCTTGAAACGCGGTGCTTTGACTTACGGAAACGGTTGCGCTGGATGGCGTGAGGGTCAGAGTGATTCCAGAGGCACTTCCGCCGTTGCCGTTGTTCTGGCTGGCGCTGTTCAGCCCGCTGCAACCCGCGACCAGGCCGGCAATCAGCAGCGCGGACAAAAGATGGATTCGACGCATCACACACCCATTTGCATTCGTTCTCACGCTAGCACGCGCTTCCGTGCGGGGTGGGAGGCGGCGCTTTCTCCGTGACCAATGCGTTGCCTGTACTGCTGGACAGTTTGGCGTGGGCTTTTGCTATAGATGTCGCACCGCCGGCCAGGGATGCCCGAGCCTTTGCGGATTAGCGACCTAATCCAGGTCGCGCCAGTTCGGCCCGGTGCCCACTTCGACCACCAGAGGAACCGCCAGTTCGTACACTCCTTCCATTTCTTCGGTTACCAACTTTGCGAGCACGTCTTTCTCTTTTGCAGGCGCTTCGAACAGCAATTCATCATGGACCTGCAGGATCATGCGCGCGGCGAACTTTTCTTTTTTGAGGCGCGCATCGATGGAGATCATGGCCATTTTGATCAGGTCGGCGGCCGTTCCCTGCAGTGGAGAATTCAGCGCCGTGCGTTCGGCGAAATTTCTCAGCTGCATCTGCGGCGAATTAATTTCCGAGATCGGACGGACGCGCCCGAACAACGTTTTGGCCACGCCGGTTTTGCGCGTTTCCACCAGCACATTGTCCAGGTATTGTTTGACGCCACGATAACGCGTGAAATACGCGTTAATGAATTGCGCGCCTTCGCGTTGCTCGATTCCCAGCTGCTTTGCCAGGCCAAATGCCGATAAGCCATAGATGATTCCAAAATTGATGGCTTTTGCGGCCCGGCGATGCTCCGCGGTCTGCGCCATCGGGCCCACGCCAAACACTTCCTGCGCGGTGCGCGCGTGAATGTCTTCTCCATTGCGAAACGCTTCAATCAGCACGGGATCGTTCGAAAAATGGGCCATGATGCGCAGCTCGATCTGAGAATAATCCGCGGAAAGCAGGATTTTCCCTTTTTCCGCCACGAATGCCGCGCGGATTTCCCGGCCTAACTCGCTGCGAATCGGAATGTTCTGAAGATTTGGATCGCTGGAACTTAGCCGGCCCGTGGCCGTGCCCGTTTGCGAAAAGCTGGTGTGCAGCCGGCCCGTGTCCGGATGAATCAATTTTGGCAAGGAATCCACATAGGTGGATTTGAGCTTCGCGATTTCGCGGTACTCGATGACTTTCGCCGGAAGCTCGTGCTGGCTGGCCATCTCTTCCAGAATATCCGCGGCGGTGGAGCGAATTTTGGCCTTGCTGCGCCGGCCGGGGGGCTGCAGCTTCAATTTGTCGAAAAGGATTTCCGCCAATTGCGTAGGGGAATTCACGTTGAATTCCACGTTCGCCAGGGTCCAGATTTCTTTCTCCAGGCGGCGGACTTCCTCTTCCATAAACTGCGACATTTTTCCCAGCGCAGCGGGATCGACGCGAATGCCCGTGCGTTCGATTTCCGCGATCACGCCGGCGAGGGGTAGATCGATTTTTTCGTACACTTCCGCCAGACCCTGCTCTTCCACCTGTTTGCGCAGGACCGGGGCAAGCCGTTGCAGATAATCCGCGCGTTCTCCGGCACCGCCGCCGAGGGGCACATTAAAATTGCGGAAGATCGCATCCGCGAAATCGTGCTTGGCGGTCGTTGGGCGCAGCAGATAATCGTAAAGCTGTGTGGCATGTTCGATTTTTTCCACGTTTCCGGCGAGCAACTGGAACAACTTTGGATCGTGTACGATTTTTCGCCGCTTCTCGTCGGCGAGCGCCGGCTGGACGGCCTTCAGCGCTTCGCCCTTGTCATCGGCCCAGATAGAGCGGCCCTCTCCAGGTTTCGAAGAAAGCTCAATGCTCGAAACATGTGTGCCGAATCCTTCCGCGTCGCGCCCCCCCAGATCGAGGCTCAGCCATAGCGCAAGCGGCTCTTTGGAGGGAAGCTTTTTCAAATAGCCACGCAATTCCTCCGGGTCCGCAAGCTGTGCGTAATCTTTTGTTATTCCGCTCGTGTCCGCCGATGCGCCACTTTGGCCTCCGCCGTTTGCGGCGACAGTCTTTTCCATCGCACCGCTGGCCAGCAACTCTTTCAGCAGGGAATTGAAACCGAGTTCGCGATAAAGCTCCGACAGCGCCGACCCATCGGGATCGCACATTTTCAATTTCGCGAGATCCAGTTCCAGGGGAACTTCCGTTTCGATGGCCGCCAGCTGCTTGCTCATCAGCACTTGTTCTTTCTGCTGCTGCAACGCCTCGCGGTAACGCTTGTTGGCCACTTCGTCCGCGTGAGCCAGCGCATTTTCCACCGTGCCGAATTTCTGAATCAGTTCGGTGGCGCCTTTTTCGCCGATTCCTTTTGCGCCGGGAATATTGTCGATCGTATCGCCCAGCAGAGCCATCAGGTCCACCACTTTTCCCGGCGGCACGCCCAGGATTTCTTCCACTTTCTGCGCGTCGACAATCGTGTCTCCCTTCGCGCCGCCAGAGCCCGTGCGCAATATACGCACGCCAGAATTCACCAGCTGCATCATGTCCTTGTCGTTCGAAATCACCAGGACATCCAGATTTTGCTGCGCCGCTTTCTTCGCCAGCGTGCCGATCACGTCGTCGGCTTCGTAGCCGTCCAGTTCCAGGATCGGCATGCACATGGCGGCACAGAGGCGGCGCACGTACGGCAGCTGCACGCTCATTTCGTCTGGCATCGGAGGGCGGTGAGCCTTGTATGATTCGAAAAGTTTGTCGCGGAACGTCGGCTTGCTGGTGTCAAACACGATGCCTACGTAATCGGGGCGGTAATCCTTAATCAGCCGGCGCAGAATATTCGCGAAAAGAAACGGAACTTTGGTGGGAAGGCCGCTCGGCGCGTTCATGCGCACCATCGGCGCATAAAACGCCCGGTACACGTGCGCCATCGCGTCCACCAAAAATAATTTCTTACCCGTTTCTTCTTTTGCAGCCATCGCGCGAGTATAGCAGAGGGCGAAGACCAGTCCGTCTTCGCCCCGCTTGCGAATGGAAGCACGATCGCGTGCGTTGATGTAGCCGGCGCCAAATTGCGCTCAGTATTTCGATACTTGCGTCGGCCCCGGTTGCGTCACCAGCAAGAGCTGCGTGCCACTGCTCAAATGAACTTCTTTGGCGGTTGAAGTGATCACCGCGGCCTGCTCGTTGCCATTCGCCTGCATCGCCAAGCCGATGCCGCGCAAACCGTAAACGCCCCGGCTGTTATCGAGCAATTGGCCGTTGTCGTTCAGCCCGGCGTTTGGTCCGTGTGCGCTATTTGTTCCGCTGTTGGTTGCAACATTGCCAGCGGTGTCCGGCACGCTGGGCGTAGACGGCGGCATTGCCGCGGGCCTGCCCGCCGGCCTGTCCGCGCCGCCCTGGGGAGCGCCTTCGCCGAGGGGAGCAGTGTCCGTCCCAGGATTCGGCGCACCGGTGACCGAGGTCTGCGGCAGCGCAATCGCTTGCACAGTGACATTTAGCGGCACCCGTTCGCCGTTCTTGAGAGTAGCCTTATCGAAGACGATCCCCACGGTGGAAAAAGAATCGCCTTTTTCGCGGGATGACGCTTGCGTGATGTGGCCCTCGACGATTGCACCGGAGGGGATCACGGTTTTTCCATTTGCTTTTGTGGGTTGCACGGTCCGCGCGGTGACCGTGTCGCCTTGCTTCACTTTATTGGAGTCAATCGTTTTCGTTAGAGCGACATGAATAGGAGAGCCGCTATCCAACGGGCCATTCGTCGCATTCTGTGCCTGCGTTGTCTGGGAAACAGGTTGCATGTCTTTATCGGACTGCGCACCGGCCACGGCGGTTCCCACACACAAAACACCAATCGCTATCAATATTGCTGGTCCTTTCATACTGCAATCCTCCTAGGATCTACCTACAGGTCTGACAGGCTGACGCAGCCCCTGCGAAAACACCATCGCGACGGGGCAAGAAAGTAATGGGCAAGACACTTGCCAATTTGAAAGTCCAACGTGCAAAGAAGTTAGTGGCGAGCACTTAAACATGCACCTGCCAAGAATGGCGAAAAATGCCATGTGCTGGAGAAAAATTACTTCGGGGATTTGCCCTAGGGCCTATTACTGCACGATGCCTAGAGGCTTAGCGACTTCCGCCAAGATGTCGGCGGCTTTCAGCAAGTGTTCGCGTTTGTGCGCCGCGCTTACAATAGCGCGCAAGCGTGCTTTTCCTTCGGCCACGGTAGGATAGCCAACCGCGGGGGCGAACACCCCGGCGTCAAACACTTTGCGCGAGAATTCGAATGCCTGCGCCGCATCGCCCACGTGAATCGGGATAATCGGCGTTTCGCTGGCCTTGAAGTCAAAACCGCGCTTCTTTAGTTCGCGTTTGAAAAACTTTGTGTTGGCCCAAAGCTTCTTAACCAGCTTTTCTCCCTCCGCGGAATCGAGAAGAGTGAATGCCGCCTGGCACGCCGCCGCGGTGGCCGGAGGATGCGAAGTGGAAAACAGGAACGGCCGCGCGCGCAAATAAAGAAAATCGATCAAGTCGCGCGAACCGCAAACGTATCCGCCCATCGAACCGATGGCCTTGCTCAGGGTGCCTACCTGAATGTGCACGCGCCCGTGACACTGGAAATGGTCCACGGAACCGCGGCCACCCCTGCCAAGCACGCCACTGGCATGCGCATCGTCCACCATCATGATGCAGCCATACTTTTCCGCCAGGTCGCAGAGTTGCGGTAGAGGCGCAATATCGCCGTCCATGGAGAAGACGCCGTCGGTGATGATCAGCTTTTTGCCGGGAAAGCTGGCGTGTTCTTGCAGGATGCGCTCGCAGTCCTGCACATCTTTGTGCTTGAACACCTTGATGGTGGCTTTCGAAAGCCGCGCGCCGTCGATGATCGAAGCATGATTCAACTCGTCGGAAACGATCAGGTCTTCTTTGCCGAGAACGGCGGAAACCGTGCCAGCATTTGCCGTGAAGCCGGATTGAAACACCACGCAGGCTTCCACGTTCTTGAATTTCGCAATCTGCTCTTCCAGCTCCATATGAATCTTCATGGTGCCGGCGATGGTCCGGACCGCTCCCGCACCGACACCGAATTTGCGCACCGCTTCAATCGATGCCTTGCGCAGCGCCTTGTCGGAAGTCAGTCCCAGATAATTGTTGGAAGCGAGATTGATCACTTCACGCCCGTCGAATACGCAGACCGGTTTTTGTTCGCCATCCAGCACGCGAAGCTTTGGCGCCACTCCCTTTGTGCGCAAATCCCGCAAGGTCTCGCTAACGTACTGCAATGGATCGTGTTTTGTTGTTTGCGTTGCGATCTCGCTCACATCGTCCTCTTCTCTCCGCGCGATTACCATTTTATTTGTGGATGCCGTTCGGGTACATCAGAATCTTTCCGGCCAATCCGTTTTGCAGCTTCGCGAAAGCCGACTCGAAATTTTCCAGGGCGATGCGCTCGCCAAAGAGCGGCTCCAGGTTCACGCGGCCTGCTTTCAGTAACGCCGTCATTTCCACCCACGTTTCATACATGCGGCGGCCGTAGATTCCCTGCACGGTGGCGCCTTTAAAAATTACGTCTTGCACCAGGTCCAGTGGCACATTTTCCGTGGGAATGCCCAGCAGCGACGCTCGCCCTCCGGCGCGCAGCGCTTTGAAGCCCTGCTGGATGGCTGCGGAATGGCCGCTCATTTCCAGCAATACGTCCACGCCGGTACCGCCGGTGGCTTCCAGAATTTTCTTCACCGGATCTTCCGTCTGCGGATTCAGCACGAAGTTCGCGCCCATCTCCTTGGCCAGTTTGCGCCGGTGCTCGTTTGTTTCCGTAGCGAACACCGTCGAACTTCCGCAGGCCCTGGCCACCGCGATGGACATCAGGCCGATGGGGCCGCAACCGGTGACGAGCACAGTCTGGCCGGAGATCGCTCCCGCCAGCACGGTATGAACGGCGTTGCCAAGCGGGTCGAGGATGGCTCCATAGTGTTCGGGCATCGCCGGATCGAGTTTCCAGATGTTGGAGGCGGGGATCCTCACGAATTCCGCGAAGGCCCCGTCAAGATCGATGCCGATAATTCGCAGGTTCTGGCAAATGTGCGCCTGGCCCAGGCGGCACTGGTGGCAATGCCCGCAATTCAGGTGCATCTCCGCGCTGACGAAATCGCCGGCATGCACCGCGGCAACTTCCTCACCCACGCGCTCGACTACGCCGCAAAATTCATGCCCCAGGGTGACCGGTGGCTTGATGCGTCCCTGCGACCAGCGGTCCCAGCCATAAATGTGCAAATCCGTGCCGCAAATCGAGGTCGCTTTCACGCGCACCAAAACTTCGGCCGGGCCGACCGAGGGGACGGCCACATTCTCAATCTGCAAACCTCTCCCCGCTTGCGTCTTCCGCAACGCTTTCATAGTCGCAGGCATTCAGGCAGGCTCCTTGCTCAGGCAGGTGGCAAATGTGCAGAGATAAATCCTAGCACAGCCGGTGGCGCGCATTTCAGTGTACGCCGTCCCCTGGTTTGTGGCCACGCGACAGTCCGCCTGGCTGGCAGAATCGTTTAGACAATTCTGCGAGCGATGATTGAATCATGGGATGGCTCTCAGGCCCACGCTTGCCCTGATTCGAGAGGCGCAGCAAATCCTTGCCGCACATTTTCCCGCCACGAGGATGGTGCCGGCGACGTGCCTTTCCCGGGCAAACACCGAAGCTTTTCTGAAGATAGAGACGGAATTGCCCACCGGCTCTTTTAAGCCGCGCGGCGCCCTCTATGCGCTGGCTACGAATCTTCGACGGCGGGACATCCGCGAAGTGACGGCATCCAGTACCGGGAATCACGGGGCCGCCGTAGCTTGGGCAGCGAAGGCTTTGGGTATTCCCGCGACGATTTTTCTGCCAAGCAACCCCAATCCGGTGAAGCGCCAGAAAATTGCGGACCTGGGAGCGCGCATCCACGAAGCAGGCGGGTCCGACCTTGCAGACGCTTCCCTTCAGGCTCTCGCATATTCCTCGCGTCCTGGCGTTTATTTTCTCAATGACGCCACAGATCCGGATATATTGGCAGGTCCCGCAACCATCGGCATGGAGATCATGGATCAACTTCCGAATGTGGCGGCAGTTTACGTGCCTATGGGAGACACGGCTCTGATTCGCGGCGTTGGCGCGGCACTGAAGCAAATCAAGCCGGAAGTCAAAATCGTTGGCGTGCAGGCGGAACGCGCCCCTTCGTATTATTTGTCCTGGAAGGCGGGCTATGCCGTGCCTACGGAAACGTGCGATACCTGCGCCGATGGCCTGGCCACACGCACGCCGGAACTGGAAAATGTCCAGGCCATTCGCGAGATTGTGGACAACGTTGTTCTGGTCAGCGAAGAGGAAATGATCCAGGCAATCCGGCTGCTCTATCTGGAAGTGGGAGTTGTGGCTGAGCCGGCCGGCGCCGCGGCAACTGCCGCATTCCTCAAAGCGCCGGAACCGCGAGGCCCGGTTGTGCTGCTGGTTTCCGGCGGAAATATTTCAGACGTAGTGCGTGGGCGCGCTGGACTGATAATCAAATAAGCCAGTGCAATCGGGCAGAGACTTACTTTTTCACCTTCTTCGGCCTCATACCTTCCATCGGCTGTTTTTTATTCAGGCGCGCTGCGGCCTGGATCAGTTTTTTCAGCGCGGGCTTCCGCAAATCTTCGGATGTGCGCAGTTTCACATGCCGCAGGTTTTTGCCGGTGCCTTCCAGCAGCTTCGTGGGATCGGGTAACGACGTGCCGCACAGGAATCCAAAGGTCACATGATTTTTCCCGATCGAGAGAAAACACATCGGGCCATTCGATTCGAACGTGGGAATCTTCCAGGGATTCACGGACTCCTTCATTCCTGGCACAGTTTTCTTCATCAGACGCCGTAGCCCTTTCGCCACGTCTTCGAGCGCTCCGCCTTTCCGCGCCACATATGCGTCGATCCATTCTCGTCCGTCCGCGATTGCTTTCATGGTTTCCTCCTGTTTCCGCGTAAGGCTCACCAAGTTCTTTCGGGGCGCATCCAAAGGAATGTAAGATTCTGGACCCGCTGGACGTATCATGAACTGAGCCTATGCCAGACACACAACCCGCCGTCCAGCTGGATCACATTTCCCGGCACTATCATATGGGTGAAACGCGCGTCCGCGCCGTGGATGATGTATCTTTTTCCGTCACCCCTGGCGAATATCTTGCGCTGCTGGGCTCCTCCGGCTCCGGAAAATCCACGCTGCTGAATCTGATGGCCGGGCTGGACCGGCCCACTGCCGGCTCCATTGTCGCCAACGGAGCCGACCTCGCCGCGCTTTCGCCGCTGGACCTGGCGCGCTACCGCCGCAACACCGTCGGCATGATTTTTCAGTCGTTCAATCTACTGCCGCGCATGACTCTGGAAGAAAATGTGGAGTTGCCGCTACGGCTTGCGGAAGTGGAGCGCGCCGAACGCCCCGGCCGCGTGCGGGAAGCATTGGAGCACGTGCGGCTGTCGCATCGCATCGGCCACCGGCCTTCGGAGCTGTCCGGAGGGGAACAACAACGCGTGGCGATTGCCCGCGCGCTGGTGAATCGCCCGAAAATTCTGCTTGCGGACGAGCCCACCGGCAATCTCGACTCCGCCACGGGCGAAACGATTCTCTCGCTCCTTCGCGGACTGCAAACGCAATTGGGTATGACCATCGTGATGGTCACGCACGAACGCCCACTGGCCGAACGGTTCGCCAATCGTCTGGCCACGATGGGCGATGGCAAGCTGCTGAGCGTGGTCGAAACGACGCGAGGTGCGGCGCAATGAGATACCAGGACCTGACCGACCTGGCGCTGCGAAATCTTCGCGAAGCAATCCTTCGCAACGCCCTGACCACACTGGGCGTGGCCGTCGGCGTCGCTTCTCTTGTGGCAATGTTGTCGCTCGGCGTCGGCCTGCAACAGCTTGCTTCCAAGCGCCTGTCGCAAAGCGGGCTGTTTGACACGATTCTGGTGACGACCAAAAACACGTTTCGTGGCATGGGCCGGCCGCAACGCGAAGCCGAATCCACTAAGCCTCCGCGGCCTCTTGATGAAGACGCGCGGCACGAACTTGAGAACCTGCCCAACGTAATCGAAGTTTATCCCCAAGTCCGTTTTTATACGGAGGTTCGCTTCAACGATAAGCCTTATGCCACGGTCGTTGCCGGGATGCCGGATTCTTCGAGAAACTCCGGCGGATTCGATGGCATGCAGGGCAGCTTTTTTTCTTCGGCCACGGCGGACGAAGCGATTCTGCAAATTGAATTTGCCAAGGAACTTTCCAGCAACCCGAATTCGCTGGTCGGTCAATTTATCACGCTGCGCTACGCCGAACGCCAGGCGATACCTGCGTCTGGCGGCGACACATCTGCGAACGCAGCAGATGCGGGCGGTGGCTTTTCGGTGGTGCCCAAAGAGTTGCGCCTGAAAATTGTGGGCGTGGTTGAAACCGAGCCTGCGGCTGGATATGGAGGCATCGGCAACGCACGCCTGCTGATGCCGCTGGACACTGCGTCCACACTTCGCGCGGCGCAGGTCAACGATTTGCGCGATATCGTGCGCGGCAGCTCTTCCACCAAGGTCACGTACCCTTCGCTTTCGGTGCGCGCCAAGTCTCCTTCGCAAGTGGAAACGCTGGAGGCAACGATCAAGGATCTCGGGTTCAACGCGTTTTCTCTTCTGGATGCTTCAAAATCGCTGCGCACTTTTTTCTCTGTGTTTGACCTTTTGTTGGGCATCTTCGGCAGCCTCGCTCTCGCGGTCGCCACGCTCGGTATCGTAAACACGTTGGTGATGGCGATACTTGAACGGCGCCGCGAAATCGGCGTTCTCAAGGCTCTGGGCGCCGCGGATTCGGACGTGCAGCGGCTCTTTTTTGTGGAAGCCGGCGTAATGGGCTTTTTCGGCGGAATTTTTGGCGTGGCTTTCGGTTGGCTGCTCGGCCGCGCCATCACGTTTGGCACGAACGTTTATCTGAAGCGCCAAAATCTGAATCCCATCGATCTTTCTTCCGTGCCATGGTGGCTGGTGATCCTCGCACTGGTTTTCGCTGTGGCTGTCAGCTTGATTGCTGGACTTTATCCCGCTTCTCGTGCGGCCAAACTCAACCCTGTGGACGCATTGCGCTATGAATAAAACGCGCTT
>Ga0210383_10006449_pt1 | contig 10246 bp, 6 predicted proteins | sample IncBWC14OmetaG_FD_160072 | JGI IMG/M metagenome (GOLD analysis project Ga0210383, IMG submission 160072) | Forest soil microbial communities from Barre Woods Harvard Forest LTER site, Petersham, Massachusetts, United States - Inc-BW-C-14-O ...
CTCCTGGTATGCGCCACCGAGACCAAACTCGACGCCGACATCAACGCCTATGCCGCCGCCCTGAGCGACGTCATGCAGTCGTCGCGCGCCGCCGCTTAACATTTGCACGACGATCGGGGGGACAATGGCTGAATTGCAAGCGAGAGAACCGCTGATATTCGACTTGGGCAGGAGCGGACGCCGGGCCGGCACGCAGTTCCCGCCGCCGGTGACGGGTTCGGCTGAAATTCCCGCGCATTTGCGCCGCGCGGCACCCCCCTTGCTGCCCGAGGTTTCCGAGCTGCAGGTGGTGCGCCATTTCACCCGCCTCTCGCAGATGAACTTCTCGATCGACACGCACTTTTATCCGCTCGGCTCGTGCACCATGAAATACAACCCGAAGGCATGCAACAGCTTCGCCATGCTGCCGGAATTTTTAGGCAGGCATCCGCTCGGGCCGGAGCCGCAGGGATTTCTGGCCTGCATGTACGAACTCCAGGAGATGCTGCAGGAAATCACCGGCATGCAGGCCGTGAGCCTCACGCCGATGGCCGGCGCGCAGGGCGAGTTTGCCGGTGTCGCCATGATCCGCGCCTACCACCGCTCGCGGAACGACCTGGGGCGCACTGAAATCATCGTGCCGCAGGCGGCGCACGGCACCAACCCGGCCACCGCCGCGATGTGCGGCTGCACCGTCAAGGAGATCGCCTGCGACGCCAACGGCGACATCGACCTCGATGCCCTGCAAGCCGCGGTGGGCCCGGCGACGGCGGCCATCATGCTCACCAATCCGTCCACCCTCGGCGTGTTCGAGCGCAAGATCACCGAGGTCGCACGCATCGTGCATGCGGCCGGCGGCCTCCTCTATTACGACGGCGCCAATCTCAACGCCATACTCGGCAAGGTTCGGCCGGGCGACATGGGATTCGACGTCATCCACATGAACCTGCATAAGACGTTTTCGACGCCGCATGGCGGCGGCGGACCGGGTTCCGGAGCGGTCGGCGTCGGCGCGCGCTTGCGGCCGTTTTTGCCGCTTCCCATCGTCGGCAAGGACGGCACGCGGTTTCGCTGGTTGACCGAACGCGACCTGCCGCAATCCATCGGCCGTTTGTCGGGCTTCATGGGCAACGCCGGCGTGAACCTGCGCGCCTACATCTACATGCGGCTGCTGGGCCGCGACGGCATGGTTCGGGTCGCCGAGTTCGCCGCCCTCAACGCCAATTATCTGTTGAAGCGGCTGCAAGCGGCGGGGTTCGAAGCGGCGTATCCGATGCGGCGTGCCAGCCACGAATTCATCATCACGTTGAAGCGGGAAAATCGGCTGTACCAGGTCACGGCAATGGATGTGGCGAAGCGCCTGCTCGACTATGGCTTTCACGCGCCCACCACGTATTTCCCCTTGCTGGTGCCTGAGTGCTTGCTGATCGAGCCCACCGAAACGGAGGCCAAGGAAGACCTCGACCGCTTTTGCGAGGCGATGATCGCGATCCGGCGCGAAATGGAACAGGAGCCCGAGAAACTCTCCTCGGCTCCGCATACAATGCCGGTGCGGCGGCTCGATGACGTGCGCGCAGCGAAACAGCTGGACCTCTCATGGAAACCCGCCGCTTGAATGAGCGATAGACACAAACCGACCGGAATCACGCGGCTGCTGCGCGCTTTCGGCTATTCATTCCAAGGATTTCGGCACACCTGGCGGGAAGAAGCTGCCTTCCGCCAGGAGGTGGGGCTGGCGCTCATCGTCGTCCCGGCGGGCCTGTATTTCGGCCGATCGGGCGTCGAACGGGCCATGCTGGTGAGCCCGATGCTGCTGATTTTGGTGGTCGAGATCCTCAATAGCGCGGTCGAGGCGGTGGTGGACCGGTCGGGGACCGAGCGCCACCATCTGGCGGGCATGGCCAAGGACATGGGATCGGCCGCCGTGATGCTGAGTTTCGTCTTGTTAGGAACCGTATGGCTCCTCATCTTGTCCGACCACGGGCACTGAACAGATTACTTAACCCCAGGATCGGCATGTCCCGTACCGCATTGTTTCTGTCCGTTTTCGTATTGTCCGCCGCCAAAGTCCTCGCCGCCGCCAATCCGCTCCCCGCGCCGGTTCCCGCGCCCGGCATTCCGAGTTCGCCCGCCAACTGGGCGCAGACGCTGGAACGCATCGCCAGCGGCGTGGTCACGATTCAAATCGACAGTACGCGTGCATTCGATACCGAGTGGAACACGACCGCACAAGCCACCGGCTTCGTCATCGACGCCAAGCGCGGCCTCATTTTGACCAATCGACATGTGGTCACGCCGGGTCCGGTGACCGCGCAGGCGATCTTCCTCAATCGCGAGGAGGTGCAGCTCTATCCCGTCTATCGCGACCCGATCCACGACTTCGGCATCTATCGCTACGATCCGGCGAAGCTCAAATTCATCCAACCGGCCGAATTGCCCCTGTATCCCGCAGGCGCGGTCATCGGCCGCGAAATTCGCGTGGTCGGCAACGATGCCGGCGAACAATTGTCGATCCTCGCCGGCACGCTGGCGCGCCTGGATCGAGAGGCGCCGGAATACGGCTACGGCAAGTACAACGACTTCAATACCTTCTACTTTCAGGCCGCCTCCGGCACGTCGGGCGGCTCCTCGGGCTCGCCGGTGATCGACATCGAGGGCCGCGTGGTGGCGTTGAATGCCGGCGGCGCGACCGGTGCCGCCTCGAGCTTCTACCTGCCGCTGACCGCGGTAACTCGCGCGCTCAAGTACATCGACCTAGGCAAGCCGGTGCCGCGCGGCACTCTGGAAACGGTGTTCAAGTACACCCCCTACGATGAACTGCGCCGTCTCGGACTCAATCCCGACACCGAGGCGCGGATTCGCAATTCGTATCCGAAATTGACCGGCATGCTGGTGGTGGATGACGTGCAGCCGGGGTCGGGGGCCGACGGCTTGCTGGCGCCCGGCGATATTCTCGTGGCGGTCGACGGCAAGCCCATCCCGGAATTCTTCGCGCTCGAGGATGTTCTCGACAGCCACGTGGGCCGGCAGGTCGAGCTGGAAGTGCAGCGCGGCCGCGACACCGTGCGGCATTCCCTCGGCGTGCAGTCGTTGAGCTCGATCACGGCGGACCAGTACATCGAATTCGGCGAAGCGGTGGTGCACACGCTGTCCTACCAGCAGGCGCGTCATTTCAACGTGCCCATCAAGGGCGTGTACGTCGCCAACCCGGGCTATGTCTTCGGCAGCGCCGGCATTCCGCGAGCCGCCCTGATCAGCTCGTTCAACGGCAAGAAAATCGACGATCTCAAGGATTTCGAGGCGGCTCTCGCGGATCTCGCCGATGGCGCGAGTGCGCCGGTTCGCTATGTGACTCTGGAGGATCCGCGCGCCGTGCAGTTGAAGGTGATCCGCATGGACAGGCGCTGGTTTCCCGCGCGCAAATGCCAGCGTGATGACGCCTTGGGAACCTGGCCGTGCGTCGCCGTCAGCACGGGACCCGGCGCCCCGAGCGCGAAATCTCCCGCCTCCACGCAGTTCGCCAAGACCGGCGATGCGCGCATCGATCATTTGGCGCCGTCGCTGGTGATGGTGAACTTCGACATGCCGTATTCCGTGTCCGGCGTGACCGAGAAGAACTATCACGGCACGGGCGTGATCGTCGACGCCGAGCGCGGACTGGTGGCAATCGACCGCAACACCGTGCCGATCGCCATGGGCGATGTGCGGATCACGTTCGCCGGCACGGTCGAGGTGCCGGGCAATGTCGTGTTCATCCATCCGCTGCACAATCTGGCGGTGGTCGCCTACGACCCGAAGTCGATCGGCAGTACGCCGGTTCGCGCCGCCAACCTGCTGACGCGGCCCTTGAGCGCCGGCGACGATGTGTGGGTGGTGGGAGAGCGCGCGGATTCGAAAATCCTGTCGCAGAAGACTCAAGTTTCAAGCATGGATGTGGTCTCGTTCCCGCTGTCGCGGACGCTGCGCTTTCGCGACAGCAACCTGGAAGCGGTGAGCCTCATCAACCCGCCGAGCGACTACGACGGCGTGCTGGCGGATGAAAAAGGCAACGTGCTCGCGCTGTGGTCGAGTTTCGCCTTCGAGACCCAGCGCGAGCTCGAGCAGGTCAATCGCGGCATGCCGGCGGATTTGGTCTCGGAGATGATCGGCGTGGTGGCCGGGGGCCGGCCGCTGTATTCCTTCGAAGCGGAGTTCAACGTGCAATCCTTGGCGGGCGCGCGCGAACTGGGTTTGCCGGAGGAGTGGATGCGCCGCTTCGAGGAGCACAACCCGCAGCGGCGGCAGGTGCTCGGCATCGACCGGCTGGTGGCGGGCTCGCCCGCCGCGGCGTTGTTGGTGCCCGGAGACTTGTTGCTCGCGATCGACGGCAAGGTGGTGAACCGCTTCCGCGAAGTCGAGCGCGCCGTGCAAAAGCCGCAGGTCAAGGTGACCGTCTGGCGGGACGGCGCCGAAAAGACGCTGGAAATGAATTCGGTGGCGCTCGACGGCCGCGACATCGATCGCGTGGTGATATGGGCCGGCGCTACGCTGCAAGCCCCGCATCGAGCCATGGCCGCGCAGCGCGGCATCGCTCCCTACGGCGTGTTCGTCTCGTTCTTCTTCTACGGTTCCCCGGCAACGCATTACGGGTTGTATGCCGGCCGGCGCATCACCGAAGTCGACGGCCAACCCACCGCCGATATCGACGCCTTCATCAAGGCGGTGGGAGGCAAGCCCGACCGGGCGTCGCTGCGTCTGACCACGGTGAGCTGGAATGGCCAGACGGACGTGATCACCTTGAAACTCGACAAGCACTACTGGCCGGCGTATGAGCTCGAGCGGCAACCCGACGGCAGCTGGGTTCGCACGGCGCTCGATCCGCCGGAGGTTACTGCGGCTCTCGCCCCTTGAGGGCGTTCGCGCGATTGATGCGCGGCTGCCGGCCCACGGCGGCGGCGCCCGGCGTGAGGTATTTGGATTCGAATTCGTCGCGCGGCACCGGCTTGCCGAACAGATAACCCTGCATTTCGTCGCAGTCGAGCAATCGCAGCAGGCGTGATTGCTCCTCCGTCTCCACCCCTTCCGCCACCACGTTCAGCTTCAGCGAGTGAGCCAGATTGATGATGGTCGCGACCAGCGCCAATCCTTGTGGACCCTCCGCCATGTCGATGACGAACGAGCGGTCGATTTTCAACGTATTTACCGGCAGCCTGGCAAGGTAGCTGAGCGAGGAAAATCCCGTGCCGAAGTCGTCCACCGCAACGCTCACGCCGAGTGCCCGGATCGCGCGCAGGCTGGCGATGCTGAACCTGACATCCTCCATGATGAGGCTTTCGGTGAGCTCCAGTTCCAAGCCGGCCGCCGCCTCGGGGTCGCTGCCGAGGGCCCGCTTGAGCTCGGCAACAAAACTTCGGTTGCGAAGCTGCAGCGGCGAGACGTTGACGGCGATGCACAGGGCGCGCAGCCCGCTTCGGCACCATTGCCGATAGTCCTCGATTGCGCAGTTGAGCGCCCAACGGCCGACATCGTGGATGAGTCCGGTTTCCTCGAGGACTGGAATGAATCGGCGCGGCGGCACCAAGCCGGTTTGCGGATCATTCCAGCGCAGCAGCGCCTCGGCGCCCGTGGGTTCACCGTTGGCGAGGTTCATCTTGGGTTGGTAGTGGAGCACGAACTCGTTGCGCTCGAGCGCCAGGCGCAGGCGGTTTTCCAAGGAGAGCCGGCCGGCCACGGATGCCGTCATCTTTTCTGCATAGCAGAGGAAGCGTTCGCCGCTCGCTTTGGCTTTCTTGAGTGCCGATTCGGCGTTCTTGAACAGGGTATCGGCGTCTGCGCCGTCATCCGGGAATAAGGCTACCCCCACTTTGGCGGAGATGCGGAACACCGCCTCATTGAGACGAAACGGATGGCCCAGAAAGGACTGCATGGTCTTCTCGAGCAGCCGCGCCACGTCGAGGTCGCGCTCGATGTCCGGGAGGACCACGGCAAAATGGTCCGCACCCACGCGCGCCAGGAGGTTGACGTCGCCGACGTTGAGCGTGAGCCACTCCGCCACCTGCCTCAGAAGGGCGTCCCCGGCCGGCCGGCCGAGGCTGTCGTTGAGGTCCTTGAAGCGCTCCAAATCGATCAGATACAGGGCAAGTTTTCGCTTGCCGCCGGCGGCGCTGCGGATGTATTGCGCAGTCCGCTCCAGAAACAGGTTTCTATTCGCGAGGCCCGTGAGCACGTCGTAGTAAGCGAAGTAGTCGAGCTTCTCTTGTTTTTCGATGTGATCGATGGCGAACGCGATGTCGCGCGTCAACTCGGTCAGCAGCTTCACCTCGCCGTCATGAAAGAATTCACTTTCACCGGCATACAGTCCCACCACACCGACCACTTCGCCGGCGACCAGCAGCGGAAACATCGCCATCGAGCGGATGCCGGCATCGAGATGCTGCCTCTGAAATAAAACATCGACGTTGGTTTCCAGGTCGTTGGCGATCATTGGTTTCACCTCGCGGATCGCGCGCGCTGTCAGGGTATTGCCGTAGGCCGCATCCTCCTGCAGTGAAAACCGCTCTTTGACGAAGCTCAGGAACTTGGGATCCGCGCCGACCGAGGCGACCGGGATGACCGCCTTCGAGCTCCGATCCAACATGCCGATCCATATCATGCGGAAGCCGCCCTCGTCGGTCGCGATCCGGCAGGCCTCGTTGAAAAGTTCGTCGCGGGTGCGCACACGTACGATCAGCGTATTGATGCCGCTCAACATGGCGTGCACCCGGTTGAGGTGGACGATGCGAATTTCAGCCTCCTTGCGTTCGGTGATGTCGCGCACCACGCTGACAATCGTCCACCGGTCGCCGGAGCGCTGCGCATAGCGGCGCAATTCCACCCACACCTTCGAACCGTCCTCGCGGCGCCGCACCACTTCCACGGGCTTCGCCGCCGCACCGCTGGCGATCAACGCGTCATAGGTTCGCTTGAGGTCCTCGTCCGAAGCGGCGAGGACCTGCGCGGGCGTCAGTGCCAGCAGGCCCGCGCGCGTTTGGGCCTGCGCGCGGCAGGCGGCTTGGTTGACGTGCACGAAGCGCATGCTGGAGCGGTCGACGAGGTAGATGGCATCCGCGCTTGCATCCATCGCCGCCGCGAATCGCTGGATCGACTCCTCGCCGCGCTTCTGATCCGTGATGTCGACGTGCATGACGATGACGCCGCTCGGGCGGTTTTCAGCCAGAGGCGTGACGGTCAGGAGATACCAACGTCCATCGTTCGAGGAATCGCAGGTATATTCCGTCGAAAAGTGCTTGGTGCGGCCGGCGAGCACGCGGCGAATGCCGGCGGCGATGCGCTGCGCATCGGCGGAGTAGTTGTCCGGCACGCTATCGCAGATGTCCAGATAGTTGACTCCGACGCCACACGCGGAATCCAGGAGCACGCTGCCGCCCGCCAATTGCTGCCACGTTTCGTTCACCGAGACGATGAGCCCTTGCGCGTCGAGCAGGATGATATGCGCGGGCAGCGCGTTGAGGATTGCCGCCTGCTTGGCGGCCTCGGCATCGCGCAATTGGTCCTGCGCATGCTGCAAGAGATAGGATCGGCCTTGCCGGTCGGACACCCAATCCACCTCGCCGGCCGTGAGCTCTTCGAGGCGTAAATCCGCCTCGCGCAGCGCCTTGAGCACTCCGGAAATGTCACTCGCATCCGCGGGCGGGGACTCGCGAGTCATGCGGCGTCGGCGGCTGCCAACCCCAGCGTCTCCAACACCCGCTGCGTGTGCCTAAGGGTACCCACGATTCTGGCCGCGGGGATTGGCGCGAGCTTGAGCAGAGTCGGCGTCATGTGAATCTGCTCGGCGAGCGCGCGCTGCGGCTCGCGAAACACGTCCACGACTTCAATTTCATGCCGCCCGGCGAGGTGCTTGCGGCAAAGGGCGTTCAAGTTGGCTATGGCTTCGGCGGAGTTGATCGTGCCGGGGGCGACGAACAGCCGGAATTGGAATTTTGACCGCGCGCTCATGAGGGATTTACTTGCGCCGCGGCGCCGCCGCGTCGCCGCCGCGCAGTTCGCGCACGCGCACGCGGCCGCGCAAGATTTCCGCCTTGCGGCTGGCGGTGGTGCGCGCCAACAGGGTTTTCTCCACTTGTTTGGCGACGAGCTCGGTCTGCACCGCCTTCAGCCGCACCTCGAGCTCGGCCTGCTGGGCGTCGAGGGTGACGCGCTTGAGCTTGCCGGCGACTTCGGCAACCTCATTGGCGACGCGCTCGGCGCTTTCCTTCTCCCAGCGCATCGTACCCATCAAGACTTCGCCGCCGGCGGTGAAGATATCGGCCAAAGTGACCCCCGAATCACTCAGGATCAGCTCGCGCACCTGATTCGAATGCGCGGTGCCGCGCGACTTGATGATGGACATGCCGCGGTTGCGCTCGCCGGCTTGCACCAAGTAGTTCAGATGGATCCAGGTGTCCGCCAACGATGAAATGTGCAGCGACGAGTCGCCTTCGGCCTGTCCCGAAATCTCATTGAGGAGGCTGGTGCAGACCAAGGTGATGCGGTCGGCTTTCGACCAATCGATCAGGCGCTCCGCGACGCCGTGAGCCGTCAATTCGTTGCCGGCCTTGGACAGGGCGGACACCGGATCGATGACCAGACAGCGGGCCGCATGGGCCTGAGCATGGGCCTTGATGCGCACCAGGCACGTCTCGGCGCTGCCGCTGATGGTTCGGGCCGACAGGATGCGCAGCAATCCGCTCTTCAGGTACCGCTCAAGCTGGATTCCGACCGACGCCAGGTTGCGGACCACCTCGGAGCCGTCCGAATCGAAACTGACGAACACGGTGCGCTCGCCGCGCCGGCAGGCGGCCTCGGCGAATGCGCCGCTCAAGGTGGTCTTGGCGGTGCCCGGGAAACCGGTGATCAGCACGCAGGCGGCACGGTAGTAGCCGCCCCCCAACATCGTATCCAACCGCTTCACGCCGCTGGTGACACGTTCGTTGGTCACCATGGAATCCATGTGGCCCAGGGAGCGCGCGATGGCGACGTCGAAACCGGCGCGGCCGATCACGAACGGCTGCTCATTTTCATCGAAGCTGGAGCCGCGATACTTCTGCACCCGCAGATTGCGCTGCGATACGCCCAGAACCACGCTGTGATTCAGAATCACCGAGCAGTCCACCATGAACTGCATGAAGCCGTAGGGCTGCTGAGTGACGGAGCTCGGCTCGTCCGCCGCGGCCTTCAAGGTGATGATGCAGGTCAGCCCCTGGACCAACAGCCACTCATGCAGCCGGAATATCTCGCGCCGCCGCGCTGCGAGGTCGGGAAGCAGCGCCAACATGATGTCCAGAGCATCGAGCACGATGCGGCGGGCCTTCATTGCCTTGGCTTGGACGGCGAGGCCCGCCAACATTCCGCATAAATCGAAGTCACCTGACTGCACCAGATCAGGCTGCGGTTGGGCATCGACGAACAGCAGCTTGCCGCGGCGCAATTCCGCGAGCCGCCAGTCGAAGCTCGCCGCATTGGCCTGGATGCGCTTCGCGGTTTCCTCAAAGGCGACGAATATTCCCGGCTCCTTGTAATGGCGCGCGCCGTTGACGAGGAACTGCAGCGCGAGAATGGTCTTTCCGGAACCCGGGCCTCCCATCAACAGCGTCGTGCGGCCGCGAGGCAAGCCTCCGCCGCTGATCTCGTCGAAACCAGCGATCCCCGTCGCCGCCTTCGATGCCGAGGCGCTATACCGGTCGGATTTCATCCTATTTCCCCGCGAGAGGCGCCGGCCTTCAGGCCGGCGAGGGATAGCGACACGCGTAGCCTCGCGTGCCTCCCACGACTCGCATTTCTCGATGTTTGCCAAGGTGTTATGGCATGGTTTTTTGGTATACTGTATGGATGTCCAGTTCTCGAGTTACCGCCGTTCGGGTCCTGCGCCTGCGGGTGAAGGACAAGCACGCCGCGTGGCTTTGCGGCTTGGCGCGCGAGGTCAACACGGTGTTCAATTACTGCAACGAACTGTCGGTGAAAGTCTTTGAGCGCGAGCGGCGGTTTTTGTCGGGATTTGATTTCTGGCCGTTCCTCAAAGGGGTCACGCGCGGCGACTGCGCCTTGCATCTTCCGATCCAAGCGGTGCAGGAGATCGCGGAAGAATACGCGAGGCGGCGTCGACAACATCAAAAAATCCGATTGGCATGGCGCAAGAGCGGCGGTGCTCGGCGCTCCCTCGGCTGGATTCCCTTCAAGGTCAGAACGATTCGCTATCGAGGAGGACAGATCTACTTCGCGGGACGGTGGTTGTCGCTGTGGGACAGCT
>Ga0210383_10006452_pt1 | contig 10244 bp, 7 predicted proteins | sample IncBWC14OmetaG_FD_160072 | JGI IMG/M metagenome (GOLD analysis project Ga0210383, IMG submission 160072) | Forest soil microbial communities from Barre Woods Harvard Forest LTER site, Petersham, Massachusetts, United States - Inc-BW-C-14-O ...
TCGGGCTCGGTGTTTAGCCAATCCGCGACGCGCAGGGCGATGTTCGAGTTCGCCGGCACTATCTCAAACCGCATGCCGTCGCAGTTGTGGGCGCGTCCGGCGGTGACCGTGGCCTGGCCCTTCCGCCCTAACTTTGAGACCGCATCGAGGACGCGCATCAGCGACTGCTCTACAGCTCGTCGCTGCTGCCGCCCGACGATCGGGTGCGCTGGCCGTTCCATGACCAGACGGCTGCCACGATCGCCCGCCGCCAAGTTGAGCAGTTCGATGGTCTCGCCCAGACACATCGTCACATCGAGTTCCTCGCCCGGGTCGAAAGTTGGTTTTTCGGTAGACAGCAGTTCCCGGATGTCGTCGATGGAGCGCAGCAATCGATCGGCGCTCGATTTGCTGTTATCGAGACAGGTCTGCCAGCCAAGATCGGGCGCCAGACTGGGACACAATGCCATGAGGCCGAAGCTGGCATGCACGGAATTCCTAGCTTCATTGCACAGGTAATCCAAAAGGCTGAGAACGGTTTGATTCGTCATATTGTTTTTTCTCGCGGGAGCCGGATTTAAGTTTGTACGTCACGCGCGGCGCTGACGGAAAAATACTCCACGAAACGGCGCACCGCTCCGGGTTTCTTGGTGGACGGACGCGTGGCGGCCATCTCTTCGGCGATCCGGACGATGTGCTTCCCGAGGCTCGAGGAAGTATCCAGCACCGCGCCTTTCTGGACCGCGCGCGAGATTTCGCTCGACCCGGCTGGAAACATGTGGCGCACCGGAAGCTGGATAATGCGCTGAATATCTTCCACCGATAGTGTGCTCCGCCGCTCCATGCAATTGAGCACCACCGCTACTTTGTCGGTGAGCCGCAGGTCTTGCAGCCAGGTGGCTTTCCGCCGCGCTACATGCAAAGCGCCGATATCGGGCGTGCATACCAGATAGATCCGCTTGGCTCTGAGCAGTGTCTCGCATTCCTGGTCCTCCATGGTACCCGGCAAGTCGACGGCGACCAGTGAATAGCGGCGCATGGCGAAATCCAGTAATTCCATGAAACGCTCGGCCGAGATGTGGCGCGAAAAATCCATGGGGCCCGAGCCGAGCAGATGCAGATTCTTGATCTGACAGACCAGGCCGGACCAGATATCCAGATCCAGACGGTCGCTCTGCAGCAACGCATCCACGATGGTGTGCGCGCCTTCGGCCTTGAGTAGAAAAGAGGTAACTCCCAGACGGATATCGAAATCCAATAATAAGGTAGGCTCGGCGCTCAATTGCGCTGCCATCGCGCTGGCGTAAGTAGCGATGGTAGTCGCGCCGCACCCCGGTTTGGCGGGCATGAAAGCGTACAGATCCGCCAAAGTCTCGCCGGACGTGGCCAGCGTGGAGGCAGCCCGGGTAGCAGCCTGCCGGATGTCGCGATGAGTGAAATTGGGCAGCACTTCGCGCACGCCGGCTTGCATCAACTGCAGCAGATCTTCGCGGCTCCCGCCGCCTTTCACCGCAATGATGACGATTTGCGGACGGCCGTCCAAGGCGCGGGCCACCGGCATTGCCAGCGCTAAATCGGCGAAATCGACGATCAGGATGCACTGGTGCTCCGTCCCGATGCTCCGTAGACGACTGGCATCCTCAAAAGTAAGGTCCCAAGCGTCCTCGAATCGAAGATGTCCGTCGAGCGCCGCCCGCACGTCTTTATGAAAATTCAGGTCCGCTGAGACCGTGGCCAAAATCACCGCTGCCTCCTGAATGGAACGTCTGTCCGCACAAAAGGCTTATCGGTCAGGGCGGGCAGGAAAAGAGCAAGCGCCTTGCGTTCAGAGTTTTACCTGGACGGCCGATGAGCAGAGTCATGGCCCATGAGGTCTCTGAAAAACGCCTACTCGATCCTCCGGCCGTGGAGCGTTTGAACCCAAAGGTGCTGATAGTCGACGACGACCAGCATTTCCGCATGCTGGCTCGCACAATTCTGGAGCCGGCGGGCTTTGACGTGATCGAATCGGAGGATGTATCGCAGTGCCTGATGCAGTTGCGCCAGCAGGCTGTGGACGCGGTGATTCTCGACATGGTGATGCCTGGCGAGGATGGAATCGAGGGCGTGCGTCAATTGAAAAGGCTGTTCCCGGAGATCCGGATCGTGGCCGTCTCGGGAGCCGACCAGGGCGATCTCTATCTCTCGGTATCGGCGCACCTGGGGGCGGACGCTTCGCTCGATAAGACGCGCATCGGTGCGTTATGTCCGCTATTACAGCTGGTTCTGGATCGTTAGATTATGCGTTGGTGGCGAACATGGCCGGACCTTTCTCTGCGGACCAAGTGTCTGCTGCTGATCTTGTTCCCCGCAACCGCCACGGTGCTGATGTTCGCGGTGGCGAACCTGCTTGCAGCGCGCAATTCGGCGGCCGCGGACGTGGCGAATCGATCGCTCGAAATCAGGGCGGAGATTCAAAGGCTGCGGGCGGCCGACCTGGAGACGAGCTCAGATGTACGGGCCTATTTCATTACCGCTCAGGAGCCCTTCGCCACGCAAACCCGCTTCGCGCTCGCGTCGTTCGACGCGGCTCGGCAGCAACTCTTCACCCTCACCGCCGATAATCCCCGGCAACAACAGCAACTGGCACAGATTGCGTCGATCGGGCATGCCCATGAGGAACGGCTGTTCGGCGACATGGCTCGCTTCCGGTCCGGAGTGCTCCCGTGGGATCAAGTGCGGACCGGGCTGGGCGAAGTAGAAGCAGAACGCCTGCAGATGGAGAATCTGCTGAAGCCGGTCGATCAGGACAACTCACTCAGGCTGGAAACAGCTCTTAACCGCGTGCGCGCCATGCGGGGACAACAGAGCGCCTTTAGCGGGATGTGCCTGGTTTTCGGCCTGGCGGGTGGTTTGGCGACGGCGCTGCTCTTTGCTCGTGGCATCACGAACCGGCTGGGCCAACTGCAGCGGAACTTCGCGCATGTCGCCGCCAGAAGCGCCCCAGAGATGGTGCAGGGGTGCGACGAAATCGGGCAATTGAATGCCGGGCTGATGCGAGTAGCCAAGGCGCTGCAGAGGAAAGACGTGGCGCTTGAAAACGTGCTGCACGGTATCGCCGAAGTAGACGCCGGCGGGCGTTATTTGTGGCTGAACAAATCGTTCTCTGAAATGGCGGGCTGTTCGCCCAGGTACCGGCCACTCGACATTACGGCGACGGTGCTGCCGGAATACCGGGTCGAAGTCGAGGAAGCGATGGCTCAAATGCGATTGAACGGACGCGCGGAAATTGTCGCTCGCATCGGCAATCCCCATGGGCCAGGGTCCGATGTGGGCATGATATTTCTCGCCGCGGCCGGGGACCGAGAACCCGGCTTCTATGTCTTGTTGCACGATCTGTGGGCCGGCAAAACAGGCGACGCCGCGTTGATCCGCGCCAAGGACGCGGCAGTCGCCTCCAACCGGGCTAAGACCGACTTCCTGGCCAAGATCAGCCATGATATCCGCACGCCTCTCAACGCCATTCTCGGCTCGGCCGATTTGCTTTCCCAGACCTCGCTGAGCTTCGATCAAGGCGAATACGTGAGCATGTTCCAACGGAATTGCCGGCGCCTGGTGGCGCTCATCAACGATTTTCTGGACTTTTCGCGCATCGAAGCCGGCGCGGTGCGCGTCGAAATGGTCCCGTTCCGCATCCGGGAGACGGTGGCCGACGCAGTGTCTACGTTCCGGGAGGCGGCCGCGCGGAAGGGCATCTTTCTGGGTGTGGAAATAGATCCAGCGGCTCCGGAGTGCGCGCTGGGCGATCCACTACGAATTCAGCAGGTGTTGGTAAATCTTCTCAGCAATGCCTTGAAATTCACCGACACCGGACGCGTGGAGGTGAACGTGAAGGTGAAGGCGAAAGACGCCGCCGGCTCCAGCGACAAACTTCGATTCGAAGTGTGCGATAGCGGGCCCGGCATACGGCTGGAGGATCAGGACAAGATCTTCGGGCGTTTCATTCAGTTGCCCAATCAGACCAATGGGCAGCGCGGCACCGGATTAGGGCTTACTATTTGCCACGATCTGGTGGAATTAATGGGAGGGGAGATCGGCGTCATTAGCCACGAGGCCTGCGGGAGCGTGTTTCATTTCAGTCTGCCGCTCCAGGCGGTAGCGGCCCCCCTATTGGATTCCAAAACCGTCGTGCAGCAAGCGCCGTCCCAGCTACCAAGTGGGGAAACAATCCGCGTCCTGCTGGCCGAAGATACCGAAGACAACCGGCTATTACTGGAACACTACCTGCGCGGCCAGCCGGTACAGCTTCGCGTCGCCGCGAATGGCCAGGAGGCGCTGGACGCCATCCAGCAAGGTGAACAATTCGATCTGATCCTGATGGATATTGACATGCCCGTTATGGACGGCTATACCGCCACCAGGAAAATACGCGCATGGCAGCAGTCCAACGGCGCTGCAACGCCGATTGTCGCCTTGTCGGCGGACGCCATGCAAGAAGCCGTGCTCGCCAGCATGGAGGCCGGTTGCATAGCACACGTGGCCAAACCGATCGATCGGGAGACGCTGCTCAATACCATTCGCCGTTATGCGCCGATCGCGGGCGTACCAGCCGTTTCTGTCTCGCGGACCATTCCTGTTTCAGAGCAAGTAATGGCGCTGGTCCCGCAGTACCTGGCGTCCAAAGAGAAGCAGATCGAAGAGGCGCGCGCAGCCTTGGCAACGCGTGATTTCGGCCCTATCCGACGCTTCGGACACAATCTGAAAGGCACCGGCCGCGGCTACGGATTCCCGCCCATCGAAGACATGGGAAGAGAGATCGAGCGCGCGGCGGCCCAAGCCGATGCCACCCGTATCGCCGAGCAACTGGATGCGCTTTATCAGTTCGTAACCGAAGCGGCAGTCACGCCGCACGGCGCTTAACGCAAGAACCACCAGGCTGCGGCAATAGCGCAGACCAGCCCGGCCACAATCCATAATCCGATGGCGCGCTTCCTGCCCTCAGCGGTTGGCTGGCTGGCGGATTCCAAGGAATCAGTTGTCACCAAAGCGTCTGCGACTCCGTTTGACTCTACGTTCACCTCGGAAACGCGGGCTGCGGGCGCCGGATCATTAGCGCTGGAGGCCAGCAACGCCAAAGTTTCCTCAGGGGGCGCCTGGGCGGGCTCTGAACCGAATTCCCGAATGCTCTGTTCGATACGCCCGCAAAGCTCCGCGGGATCCCGCATCAGGCGTTCGCGAGCCCGCGCTGGCAATTCCGCGATAATATCGACAGGGTTGGATGCCGATAGAGGCCGGACCACGTCATAGCCCAAAACATCGGCCAGACGGCAGGCCACATGCACGATTCGGAGCAGGTCCAGTTCCGTGCCCTCGCAAGGGTCGTGGTGGCGGCCCGCGATGAGGCCCATCTCGGGCGGAAGTCCCCAGAGCTCGGCCAGCAGGCGGCCCGCTTCGGCGTGATGCGCTCCGAATTCTTCCTGCTCAAAATCGAGCACATCCAGGCTGAGTTCGGCGGCGTTGCGGATCACCTGTTCATACTCATCCGGATACGCCACCAGTAAACCGAGCCTGCCAATATCGTGCATGATGCCGGCAGTGAAAGCAACACTGGCGAAGGCATCGCAGGCCACCGCAATTTCTTCGGCCAGCACGGCAGTGGCAACCATGTGCTGCCAGCAGCGCCGCATAGAATCGGTTCTTAGTCCACCTTCGGCGTACGCGGCGGTGGCGTGGGCGAGGGTGATTTGACGAGTGGTGTCGAGCCCGAGAAGCGCCACGGCGCGCCGCACGCTGGTGATATCGGAAACGAACCCGAATTCGGCGGAATTCACGCGCTGGAGCAAGCGGGCGGTGAAAGAAGGATCGCTGCCGATGAGGTCTGCAACTTCGTTCGTATCCACGGTGGGGCTGGAAAGCAGGCTCAGGAGCTTAGCGGCCACCGGAGGAAACGGCGGCACCTTTTTCAAGCTCGCAGAGATGGTCGCGGCGGACCTTTGCATATTGTCTTAAACCTGTCGGCTTTCTATCGTCTTTTTCAGGCCACTTCAGTAGGCTTTGGTTTTAAACATCCCGGGCGATTCTCGGGCGTCAGAAACCATGGCCATGCGTTGGGCGGCAGCCCAATAGAGACTACTTGCTGGGCAGCACCAGCTCACAGGGCTCGGGATCCCATTTCGACCCGTCCGGCTCACGCCGATAGTGATTACTGACCACCCAGGGAGCGTCCAGATATTTGGGATCTTCTACGATCTGCGTTTGCACCAGGTACACGTCGTTGCCGCGCTTATGCAGATCGTAATATTCCGTCAGAATCGCGTTGGCGCTGAAAGGCACGCCATTATTGCGCAAATATCCTGGCTTGATGTGCGTGGTGATTACCTTCAACGTGCCTCCTAGGCGGCGAGTGTCCGGAGGCGGCGGAGGCGAAGCCATACTGGCGGCAGCGAATCCCGGCGTGTTGGGGTCTTGCGCCGAGATCTTGGAAGTGTAGGCCCGGATCGACTGCGGAGTCTCCCATTGAGCGCTGGAGGTTCCTTGCAAAGACGGTTCTGAGGATGTTGGAACCGGGCCAAACGAGAACAGCCGGGTCTGTTTTCCAGCGTCGATCTCCACTTTCAGGCTGCGATCATTCACCCAAGTGATATGCAGCCGCCCAGGCTCGCGCATAATATTGGGCGCACCGTAGCTCAGACACTGCTTGCCTTCGGCGACGTCCTTGGCCGGATCCCAAGTGTCGGCCACGCGCTTCCCTTCCGCATTGAGAGGGATGCTGTAGTAGTCGCCTTTGGGCGCATTCAACATGCGATAGCGCCAGTCCTCGGTGACAAGCGAAACCCAGTAGCCGGTGAGATCCACGGGAGCTGAAGGCGTCTGGCCCTTTAGCGCGAGACCGCCCAAGGTTAAGCCAATCGCTATCCAATGCGCTTTCATTTCGAGCCTCGCGCTGTATCGCGGCTCAAACTCTTGTAAATGGCCTCGACGAACATGTCGCCCGTCCACGCGCTGGCGCTGTAACGCCGATCGTAATCGCGGCTCACCTTCGCCGCTTTCACTTCTTCCAGCGTCTTGCCCTTGCGCAGCAGATCTTGAACGCGGTCGCGAATAATGGTCAGCATGTCGCGATAATCGCTGACTTCCGATTCGTCGCACAGACGCCCGTGCCCTGGGATCACCATCGTTCCACCTTCCTGCATGGAGCGAGGCACGGTGAGATCGAGAATATGGTTCAAGGCCAGAATTTCGCCCTGGATGCTTCCTCCACGCTCCAGATCGATTACCGGATAGCCGGTGGTCAGGAATATATCGCCCGCGCTAAGGACATTGGAGCCACGAAACAGTACCACGCTGTCGCCGTCGGTATGCGCGGCCTTCTCATATAACATCTGAACAGCTTCGCCATTGAAGACGATGCTCTTTCCATCCAGATACGTCAGCGTCGGCCAGTCCGCCGACCGCACGCCGGACCCGTCGCGGCTCTCGCGCTGCAAAACATTGTCTTGAGCGAATAGCGCCACTTCAGCCTGCGCCTGATACGTGCGCGAAGGCTTAAGCAGCACTTCGTTCGATCCGATGTGGTCGGCATCCATGCTGGTATTGATAATGAACCGCACCGGCTCGCTGGACAACTTGTGGATCTCAGCCAGAAGTGCCTCGCGCAAGCGAGGGTCGCCGGTATCCACCAGCAGCACACCATCATGCCCGGGATCTTTCCCCACTTGAATGGTCACATTGCCCAGCGTGCTGGCGAACATGTAGACGTTGCCTTGCACGTGGCGAACTTCGTACTCGAATTGTTGGGCCGACGCCACAGCAGCGGTGAGGGCAAAGAACAAAACGGCGAATCTCATCGCTGGGCCTGCTTCTTGTGTTCCTGTTCAAATTGGACGTCGAACACCTTGGGCCGAGGGATCACCATCTGCTTCACTTTCTTTCGATACTCCGGATACATGGTCTCGGCGCCGCCCCGGCTGGCTTCAAACGGCACGCCGTATTCCTGCGAAAATTCCCGTACCACCGTATTGGTGCCCGGCAAGTGATGGGGCACCCATCCGTAGGGCCTGGGAATCTCCGGGCTGGGCAAGCACGAGCCATAGCCCGCAATCGGCGAAAACACCTGGTAAGGATTCCAGACCCAACTTTCGGTTCGAACCAGTGGCTCGGTCAGGTAAACCGGGTCCTCCGCGATGGTCAACAACGTCAGGTATTTGTCATGCAGGTCCAGGAATTCGGTGAGGGTGGCCTTATCGGAAAATGCAATACCATTGCGGCGCAAATAGCCCGCCTTGATATGGGTCGTATCAATCCGCAATGTGTCGCCTTCCCACACTCCGGTGGAGAAACCGGCCCAGGTGTGCGGCGCAAATTGGGAAGGATGCGCGCGGCCATCCATCCAGATGGTTCGCGGACCGGTATAGGTGCCATCGATGATATAAGCGAGAATCTGTCCGGACCCGGGATCGTTCACCGTGCTGATCTTCAAGCCCGTAGGCGCCCGCATGGCATAGATCGCGGAGTGCGGAATGCACTGGTGCTGCAGCACCGAAACAAGATCGCCATCCCATGTATCGGCACGCAGGCGGGCATCGTCGTTGATGGGGATGCCCAGATAATCGCCCGCGGGCGACCCCGGATCGGTGCGCTCCAATTCATCCTCGTGGTACATCGCGGTCCACATTCCAGTGGGATTGAAGCCCATGCCGCTTTGCGCAAACGCTAGCGCACTCGCGAACGGAGCGAGCGCGAGAATGAAACAAATCCTCGAAACCACAGCGGGTATTGTATAACAGTCGCGAAAACAGGGAACGACCGGGAGCTTCTCAACGTATGCTTCATAAGCCCCACTCCGGCGATACTGAAGGAATCTATGTCGAGCCGATTGCAAATCGCGATCCTAACTCTGTTCGTTTCCCTGCTCCTGGCGCCCCTCGTTTCCGCGCAGCCGGAAATCAATGTTCAGTCTCCGACGGGACGCTTGGGCTGGCTCACGCACCCCTATGAGGCGTCCACCGTTCCGGCCATCCGTTTGACGAACTCGCCGCGCTTTAACGACCTGATTCGTGCGGGCAACTTATATCTCACTGCGCAGGACGTGGTGGCGCTGGCGATCGAAAACAATATCGACGTCGAGGTGCAGCGCTATGGACCTCTGCTGGCCCAGCAAGTGCTGCGGCGCGCCCAGGGTGGAGGAGCACTGCGCAGCGTCGGGCTGGGCGTGGCGGCGGGTCCGGAAAGCGTGAGCCTGCAGGGCGTCAGCGTCAATAATTCTGGTTCGGTGGCCCTGTCAGGTGGCAACGGCGTAAGTTCGGGCGGAGGCATCGTGACGCAGCTGGGCCCCAGTATCCCGTCGCTCGATCCTTCGCTGCTGACGTTTGTGAACTTCCAACATGCCACCGCGCCGCAAAGCAATACTCTCTTGACCGGCACCACGGCTTTGATTCAAAGCGTGAAGAGCGTCACAGCGCAATACCAACAAAACTGGGACTTCGGCTTGACCGCCCAGGTGACCTACGCCAGCACTTATTTCCACCTCAACAGCCAGGTGTTTAGCTTGAACCCATACACCTCGGGCGATCTCGATCTGCAATTGACGCAAAACCTGCTGCAGGGATTCGGACGCGCCGTCAACGGCCGTAACATTCGCGTTCAACGCAACAACGTGAAAGTGAGCGGGCTGCAATTCAAGCAGCAGGTGATCACCACGGTGTCGGCCGCGCTCAATCTGTACTGGGATCTGGTCAGCTTTAACGAGGATGTGCGCGCGCGCCGGCAAGAGGTGAGCACGGCCCAGCAGCTGCTGGACGACAACAAGAGACAGGTGCAGATTGGCGCGCTGGCGGAGATTGAAGTCACGCGTGCCGAAGCCCAACTCTATTCCAGCCAGCAGGATCTGGTGGTTTCACAAACCAACCTCCAGCAGCAAGAGATCGTTTTGAAGAACGCGCTGTGCCGCGACGGCATCTCGGCGGCAGGGCTTGAGAACGTGCATGTCGTGCCGCTCGATAAGATTCAGATTCCACCGAGCGACGATGTTCGCCCGATCCCCGAGCTAGTGAACGCCGCGCTGGCGAACCGGACTGAAATTGCGACTGCGCGCATTAACATCGAAAGTAATGAGATGAACCTGGTGGGTATAAAAAATTCCCTGAAACCCACGCTGCAGGCCTTCGCGGAGCTCACCAACAACGCACTTAGCGGAGAGCTTACTGCTTTCGGAGCAACACAGCCTGGTTTTGATTATCTGGCCGGCGGCTATGGCGGTCTGCTGGAACAGATCGCGCGCCGGAATT
>Ga0210383_10006453_pt1 | contig 10242 bp, 7 predicted proteins | sample IncBWC14OmetaG_FD_160072 | JGI IMG/M metagenome (GOLD analysis project Ga0210383, IMG submission 160072) | Forest soil microbial communities from Barre Woods Harvard Forest LTER site, Petersham, Massachusetts, United States - Inc-BW-C-14-O ...
TTCGTCCACGCGACCGGGTCGGTCTAACCCAACAACGCCGCCAGCACTGCGTTGAGACGCTGGCGCCCGGCCGGGGTGGCGGCGAGGCGGTCGCGGTCGAGCGACAGAAAACCGCCTTCGACCAATGGCGGCATAGTGCGCGCGAAGAGGGTCTCGACGGCGCTTCCGGCGGCTCGTTCGAGAAGGTCGCGGGCCACTCCCTCGGTCAAGCGCAGGCCCATCATCAGCATTTCTTCGATCGCCGCCTCACGGTCGATCGGGGCGTTTTCTTCGATCGCGCTCCCGGCGGCTTCGACGGCGGCGAGCCAGGCTTCGGGCGCGCGGCGTTGGCGGGTCGCGTATTTGACCCCCTCGCAAGTCAGCCGGCCATGGGCGCCGGGGCCGATCCCGGCATAATCGCGGTAACGCCAATAGGCGAGATTGTGCCGGCATTCGCCGCCGGGGAGGGCATGGTTTGAGATCTCGTAAGCCGGTAAACCAGCGGCGGCGAGGCGATCTTGCGTCACCTCATAGAGGGCGGCCGCTGCTTCTTCCTCAGGCGGGGTCAGTTCGCCGCGCCGCGCCAATGTCGCAAACGCGGTGCCGGGCTCGATCGTCAGCTGGTAAAGCGAGAGGTGGTCGCCGGCCAAGATCAGCGCCTCGTCGAGCTCGCGGCGCCAATCGACGACGGTCTGGCCGGGACGGGCATAGATCAAATCGAACGAAAAGCGCTCGAAGGTCGCGCGTGCATGCTCGATCGCGGCGATCGCCTCGGCCCGGTCGTGGGCCCGGCCGAGAAAACGCAGCGCCCGCGGGTCGAGCGCCTGGACGCCGAGCGACAGGCGGTTGACGCCGGCCGCGGCAAAGGCGCGGAAGCGCTCGGCCTCGGCCGAATTCGGATTGGCCTCGAGAGTAATTTCGATATCCCCGGCGACCCGCCAGCGCGCCCGCACCCGGTCGAGCAACCTTGCCACCGTCTCGGGCGGCATCAGCGACGGCGTACCGCCGCCAAAGAACACCGATCCGACGATCCGGTCCCCCGCGAGCGCGGCATGATGGTCGAGATCGGCAAGCAGCGCGCGCGTCCACCGCGCCGCGTCGATGCCGTTGCGGACATGGCTGTTGAAGTCGCAATACGGGCATTTCGAACGGCAGAACGGCCAGTGGATATAGATCGCGAGCCCCGTTTCGTCTCCCTCTCCGCCCCCAAAGCCGGTTTCTCTACCCTCTCCGCTCTTGGGGGCGGAGAGGGAATATTCAGAGAGCGCCGCACACCCGCTCATGTCCCACCGTGAAAACAAGCCTCGACGAGCTTGGCGAATGCGCGGGCGCGGTGGCTGATCCGGTGCTTTTCGGCGGGGTCGATCTCGCCAAAGGTCAGCGTGCCGCCATCCGCTACAAACATCGGGTCGTAGCCAAAGCCGCGGTCGCCGCGCGGCGGCCAGACGAGCCGGCCAGGCACCTCGCCGCGGAACAATTCGGTATGGCGGTCGGGCCAGGCCAACGCCAATACCGCGACAAAGCAGGCGCCGCGGTCCTTGTCGCCGAGCTCGCGCTCGACCCGCGCCATCGCCGTGGCGAAATCCTTGGCTGGCCCGGCCCAGCGCGCGGAATAGATGCCGGGCGCGCCGCTCAACGCCGGCACGACCAGTCCGGAATCGTCGGCAAGCGCCGGCAACCCGCTGGCCGCGGCCGCAGCATGCGCCTTCAGCGCGGCGTTCGCCTCGAAGCTGTCGCCGGTTTCCTCGGGTTCGGGCAGGCCAAGGGCGCCGGCCGAAACCGTCTCCATCCCGAACGGCGCCAGCAACGCGGCGATCTCCTCGACCTTGCCCGGGTTGTGGGTGGCGATGACCAGCCGGCCGCCGGCGAAACGCCGCGGCATCAGCCGGCGCCAAGGCCGAGGGCCACCCATTGGCGGCGGGTCAGGTCGCGAATGCCGGCGCGGGCCAAGCGCAGCATCTCGGCAAATAAAGTCTCGTCGAACGGCGCGCCCTCGGCGGTCGCCTGGATCTCGACGATGCCGCCCCGGCCGGTCAAGACGAAATTGGCGTCGGTTTCGGCCTGCGAATCCTCGGCGTAGTCGAGATCGAGCACCGCACCCGCGGCAACGACGCCGCACGAGACCGCGGCGACGCTGTCCGACAATGGCAGGGCGGGCAATTGGCCAGAGGCGACGAGCCGCGCCAGGGCCTTGTGCAACGCCACGTAGCTGCCGGTCACAGCGGCGGTGCGGGTGCCGCCATCGGCTTGCAGCACGTCGCAATCGATGCGGATCTGGCGCTCGCCGAGTGCCGCCAAATCGGTCACCGCGCGCAGGCTGCGGCCGATCAGCCGCTGGATCTCCTGGGTGCGCCCGCTCTGCCGGCCGCGCGCCGCCTCGCGGTCGGTGCGGGTCAAGGTCGAGCGCGGCAGCATGCCGTATTCGGCGGTGACCCACCCCTTGCCCGAATTGCGCAAAAACGGCGGCACCCGCTCTTCGACGGTCGCGGTGCACAACACATGGGTGTCGCCGAATTTGGCGAGACACGAGCCCTCGGCATATTTCGCCACGCCGGGTTCGAGGCTGATCGGCCGCATCGTATCGGGGGCGCGTCCCGAAGGTCGCATCTTTATCTCCGCCAATAATTCGGGGCGGCGACGCTACGCGCCGCGCCGCTCCGCGTCCACCTCCCCGACGCGCTTGCGAGAGATGACCGTGTCGATCGCGAGCCTCTGCTCGGAACAGGCAAAATCGATGAAGAAGCGGCCGATCGCGTCCCGGCGCGGTCGGCCGCGCGGCCGCGGCCGGCGATCTGGCGCTCGACGACCTGGAGGCGCTCGATGTCGCGACCGATCTCGACGCTAGGGCACGGCGGCCGCGCCCGGCCGTCGCCCCGGTGACGAGGGTGTCGAACCGGGTCCGGCGATCGGCCGGGTGCGGGTCGCAACCGTGCGCACCGCATATTTGGTGTCGCTGGGGTCGTCCGGCGATTTCCTCGGCTCCTCTATCCTTCTGTCGGGCGGCAGCGATGTAGTATTGGGGGGTCGCGGGTGGTCGGCGGGGAGCAAGGGTCATGAGCGACAAAGACGGCGCGATGACAAGGCCGTTTCGGCTCGAAGAGGCGACAATCGACGAACTGCACCGGGCGATCCGGGCGGGCGAGACCACGGTCGTCGCAGTCGTGCGGCACTATATCGACCGGGTCCGCGCCTATAACGGCGTCGCCAGCGCGCTGGTTACCGAAGACGGCGCGCCGGTGCCGGAAGCGGAGGGTGCGGTGCGCGCCGGCGCGCCATTGTGGTTTCCGACCGCGACCGTCAAGGCGTCGGCGATCTTTCCCGATCTCGACAAATACCAGGGCCCGCCACTCGAATTCGGCCGGATGGAGGCGACCGCCTCCGACCCGTCGGTGCAACAGCAATACGGTATGCTCGCCGGCATCCCCAATGGGGGGCAGCTCAACGCACTCGCGACATTGAACATCCGCGGCGAGCGTTCGGTGACCTGCCGCGGCGAATTCGACCGCCATCCGTCGCAGGGGCCGCTGCCGTCGGGCGCGCCGCCGGTCTGCGAGCAATTCCGCCAGCTTCCTGACGCGCTCGAACGTGCCGCCGAATTGGACGCGCGTTACGGCCGCAACCCCGATCTCGACGAGATGCCGATGTACGGCGTCGTCTTTTCGTTCAAGGACCCGTTCGACACCAAGGACATGCGCACGACCGCCGGCGGCGACGCGGCCTACGACATCGATTTTCCGGCACGCGACCATGTGCTGGTCGAGCAATTGCGCAACAAGGGGGCGATCATCTTCGCCAAGGCGGTGTGCACCGAATACAACGGCCGCGCCGGCAATCCCGGGGGCCGCCATGAGCCGGAAAAGGTGTTGCCCTCGACCTTGGGCTACCAGCGCTCGAGCTGGGGCGGCAACCCGGTCAACCCCTTCGACACGGCCCGCGCCGCCTCGCTTGGCTCGTCTTCGGGGTCGGGTGTGTCGGTCAGCGCCAACCTCGTCATGTGCAGCCTCGGCGAGGAGACCCGAGCCTCGACCCGCGGGCCCGCCAACCACAATGCCGTGGCGTTGATCCTGCCGCACAAGGCGATGCTCGGCTTTAACGGCGGGGCTATCGGCGCCGATATCTATTGCGACCGCAGCGGCATCATGGCGCGCACGATCGGCGACTGCGCCAGGGTCTTGGATGCGCTGAAGGACCCCGAGCGCGGCTATTACGACCCGCGCGACCCCTATACGACGGTGCCGCGCTCTTCGGTCTTGGCCGGCGGATATGCGCGCCACGCCCGGGGCTCGGGCATGCCTGGCACGCTCACGGGCCGGCGCATCGGCGTGATCCGCGAGTCGATGCTGGTACGGCCCGGCGAAAAGGCGACGGTGCCGATCACCGCCGCCGCCGCCATCGAGATCAAGGCGGTGCTCGGCGACCAGCTTGGCGCGACCTTGGTCGAATCCGGCGACTCGCTGTGGGAGCGCTGTCCCAATCTCGAACAGATGAACCCCGATTTCCGCCGCGCCTTGGCGCGGCTGGTGCCGGTGTTCATGCCCGACCTGTTGTTTCGCCTCGGCCCCGACGGCATGCCCTTGTTCAAGGAATTCGCCGCGGCGATCCGCCCAACCGAGTTCCTGCCCGGCAAAGTTTTCGGCTCGGGCAAAATGGCGCCGATCGATTGCTTTGTCGAACTGGCCGAGGGCCGCATCGACCCGCCCGCCAATCTCGACATCGCCACGATCCAGAGCCAAGAGCTGGCGATGTCGTTCCGCTTTCACATCGCGCAATATTTGTCGCGGCGGGCCGCGGATTGGCGGGTGCGCGGCTTTGCCGAGAGCTTGGCCGATTTCGCCGCACTCAACGCGCGCTCGAAATTCTGGGGCGACGACGGGCGCGCCGCCTTCAAGAATTGGGAGGAAGTCGCCGACCCGCGCAACCCGCTCGGCGGCCGCCAGGGTGTCGACGAGCGCATCATGCTGCGAGAATTGTTGCGCCGGGTCGACATGATGGTGATCCTCGAAAACCGGCTCGACGCGTTGGTGCGGCTGCACACGCCGTTGCCGCCGGCGAAGATCGGCGGCGCCCACGATCCGTTGGGCGGGCCGTCTAATCTGCGCCTCGAAAGCTTTTACGGCCCCAACGCCGGGCTGACCGAGGTGCTGATCCCGGCCGGCTACGTCACCACCGTGTACGACCCGGTCTTCGCCCTCAGCCCCGAGGGCACCGGCTACCTCCCGGTCGCCGCCGCAACCCCGACCGAATTGCCGCCGCCGGGCCTGCCTTTCTCCCTGGTGTTTCGCGCCGAGCCCGGCAAGGAGGACGTGCTGCTCGAAATCGCCTCCACCTACGAAGCCGCCTCCAAGCGCCGCATCCCGCCCCCCGCCTTCGGCCCGCTATAACCGCGAAACGGCACGCGGTTGACAGTGGCGCGCCCGGCTCGCCAAGCTATCGGTGGCGCAAAGGGAGGGTCGCGGGCCAATGCCGATCATCAATCGCATCGCCGATTTTCATGCCGAGATGACGCAATGGCGCCATCAGATTCACGCCCATCCCGAAACCGCGTTCGCGGAGCACCAGACCGCCGAATTCGTCGCCGAGCGGCTGGCATCGTTTGGCATCTCGGTCGAGCGCGGCATTGCTGGAACCGGCGTCGTCGGAACCTTGCGCGGATCGGCGCCGGGGCGGCGCGCGATTGCGCTCCGGGCCGATATGGACGCGCTGCACATCGACGAGCAAAACGCGTTCGCCCATGCCTCGCAGCAGTCCGGGCGGATGCATGCTTGCGGTCACGACGGCCACACCGCGATGCTGCTAGGCGCCGCAAAGCACCTCGCCGAGACGCGCAATTTTGCCGGCACGATCCATTTCATCTTTCAGCCGGCCGAGGAGAACGAGGGCGGCGCGCGGGTCATGATCGAGGAGGGGGTGTTCGACAAGTACCCGGTCGACGCGGTCTATGGCATGCACAACTGGCCGGAATTGCCGGTCGGCCGGTTTGCGATCCAGCCTGGGCCGATGATGGCGGCTTTCGACATTTTCGAGATCACGATCACCGGCCGCGGCGGCCACGCGGCGATGCCGCATCTCGCGGTCGATCCGATCGTCGTCGCGGCGCAGGTCGTCAACGGCCTGCAGACGATCGCCAGCCGCAACACCCATCCGCTCGAAAGTGCGGTGGTCAGCGTGACGCAAATCCATGGCGGCGACACCTGGAACGTCATTCCCGAGACCGTGGTGCTGCGCGGCACGACGCGCTCGTTCAGCCCCGATGTGCGCGACCAGATGGAGCCTCGCATTCGCCGCATCGCTGACGGCGCCTGCCGCAGCTATGGCGCCGACATGGAATTGCGCTACGAGCGGCGCTATCCGCTGACCCTGAACGCGGCAGTGGAAACCAAATTCGCAGCGACGGCGGCCGCCGCGATTGTCGGCGAGGGCAATGTGCGGCGCGACATGTTGCCGAGCATGGGGGCGGAGGATTTCGCCTTTTTCCTCGAAAAGAAGCCGGGAGCCTATATCTGGATCGGCAACGGCACCGCCGAAGGAGGCGGCATGCTGCACAGCCCGCATTACGATTTCAACGACGCGATCCTGCCATTGGGGGCGAGCTATTGGGTGAGGCTCGCCGAGGCGGTGCTCGCCAGAGACAGTGCATCCGCCAGATCGCTATAACCGACGCCGTCGAGTTTGGGTTAATCGCGGGCGCGAGAACCCAGCCCCGAGACACCGATGGCCGTGATCCGCCGTCTCGCCGTGATATTTGCCGCCGATATGGCGGGCTATTCCCCGCTGCTGGGGAGGGACGCCGCCAACTCGACGGTCGGGCTGCGCTCGATGCGCTGCGCTACTTGTTCCTCAATGAAGTCGACGCCTATCCCGGCGACGTCGAGGACGACGCCCGGCGTTGTCGAATTGAGCGTGTCGGCGCCGTTGCCGCCGGTCAGGGTGTCTTTGCCCACCGCCGCCGCACTGACCTTGACCACGCGGCCTGTCGCGTTCGGCGCTTGCTCGTCATTGACGAAGGAGCGGCCTTGTCGTTCTATCGGCGAGCGCAAAGATGGAAGAAGTCCGGGCGGCGATGCTCGCGGATCAATCCCTATGCGGGTGCGGCAGCGGGCTGCGGGCCGTGCGGTGTTGCGGGCTCGACCCGGCGGTATTGCCGCCCCCCGGAGCGGGGGCGCCGCTGCTGCCGGTGGCCGAGCAGGCGGTCGCCGCACAGCGCGACGGCAGAGCCGCCGAGGCCGAGCGGCTGTGCCACGAGGTATTGGAGCTGGCGCCAGCGCAGCCCGAGGCGCTCGCGACCTTGTGGCGGATCTGCAGCACCAACGGCCGCGGCCTGGCCGCCGAGGCGCTGTTGCGGCGCCTCGTGCAGTTCCACCCCAATACATTGTGGGCGGCGCACGAGCTGACCCTGGCGTTGCTCGCCAAGGGCGCCGTCGCCGAAGCTGAAATCCACGCCCGCAATGGTGTGCGCATCGCCCCCGAGAATGCGCAGTCGCACAATCTCCTGGGCATGGTCATGACCGAGGCCAACCGGCCGCAAACCGGCGAATACCATTATCGCCGGGTCATCGAATTATCGGGCATGCGCGACCCGATCGTGCTCGCCAATCTCGCCTGGAATTTGAAGAACCAGGGACGCATGGCCGAAGCGCGCCAGCTTTACGAAGAGTCGGCGGTGCTGGCGCCGGAGGTGGTGGAAACCCTGCTCGGCTGGGCGCGGACGGAGGAAGCCGACCGCAATTTCGCACGCGCCGGCGAAGTGCTCGCCCGCGCCGAGCGGCTAGCCCCGGCCGACCCGCGCATCATCTTGACCCGCGCCGTGCTCGACGCCCGCACCGGCGCCTATGACAAGGCACTGGCGACCCTCGATCGAGCCGCTTCCGGCAATGGCGCGCTCGGCCCCAATGAATGGCTCGAAAAAGGCCGGCTGCTCGACCGCATCGGTCAGTATGATGCGGCGTTCGCCGCCTTTGCCGAGGGCAAGCGCCAATGCCGCGAAGCAGGCGGGCTCGTCTACCAAGCCGAACCGGCGCAGCAGCTCGCTGGCCGCCTCAAGGGATTTTTCAGCGAGGGCCGCATGCGCACATTGCCGCGCGCGGCGATTGGGCAAAATCTGGCGCAGCCGATTTTCATCCTCGGCTTTCCGCGGTCGGGGACGACGCTCGTCGAGCAGACATTGTCGGCCCATCCCCAAATTGCCGCCGGCGACGAGCTGCCGTTTGTCAACGAGATCACGGCGACGATGCAGCGCACCCTGAACAGCCCGCTCGCCTACCCCGAGGCGTTGGCGGAGTTGTGGATGGGCGACCGCCGCGACGGGCTCGACGAGTTGCGCGATTATTATCTCGAACGAGTGCGCCGGATCGGCCTCGCGCAAACGGGTGCGGCATGGTTCACCGACAAGATGCCGCTCAACGAAACCCATCTCGGGCTGATCGCATTGATGTTTCCGCGCGCCCCGCTGATCCATGTGTTGCGCCACCCGCTCGACGTCGTATTGTCGGTCTTTGCCAACAATCTGACACACGGTTTTTATTGCGCCTACGCGCTGGAGAGTGCGGCACACCACTATCGGCTGACGATGGACCTGGTCGAACATTACCGCTCGCAATTGACCTTGCGCTATCTGCCGATCCGCTACGAGGACATTGTCGACGAGCAGGAAATGAGCGTGCGCCGCATGCTCGATTTTATTGGCGAACCATTCGACCAGCGCTGTCTCGATTTCCACCAAAATCGCCGCTATGCGCGCACCGCGAGCTATGCCCAGGTGACCGAACCGCTCTACGCCGATTCGCGCTATCGCTGGCGCCATTACCGCGCGCAATTGGCGCCGGCGATCGAGATCCTGATGCCGGCGATCGAACGGCTCGGCTACGCCGTTGACTGACGCCGGGCCGGCCGAGCCGCCACCAGCGCCGGCCGATGACCCAATTGCTGCGTTGCTGGCGCTCGCCAACGAGCACGGGCAGCAGGGTCGGCTCGACGAGGCCGAGGCGATCCTCGACCGCATTCTGTCGGGAGCGCCCGAGACGCCGAGTGCGGTGCACCAAAAGGGCATCGTCACCTTCCGCCGGGGCCGCACGGCGGACGCCGCGGCATTGATGGAGCGTTCGATTGCGCTCCAGCCGGGATCGGCGCTGTTTCACCGCAACCTGTGCGAGGTTTACCGGGTGCAGGGCCGCTTCGACGACGCCTTTGCCACTGGCGAGCGCGCGACAATGCTCGACCCGATGGACCCGCATTGCTATCATAATCTCGGCGTCGTGCATTACGACCGGCTCGCGCTCGACGAGGCGATCCGCTGCGCCGAGCGGGCCTTGCACATCGACCCGAGCTTTGCCGGCGGGCATTTCGGCATTGCCGAAGCCTCGCTGTTGCGCGGCGATTTTGCTCGCGGCTGGGCGGAATACGAGTGGCGCGCGCAGCTCGCTGGCGTGCCGCCGTTGTTGCCGCCGAGCGACCGGCCGCAATGGGACGGCACACCGCTCGGCCATGGCCGGATTTTGCTGCTGGTCGCCGACCAGGGTTATGGCGACGTGATCCAATTCGCCCGCTATATTCCGTGGGCGGCGGCGCGCTGCCCCGACATCGCGATCGCCTGCAGCCGCGAGCTCCAGCCGCTGGTGGCGCAACTGCCCGGCGCCGGGATGATTTTCGACCATTGGAGCCGGGCGCCCGATTTCGCCGCCTTCTGCCCATTGTCGGGGCTGCCGCGTCTCGCGGCCACGGATTTGCAATCGATTCCCGCGGAAATTCCGTACCTGCATGCCGGTGAGGCGAAATTCGCGGTCTGGGCCGAGCGGCTATGGGCCTTGTTGCCGCGCGGCTACCGCCGTATCGGGATTGCCTGGGCGGGGCGCCCGACCCATCGCAACGATCTGCGTCGTTCGACCCGGCTGGCCGCCTTCGCGCCGTTGGCGACGATCCCGCAGGTGGCGCTGGTGTCGTTGCAAAAGGGGCCGGCGCAGGCCGAGATCGGCGGCTATTGGGGCCACGCGCCATTGCTCAATCTCGGCCCCGAGATCGGCGATTTCGCCGACACCGCGGCGATCATCGAATGCCTCGAACTGGTAATCGCGGTCGACACCGCGGTCGCCCACCTCGCCGGGGCGATGGGCAAGCCGGTCTGGGTCATGCTGCCCTACGCCCCCGATTGGCGCTGGCTGCTCGACCGCACCGACAGCCCGTGGTACCCGACGGCACGCCTCTTCCGCCAATCCGCCGAACGGCGCTGGGAGCCGGTGATGGCGGAGATCGCGGCGGCGCTGGTCAGCT
>Ga0210383_10006457_pt1 | contig 10238 bp, 7 predicted proteins | sample IncBWC14OmetaG_FD_160072 | JGI IMG/M metagenome (GOLD analysis project Ga0210383, IMG submission 160072) | Forest soil microbial communities from Barre Woods Harvard Forest LTER site, Petersham, Massachusetts, United States - Inc-BW-C-14-O ...
GTTGGCGCCCTGGTTCGTCTGCATCACATTGCCCGACCATTGCTTGGGCCACATCAGGACGCTCGCCGGCGACCAATAGCAGGAATAATCCCCGGTCGCCGAGTTGCCCGAGAGGTTCTTGGCGCGCGCATAGATGAAATTGTCCTGGTTGACGACCGGATTCGTCCCGACATCGGCGCCGTAGTTGCCGGCGAAAAACGTCTGCCAGTCGGCGATCGGCGCGACGCCGTATGGAATGATGTCCGGAGACTCGCAGGGAGAGCCGGGACGATTAGGATAGGTACCGTTGTCGGACAGATTCAGTCGTAGCAGCAGATCATTCCACATCGTCATCGAGCACCCCCTTCGCATCCCAACCCGTTCATCGGTCGTCGTTGGAGCCGCCAGGTCCACCTTTGCTCGCGACAGATTTCCCATGCGACTCGTACGGCGAATCGCGTGTCAATATCATACGCGCATTGGATACACAACTATTTAGTGTTTTCCATTCCATATCATCTCATTCAAGTTGTACTGGCGCCATTTGACACGCTCGCGCGCGGCCCCGCACATTCCCCGCATGGCCCTTTCCCTCCTCCTCACCGGCGATTCGATCTTGCAGCGCCGGCTCAACAGCCGCGACGACGCCGAGCTCCGGCCATTATTCGACAAGGTGCGTGCGGCCGACATTGCCTTCACCAATCTCGAGGGGCTGGCCAACGACTATCGCGGCGATCCGGCACTGGAGAGCGGTGGCTCGCATTTCGGCGCGCCGGCCTGGGTGCTGGATGAGCTGGTGGCGGCAGGCTTCGATCTCTTCGCCACCGCCACCAACCACGCGCTCGACTATTCGATACAGGGCCTGGTGCACACCATCGAGGCGCTGGAGGCGCGCGGGCTTTCCTTCGCGGGCGTCGGCCGCACCCTCGAGGATGCGCGCCGGCCCTGCTATCACACCTCGCCCGCCGGCACGGTGGCGATGATCTCCTGCTGCTCGACCTTCGCCAAGGGCAACGAGGCGGGCACGCAGCGGCCCGACCTGCCGGGACGTCCCGGGCTCAGCCCGTTGCATGTCGAGACGGTGCACGAGGTCACCGAGCCGCAGCTCGCGGCGCTGCGCGAGGTCGCCGACCAGCTCGGGCTCGAAGCGGAGCGCCAGCACAAGATCAAGATGGGCTTCGCTTACCCGCTCGCCGACCCGGCGCTCTTTCCGTTGGGCGACCTCAAGTTCAAGTCGGCCAACCGCGCGCAGGTGCGCACGACGCCCAACGCCAAGGACGTCGCGGCGATGGTGCGCTGGGTCAAGGAGGCGCGCGGCCTCGCCGACCTCGTGCTGGTGAGCCTGCATGCGCACGAGCAGCTCGGCAGCAAGGATATTCCGGCCGAGTTCATCCCGGCATTCGCGCGCGAGATGATCGATTCAGGCGCCGATCTCGTGGTCGGTCACGGCCCGCATCTGCTGCGCGGGCTCGAGCTCTACAAGCAGAAGCCGATCTTCTACAGCCTGGGCAATTTCATCGGCCAGAACGAACTGGTGGCCAAGATCCCGGCCGACGGCTACGAGCGCTTCCGCGCCGAACCGGATCTGACGCCGGGTCAGGTCTATCAGAAGCGCACGCAGGGCGACCAGGCAGGCTTCCCGGCCGACCGGCGCTATTGGGAGTCGGTCGTGCCGACGCTTTCTTATGAGGACGGCGAGCTGCGCAGCATCGAGCTCACGCCCATCTCACTCGGCTGGAAGGACGCGCGTCATCGCCGCGGCCGGCCGCGTCTCGCCGGCGCCGAGGAGGGGCGCGCGATCCTCGACCGCTTCGCCGCGCTCAGCCGCCCGTTCGGCACCGAGTTCGCGAACGAGGCGCGGTCGATCCGGCTGGGGTAGTGCTCCTCCCCAATCAAATGGGGAGCTGCCCGCGTCTTCGCCGATGGAGAGGTTACCGCTGCGGCAGCGATAAAATTCGGTTGCCGCAATACCTCCAGGGCTGGAAGATCACGTCCAACTGGTCGGAAATCCGAAGAATACGGCATCGCTGCAATACCGACCGGAAAGACTTGGGAGGAGATGTCGATGAAGCTCATCCGCCGCACATTGCTGTCACGCGCCTCGATTGCCGCCGGCGTGATCGCCTCGCCGGCGATCCTGCACTGGCCGGCCAACGCCGCCGAATTCACCTATAAATACGGCACCGCGCTACCCGACGGGCACCCGATGGTGATCCGATCGAAGGAGGCGGCGGCCAAGATCAAGGAGGAAAGCGGCGGCAAGCTCGACATCACGCTCTACCCGAACAGCGTGCTCGGGCAGGACACCGCGATGATGTCGCAAGCGATCGCCGGCGCGCTCGAAATCTACGGCCTGTCGCTCGACATCCTGGCGCAGAAGGCCCCGCCAGCGGCGATCTTCGGGGTCGGCTTCGCCTTTCCCGACTACGCCACGGCGTGGAAGGCGATGGACGGCGAGCTCGGCACCCATTGCCGCGGTCTCTCGGAGAAGGCCGGGCTCTACTGCTTGGACAAGGCGTTCGATCACGGCTTCCGCGAGATCACGATGAAGTCGAAGCCGATCAACGGCCCCGACGACCTCAAGGGGGTCAAGATCCGCCTGCCGGTGGCGCCTCTCTTCATCTCGCTGTTCCAGCATCTCGGCGCGTCGCCGACGCCGATCAATTTCGGCGAAGTCTACAGCGCTCTGCAGACCGGGCTGGTCGACGGCCAGGAAAATCCGCTGATCCTGATCGACACCGCCAAGCTGTACGAGGTGCAGAAGTATTGCAGCATGACCAACCATATCTGGGTCGGATTGCACGTTTCGTTCAACACTGCCGCCTGGAAGCGGCTGTCGCCCGACCTGCAGGCGCTGACGCACAAGCATTTCAGCGCCGCCGCGATGGCCGAGCGCGCCGACTGGCAGATCATAGACAAGACCGAGGTCGACAAGATGACCAAGGGCGGGCTGACCTTCAACACGCCCGACACCAAGCCCTTCCAGGAGGCGCTGCGCAAATCCGGGTTCTATCCCGACGTCAAGAAGAAGATGGGCGACGAGGCGTGGGCGCTGCTTGAAAAATATACCGGGCCGCTGGCCTGAGCGCGGGAGATAGAGCGCGGGAGCCAGCCAATCGCGGAAGCCGCCAAATTCGGCATGTCGTGGGGCGACGTCCGCCGCACCGCAATTGCCCTGGACGTGCTGATCGGCCGGACCGCCGAGTTCTTCGGCGCGGCGCTGGTGCTGGTCGAGACCTGCATCCTCTTCGCCGGCGTGGTCTCGCGCTACGTCTTCAATAGCCCGATCATCTGGACCGACGAGCTCGCCACGTTTCTGTTCCTGTGGCTGGCGATGTTCGGCGCGGTCGTTGCGGTGCGGCACGATGGCCACATGCGGCTGACCACCTTCGTCAGCTGGTGTGGGCCGCAATGGCGCAACTGGCTCGGCACCGTGGCCGAACTGGTGGTCATCGTATTCGTGCTCGAGATCATCGTTCCGATAAACGCCTACCTCAAAGTGCAGGCGTCGACCGAGCTGATCACGCTGCACATTTCGGATTGGTACCGGGTCTTGGCCTTGCAGGTCGGCGTCGGGCTGATTTCCGTCGTCGCGCTGCTGCGGCTGTTGGAGACCACCAGTCTGCGCGGATTGGTCTCGGCCGTGGCCGTGGTCGGCGCGATTGCCGGCGCGCTGTGGGTCGCGCAGCCGCTGCTCGTGGCGATGGGTTTCGGCAGCCTGATCCTGTTCTTTGTCGTGCTCGTCGTGGTGTGCGTCGGCATCGGAGTGCCGATCGCGTTCACCTTCGGCATCGCGACCTTGTCGTATTTGACCCTTACGACCCAGCTTCCGGCCCTGATCGTTGTCAACCGCATGGATGACGGCATCTCGAACCTGCTGCTGCTGTCGGTGCCGATGTTCGTGTTCCTCGGCCTGTTGATGGAGATGACCGGAATCGCGCGGGTGATGGTCAATTTCCTCGCCGCGCTGGTCGGGCATGTGAAAGGCGGGCTGTCCTACGTGCTGCTCGGCGCGATGTACCTGGTGTCGGGAATTTCCGGATCGAAGGCCGCCGACATGGCGGCGGTCGCGCCGATCCTCTTCCCCGAGATGCAGCGCCGCGGCGCGCACCCGGGCGAATTGTCGTCGCTGCTCGCGACGTCGAGCGCTATGTCCGAGACAATCCCGCCGAGCCTGGTGCTTATCACGATTGGCTCGGTGACGCCGGGCCTGTCGATCGCCGCCCTGTTCACCGGCGGTCTGCTGCCGGCGTTCGTGGCGGCCCTGGCGCTGGTCGTCGTCGCCCGGTGGCGCGCGCGCGAGGAGGACAAGGGCGCCGGCGAACGGGCGCCGCTGTCGACGATCGCGCGGAGCCTCGGCATCGCGCTGCCCGGCCTCAGCCTGCCGTTCGTGATTCGCTACACGGTCATCAAGGGCGTCGCCACCGCGACCGAGGTATCGACGATCGGCGTCGTCTATACCGCGCTGCTTGGCGTCGTGGTCTACCGCCAGTTCGATTGGCGGCGAATCTACCCGATCCTGGTCGAGACCGTGTCGCTGACCGGCGCGGTGATGATGATCATCGGCACCGCGACCGGCATGGCCTGGGCGCTGACGCAATCGGGCTTCTCGCTGTGGCTGGTCTCGGCGATGGCGGCGGTGCCCGGCGGCAGCTGGGGTTTCCTCGCGGTGACGATCGTCGCCTTCATCATCCTCGGCAGCGTACTCGAGGGCCTGCCGGCGATCGTGCTGTTCGGGCCGCTGCTGTTCCCGGTCGCCAAGGCGATGGGGGTGCACGAGGTGCACTACGCGATGGTGGTGATCCTGGCGATGGGGATCGGCCTCTTCGCACCGCCGTTCGGTGTCGGGTTTTTCAGCGCCTGCGCAATCGGCCGCACCAACCCTAACGATTCGATATGGCGCATCTGGCCCTATATCGGCGCGCTGGTCGTGTCGCTGGTGATCGTCGCGGCGATCCCTTGGCTATCGATCGGGTTCCTATAGAATCGCCTTCCCTGTCCCTGCTGAAAACCACATCCGGCAATACTGATGATGAAGTCCGCTGAGGATTGGCCGCATTGGTGACCCCGGTCGGACTCGAACCAACACTTCCGTGAGGAAATCGGATTTCGAGGGCCAGTGGCTAGCCTATCCCCGCCACAATACGATAAGCGCCTGATTTATCTGGGTTTCCACGTCGTATCGTGAACCAATCCTGGCCGGTCGTACGCCACGGTTGGATTTCTGGCTGCACCTATTCCGCACCTGAAGTCTGGCCTCGTCGAAGGATAGGGCTCGCCTTCGGTATTATTGGCACACTCATTGCGGCTTACGTGCTTGTGATCGCATCTATGGCGGAGAAAAGCTGGGTGCATCCGGAACGTGAATATTCCTGCCTTGGCAGACCCGGAGACATCCATGACCCAGCTCGACGTCAGCTTTCCGATGTACAACCTTCCGGAAATGGCCTCCGCTTATCAGGTCCTCTGGGATGCCCTTGTCGACGAAATGGAAAAGGAAGGAGTGACGGGTCTGCCGCCTGCCCTCAATTTCCGCCGTCCGCCCGTGCCTGACGCGATCGGGCCCGAGGTTTTCTTCTCCCAGACCTGCGGCTATCCCCTGCAAACGATTTTCCGCGGACAGTATGAGCTTTTGGGCGTGCCGACCTACGACGCTCCTGGTTGCGTCGGGGCCACTCATTGTGCGTTCGTGCTGGTTCGCGAGGATTCGCACTTTCGCAAGCTGGAGGATCTTCGCGGCGGTGTTTTCGCCGTGAACAGCTGGCATTCGAATTCGGGCATGAATCTGCCGCGGGCGTTGCTGGCGCGGTATGCCGGCGGCAAGCCATTCTTCCGCTCAGTCATCGAAACCGGCGGTCACCCTCCCAGCATGGAGCGGGTCGTCGCAGGAGAAGCGGATGCAGCCTCGATTGATTGTGTGACCTTCGCGTTTTTCCAGGACTACAGGCCAAGCGCGGTTGCCTCGCTACGGATCCTGGCCGAAACGCCGCCGAGTCCGGCCATTCCGTTTGTCACATCCCGGAAGACCGCGCCCAATCACGTCGCCACCCTACGAAGATCGCTTGTGCGTGTCGCGTCTGACCCCCTTCGTCGCGAAACGCTCGCCAAGCTTCGGATTCGCAACATCGGGCCGGCGGATCCCGCGGCCTACCCTCGTATTCTCGACTACGAGCGCGATGCGGCTCGACTCGGTTACCCGGAGCTCGTTTGACAGCAAGCAATGGCGGGACGCCGGCCGGTGGAGACAACGGAGTACTGGTATGGATCGTTTTAACCTAGGGGCTTACACGCGGAAGATCTCGACGTCCTCCCGCGAGGCACAGAAGTGGTTCGACCTCGGCCTGAACTGGTGCTTTGGCTTCAATCAAGAGGAGGGTGTGAAGTGCTTCCGGAAGGCTCTCAAAGCCGATCCGAAATGCCTGATGGCTCATTGGGGCATCGCGTACGGGGTTGGGCCTTTCTACAACTTGGCCTGGCGGGACCTCGGGCCCGAGGAAGCCGCGACCGTCACCGCGACCGCCTTCAAGCACATCGAGCTCGCCCGCGGACTGTTTGACGGAGCGCCGCTCGTCGAGCGGCGTCTGGTCGAGGCGCTGTCCCACCGCTTTCAGAAGCCGCATGCCGTGCCGCCCGAGGAGTTCGACCGGTGGGACGACGACTATGCCGCCGCGATGCGTCGCGTTCATTTCGAGTATCCGGACGACCATGATGTGATGGCGCTATTGGCTGAAGCGCTCATCACACGCACCCCTCGCCGGCTCTGGACGTCAAGACGGGGCGGGCGGCGCCCAACTCGGACGTGATCGAGGCCGTACGCGCCTGCGAGCGCTCGATCACCCTGGCGGACGCCTCCGGCCAGCCGCCGCACCCGGCGATCGTGCACATGCATATCCATGCGGTCGAGATGTCCAACCACCCCGAAGACGCCATGCGATCGGCCGACATCCTTCTGAACGCGTGCCCGGATGCCGGCCATATGAACCACATGCCGGGCCATATCTATGTGCTGTGCGGGGACTACGAGAAGGCGAAGCTCGCCAGCGAGAAGGCGATAGCGGCCGACAATATGTACGCCGACTATGCGGGGTCGTTTAACTTTTACGTCACGGCCCGCTGCCACGACATTCATCTGATGATGTTCACCTGCATGTTCCTGGGCCAATACAGGCCGGCGCTGGAAGCCGCGGAAATGATGCAGCGTACCCTGCCCAGGGAAATCCTGGCGGTGAAGGGGCGCCCGAAGCTCGCCTTTACCACCGAGGCGTACTATTCGATGAAGATGCATGTCCTGGTGAGGTTCGGCCAGTGGCAGGCGATCATCGATGAACCGATGCCGGACGATCCGGAACTCTATCTGGTCACGACCGCGATGCATCACTACGCGCGAGGCGTGGCCTACGCCACGCTCAAGAACATTCCCGCTGCTCAACGGGAGCAGGTTCTGTTCTTCGAAAGCCTCGAGCGGGTCCCGGCAAGCCGGAAATTCCTCGGCAACTTTGCGCGCGACACATTGCGTGTCGGCGAGAAGATGCTGGAAGGAGAGCTCGAGTACCATAAGGGAAATTACGATTTGGCCTTCGCGGCCCTGCGCGAGAGCGTGCGGCGGGACGACAGCCTCCAATACACCGAACCCTGGGCCTGGATGCATCCGCCACGGCATGCGCTCGCGGCATTGCTGGCGGAACAGGGCCACTTTGCCAAAGCCGAGGAGGTCTATCGGGACGATCTCGGCCTGAGTGGCCGGATCCAGCGCTGCACCCAGCATCCGGACAATGTCTGGTCGCTGCACGGGATCGTCGAGTGTCTGGAGCGCCGAGGAGAGACCGAGGAACTCGCCAGGCTCCGCAAGAAGCTCGACGCGGCATTGGCCAAGGTGGACATCCCGATCAGGTCTTCCTGCATGTGTCGAGCTCAGGTCTACGCGCCGGCAGACGACTGCTGCTCCTGATCCGCAAGATTCAGATGTCCTGGTGGATCGTGAACCTGTCCCCCGAGAACCGTCGGGCTGCTCAAACACCCGCCCGCTTGCTTTTTAGCGATGGTGCCCCCGGTCGGACTCGAACCAACACTTCCGTGAGGAAACCTGATTTTGAGCTGGACATCCGAAACTCGGAAAACTCCGGAATTTCGGCAACTTTAGCGTCTGAAGGTCTTACGTTCTCGGCCGCTTTTCGGCCCGTTTCGAGCCGTTAGTTGCACGCCCATTTGGTCTCATATCCCTAATCGATTCCTGATTCGGCCGCCAAGCGGATGGCGGAAGACAGAGACAGTACGTTGCTTGGTGAAGCTGGATGCAGTCGAACTAGCCCAATATGCCCTCGCAAGGCCCAGTCCTTCGCTGACGATCGTGTAGCGTCGAGCGATGTCCGCTTGCAGGGGGTAAAACGGACTCATTGCGAACATCGCGGACTCGACGAGAATGACCCAAGGCGGACATTGCGGCGATAGAACTTGAAGGGGTGGCATTGGAGAAGATTTAGGCGCGGGGCGCATGTCAATCGAAAGGCCCGAACGTCGGAAAAAGGAGGAGGTGAGGGAGCGACTTATGTCTGACAAATATGCCGTGGTCGGCAATCCGATCGACCACACCAAATCGCCGCTGATCCATCTCAGCTTCGCCAAAGAGACCGGGCAGAATATAGACTACGTCGCGATTGAGGCTCCTATCGGCGAATTCAACGAAGTGGTGGACAAGTTTCGGCGCGAAGGCGGCTTAGGCCTCAACATCACCGCGCCGTTCAAGCTGGACGCGTTCGCGTATTGCACCGATCTTAAGGAGCGCGCCCGGCTCGCTGGTGCCGTAAACGCGATGAAGTTCGAGGTAGATCGGGTGACCGGAGAGAACTTCGACGGCGTCGGCCTTACCAACGATATCACACGCAATCTCAGCCGCTTGATGAAGGGGCGCCGGGTGGCACTGCTCGGCGCGGGTGGCGCAGCGCGCGGCGTTGTGCTGCCGTTCCTCGAGCAGGGGCCGGCGGAGCTGGTCATAGTAAACCGCACCGTAACTAAGGCGGAAGAGCTTGGGCGTCAGTTTAAGCAATATGGGCCGATTACTGCGATCGGCTATTCGGACCTCGCCGACAAAAAACTTGGCCGGTTCGATCTAGTCGTGAACGCAACCTCTGCCAGCCAGCGCGGCGAGCTTCCGCCGATAAGCCCAGAGGTCTTTGGCGACGATTGCCTTGCCTATGAGTTGCTATACGGAAAGGGTCTTACGCCGTTCCTCTGGTTGGCGCGGAACGCCGGCGTGAAGCGGCTTGCAGACGGAGTCGGTATGCTGGTCGAGCAGGCGGCGGAGGCGTTTGTGTGGTGGCGTGGCCTCCGTCCTGACACGGGGACCACAATCAAAAAACTTACCGTGCCGCTCGAATAGTCCAATCACAGAAACTTCGGACCCGATGCAAAAATCGTCAGCCGATGTTGGTCGGCTGCGCCTCCCAAGCTCCGCATGACGCTTCTAAAACAGCATTCCGCGCGGCGAGGCAAAAGCCCCTTGGTGACCCGACGCGACGTGCAGAACCTGCGAGTCACGGACGCAATCTCCAAGCGGCAAAAATCGGACTGACGGGCATAGGTTAACTCAATTGTCGGCTCTTCATTGATGTCGCTTAATGGCACTTAGCGAAGGTCATCTCCCGATCAAGGCATGTCTGCTTTCAGGCGCTTAGCAGAAAACAAGAAGCGTAAGTACGTACTTGGAAATAATGGGAAGTGGTGCCCCCGGTCGGACTCGAACCAACACTTCCGTGAGGAAACCTGATTTTGAGAGAGGGTCAATGGCCTATCCTATCTCTAGCCGGCAGTACGCCACAGTACGATAAGCGCCTGATCGATCTGGTATTTCCAATTCGTATCGTGATCCAGTCCTAGCCGGTCGTACGCCACGGTTGGATTTCTGGCTGCACCTATTTCGCACCTGGAAGTCCGGCCTCGCCGGAGGATAGGCATGCCAAGGCTCAAACTCACCAAGACCGTCGTGGATAGCGCTCAGCCAGAGAAGGAGCCCTACGAACTCCGCGACGCAGCGATACCGGGTTTCTTGCTCAAGGTCACGCCGACTGGCCGCAAGGTCTTCATGGTGGCCTATGTCGCCAACAACGGTCAGCGTCGCAAACCCGCCATCGGCCGCTTTGGCGAGATCACGGTTGAGCAAGCCCGGACCATCGCCCAGGACTGGCTGGCCGACGTCCGCAAGGGCAAGGATCCAAGCGCAGAGAAGAGCGCCGCGCGCCAGGCGCCCACCGTGAAGGAACTCT
>Ga0210383_10006458_pt1 | contig 10238 bp, 10 predicted proteins | sample IncBWC14OmetaG_FD_160072 | JGI IMG/M metagenome (GOLD analysis project Ga0210383, IMG submission 160072) | Forest soil microbial communities from Barre Woods Harvard Forest LTER site, Petersham, Massachusetts, United States - Inc-BW-C-14-O ...
ACCATGCGCGAGTGCCACGACGGGCCCATGCGCGGCCCCCATGCCCATGCCGCCGCCGCCTAAGCCGCCCATATGGCCAAAGGCGCCGCCGAAGGCCGAGGCCGCCGTCGGCGCGGCTGCGACACTCAACAGCGTCAGCGCGAATCCGAAAAGCGTTAGTCCGACGACAGGCCGCAGCTTTCGTGTGCGTATCCTCAAGCCTCGTCTCGTCAAACACCGCTCTGTCATGACACGCTCCTTGCCTTGGTCATTCGGTCGGGGCGATGAAGCCGATGATGTCGTCGCTCTGCAGCGATTGGATGCGCTGATCGCGTTCCGCCTTGGGCAATTTGGTTTCGGCGATCCGTACGCGATAGAGTCCGCCCGCAGCCGGGCCGCCTGCGACGCTCAACTTGTTGGTTTCCAGAAAGCGTGTGATGTCGGCGGCGGTCGCCTGCGGCCTGAAGCGGACGAGCGCATAGCTGCCGTCGCCGCTCGCCGCTCCCGCTACCGACGCCGTCTGGTAGCCTGCGCTCTGCTCCTTGAGCGCGATGCCGCCGATCACCGCCGCTTGCAGCACGATCGCGAGCGCGGCCGCGCCCGCCGACCAGGCGAGCGTGCGCGGTGACAGCGCGCCGAAAAACTCAGCGATGCGCACGCCTATATTGAGCGATGGCGCCGCATGGCGCTTCGGCTCTGCATCGATCTTGGCGAACAACTCGGTCATAACCCGTGCCGACGGTGCGCCCAGCGTCTCGTTCAGATGGATGGTTTGCGCGAGTTCCCCGCGCACCAGTTCGTAGCGCCGTTTTAGCTCCGGGTCGCGCGCCAGCGCCGTCTCCACCGACTGCGCCTCGCGCGCGCTCAGCGTGCCGGCGGCATGCCACGGCAAGAGGCTCTCGAGCTCGCTGCGCTCGTTTTCGTTTGTCGTGTTCATGGCCAACCCCGATCGATCCCCTGCTCCTTGAGGAGCTCCGATAGTTTCTTGCGTGCGTAGAACATGCGCGTCTTCACCGTCGCTTCCGGAATGCCGACGATTCCGGCGACCTCCTCCACCGATTTCTCATGGTAGTAGACGAGGTCGATGATTTCGCGATGCTCGGCCGACAATCTGGTCAGGCATTGCCGCAGCACCGCGCCCTTGTCCTTCTTCGCCAGCGTCACTTCCGGATCGTCGGCGTGATCCTCGATGGCCGCGGCCTTTTCATCGTCCAGTGCCTCCTCGCCTCGCCGCCGCAGCGCCGACAGCGCTTTGAAACGGGCGATGCTCAAGAGCCAGGTCGAGACCGCCGCGCGCCCTTCGAATTTGTCGGCCTGCCGCCAGACGTCGAGAAACACCTCGCTGATCAAATCCTCCGCGGTTGCCTCGTTGCGCACCATCCGCAGCACGAACCGGTAGACGCGCAAATGATGGCGCGCGAACAACACCTGCATTGCCAGCCGATCGCCTTGAGCGATGCGTCCGATCAGAACCTCGTCCGAAGTGGCTCGCATCGGCAGGCCCTCGGCTCATGCGGTTAGTCGCCGGCGGCCGTGCGCTGGTTCAAGGGAACCAAAAGAAAATTTTGCGAGCCATCCGGCCGGCGAATGACGGCAGTTTCGTCCCTCGGGCGCGGCTCGGCAAGCCGGGCGCGAGTGGCCTTCTTGGAACTTGCGTTCGCTATCTCCGCCATCGGCTTTCCTTTTGCGGCCTTTCCAAGTCCTTTTCCCACGCCCGATCACCGCGTGAACCTTTCTCCGGCAGCCGCGACCAATGGTTATCGGAAACGTTCAACCCAGGAGAAAGACCATGTCACGCAAACTTATCCTCACTCTCGCGACGGCTGCCACGGTTGCGGCCTCTGCCCTCGCCTCCAGCGCGGCTGATGCCCACGGTTTCGGCGGGGGCGGCGGCGGGCGCGGAGGTTTCGGCGGGGGTAGCCACTTCAGTGGTTTCGCCCGCGCCGGCGGCTTCGGCGGCAGCCACTTCGGCGGCTTCGGTCGCGGCGGCCGGATCTCGATGTACCATTTCCCCGGTCACAATCCGGGCCACTGGCAGCACTGGTCGCACTGGCATCACCACCATCGTTGGTTCTGGCGCGATGGCCGCTGGGTCTATCTCGACGGTTATGACGGCGGCTACGCCGAGCCTATCGTCGGATCGTACACGGCGCCGGCCGTGTCGACCCCCGGCCCCTGCACCTGCCTGACCAAGAGCTATACACAGGACGGCATGGTGGTGTTCGCGGATCTGTGCACCAAGGAATCCGCCGCGGCGCCGGTCGATGGCCGCACCGCCGATGCGACGCCGCTGCCGCCGCAGGGCCCGTCCGCCACTCCGCCCCCTTCGGCCGACGACAAGGCGAGCGAAACTGCGCCGACCCAGAACCCGTCGAACTTCGCAGGGCGCACCTATAAGGACTTCCTGGCGGCCTACGGCTTGCCGATGCCGCAAGGCGCGCAAGGGAACTAAAAGCTGATGCAATCGTCACGAGGCCGCCCGCGACATCATCGCGGGCGGCTTTTGTTTGTCGGTTCGTTGTAGTTGTCGCAAATCGCCAGGTGATTGGATTGCAATCTTGGCAATCCACCCAATATCCGGAAGGCGCGGGACGCTACATTTGCCGAACCGCAACGTGCGAAGGTCCCCGCCGGCATCTATTCGGTGGAGAGTGACATCAGCGAGATGCGCTCCTGTTGCTTCGCTATCGCGACCTTCTTGTTGTCGGTAGGCGGCGCCGCGGCACAGTTGCCGCTTCCTCCGGTAGTTCCTCCCGCACCCATTCTCAATCCAAGCACTTCGCTTGTTTTGCCGCCGCCCCATCAAGTCCCGGTCTCGCCGGCTCCGGGAGGAGGCCAAGGGGGAGGTCTACTGTCGGGGCTCCATCAGGATCCGCCGCCGTGCAGCGTCTTCAGCCGGCATCCGTGCAATCCTTCGGGGTGCGGCGTCTTCCGCCACGGGCCCTGCATTCCCTATTACTTTCCGCCTATCGGACAGGATTTACGGCTCACGATCGTGTCGACCGACGGGGACGCGTCGCCGGCCGATAGTGCTCGGGATGCCGACGACCGCGCGCTCGCTTCGATCCGGGACTTGTTCGCCGCATTTCGCGCTTGCTGGGTGCCTCCGCCGAAGGCGGAGGCGCATCACGGCATGGAATACACCATCCGCTTCGCGCTCAAGCGCGACGGCAGCATGATCGCTCCTCCGCGTATGACATACGCAAGCCACGACGTGTCGGCGTCGATGCGCGAAGTCTACCGCGACGCCGTCGATCAGGCTTTGAAACGCTGCACGCCTCTGCATTTCACCGACGGGATGGGTGGCGCCGTGGCCGGTCGTCCGATCGCCATACGCTTCGTCGACGATCGCACCATCGATGGCGAGCCTCGTCCGCAGTGAGCCACAACGATCAAGCCCGCCGGCTCAGCGCGGCTTTGCCAAATAGGTCCGCCGCGCCTGGTTGTGGCCGATATTCGCTGGCGCAAGGTCGACCGAGAAGCCGGCGGCATTGAGCTTCTCTATCATCGCCGCGTCGGCATAGCGCGTGAGCCCGAGCTGCGAACGCAGCTTCCAGTAATTCGACATGTAGGTGCGCAACAGGCCGAAGGCCGCGGCGAAGAAAAATCCGTTGCGGGCGCCGAAGCGCAACAAAGAAAATGCGTCGGTCGCGGCCGAAACTTTCGGCGGAATGACATCGCTGACCACCAGCAAGCCGCCTTGCTTCAGCAGGCGATGGAACAGCGCGAGCAGACCGCCCGCGCCGGCAGCCGTGAGATATTGCGTCACCGAATGGAGCACGATGAGATCGAGCGAGTGCTCGGCAAGCCGCGCCGCCTCATGCGGCGCCAATACGTGAATGTTGCGTTGGCCGGCAAAGCGATCCGCCAGGCCTTCGCGCACGCCGGACGCCGCTTCGCAGAGAAAAAGCTCGCCAGCCGCAGCCGCGACGATGTCGGCGTGCAAGGCCTCGCCGCACCCGTAATCGAGCACGTGCGCCCGCGGTCCCGGCACCAGTGCTGCGATCTCCTTGGCGATCAGCAGGTAATGCACGTCCTTGTGGCGCGCATTGACGTAGATCGAGTGCGGGCCGTCCCAGAATGCGAGCCAGTCGGGGGTCATGCCCGCCACAGTGCCAGCAATGGCCCTTCCGGTCCAAATACCGGATCGGCTTCCGGCGGCGGCACCTGCGGAATGGCGGCGAGCGCCTGCGCGTGCTCGGCCTTGCTGCCGCGACAAAGATTGTAATGTCCGCTCGGCGGATACGCGCCAATAACCACAAGGTCAGGAGTTTGGGAGAGCCGCTGATGGCCGGTGCCGGCCGGCAGCACCACGACGTCGCCTGCCATCACGTCGATCGCCTCGCCATTGTCGCCACCGAACTGCAACTTGGCGCGGCCGCGCGCCACCGCGATCACTTCGTGGATCATCGAGTGATAGTGCACGTAGGGGAAGATGCCGTTGCGCCACAGACCGCGCCAGCCATTGGCCGTAAAGGTCTTTTCGATCAGCGTGTCGGGATCGGGCGAGCCGGTAAGATCGATGCCGCCGCGATAGAGCACGAGCGGCAACACATTGTTGGGTATATTCCCGTCGTCCGCAAAAACATGCGTAATTGGCTGCATTTTGCGTTTACGGACAATCGGCATGGGGTGGCTGGACGTTATACGCGGCAGGTGACCGTGGTGCTGCAGAGCTATGCGGTGGTAGCCGCTGCCAGGTTGAAATTTCCTAACCCGTTTTCGTTTCCCATTACCGCGGCTTGAAATCCCGCATCTGCGCGACAAAGCGCTTGAACAACCCGTGACTGTCGCGCGGACCCGGCGAAGCCTCCGGATGGTACTGGACTGAGAAAACCGGCCGATCCTTGAGCTTAAGCCCGCAGTTGGAGCCGTCGAACAAGGAGATATGCGTCTCCACAGCGTGCGCGGGCAGGCTTGCGCCGTCGACCGCGAAGCCGTGATTCATCGAGGTGATCTCGACCTTGCCGGTGGTCAGATCCTTCACCGGATGGTTGGCGCCGTGATGGCCCTGGTGCATTTTCATGGTGCGGCCGCCGATGGCGATGGCCAGCATTTGGTGACCGAGGCAGATGCCGAATACCGGCTTCTTGTCGATCAATTCGCGGATTACCGGCACCGCATATTCGCCAGTCGCCGCCGGATCGCCTGGGCCGTTGGAGAGGAAAATGCCATCCGGCTCGAGTGCCAGGATGTCGGCCGCCGAAGTCTGCGCCGGCACCACTGTCACCTTGCAGCGATTGCCTGCAAGCTGGCGCAGGATGTTGCGCTTGATGCCGTAATCGATGGCGACCACGTGGAATTCGGGGTCACGCATCTCGCCATAGCCTTCGCCCCAATGCCAGGGCGTTTCCTGCCAGGTGAAGCGCTGACCGCTGGTCACCATCGGGACAAGGTCCATGCCCACGAGCCCCGGCCACTCTTTCGCCTCGCGCGCGAGCGCGGCTAGATCGAACTGGCCGGAGGGCTCGTGCGCGATAACCGCATTCGGCATTCCCTTTTCGCGGATGAAGGCGGTGAGCGCACGCGTGTCGATGCCGGCAAGCCCGATCACGCCGCGGGCCTTGAGCCATTGATCGAGATGGCGCGTAGCGCGGTAGTTCGACGGCACGGTGATCGCCGAATGTAGAATGACGCCGCGGGCACCCGGCGTTGCCGCGAGATTGACGGTTTCGATATCCTCCTCGTTGGTGCCGACATTGCCGATGTGCGGAAACGTGAAGGTGATGATCTGCCCCGCGTAGGACGGATCGGTGAGGATTTCCTCATAGCCGGTCATCGCGGTGTTGAAGCAGACTTCGCCGACCGCGTGTCCGGTGGCGCCGAAACCGAAGCCTTCCAGCACTGTGCCGTCCGCCAGCACCAAGAGCGCCGTCGGCTTCGGATCGTCCCAGGTGGCGTGGCTCTGCGGTTGTGTCGACATCGGCAAGGGCCTACATGACTGGTTCACATATGGTGCGTCGGGCGCGCGTCCGCCCGCCCCCGAGCGCATTTGGAAAGAGGCCATAACCGTGCTGCGCGAACAGATCAACACTGCGCTCAAGGATGCCATGAAGGCCGGCGACACCCGTCGCGTGTCGACGCTGCGGCTGATCAATGCCGAAATCCTCAAGCGCGAGACCAGCGCGGCCGAGCGCGTTTCGCTCAACGACGCCGAAATCCTCGACGTCATGGGCAAGATGATCAAGCAGCGCCAGGAATCGCTCGACATCTACGAGAAGGCCGGGCGCACGGAACTCGCCGACCAGGAGCGCGGGGAGATCGCAATCATCTCGGCCTATTTGCCGCAGCAGCTCTCCGACATCGAGGCCGGCGAAGCCATTTCGACGCTGATCAAAGAACTCGAGGCGGCTACGCTTAAAGACATGGGCCGCACCATGGCGGCGCTCAAGGAGCGCTTCGCCGGCCGCATGGATTTCAGCAAGGCGAGCGCCGTAGTGAAGAAGCTCTTGGCGGGGTGAGGGGCTACCGCCAAGTGCTGCGAATGCGTCATTGCGAACGCAGCGAAGCAACCCAAGCTCTACGCTCGAAACGCCTGGATTGCTTCGTCGCTTCACTTCCCGCAATGACCCCTGAACATGGGAGCCGCGAGCGTTTGTCCTGTGGATAACCGGGACAAGCCGCCGCTCTCCCGCCGCGCGCTTTGGCCGCCCGGTATTTAGGCCGCGCTCACGCTAGACTTGCGAATCACCATGCGATTCTCGCCGCAATTCCTCGACGAGCTGCGCGCGCGGCTTCCGGTTTCGGAAGTCGTCGGCCGCCGCGTGAAGCTGCGTAAGGCCGGGCGCGAGTGGAAAGGGCTGTCGCCATTCAACAAGGAGAAAACGCCGTCCTTCTTCGTCAATGACCAGAAGGCGATGTGGTTCGATTTCTCCTCCGGCAAGAACGGCAACATTTTCGACTTCGTGATGCAGACGGAAGGCGTGAGCTTTCCGGAAGCGGTCGAGCGGCTCGCTGCGCAAGCGGGCGTGCCGCTGCCGGTGATGACACGCGAGGCGCAGGCGCAGGAAGAACGCCGCCAGACGCTGCATGAGATCGTCGAGCTGGCGGCAAAATTCTTCGAAGCCAATCTCGCCTCGCGCGCGGGCGCCCGCGGCCGCGGCTATCTCGCCGACCGCGGTATTGCGCCGGCCGCCCAGCTGAAATTCCGCATCGGCTTTGCCGGGCCCGAACAATATGCGCTCAAGGAGCATCTTGGCGCCGCAAAGGTTCCGGTCGAGGACATGGTCGAGGCAGGCCTTCTGGTCGCCGGCGAAGACATTGCCGTCCCTTATGATCGTTTCCGCGACCGGGTGATGTTTCCAATCAGCGACTGGCGCGGACGCATCATCGCCTTCGGCGGGCGCGCGCTCGAAAAGGACGTACCGGCCAAGTATTTGAACTCGCCGGAGACGCCGCTGTTTCACAAGGGCGCGACGCTCTACAACATCGCGGCGGCGCGCGCCGCCGCGCACGGGGCCGACAAGTTGGGCGCGGATAATCCCTTGGGCCGCCTGATCGCCGTCGAAGGTTACATTGACGTCATCGCCATGGTCGGCGCGGGTTTTGAGGCGACCGTCGCGCCGCTCGGCACCGCGCTCACCGCCGATCAGCTCGCCCTGATGTGGCGCATGGTGGACGAGCCGGTCCTCTGCTTCGACGGCGACGCCGCCGGCCGCCGCGCCGCCTATCGCGCGCTCGATCTCGCCTTACCGCTGATCAAACCGGGCAAGAGTCTCAGATTCGCCACCCTGCCCGACGGGCAGGACCCCGACGATCTCGTGCGCTCCGGTGGGCGGGAGGCAGTCGAGGACGTACTCAACGCTGCGTCGCCGCTCGCCGAGATGTTGTGGGCGCGCGAGAGCGAAGCCGGGTCGCTGCAGACGCCGGAGCGGCGCGCGGCGCTCGAGGCACGGCTCGCGGAAGTGACCGGGACCATCGGCGACGAAACCGTGCGCCGTTATTATCGCGAGGATTTCACCGCCCGGTTGCGGCGGCTGTTCGCGCCGGCCGAAATCGCGCCGGCTCGTGCCTTCTGGAAAGATCATGGCCGCTGGCCCGGCAGTACCGGACGCCACCTGCCGTCGCGCCCGGGATTTGGCGAGCGGGGCTACGTCGCGACAAGCCCGCATCTCGCCGCGAGCCCACTGCATCGCGGCCACCGGGCCGCCATTCCGCGCCGCGAGGCGCTGATCATACAGGCCGCGCTCAATCACCCCTGGCTGCTGCACGACCGCATGGAAGAATTGGCGGAAACCGAGTTCCGCCACGTCGAGACCAAGAAGCTCAAGAGCGCGCTGATCGATGTCGTGGCACATCGTTTCGGGCATGACGGCGGCGCCGAGACGCGTCCCGAAACCGACGCCGACCGGGCCGAGCTCAAGGCCGAGCTTGTCCGTCTCGGGTTTGCCGATATTCTCGGCCGGATCGAGCGCTCGATCACCACCCCCTCGGTTTGGGGCGCCCGCCCGGAAGCCGCGCCAAGCGATGTTTTGCTGACCTGGAAGCAACTTCTTGCCTTGCATCGGCAATGGCATTCCCTAACTAGGGAACTTAAGGACGCGGAGCTGGCCCTCGGTCAGGACAACAGCGAAGCCAATTACTCGCGTCTGATCGACGTGAAGTCGCGGCTTTCCACGCTGGATGGAACTGAGGCTCTGATCGAGGGGTTCGGCGATCAGTCGGGCCGCCCGACGCGATCGTTCTGAGGTGGTGTGTGCTTTTTGAGACCGGTTCGGCCGGAGAGGCGCAATCGGGCCGTTGGCTAGGGCGCTGGACGCTGTGCGGGTGAGGGAATAAGAGGGCGCTCGCCCTCTAGGGTTAGTCGGAGCTTAACGGAGTGGCGTCGGAGCGCGCTGCCCCTTGTTGGGGTTGGATTTGCGGCTTTTTGCGCTGAAAGCCTCAATCCCGGGCCGAAAGACGCAGGTCCGCCGGTCGACCGTGCCCGTATTACGGATAGGCCGTAAGAGGGACAGCGTGTCCGGTGGAATGGAGGGGTCCGTCCGCCCGGCGTGGGGAACGGCCATAGGGTAGGGACGAGTGCGGCCGCGCGGCGGTAAGGACAGGCGTTGGTGGAGACGAAGATGGCAATTAAGACAGTGGGCAACATCAAAACGGTCGCCACCAAGGTGAAGGTCGCGACCCAGAAGTCGGTTCCGCCCAAGGATGGTGAAACTCCCGAGAAGGACGGTCCCGAGACCCCAGATGCCCCGCTGCCGCTGCTCGATCTGTCCGACGCCGCCGTCAAGAAGATGATCAAGCAGGCCAAAAAGCGCGGCTTTGTCACCTACGAACAGCTCAACTCGGTCATGCCCTCGGAGGAAGTCACCACCGACCAGATCGAGGACGTGCTCGCGATGATGAGCGAGATGGGCATCAACGTCGTCGAGACCGAGGAAGCGGACTCCGACGAGGAAGAGGGCGCCCGCGAGGAGGCTGAAGAGGAAGAAGCCGAAGGCGGCGAGCTGGTCGAGGTCACACCGAAGACGCCGGCCAAATCGGAAGGCAAGGAGCCGGCCGAGCGCACGGACGATCCGGTGCGCATGTATCTGCGCGAAATGGGCTCGGTCGAGCTTCTCTCGCGCGAGGGCGAAATCGCCATCGCCAAGCGCATCGAAGCTGGCCGCGAAGCCATGATCGCCGGGCTGTGCGAGAGCCCGCTCACCTTCCAGGCCGTCATCATTTGGCGCGACGAGCTCAACGAGGGAAAGGTCTTCCTTCGCGACATCATCGATCTGGAAGCGACCTATGCGGGCCCGGACGCCAAGAATGCGGTCGCCGTTCCGACGGGTGATCCGGCAGCGCCGGGCGCCGTTGCGGGCTTTGCCGGGCCGCAGCCGCCGCAGGCGGTCGCGCCGCCTTCGGCGCCGCCGGCCGCCACGCCGTTCAAGCCGCAGCCGGCCGCCGCCGACGGCGAGGAAGCGGCGCTTGATGCCGCCATCGGCGAAGCCGAGATGGACGAGGACGATCTCGAAAACTCGATGTCGCTTGCCGCCATCGAGGCCGAGCTCAAGCCGAAAGTGCTCGAGACCTTCGACACCATCGCCGACACCTTCAAGCGGCTGCGCCGCCTGCAGGACATCGACATCCAGAACAAGCTTTCGAGCGGCAACGACAAGCTCTCCCCCAATCAGGAACGCAAATACAAGAAGCTGAAGGAAGAGATCATCGCCGAGGTGAAGTCGCTGCGACTCAATCAGGTGCGCATCGATACGCTGGTCGAGCATCTCTACGATATCAATAAGAAGCTCGTCGGACACGAGGGCCGCCTGATGCGGCTT
>Ga0210383_10006459_pt1 | contig 10237 bp, 7 predicted proteins | sample IncBWC14OmetaG_FD_160072 | JGI IMG/M metagenome (GOLD analysis project Ga0210383, IMG submission 160072) | Forest soil microbial communities from Barre Woods Harvard Forest LTER site, Petersham, Massachusetts, United States - Inc-BW-C-14-O ...
GTCGACATCGCCGGTCGTGGTGCCCGGTGGGATCGTGTACCAGGCGAGATCGAGGAGCGACGCCTCGAGGTATTCCGTGAGCGCGAAGCCCTGATTGAACGTGCGCGAGCGCTTGATCTTGTCGACCAGCTCCTGCGGCATCGGCGCGCCGGTGCGATAGTCTTTGGCGTAGTTCGCGATGACGGACGGCTCGAGTGCCCAGTGCTCGTTGAACTGCGACGGAAACTCCACGAAGTCCGTCGGCGTCGCGGTCCCACTGAACCGGGGGTACACCACGTGCGAGAACATGCTGTGGAGCGCGTGGCCGAACTCGTGGAACATCGTGTTCACATCGCCGTAACTGAGCAACGCGGGTTGTCCCGGCGCGGGCTTCGTGAAGTTCGCGACGTTGAAGACGACGGGTTTGGTGCCGAGCAGCCCGGACTGGTCGACAAACGTATCTTCCCACGCGCCGCCACCTTTGTTGTCGCGCTTGAAGTAATCGCAGTACCAGAGTGCCAATGATGTCCCGTCGGCATCGAACACCTCGAATACGCGAACGTCGGGCTGATATACAGGAATGTCTTTGCGTTCTTTGAAAGTCAGGCCGTACAACTGGTGCGCGGCAAAGAACACTCCGTCGTGCAACACGCGGTCGAGCTCGAAGTATGGTTTGATCTGCGATTCGTCGATTGCATAGTCCTTCTTGCGAACCTGCTCCGCGTAGTACTGCCAGTCCCACGGTTCAATCGCAAACCCGGCGAGTACCTGCATGCGCGCCTGCTCCTCGCCCGCCTTTGCCACCGCCGGCTGGGCGATGTCGCTCAGCAACTTGATCGCCCGCTCGGGCGTCTTGGTCATCTCATCGTCCAACGCATACGCCGCGAACGTGGGATAGCCGAGGAGTTTCGCCTTCTCCGCGCGGAGCTGCGCGAGCCGGGTGATCACCGCACGCGTATCGTTCGAGTCGCCGTGCTCGGCGCGTTGGATAGACGCATCGAACAGCCGCTTCCGTACGTCTCGATTGGTGAGCGACGATTGCACCGGCTGTTGCGTGGTGTTCTGGAGCTTCAGTACCCATTTTCCACCCTGGGCCACCGCCGCGATCTCCGCGTCACTCAGGCCATCGAGCTGACTGCGGTCATCGATGACCAACGCGCCCGCTTTCGTCGCGGCGAGCAACTTCTTCTGGAACGATGTCGAGAGCGTCGCCTCTTCCGCGTTCAAGGCCTTGAGGCGGGTTTTGTCGCGTTCGTCCAGTTTCGCGCCCGCGCGCACGAAGTCCCGATAGTAGCGCTCGACCAGAAACCGCTGCTCGGCGTTCAACCCGAGCGAATCGCGGCGCGTGTACAGCGTGGCGACCCGGCGAAACAGCTTGTCGTTGAGAAAGAACGCGTCGCGATGCGCCGCGAGCTTAGGCGCCATCTCCGCCTGCGCGCGTTCGAGCGTATCGTTTGTATTGGCCCCGGTCATCGCGCTGAACACTTTGTACGTCCGGGTGAGGAGCGCGCCCGATCGCTCCATCGTGACGATCGTATTGTCGAACGTCGGCGCTGTCTTCTGCTCTGCTATCTGGCGTATCTCCGCCAGTTGCTGCCGCATGCCCTCTTCCAACGCTGGCTGGTAATCACCGTCATGGATCCGGTCGAACGGCGGGGCCTGGTCAAACAGAGGGCTCGGCTGGAAGAACGGATTCTGAGCACCCGCGGCGCTGGCGAGCGCCAGGCCGGCGAGAAAGAAGACGAGATGTCGAGTCATACCCCTGGCCTCAGTGCGAAGCGCTGTCGGCGACGCTCGGCATCGTTTTCCATGCCGCCAGGGCATTTGGCGGCAACGAGTCCTGGTGCCGGAGGAACGAGGCGATGGCCCAGCGTTGGTCGTCGGTGAGCGACTTGCTATAGGATGGCATGCCGGTGAACCGGATGCCGTGCGTGATCTTCCAGTACGTCATCTCGATCGGATCGTCGGTGACGTCGTCCTTGGCGAACTGCGGCGGTTCCACATAGAGCCCGTCGGCGACCGACGATCGCTTGGCATCGGAAGCGCCATGGCACACGGCGCAATTGGTCTTGTAGAGGCGCACGCCCAGGGTCATGACCGAATCGGTCGACGTCGCGGGCCCATGCATGGTCTTGGTATCGCGCGCGATGGCCACGCGCAACGAGCGTTTCGCCGCCCACCGCTCGATCTTCCCGGGTTTCGCGTCGGCGTTCGCCGGCATCATGCCCGTGACGACGAACACATAGGCGAAGAGAACAAGCGCGACACAGGTCGCGGCGACCGTCCACGCGATAACGACTGGGGTGCGATTCACAGGAGCGTCAGTAAAGGCCAGGGATCAGGCGATACCGGGTCCGTTCACGATACTCGGCATAGCCGGCGAGGTGTCGCACAAGATAACGCTCCTCGCCGATGAGGCGCACCACGATCGTGGCCATGAGTGGGAGGCAGCACACGAGGCCCCAAGTCGAGCCAAGGGCCAAAGGCACGCCGAAGATCAGGACGAACGCGCCGGCGTACATCGGGTGGCGGACGATGCGATATGGACCAGTCGAGATGACGCGCTGGTCGGTGGCTACCTCGATGATGCCCGAGGTGTAGCTATTCTCGCGAAACACGAGGAAGACGATGAAGAGGCCGATCAGGACCAGACCATCGCCCGCCAAGACGACAGGCACGCTCACGTGCGACCAGCCAAACCGGTGGTCGAGGCCCGGGACTATGATCAGCGCTAGAAAAAAGATGTTCGCGACCGCCTGGATGACCTTCTGGCTCTTTTCTTTCTCCGCGGTAGCGCCGGCTCGCATCCGTCGCTCGAGGAGCGCAGGATCTCGCCGGAATAAGTAGAGCGTGATCGCGGTAATCGAGGCCCCGAAGACGGCCAAAAAGGCCCACGCCTGCCAGTAGCGGAGTGACCACGCCGAGCCGAACACGAGGGCGCCGAGGATCAGCACGAACTGCGTGAGCCCCGTGATCGCTCTTGACCTGAGGGTCATTCCATAAAACTACATCCGGAACAGGTAGCTGAACTTCACGAAGACACTATTGAACATGTTCCCGTAGCCGACAAAAGCGACGGTGCCGGGAATGGGCTGGTAGGCGAACAGCCCCTGGAGTTGCAGCTGATTATTCTGAAACGCCGCGGCGCGCGAGTAGGTGCCAGTGGCGGGATTGAGCAAGAAGATCGGCAGGTCCGTCCGCCCATCGTCCCTCAGAGTGTTCTGATAGACGGCCTGGTACTGCCCGACGAGCCGGAAGAAGATGGGCCGCGAGAGTTGGTACTCGACGACGAGCCGCGGGATCAGCGTCTTGCCGACGATCGACCAGTCGTCGTGACGCCAGAACACCTGGGCGTTGTACATGAGCTGCGCCCGGAGCTGGCTCGTCGGCCGATAATTCAACGTCAGCGACGTAAGCCAGACGATGGTCGGCGACCACTCGAAGAAGTTGTCGTCGTGCCCATAGAGGTTGAACAGCGAGAGATCGAACTTGGCGAACGTCGGCGTCGTGATCAGCAGATTGTGGTCCGTGTTCGCGATCGACGGCCCGCCGACATAGTGGGTATAGGTCGTGTCGTGGGCCGTGATGTGGCCCAAGTAATAGTTGGCGTACAGCGATGGATCGTACCCGAAGGTCTCGAGGGCGAGCGTGTACAGGATCGTCCAGCCGCCGTGGAGCGTCGCGATGAGGCTCGGGTGAAATTGCCGATCTTCTGGCGCGTCGAACGCCGTGAACTGGCGATAGACCCACGTGTCGGCATAGTTCAAGTCGATGGCGAACGTGTCGAAGAACGAATGCTTCGGGTAGAACGTGTATCGCCAGTCGAGATTCGATCGCACGATGTTACCGCGCGAGATGAAACCGCTCGCGGCGTCGAAATCGGGGTCGATGCCCTTGAGGCTCGCCTCCAGGTACAGCGAGCGTCCCGTGCGGGTGAAACTGCCGGACCACAGCGGACCCGCCGTACTCACGCCCGAATCGCGCGTGACGCTACTCGCGGCCTGGAAGTTGAGCGTGTAGAGCGTGCCGAGCGTGATGCGGGAGTCGACGCCGGCGAGGCGATTGAAGTCGCCACCTGCCTCTTTGTCCGTGAACACGGCGCCGATCTCGGAGCCTTGCGAGAAATCTTCGCGGACTCGGGCCACGTTGAATACGGGATGACCGAATTCCTGGTCGATCGCGCCGAGGTAGGCGAGGGAGACATCACCCACTTTGCCGGTCAGCTTGGTCGCGGCCAGCGGTGACTCGATCTGGCGGGTGTAAATGAGATTGCTCGGCGTGTTGAACTGCTCGAGGCCATCGAGGAAGAAGGGGCGCTTCTCCGGATACTGCAGCGCCACGCGCGGGTCATTGACGATCTGCGTCGCGTCCGATTCGACCTCGGCGAAATCCGGGCGGTACGTGCCATTGAGCAGCAAGTTCGGCGTGATGCCCCAGCGGATGTTACCGCCGAACTGCGGACGGCCGACGCTGTAGCGCGCGGTGTCGCCGACTGCGCTCTCCGTGACGACCGGATTGAGGTCGAGTACGAGGCCCGCATCGATGTTTCTGAGGCCGGTGAGCGTGCCAGCTTGGTCGAGATATGAGGCAGCGGCGAGCTTCGTCGGGTACCAGGTGTCGCTGTGGCCCGAGTGCTGAATCTTCCTGAGAATGTTGATGCCCCAGTCCTGCGGCGACTTCGCCGGGAACTTGATGCTGCGAAACGGAACCCGCACTTCGATCTGATACCCGAACGACGTGACCTGCCCTTTCGACTCGTAGACGAAGTCCGAGCTCAAGTCCGTTGAATCGGGGCCCGTCCCGGTGCTGATGCCGGTGACGCCGATCGTCGTCCCGACGCCTTCGGTGATCGTGCCATCTTCTTGAACGCCATACGGGTTGACGGCGAACATGAGCGCCTGGTGCGAATGGAGAAATGGGCTCAGGATAAGTTGGACATTGTCGTCGCCGTCGATCTGATCGCGATTGGCGAGCGTGGCGTGTGCTGGTCCGTGGATCTCGAACGCGCGAATCCCGAAATAGATCGCGTTCTTCGAGTACCATACCAGCACCTCCGTCGAGTCCTCGGCCGGCATCCCATCGACGGGCTTATACTCGGAGAACCCATTGAGGAGCGCTGCGCGCCCCCACACGGGATCGGTCAGTGTGCCATCAATCGCAATGCGCGCGTCGATGCGCGGGATTTCCACCGCGAGCTGGCCGGCGCGGCCGTTGTAGACCGAATGGCTCGCGAGACCCATGCCCAGGCCGAGCACCGATGCGATCAGGGCACCACTCATGCATCACGGTACGGGGCGGGTCTCAGCCACGCCTACACAGCGCGGATAAGTGGTCGAATGGTGGGGATAGGGTGTGGCCCTGGCGTGACTGGCTGCGCCTGTTGCTCGGGCCGATCCGGCATCCCATGTTGGACTCATGGCCGCCGAGAGCATGCGGACGTCCCGAGTGGTGGTGTTGGCGCTGGTCGTCGGATCGTTCTTCGTCGCGCAGGAAGTGTTCGTCGACATGGCCGACGGGAAGTCGCTCAACCTCGGCCCCCGCGCCGTGGTCGTGCTTTGCTTCTGGCTCTCGTGGGCCATTTTGTCGCCTCTCGTTCGTCGAGCAGTGCGACCGCGGCCGCTCCTCGCGCATCTCTGCCTCGCACTGGCCCTTGCGTTCGTGCAAACGGGCATCGCGCTCACGCTCCAATCGATCATTCGGGCCATCCGGACTCACGCCAGCGTCATCACCGTCGTGAGAGAGCATGTGGGCGGCGTCCCATACGTATGGGGGATGTCCACGTCGGTGGTTTTCTACGCCGTCGTCGTCATGGTCTACACGGCGCTGCGCTTTCGGGACGAGCTCACGCAGGCCAAGCTCGACACGCTCCGGTCGCAGCTCAGACCCCACTTTTTGTTCAATACGCTGAACGCCATCTCCGTCTTCGTGATCGAGGATGCCGACAAGGCGCAGCAGATGCTGTTGCGGCTCTCGACCCTACTTCGTCGGAGCCTCGACGAGGAAGCACACGAGGTGCCGCTCGAGCAGGAGTTGGAGTTCGTGAACGACTATCTCGACATTCAGCGTGGTCGGTTCGGCGACCAGTTGATCGTCGAGCAGCGCATCGACCCTGACGTACGGAACGTCCAGGTGCCCGTGTTCTTGCTGCAGCCGCTGTTGGAGAACGCCATTGAGCACGGCAAGTTCGAGGACAAGCCCATGACCGTGATCCTGGCCGCCCATCGCGTCGACGGGATGTTGCATATCACGCTCGCGGACGACGGACCTGGGGTGAGGGACGGGGCTCGCGAAGGGATCGGACTTACGAACACCCGCGCGCGTCTGCGCCATCTGTACGGCTCCCGCGCTACGGTATCGCTCGAAGCAGCTGGGCCCGGCGCGCGCGTGGCGATTCAGATCCCGGTGTCATGAAAGTTCTGATCGTCGACGACGAGCCGACCGCCCGCCGAGGGCTCAAGCGGCAGATCGGCGAGATTCCCGACGTGGTCTGCGTCGGCGAGTGCGGCGGGCGGGACGCCGCGGTCGCGGCCATCGTCGAGCGGCGACCGGACGTCGTGTTGCTGGACATCCAGCTCGGGCGAACGACGGCGTTCGATATCATCGAGGAGATCGGGGTCGATGCCATGCCCGTCGTCGTGTTCGTCACGGCATACGATCGGCATGCGCTGAAAGCGTTCGAGGTGCACGCGCTCGACTATGTGTTGAAACCCGTCGACCCTGCCCGCCTCCGCGAGGCGCTCGACCGTGCCGCCTCGTTCCTGTCACTCCAGCGCGGGGCGTCCCTCGCCGATCGCCTCGAAGGCTTGCTGGCACAGCATACGCCCGCGCCTGCGTCTGTCGCTGAGAAGACGCCCGCGTCGGAGCGCCTCGTGGTCCGCGACGGCGAACGACTGTCGTTCGTCGAGATCGATCACGTCGAGTGGTTCGAGAGTGCGGGCAACTACATAAAGGTCCATAGCGGCGGCCGTTCGTATGTCATGAGGGCGACGATGGATCGCCTCGCGCAGCGGCTGGCGGGACGCAGTAACTTTGTTCGCGTCAGGCGATCGGCGCTGGTCAACGTCCGCGCCATCGCTACACTCGAGCGCTATGGCAAGAGTGCGTACGTCGTGCACCTGAAGAGCGGCACCAAGATCATCTCCAGCCGCTATTACCAGCCCGCGCTTCGGCGACTGCTCAAGACGAACTAGTACTCTCCATACGCACCCTTGACCGAGTCGAGGAGCTTGGCGGAGTCGTAACCGACGCCGTCTTTGAACACGATCTCGACGTTCTCGACGTCCGCAATGCGTGCCGCCGGATCGCCCTTGATGATCACGAGGTCGGCGTTCTTGCCAGGTGCGATCGAACCGATGTGATCCTGGCGGCCGAGGAACGTCGCGCCGTTCAACGTCGCGATCTTGATCGCTTCGACTGGCGTGAATCCGGCGTCGACCAAGAGCTCGATCTCGCGCTGATCCCCGAACCCCGGGAGATTGCCGGCGATGCCGACGGGGTCCGGCCCGGCGATCAAGAGGCCACCGGCGGCGACGAACGCGCGCTCCATGCCGGTGTCCCGCTCCCAGAGCGTCTTCAAGTGCGCCAGATCACGGGTCCGATCACGCCACGTGAGATAATCGTCGCGCACAACCCGAGACATGGCGTTCAGTACGGCGGGCCTCAGCGGTCGCTGCGGGTTCGCCGATGAGGCGAGCAAGACGAGCGTGGACGTGATGGCGACATGGTGGGCAATGAGCGACGCGATCAGTCGATCGGCGTCGGGTTTCCCGGGAATCATGCGGAGCAGCGTCGAGTCCCCGTGGCTGGCGCTGCACATGTCGGGCTTCTTGTCGGGATCGAGCGCGGTGTTGACCTGAAAGCCGTGCTCGAGATTGTCTATGCCTAGGGCGATCGCCTCGTCATACGTCACCGAGCACAGATGACCGGTGACCTTGAGCCCACGCTTGTGCGCCTCCTGGATCGCCGCCCGCAATTCGTCGCGCGTGATGTCCTGGTAGGCCTTGAACGACGTCACGCCGTGATCCGCCCAAAACGCGACGGTGGCTCGCGCATCGTCCGGTCCCGTGAGATCCAGCAATCGGGAAGCTTGGCTCTGCGCATGGGACAGGAATGGACTCGTCACATCCAGGTGTGGGCCGGGCGTCACGCCCGTTTCGATCCAGTGTTTGAGCGAGAGCTCGGCGTACGGGTCGACGCTGGCCGCCGTGCGCATCGTCGTGACACCGTTCGCCAGATACAGGCGAGGCGCCGAGTAGGTCATGGTCATGGCGACCGCGGGACGGTCAGGGGTCGCCAGGTGTTGGTACCACAGGTGATCGTGCATGCCGACGATACCCGGTATGACTGCGTACCCCTTGAGATCGAGGACTGTGGCACCGTCACCTGATGGCGCAGTACCGATGGCGGTGATCTTGCCGCCCTCGATCGTGATGCTCTGATCAAGGCGGGGTGCGGCGCCGGTGCCGTCGATGACCTCGACGTGCTCCAGGACGATCTTGGGCGCGTCGACGCGCACGAACTTGCGGACCTCTGGCCCTAAAGAATCGGCCAGCGCCATGACGAATAAGAAATTGAGCATGGCCGCTACGCTATGCGCGGCCATGCTCACTCCACTATGCGTCTGTGATTAGGTGACCGGTTTCGGGGAAGACAGGGCTTTTACCAACCGATACAGGAACTCCTGAGACTCATACAGCGACTTCTGGAGTACGCGCTCGTCGCGGCCATGGATTCTGAGATCAGCCGGGTCGACGAACAATCCGGATACGCCATACGCGGGGATCCCTGCAGCCCGGAGATACTTGCTATCAGTCGCACCGGTCGACATGAACGGAATCACTGGGATGTCACCGAACATGGATTTGGTTATCGACGTCACCGGCCCCATGATCTCGGGGCTCAATGGCGATGGCTGCGTCGGCGGTATGGGCGCACTTGGCGGCGAGACCTCGATGCCGGTGTCGGCGACCGCGGCAATGATCTTCGCGCGAACGTCGTCGGCCGTGACGTTGGGGAACACCCGGCAGTTGACGAACGCGGTCGCGATCTGTGGGAGCGCGTTGTCGGCGTGACCACCGGAGAGCCGCGTCGCGACGCAGGTTGTGCGCAGCACCGAATTGTATCGCGGATCGGTGGACAGCGTCGCGGCAGCTTTGGCGTCCGACGGATCCTTGAGGATTGCGCGCATGGCGGCCCCGATCGCGGGCTTCTCGATAGCCGCTGACCGCTCGAAGTACACCCGCGTGACCTCGTTCAACTGGACCGGGAACGAGTAGTGCGCGAGTCGCGTGAGCGCGGCGGCCAACTCGTAGATCGCGTTATCGGGCCTGGGCAGCGACGAGTGGCCACCAGAATTCTTCGCGGTGAGTGTGAAGTTGGTGACGACCTTCTCCGTCGCCTGCACGTCGTTATAGAATGGCTTGCCATCGCGCAGCGTGCCGCCGCCGCCCTCGTTGAGCGCCATGACGGCATCACCGATCAGATCGCGGTGGTTCTCCATGAGCCAGCCGGCGCCGAGCCGGCCGCCTTTTTCTTCGTCGGGCGTGAGCGCCAGGATCAAATCGCGATCGGGAACGAAGCCTTCTTGTTTGTACCGGAGCAGGTTCGCGACGAAGATCGCCGCCATGGCCTTGTCGTCGATCGATCCACGCGCCTGGAAATACCCGTCCTTCTCGACCAGCGCGAACGGGTCCGTCGACCAGTCAGTGGGACGAGCTATCACAACGTCGACGTGCGCCAACAGCAGCAACGGTTTGCGCGCGCCGGAGCCGTGATACCGGACGACGAGCGCCTGCTTGTCGGGCGTCGGCCCGAGCAAGTGAATGTCAGCGTCCGGGAACCCGGCCGCCCGGAATTTGTCAGCGAGCGCTTGCGTCGCCGCCGTCACGCTGCCGACGCCGGCTGAATCCTCGGTGTTTGTTTCGATGAGCTGCTTGTAGATGTCGTGTAGCGCCTGCTGTTGGGGGCCCACCTGGGCCTGCGCGACGCTCGCCAGGAGGGCGATCGCGGCGCCACCGATCATGGGGGTTCGCATTCCACCAAGTTAGCCAACCTCGGCCCTGACGGCACGGAGCTTGATAGTTCGGCCCACATGGCACTGCGCGCATTTCCTCAGACCACATCCACGGGTCGGCTCGCCGATCTGCTGAAGGCGCACCAACGCGACGTGCTGCGCGACTGGGTGGCCGCCCAAATCACCCGACAGTCGTTGCCTCAGGCCGAGCTGGAATCCCAATGCCGCGAGTTCCTCGCGAAGGAA
>Ga0210383_10006460_pt1 | contig 10237 bp, 6 predicted proteins | sample IncBWC14OmetaG_FD_160072 | JGI IMG/M metagenome (GOLD analysis project Ga0210383, IMG submission 160072) | Forest soil microbial communities from Barre Woods Harvard Forest LTER site, Petersham, Massachusetts, United States - Inc-BW-C-14-O ...
CGCGCCGGTCTGGCGGATCTGGTGGTCAAACGGATATCGATGGCTCTTCTGGATGATGACTTCGTTCCGGGGAAAACCGCTTACGTCGGGAATGTCTCGCATGCGGGGCTCGAGGTCTTCGGTCATCATGCCGGCGTAGCCGACGACCATGGCCGCGGCTGCGCCACCCGTCACCAGACCGTTGTAGCCGGCGGGGGATTTGCACACTTTCGTGATGAACTTATCGGCTGCGATCTCAAGTTCGTCGATCGAGACACAGTGCTCGTTGCCTCTCCGGATGAGTTCCACGACCTCGGGTTTCATCACTGACCCACCAATGACGGTGAGCGTGCCGTTGACGTTGACGAGAGGTCTGATTCCCAGCTCGGCGTAGATGTCGCCGGTCGAGCCAAGGCCGGTTGTAATGGGTACAATGGGGCTGCCGTCCACGGGCGGCATGGAAGACTTGCGCTTCTTGCCAAAGATGCCCGTGGCGTTCAACTCGGCCGGAGCGAACAGACCGCCCCATATGGCGCCGACCGCGGCCAGGAATGAACGGCGATTCCAACCAAACTTCGGATTCATGCGCAGCCCCCTTTCAACTTCCTTCGCGAATTAGCGATCCGTAGATGGTGTGGGGGGATTGACGACCATCGCGCTGCCGACGATTTCAATCAACGAATCGCCGGGAATCCATTCGACGGCCATGCAGGAACGGGACGGAGCTTTGCCCGGAGAGAAGTAGGTTCCGTAGATTTTATTCAACGCATCGTACTGGGCCTTATGTGCATCGAAGCGCGCCTTGCCGGTCGGCGCGGGGGCGTCTGCAAGAGGTAAACAGAGAAAGACCTGGAGATGGATGATGCTATCCATAGTGCAGCCGGCACGCTCGACCGACTTCTTGAGCGCGTCCATTGTGCGAGTGACGTGCTTTGCGAAGGGGTCAGTCACGAGGATGTGATCCTCCTTGGAATAACCGTCATTAGAACCCGTCCCAGAGAAATAGTAGATCCCGTTGAGTGTGTGGTTATCGCCGCTGGGGCGACGAAGAGTATCTTTGCCGGGCGCGCCCGCGGGTGTGCTACCAACGTTGGGTGCAGCGGCAGCCGGAGCCTGCTGGGCGAAGAGTTTCGGCGCACCGGTTACAAAAACCGCCATCGCCGCGATCTTGCCAACGAAATTTCGCCGAGTGTTGATTCTCATAGAATCTCTCCTTTTAATCGATCAGTTGATGCAAGGCAGTCGTGACCGAGAAGCTTAATCCTTCAGAGCGCCTACCTTGCCCCGCAGCACCGTAATCGAAGCTCTTGGCAGAGTGAAAATGGTTCCCGACTCTCCTTTTATGGTGGTAGCCATCGGCGGATTGTCGGGATCAGCATGACTGTTGGGCCCGTCGTTGATCCACACATATTGGTCGCTGCCGAAGGTCACAAATGTGACCGGCCCTGAAAAAAATGCTTCCCGCTTGCTTTTGGCATCCTCGAACACAACCCGCACTGCGTGAGAGTTGGTCTCATCTCGATTGACCAACATCAACGACCAGTTGCCATCGGGACGGTGCACCGCATAGGACGTCACCAGGAGATTGCCGTCACTGTCTTTGATGTTGATGGAAGCGGGGAACATTGAATGCACGCCGGCTCTGTGCTGCACCCATTCCAGATTGATCATGTGCGCGGCGAAGTAGGGCGAGGTGTATCCCTTGATTTCGAGAGTCTCCTCATCCGATACAAAGTTCGACCAGGAGGACCAACCCAAACAAGTGTTCTGGATGCCCTGGGGCTGGATGGGGGAGTGGGTGAAGAGAGCACCTCCACCTTCGAAAAACGAGCCTACATTATCGGCAAGCCATAAGGCCGCGAAGATCGTTGTCATCGGTCCGGTGAGGCTGGCGGCGAGGTGATCTTCGGTGATCATCAGGGGTACTTCCTTGGGAACGCCATCGTCTCGCCAGACCTGGAGAATGTGCTTTACCAGTAGGGGCTCTCTATAGAGAGCCTTCCAAGTGATATCGCACGGTTCGAACGGATAATGCTCAAACGATACGAAGCCGAGGTCGGCGAGCCGATCGTGCGCCTTCAGATACTCCACAAATCGGCCCATCCACGAGGTGCGGCCCTGGGCATCAGGCCAGACTCGAATATCTTCGTTGACGCCTTCGAAAACGGGGCCTCCCAACTTGACTTTGGGATCAACCTTGTGGATGGCGGCGGCCCACTGAAGGTAGAGCGCGCCGTAGTCTTCCGGCATGGCGTGTTTTCCGTCGGGTTCCTCGCCCATCTCTATATAGGAGATAGGATAACCGCGCTTCTCAATGTATGCGATCTGGGCGGCCGCGTCGTCCGGTGTACCGTAGAGCATGGTCACTGGAATCATCGCGGGCAAGTTGTTGGTGAGTCCGCTGGTAAAGAAGAGATCGAAACCGCTGTGCTGGTAACTTCCTGTAGCGTTGACGTCGGCGTCGGCCGCCGAATGCCAGGGATCGATGGACGACGAACTGTAGGTAGTGGGCCGTTCGCTGAGGTTCTTCTGGACCTCAACAAAGGCGCCGCTACTATCCATGCCCCCGACACGAATTTCTCGAATCGCGTATCCAACACAGTTCCGAACGTCGTTCGAGCCGTGCTCATCGCAAGTGTTGGAGGACTCCGTCATCAAGACGCGCACGTACTGGGTTGAGACCGGCGTATCAGCGAGCTTCAGCGAAACGGTGCCGCCTTGTGAGCTCTTCACCACGCCTGAGGGAAAGATTTTCCATTCGCCTTGCGGCCCCGCGTCAAAATCGAGAGCGCGCTTTCCCACCCAATACTCCACCTGATAGGTCGTGGCGTACGGGCTGGCCCACGCTATGCGAATCGCACTCACCGGCTTTTCGACCTTAAGATCGACGATGACCCATTGCGGGTGCAGGGAGTCGTTTTCCCCGGTGAACTTGCTGGTCAGATATGGATTGCTCTTCCAGTAACTGAGATTCGGACCCATGATGGGCCGGTCGCCGCTGGTCGAGAACCCGCGGTGCGGGAGTGCATAAGAGAGAATATAGCGCAACGGTTCCTTGAGTTCCGTGCTGCCGGTGAAGTATCCGCTCTTGTGGGCCGGGTCGCTCCAGGTTCCGTTCTCAGTCCAGTGCCAGGCGGCCATGCGGAGTTCGCTGTTGTTGCGATAGGAGATTGGCCCCCATCCCGCGGACAAGGATTCCTGGATGATGTGCGGAGTGTAGACCTTGTCGATGCCGTCATGGGACAGAACATCGATGGAGCTGCCCAATGCGCTATCCGGATCGAACGAATTGATGACATGGCCCGGTGTCGCGTCAACGCGAATGATTGACGACTGCACTCCAGGGCTGTCTGTATTGGACTGGGCAGGGGCCGTTCCGCTCTGCGCCGTTGAAGATAAGATAGTGGTAACGATCGCGGCCCAGTTCAGTACCTTTCGAGCGCCGACTCTGCTCCAACTGACTCTCCGCTTCACGCTTCTTACTGCATTCGCCATGGCCGCCTCCCCGCCATTGCAACCTCATCGCGCGCTCAATCTAACCAATGTAAGGAGCACAATGCAACCTGCGCTTTCAGGAGGCGAAAACATGATTATCGGACGCTTCGTGGTCTCGCCTCGCAGAATGAGCGGCCGAAACTGAAAGTGCTTACATGTCGGGATACGCGGTGACGCGCTGGCGCAGCAGGAAGTACTTGGGCCCGATTCCCACATTGCCCGCCAAACCTTTCTCCAAGCTGACTTTGTTGGCCAAGGTGCGAGCCGCGCTCGAATCATGAGGAGTCCCGAGGATGTCTCCTTTCACGGTCTTCGGTGCGGTTGCTGAATTAGAGAACCTGATCGCGGAGACGTGTCCGTGATGGACTCGGCAACGCTGCAACCGAAATGTCGACAGCCTGGTCGTCCTCAAGTCCCAGCTGGATCACGGACTATCCGGAAGGGATGCCGAGAGGTTCCACAGTTACCGCACAAAGCTGAGTATGATTTGTGCGAGAGGAAGGGGAAGAAGGTCACAGGGGATCCGGGCTGGTGGCCTCAGTCTTTCACGTAATCGACGCAGAGCTCCTCTGGTACCCGCAAGGAACTGCGCCGGATTTTGCACCGACGGCCTGCATCCGGCGCTTACGGTGGGTCACTGGCCGCTCGGAAGGGGGGTCAACGGAAGTCTTTGAGGCGCAAGGTAGAAGGTTTATTATCAGACGCTTGTAGGGAACTTCTAGAGCGATACAGGCAGACGGTGTATCCTCCGGTTTCCATCATCGTGGCCCGATCGTACTAACCAGCTGGGTGTACCCTTCCGTTGTTCGGTACAGTTGTGCTGCCGATGCATAGCGAAGCTGTGCCGGTTGTTACAAAAACCGAAAACTCCCAACCGGTTTCCAGAAGACGGCGAGGTCGAATCCCCGCGCTGATCCATGCAGGCGGGACTAGCCAAGTCACGTCCGAAGCGCACTCCGGACGGCTTGAAGAAGGTCATCCTCCTGGGCTAACGAGAACCTCACATAGGCATTCGGTACACGCTATCCCGTAGCAGAATACAGATCTCCCGGTCCGGTGGAGAAATGGATTGAGTGCGTGACAAGATGGCAGAGCCGAAAATGAGCAATGACCGCAGTTCAGACACGAGGTCGGTCGCCCCCTCCCGCAGCCTCACTCCTTCTGATGCGAGCCAGTCTGAGTAGGCAGACTGCCAACTTGGGCGGCGTTTCCCAGGCTTCTGACGAGTTCATCCAATTGTGATTCGAGCATGGTGAGCTTGTCTTGTTCATTTCGCAGTTGCTGCTCAGCCTCAATTTCTTCCGTTTGCAGTTGTTGTTCTTTTGCCGTCGAGTCTTCGAGGTCCGATTTTAAGTGGCTGATCGCATCTCGTAGTTGTTTCTGTCGCGGCAGGTTCTCTTCATCGTTTAGCGAGTCCTCCAACTGCTTGATGTCAGTCGTCGTACGTTTTTGACGGTCTTGAATGTCAGAGAGTCTCCCCCGTGCGGTATTGAAGCGGTCTGAAGCACGAACAACACCCGCCTGCTGGGATTGAATGCGAGACAGCAGAATTTGGGACTTTTGTACTCTTGCCATTGAACTCAGCAGATCATGATGAAGTGCGCGCACTTCGCTCAACAGAGCATGCAGAGCTTGCGAGTCGGATGAGTCCGCTTGCCCAAGAGTATCTGCTGGTACCCAGAAAAGAATCACAATGAGCCAAGTTGCTCGCCACATGCAAAAGCCTCCCAAGTCGGAATCCGCGACAGTGTGCGAGTATTTTAAGGCCGCTCCCCGTCGGAGTCAGCGCGTTCCTCATCGCAATCGTCGTGAATCGGTGAAATCAGGGGTACGGTTATAAGCGCAGTCGGCGCACTCAGGCTGGCGCGGACGGTAGTGGGCGACCTTGGCTGAGACCTGACGAAGGGGCAAATGAGTGTAATTGATCAACAACTGTCATTTAGCGACAGGAGGAACTCCGGAACTCCACCCCTTTCTTGCTTGCTTCGTCTATGGAAGATTCGCCATACACGAGTGCGAAGTCTCTTGCTGCTCAATCCCAAGCGCGTTTGGGGAACCGCCAAGTACAACTTGCCCGAGGCGGCCGTGCATCGTACCCTGCAGGGTGTGCGAACTCAGACTCGGGGAGGTGGCGGCCGGACAATCGTCCTTGGTTCGTGCTTCTCGCCCGCGCAGCTGTTTTGTTCTGTGGTCTCGCCCTCGCTCAATCCGAAGACCGTATTGAGGTTTTTGATGGCTACTCGTATTTGAACCCCGACTCCAGTCTGGTCTCTCCAAATTCCGGAAGATGACCGGAGCCGACAATTTCAGAGAAAGGGGTTCACCAAACGCGCATGAGAGATTGAAAGGATTCTTGATGCCCACTCCGCCGGTACGGGCCGAGGATGCATTTCGAACGTCGCCAGCGGTGCCCGAAGACACTGGAGAAGGGAAGTTCATGAAGAATCGCAAGCGCTCTGCCGCGCCGGTCAAACTGATTCTCCTCTGGCTTGGACTGGTCTGCTTAACCGCGGGCGCTTGGGGCAGCACCGAATATTATCGTCACGTCGTCTTCGACAACAGCCTGACGTCCGGCGCTTATTTCTACAGCCACGGCGTGGCCAACGGATCGAGTTTTCTGGAGTTGAAAGGAAATCGCCTCCCGGTCGAGACGAAGACGTTTCTGACGCCGCCGAATGCACTCCGCCTGCAGTGGCAGTCGCAGCCGGGAGGAGGTTGGGAAGGGGAAGTCCGGGTAGTTGGCTTCCGCAATCGCTTCCCCGAACTTAAAGGGCACAATCTCTACTTCTGGTGTTTGGCTCCGGAGGCGATTGCGGCGGACGATCTTCCGATGCTCGTGCTCTCCAGCACGTCCGAGGGACTACAGGTCGCGGAATTCCCCAGCGCTTTTAGCGAGCCTCTGCGGCTGGGAGAAATCGCGGGAGACATCCCGGCGGGAAAGTGGAAACAAGTGCGAATTCCGCTGTCTGATTTTCGTACGGGCTCGATTTATGAATTTCGTCCGGAGTATTTGCGGAACGTTATTTTTCATCAGGGCCGCGCCGACGGCGCACGCCACACCCTCATCATCGATGAAATCCGAGTAGATGACGATCCACCTGTGGGCGATGCGGCTTCTCTGCCTGCTCCTGAAAATGTCCGCGCCATCGGCTACGACCGGCACGTGGAGGTGCGATGGGATCAGGTAAACAGTTACCTGCTGGGCCGCTACGTGATCTATCGCTCGCTCGATGGCAGGAACTTCGAACCGGTGGGCATTCAACTTCCGGACACGAATCGTTACTCGGACTTTCTCGGAAGGACGGGGGTCACGGTGCAATACAAAGTGGCTGCCTCGGACTGGCAATATCGAACGTCGTCCATCTCGAAGGCGGCCCGCGCCTCAACACGCGAATTCAGCGACGATGAACTGCTGACGATGCTTCAGGAAGCCTGCTTTCACTACTATTGGGAAGGCGCCGACCCTGACTCGGGCATGACCCGGGAGAACATTCCTGGTGACGACCGCATTGTCGCGACCGGAGCGAGCGGTATGGGCATCGCCACGCTGATCGTGGGCGTCGACCGCGGTTTCATCACGCGCGCGCAGGGAATCGAACACCTCACGAAGATCGTAAAGTTTCTCGAACATGCCGAGCGCTACCACGGCGCCTGGTCGCACTACATGGACGGGACTACGGGCAAGACGATGCCAGTGTTTGGGATGCTCGATAACGGCGGGGACTTGGTGGAAACCTCATTCCTGATGGAAGGGTTGCTCGCTGCGCGACAATATTTCCGCGGGAGCAGTGATGCGGAGCGCGATCTCTACCGCCGCATCTCGCAACTGTGGGAGACAGTCGAGTGGAATTGGTATCGTGGGCCTCAACCTGGAGACTTCATCTACTGGCACTGGTCCCCAGAGTGGGGATGGCAGATTCAGCATCCGCTGATCGGATTCAACGAAGTGATGATTACGTATCTGCTGGCGATGTCGTCGCCAACGCACGCCGTTCCCGCGGAGATGTACTACTCTGGATGGGCGGGACAATCGCAAGGCGCCGTCACCTATCGCGAAGGCTGGTCGGGTAGCGCGGACGGAGATCACTATGGCAACGGGCACACCTACTACGGGATCAAACTCGACGTAGGCGTCGGCAGCGGCGGCCCGCTGTTCTTCACGCACTATTCATTCTTCGGCTTCGATCCGCATAGTCTGCACGACCGTTTTACGTCTTCGTATTTCGAGAACAACCGCAGCATCGCGCTTATCAATCGCGCGTACTGCATCGCCAATCCCAAACACTTCTATGCTTACGGTCCGGACGCCTGGGGCCTGACAGCAAGCGATGGCCCCGAGGGCTACGTGCCCCACGCACCCGACGACAACAGTGATCGTGGGACGCTAACTCCGACGGGCGCGTTGGCGTCTTTTCCCTATACGCCGGAAGCTTCGCTGGCTGCGTTCAAGCACTACTACCGCGACCTGGGTGCCCAACTCTGGGACATTTACGGTCCTCGTGATGCCTACAACCCAGAACAGAACTGGATTTCACCGATATACATGGGCCTGAACCAGGCCCCGATAGTAGTGATGATTGAGAATCACCGCACGGGTTTGGTGTGGAAGAACTTCATGGCTAATCCCGAAATCACTCTGATGCTCCAAAAGCTCGGCGCGCTGACCGGAAAATAGCGCGTGGGCCTGAACCAGGTCTGATAAAGCAGTCTCCGCCAACTCGCTTGCTCACAATGCTCACACTCCGCGAAGCCCTGGGTTACTCGGCTAGAGCGGCGTTGACCTGTCGGCCTTGAGCCGCGCCTTGGCGATGATCTCATGCGGCGGCGGTTCCTCGGCACCTCCACCACAGAAAGAAGCCAAGGCCGATTACGCGAAGCTGCAGTAGTGCCACCGGGAATTCACTTTCCGAACATGGGCTTGCGAGGCACCTGCACACCAGTGGACGCGCCGTCGGCAAGGAGTTGTGGCCCCTCCGTGACACTTGGCGATTGCTCCCGAGTGACGTGCTAAATTCCATGAGAAGGTCATCCGGCGTCAACCCCAGTTTGGTCGGTCCATCACGGGGAATCGCACGCGCAATGAGGAAACAAGGTGCTCACTGAATCGCTAGTCTTTGCGCGGCCCTCAAGAGTGTTCCGAGCGCGCTTCCCAAGGATAATAGTGCCTCGTGAAGGTCCGCCCGTTTTTCATAGAGTACGCGCAATCGCCCGAACTGATTCAGCCAGGCAAAGGTTCGCTCCACCACCCATCGCCGTCGGCCCAGTCCAATGCCGTGTTCGGTGTTGCGCTGGGCGAGCCAAGGCACGATGTGATGGTGGCGCAGACCCTTCCGGATTGCATCTGCGTACATAACCACGGTCGGACAATCCGCAGTCCGGACGACGGCGTGGACGTCCCCGCTCTTCCTGCAAGGTTTCGTTTCTCATCGCCGTATCGGTACGGCTCCGTAACCACTCGCCAAATTGTCCGCTTAATCGTTCGTTCGCATTCCCTTCGGAAAACCTGTAACGCTACGACCTGCCTCCGCCACTTCACCGGAGAGGTCTCTCCCTAAGATGGCCGGCAACGTCAGAGGCATGCGAGATTTGGCTGCTCCGCTTCTTAGTTTCAAGTCGATGGGATTGATGCTGGTGGCGCGAACCTTATCGAGCACTTCCTTATCGCCGCATTTCGGCACAGCGGTTTCCTCGTACCGCAATTACGATGGATCGCCGTATGAGCACAGCAGGACAGCCTTCATGAGAATCTCTCCTCGTTTTTGCTGTTTCAGATGCCAGATTGTGGCTCCCAGAACCGCATTATTTGACCATGCCAGAACTCAGTAGATCATGCCACCCTGTTGACTTCGCCTCCGGCGCATACCTAACATTGCTGCACCTAGAAGCCTAGTGGATGGAGGCAATCGTCATGACAGCACAGCCGCAACCGTGGATCGCCGAAAATCAGGCTGTTGTCATTCGCCCCGCCACTCCAGCCGACGCAGAAGTGTGCGGAAGAATCTGTTTCGAAGCCTTTGGAGCGCTCGCCGAAAAGCACAATTTCCCGAACGATTTTCCAGCCCCGGAGATTCCTGCACATGTCCTCTCGACCATGTTTTCGCACCCGTCGTTCTTTTGCGTTGTAGCTGAACGGGATGGAAAGGTCGTCGGGAGCAACTGCTTGGACGAGCGAGCGCCGATTGCCGGAGTGGGGCCGATTACGATTGATCCCAGCGCACAAAACCACAGTGCGGGACGGCAACTGATGCAAGCCGTGATGACACGGGCGGCGGAGACGAAGTTCGCGGGAGTTCGCCTCGTTCAGGCGGCGTACCACAATCGCTCGCTCTCACTCTATGCCAAGCTCGGTTTCGTGGTGCGGGAACCACTTGCATGTATGCAGGGGACTCCGATTCAGAAGACGCCCCTGGGTTATCACGTCCGCCCTGCGGAAGCGAGCGATCTCGGAGCCTGCAATGACCTTTGCGTGCGAGTCCACGGGCACGACCGTGGCGGCGAGCTTAAAGACGCGATTCAGCAAGGAACAGCCGTCGTCGCCGAATCGGAGGGGCGAATCAAAGCTTACGCATCGTCCCTAGCTTTCTCCGGTCATGGGGTTGGTGAAGCCAATCGGGATTTGCAAGCACTGATAGCCGCAGCCACGGAGTTTCAAGGTCCGGGAATTCTAATCCCAACTCGGAACGCGGGGCTGTTCCGCTGGTGCCTTGAGAGTGGGCTTCGAGTTGTTCAGCCGATGACCTTGATGACGATGGGGCTTTACAAC
>Ga0210383_10006462_pt1 | contig 10235 bp, 12 predicted proteins | sample IncBWC14OmetaG_FD_160072 | JGI IMG/M metagenome (GOLD analysis project Ga0210383, IMG submission 160072) | Forest soil microbial communities from Barre Woods Harvard Forest LTER site, Petersham, Massachusetts, United States - Inc-BW-C-14-O ...
CCTGGGACCGGCCGCAATCGTCTGTGCTTTTTCCGAGCGCCTGCACCATCGAGTCCGGAATGTATTGCTGACATTTGGGCGTGCACCGCTGGCGTTCTATGTCGCGCATCTGTACCTCATCCATGCCGCGACCATCCTACTCGGTGTCGCACAGGGATTCGCGGCGCAGCAGTTTCTCACCCAATATCGCTACTATCCAAAAGGATACGGTGTAGGCCTGCTTGGGGTCTATGTGATCTGGATCGTAGTTGTCGCTAGTCTGTACCCGCTATGTCGCTGGGTGGCATCAGTGAAGGCGCGCCGCAGGGACTGGTGGCTGAGTTACGTCTAGCCGTCGATTGCAGGCTCATCGCGGCGGCGTCCCGGCTTCCCAGCGCAGCTTGCGCGTTGCAACCATCACCGTGGCCAGTACCACAAACAAGACAATGGCGCCGATTAGCAGTGCATAGCTTTCGGACAGCACCAACATGAAGAGCAATCCGTAAACAAGGCTCATGACGGCCGCAATCATCGCGCCCAGCCGAACGCTGCCCATTGCCCCGGATACATAGAAACCGAGCAATCCGACCAGCGCCGCCGCCCCCAGCCAATAACTCAGCCAAAACGGCAGGTGTTCCGCCAGGGCGATCAGCAGCAAGTAAAACGTGCTGAGCGCAAGCCCGATCAATAAATATTGCATGGCATGAACCCGGACCCTGCCGAGCGACTCCCACGCAAAAAACGAGAGAAAGGTCAGAGAGATGAACAGTAACGCGTATTTTACGGCGCGCTCGCTGCGCTGATAGACGTCTACGCTCTGAAACAGGCCCACGCCGAACGCCGCGTTGGCAAGTTGCGGGCTGTCCACCTGATTGTCGATCCACGATTGTGCGAACGCCCGGTTAAGGGCAAGCACCTGCCAATTGGCGCGGAAGCCGTGTCCATCGATCGTGTACTGCGCGGGCAGGAAGGCGCCTTGAAATTGTGGATCCGGCCAGTCTGATGCCAAATTCGCCCGGGTCGTCGCTGCAGTTGGCACGAAACTCAATGACTGGCTGCCCGCGAGCACCAGTTGTGCAGAAAACGGCAAGTCTTGCTCGTGGAAAAATTCCGACAAATCGATGCCTGCCTCGACGCCGGGCAATCCCTGCGGGAGTGCAGGGCCGAATGTCAGGCTGCGTTGACCGACCGCGGCACCGTTGAACTCACGGACGCTGCGCACGTTCGACAGCGGCAGCCGTATGCTGGCCTCTTTCCAACGAAAATTTGCGTTCGGGTATGGTCCCAGCGCGGCGGCGGCCAGTACATCGGTCATCTTGAACGTGCCGCTCAATTTGGCCCGCACCAAGTATACGGGAACGCCGTAGATGCCAATGCGCCGGGTCGTTGTGTGGTCGATGGTCGCCTGGATGTCCAAGTCGTTGGCAAGAATGAAGAGCTGGTGCGATTTCCTGGAGATTTCACCCGTGTTCGATTTGCTTTCGACATCGAAAGGCACTCGAAGCATTGGGCCGCCCACCGTAAGGCTTCCACCCCAGCCTTTTGCAACCGTTTCCACCGCCTGATTTCGCATTTGACTGCGTTCCAGGACCAAACCGCGCAGCATGGACAAGGGAATCATCAATCCCACAACGATCAATCCGATTGCGGACAGCTTCGCCGCCAAGGGCTTGCCTTCGAACATGCTCCATGCCATTCGTTACTCCGGTGTGGCTGAAATTCACCGTTAGACTGCCGTGAGGAAATGGCAAAGCAGTGGGGCAACCCTGCGCAATTGTGGCAGTGGCCGGGGGATGCGCCGACAGCTAGGATACGATTGCGCGACATAGCGCAGAGAGTCGGAGGTTATGCATAATAAAGCCGTGATTGCGGGCGAAAGTTCCGCCGGTCGAGAGTCGCCGCATTGCCGAAATTGCGGCGATTACGCACCCGACAAATACTGTCCGAATTGCGGACAAGAAACAAAAGAGCATTTGCCCACAGCTCGAGAGTTCGTGCACGAGTTCGTTCTACACTACCTCGCTGCTGAAGGACGCCTGTGGCGCACGCTGAAGGTCCTGGTATTACACCCCGGGAGGCTGACCATCGAATACATTCGAGGTCGCAAGGGGGCCTACGTGCTGCCGCTTCGGTTATATTTAACCGTGAGCCTGGTGTTCTTCTTGCTGCTGAGGCTTGCGGCGCCAGGCGCCGACCGGATGAGTTCGGCCATTCATCGCTCATTAAATGATGGAAGCGTCTCCTTTACGATCATCGACATGGGCTTCGCGAAAGCCATCAAGAACCCGGACGGTTCGTTCACCTGCAATTTGCCGCATTGGCTTTGCGAACGCATCAACGAGCGGGTACTGCAACCGCAGGGAGAACTCGAGAGACGCTATGCGAACGTGCTCCCCGAGTTGCTAAGTCATTTGTCCACCGCGGTGTTCCTGCTGCTGCCGCTATTTGCCCTGTACTTGCAGCTCGCGTATCGCAAGCGAACCTACGGAGAGCATTTCCTGTTCGCTTTGCATTTGCACAGTTTCTGGTTTTTGTTGCTGTTGGTGCTACTGCTGCCGATGCCTGAGTGGATCCGCGTGCTGTTAAAGGGGTATCTAGTCGTGTACAGCGTCGCGGCGCTGCACGCGGTTTACACTTCGAGCTGGTGGAAAACCGTCCTGAAAGGGCTGGGGCTGGGTCTGGCCTATCTCGTGAGCCTCTTCATCGCGACCACGGCAATCGGAGTGTGGACGATTGTAGAGTAGAGATTTCGAATGCCCGGAAAATCCAAACATATTGGGATCGTGGCATGCAGCGTTGAGGGCGCAGCGCTGTGTCTTCGTGAAATCGCGGCATACTCGCTGAATTTCATGGGCGAGCACCTGCATCCGCAGGTAACTCTGAGCTGCATCGCCATGGGTGAATGGATGCCCGCATTCAATCGCGGGGACTATGAGGGAGTCGCCGATTTCATGCTGCGTGAAACCGAGATCGTAGCGAAAGCCGGCGCGCAGCTCGCGATCTGCCCTGACAATTCCGCACATCTTGCGTTCAAGCGTGTGGCGGCGAGATCGCCGATTCCGTGGCTGCACATCGCGGAGGAAGTCGCGAAGGCCGCGGTGCGCGGAGGCTATCGGCACGCGGCGTTGCTCGGCACGCGTTTTACCATGAGCGGGCCGGTCTACCCGGAAGTATTCAAAAGGTACGAGCTGAAGATCAGTTCCCCCGCGGAAGGTGATCAAAAGATCGTCGACGAGATCATCTTCAAGGAACTCGTCAACGGAATATTCAGCGAGGCGTCTCGCCTTCGCTACAACGAAGTCATCGACCGCATGAGGGCGCGCGGCTGCGATAGCGCGATCCTCGGTTGTACTGAGATTCCCTTGCTCGTACGGACGGATGATTGCCCGTTGCCGACGCTGGATTCGACGCGTCTTCTTGCGCGTGCGGCGGTTGATGCCGCCTTGCAAACAAGCTGATCCGGCCGGAATCAGTCTCGCGCAAGTCAGCGCGAACGCAGCGGCAATGTGCCTTTAGGTCCCGCGATGGTGGCGGCCAAACGCAGTTCATTGGATTGTCCGATCCGCGCATCGAGTTGTAATTTGGCCGCCAGTGTTTTGAGGCCATCCGGATCCGGCGTGTCAGTCCTAAGATCGGTCAGTCGGCAGCCGGCCGGCGCATCCACTGACGGGTGAGGTGAACCGGAATCCCACTCGATGAAGAACGGTAAAATGCCATTGCCGTCGTCTTTGAGGGCCAGAGACTTCCAACGCAGTGTGGTTCCATCGGGGCGGGATCGTGAGCCTGGCTTCGGACCCACGCAGTCGATGCCGGCGCGCTGCAACGCCGCCGCGAATTCATTCAGATCCGATCGGTGTATGGCCCAACCCACCAACGCTGGATTTTTCAGACTCGCCACATGGCGAGGATCGGTCGGTGCCGGTTGCAAAGGATCAGGCGCGAGAATTTCCAGATACCGCAGCGTGCCCAACGAGAGCAAAGCGTTTTTCGTTCCCGCTCCAGGGTGCACGCCGCCTGCTGTGGCCCGAACGCCGGTGCGCTGGAAAACATAGTCGATGCCCGCATCCAAGTCATTGCAACCCAAGATGACGTGGTCAAGAGACCTGGGCACTTTGCCGGCGGCCGCCCATGCCCCATGGGGCGCTACCATCAAGCCGGCGGCCGCGAGGTTGAACACGCGTCGCGAGATCCGTTGCATTTCACTGACCGGAGAGACGTTTTCCGTACGAAATCGCGTAGGCCGGGGAGCGGAACAGCAACACCGGGTCAGTGGTCGGGGCGATGCCATCGGCCATGACCAAGGGATCGAAGTTGATCGGCTCGCAGGCAATGCCTTTTTGTTGCGGCATCGCCTGGGAGATGGTCAGGGTGCCGGCCTTGAAATGCTTGCGAGTCTCCGGCCATGCCAACGTCGGGTTGTCCTGCGGGTCCCCGGGTTCGCCGACGTAGACAATCATGTCCCACACCGCCGGCCCTTTGCCGGTGCGCTCGATGAGATTCTTTTCGAGGAAGTCATGGGGCGCCGCTTTCATTTCCGCGGCCGTCATTTCCTTCGTACCGTCGCGGGGAACGAATCGCCACCTGACCGGGTGCTCGGTACTCTTCGCGTCGATGAATTTGAACGTGTGAATGCTGAAGTAGGTGGTCTGATAATAGTTCGCCGTCGGCGTGTGATGACTCGACAGTTGGGTAAGTGCCATCGCGTCGGGGTGCGTGGCGGCATAGGCTTTCAGTTTCTCCGGGTCGGGCTGGCCGGTTTTGGGATCAGGCTTCGCGGCGACGAGTGCATCGCGGAAGGAGGCCGGCGATGCCGCCGCGAAGATCGGCACATTGATCATGGTGATGTGCTGCAATGCATTGCCGGCAAGATGGAACTCGAGCGCCATTCCGCGCGGAGCGGGCGCCGCGTCCGGTACTTCAGGATTGCCGCCGCCGAGCGAGAAGCGCGCGACCACCGGAATGGTTTTCCCCGAGAATAGAGCTGAGCGGCTGAGGGCGGCCGCCTCGTTAGTCCCAACGAACTCGCCTGCGGCGCACGTGCCTTTGATGTGATTTCGACGCTGGCCGGCGTGTATGCCGAAGGTCCCTTCGAAAGCATCGATCATTTGCGGGGCGCTGACTTGGGATCCACCGGCTTGCGCTTCAAAGGCCAAACCTGGCGCTGTGGATGCAGTGATCAGAAGGGTCATGAACGTGAATTGTGCGCCGTAGCGGAATGAAGACGAGTTCATAGTCTCCCCTTGTGCCTAATTCTCAGCCCTGCGATATCGCCGACTCCACATCCGGCATTATAGCGTGGCCGATCAACTCCGATTCAGTGCCGCTCGAAAAGAAATCGACCACCCGCATCACCGAACGCGGTGACTTGAGCCCGCTCCAGCCGCTGCCGCGGACACCGAATGCACGCTGTGGGAATGCCGGCGGATGCCAGCGCAGGGAATGCAAGACCGCGGGGGGAACACCGCGATTGAGCGAGGACGGTATTTCACACTCTTCGCCTATTGCAGCGGCTGCCGAGAGCACGTTTGATAGCTTCTTGGCGATGCCGGGCCAGTTCTTTGAAATATGCGCGGCGAAGACGCCGGCGTACCCAATCATGATCCCGGACGCCACCAGCGCACCGCTCTGCCTTAGGTGCCGCGCAACCCAAGCAACCGGTCGGCGGGCGAAGCCCTCGACGTTAAGGCCTCCCCCAACTCGCGGCCGTCCCACGATGAGGTAGTCCTCGTCGAGTCCTTCTTCAAGGTCGACCATGCCGAGGGTAAGCGCTCCTTCCGGCACGCTTGGCAGCTCAACAAGGGCGCGATTGAGCGCGTTTTTCAAGACTCCTTCGTGCAACACGAAGCATCGGGCCGGAAGAATCGTGATCACATTCGACGGTGAGCACGCAGCCACCGAAAGAATTGCCGCGGCCGATGACAGCTGTGACGCGGCGCGATTGTCACATACAAATCTTCGCTCCGGAGGAACAAACCAGATCGATCGTTCCCAGTGGGATCGATATTCCTCAAAGGTGGTGACAATCACCTGAGACGCCGGTGCGATTGCCGTTGCGCGATGCAGCGATCTCTGTAGCGGCGTTGCCGCCATGGCCAGAGGGCAATATTGCACCGGAGCCGGCAGCCCCCCTGGACCGATCGCCCAGTCCGGCCCGTAGTCGTCCGCAACAATGCACCAGCGCGATCTGGACGGGTGGCCTTGATTGGGCGAAGGCTCACTGAGGAACATAAGCGAGGCAGACTAATCATCGCTGCAAGCTCGTTCTTGAAGAAACAAGGCGTCAGTTGAATAAATCTCGCGGATTCTTATCGCGACATCGTCTCGAAAAGCCGGCCGTTTTGCGCAAGCGTATACAAAGCGCAGCAGGCTGAGCAAAGCTTTTCAGGGGATGAAAGCCGCACAATGCCCTTGGCCCGTATCTCGACAGCTCTAGCGCCGAAGGAGAAGCCCCGTGGAAGCTGAATTCATGGTCGAGTTGTTTCTCGGGATGATTTTGGTGGCGCTGCTGGGTCTTTTGACCATGCAAGACCTGCGAATGCGATTTCCCAGTCACCCCAATCCATTCCCATACGATGAGGATCTGGATGAGTTCGATTGGCCAAGGCGCACACCATCGGCTCGAACCGCGGGCACTCGCCGGCGCCGAGTGATACCAACGTATCGATTGACTGATACCATCGTGCAATCGATTCGACCTCACTCTTTTGGTGTGATCAAGAGCGGCCGCCCGCGTCTATTTGCCCCAGGAGAGTAATCATGTCCGCAGATTCCCTAGAGTTGACGAGCAGCAGCCGCAGCCTCGAAGAATCAATGACGTCTGAAACGCCGCCGGGCCTCTTGGCGCGATTGGTCGTGGCGGCCACCGCCGCGAGTCTCAGCGATCGGGAAAAAGCACGTAGTAGTCTTGAAGACGCGCTGGCTCTGCTCACTACCGGTCCGGCGACCGGTACGGCTGTCCCCGCTCGGGCGCCGCGCGGTGGATTGGCGCCGTGGCAGGTGAGGCGGGTCGCCGCGTATGTTCATGTGCACATCGGCACGAGCCTGAGAGCCAGCGAACTTGCGAAGCTGGTGCGCCTGAGTTACAGCCATTTCAATCGAGCCTTCAAAGTGAGCTTCCGCGAAACGCCTACGGCATACATCATGCGGCAGCGAATGCGCCTCGCGCAGGACAAGATGCTTACCACCGGCCATTCGCTTTCGCAGGTCGCCTTGGAGTGCGGCTTGTGCGACCAGGCGCATTTCAGTCGCATGTTTCGCCGCATCGTCGGAGAAAGCCCGCGCCTGTGGCGCCGGCAATTCGCATCAGATTTGACCTCGGAGCCGAAGTGCGAGCAGCCGGCGCACTAGTTCGAATCTGACGTCTTAATATGAGCGCGACGGAATCCGCGAGGCCCCCTGTGCCGCCGTTTGATTCGGCGTCCGCCGTCTTGAAAGTGCGCCTCGCGGAAGATGCGTGGAACACGCGGGATCCCGCGCGCGTTTCCCTGGCTTACACCAAGGACAGCAATTGGCGCAATCGATCCACATTTCTATCGGGACGCGACGCCATCGTCGAGTTCTTGACGCAAAAGTGGGCGAAAGAGCTCGAGTATCGCCTCATCAAGGAATTGTGGGCATGCCAAGGCAATCGAATCGCCGTGCGTTTTGCCTATGAGTCGCACGATGGCAGCGGCCGCTGGTACCGATCCTACGGCAACGAAAATTGGGAATTCGACGGGCAGGGGCTGATGCGTCGGCGCATCGCCAGTATCAACGACTTACCCATAGAGCCGGGCGAACGCAAGTTTCACTGGCCGCTCGGGAGGCGGCCTGACGATCATCCGAGTTTGTCGGATCTGGGGTTGTGAGAGCAACTCCGACACCATCGTCGCGTCGCGTCGTTTGCGCATATTTGTTCAAAGCGCAGCAAGCAAATGAAAGATTTTCTCGGATTGGACCGCCACAATGAATATCGGCGGTTTCCAAGAAAAAGCCGTGGAGTTCAGCAATGCAGGCCAAACAAAGCCAGATGCCCAACCGGGATAACTTGGTGCGCCGGCGGATGGCGCCGCTTATCACCCCAACAGACCTCGGCGATAAGGCATCGATGGATATTGCGGGCGGCATGAATGCGATACTTGCCGATGTATTTGCGCTGTACCTGAAGACCAAGAACTTCCACTGGCACATGAGTGGGCCGCATTTCCGCGACTATCATTTGCTGCTCGATGAGCAAGCCGACCAGTTGTACGCCATGACGGATCCCATCGCGGAGCGCATCCGCAAGACCGGCGGATCGACGTTGCGCTCAATCGGTCACATCGCTCGAATTCAACGTATCAAAGACAACGATGCGGAATATGTCGATCCGATGGATATGCTTGCGGAACTGCGCGAGGACAATCAGGCGCTGGCGGCGCGGTTGCGCGAAGTGCACGAGATGGTGGATGAGCACCGTGACATTGCCAGCGCGAGCTTGATCGAGGGCTGGATTGACGACGCAGAGCGCCGCACTTGGTTTCTGTTCGAGTCCAGCCGCAGTGTTGATTAGTGTTGTCAGCCGCTCTTTATGAGTCCTGGCATTTGGATGACTCTCGGCTTGATGCTGCTGGCGGCCGCTCCGCCGGTCTTGGCCGCTTGCGAACCCGGCAATCCGCTGCACGGCAGAGGCGCGAAAGTGCTCGCAGAATCAGACCGGGAGCGTGATCAGGACACCAAGGAGGCAATCAATCGCCTGGGGATCCAGTACGCCCGCGGCCGAGGCGTGGCCAAGGATTACAAGATTGCGTTCAGGATGTTCAGGCAATTGGCTTTGGACGGATACACGCCGGGCATGGTGAATCTCGGCACCCTGTACGAAATGGGACCGATTGGACTAAGGAATCATCGTCGAGCATACGCGTGGATTCGCGCTGCATTGGTGCTCGGTGTGCCCAAGGAGGACTATGACGCGACGCTCTTCAAATTGGGAATCATCGCGGGAAGACTCGGTGCAGCCAAGGTGAGCGGCGCGGAGCGTCTCGCGGTGAGTATCGTGGAGAACGTCACGAGTCATTCTGAGTCCTCACCCGAGCAGTACGCCGACATTCCATTGACTCGAGAATCGTATCCAAGCACTTGCTCATTGCCGCTTTTGGCCCACGAGAGCTGAACACCACTGCGTACTTCCAGCGTCACTCCCCCAATATTGCGCTGCGCAGAGGCTCTCGTGGGTTTTTTATGCAGGAGAAAGAATGTCTGACAAAATTACAAGACGCCTTTTTGTAAGTTCCATGGGCGCTGCCTCGATTGCGCCGGCATCGGCATTGCTTGGGCCCCCTGACGCCGCTGCCGGCGAACCTGCTGGCAGCCAACAGGTTGGCAGCGCGCCGCCAGAGAGCCTCAAGCCCACTTATACATTCTTCAATTCGGCAGAAGCGCAGTTCATTGAAGCGGCCTGCGAACGTCTCATCCCTGCCGATGAGCTGGGCCCGGGGGCGCTCGGCGCTTGGGTTCCCAACTATCTTGACAAGCAATTGGGCGGAGCGTGGGGCAACGGAGAACGCTTGTATCGCAGCGGACCGTGGATCGCAGGAACTCCATCGCAGGGATACCAACTGCCTTTTACGCCGGCGGAACTGTTCCGCGCAGCGTTGGGCGCGATCAATCGAAGTCTGCGGGCTCGCGGTTCACCCTTCAGCGATTTTAGCCCCGAATCCCAGGACGACTATCTCAGAACACTCGCGAAGGGCGGCCCCGATCTCGATCTCGACGGCGTGCCGTCAGAGGTGTTTTTCGACTTGCTGTTGAAAATGACGGTCGAAGGATTCTTCAGCGATCCGGCCTACGGTGGGAATCGCGACCTGGTTGCCTGGCGAATGATCGGGTTTCCGGGCGCCTATGCGGACTATTACGATGCCATTGATCGGCACGGTGTGAAATTCGAACGCGAACCGATGAGTCTCGCCGAGGACAGCCGCGGACATCTGCACGCGGATCCGAACATCCCGGCGCATTTATAACAAGGAATTGAACATGACGGAGCGCCTGAAAGAAGTCGATGTCGTAATCATCGGGGTCGGCATGGTGGGAAGCATCGTCGGCAAGGAGTTGGCGGCGGCGGGCTACAAGGTCGTGGGGCTGGAGCGTGGGCAGGCGCGCTATACCGCGCCGGATTTTCAAGGCCCCGCGATTCACGACGAACTGCGCTTCGATATCCGCAAGGCGCTGATGCAGGACAATACCCGCGAGCCGGTGACCTTTCGCAATCACGCTGCGGAGCGCGCGTTGCCCGTTCG
>Ga0210383_10006463_pt1 | contig 10234 bp, 9 predicted proteins | sample IncBWC14OmetaG_FD_160072 | JGI IMG/M metagenome (GOLD analysis project Ga0210383, IMG submission 160072) | Forest soil microbial communities from Barre Woods Harvard Forest LTER site, Petersham, Massachusetts, United States - Inc-BW-C-14-O ...
ACCGTTCGGCGTTCGGCGCATTCAGTCGAACCGCCTCGGTTTGCTCAGGCTTTGAAGAGCAAGCGTCCATAGGAATTACCGCCTTCCAGATTTCGCCGGCTCCACATCACTGCCGCATATCGCCGATCGCCGAACGCCGAAAACAGTTGCACTCGCGGGTTCCCGGCACACACTCTCTCTCTCCATCTGAATCAAACAGAAACAACCCGGCCGCCGGGCACCCGACGCCGATTGAGACGGGGTGACCCTCCAATGAAGGTCTGCGATCTCACGCAGTTTTATTCCCCGTTTAGCGGCGGCGTGAAACGCTACATCGAGGAAAAGCGAAAATACGCCAACGCATTCGGCCATGAGCATCTACTGATTGTTCCAGGAAAGAGGACCGAAAAAATTGAGACGCCGGAAGGCAAAACGTTCCTCATCGGATCTCCGCTGGTTTCCCGAACCTCTCGCTACCGTGCCCTGTTCAACCTGAACGCAGTCGAAGAAATCCTCGAACGGGAGAAACCGGATGTCATCGAATCAAGCGATCCGTACCAGATCGCCTGGAAGGCCATTGTCTCGGGCGAAGCACTCCGTATCCCGGTGGTCGGCTTTTATCATTCGCATTTTCCTGAGGCGTACCTTCGCACCACAATGAAATATCTGGGGGAGACAGCGACCAACGTCATGATGGAAGTGGCCAAATATTACGTTCGCAATCTTTACAATCACTTTCGCAAAACGTTCGTTCCATCGATTGGTTTGGCACAGGTCCTAAGCGATTGGGGAGTTGAGAACGTGGTGGTATGCGAACTAGGTGTGGACATCGCGACTTTTACCAGGGCGCCCGACAAATTTGCCACGCGAACGGATTTTAACATTCCGAAGGACCGCATCGTTCTCCTGTACGTCGGCAGACTTGCCGCTGAAAAAAACGTGAAAACGCTTTTTCAAGCCTTTGATCTGCTCTGTGAAGAGACACCCGGACGATTTCACCTTTTCATCGTCGGAGACGGCCATTATCGCGATAACGTCGTGGAACTACGAAAATCGACAGATTCAACGACCTGGGTGAGGTACTGCTCGGACCAGCAACAGCTCGCCAGGATTTATCGTGCGGCCGATCTGTTTGTCCACCCTGGCGTCCAGGAAACGTTCGGCCTCGTCGCCCTCGAGAGCCAGTCGTGCGGCACGCCCGTGGTCGGGATCCACGGAAGCTATATGGATCGAATCATCTTCGCCGACCAATCGCACTGGGCGAAAGAGAATTCTCCAGAATCGCTGGCCGCGGCGATCCAGGCGATGAGCAAGACCGATCTGGAGGCCGCCGGAAACGAAGCCAGCCGGAGAGTGATCCAACGTTATTCCTGGCGCAAAGTGTTTGATCGGATGTTTGAGACCTATCAAACCGTTCGCACCTGACCCAAGGGACGCCAGACGTCGCACATTGTCGCACATTGCGAGAGAGAAAGATATTGCGTGCGATCTCTTTCCCACTATGTAATCTGCGGCGTGAAATCCCAAGTGCTCGAGGTCAATGACTTTCAGGTCCGGAGGTATCGCGCGTCCGATCGAGACTCGGTGCGCGCTCTCTGTTGCGACACCGGTTTTCTGGGAAGCGCGATCGACCCGGTATTCGAAGATCGTGAGCTGTTCGCGGACTTTTTCACGGACTATTATCTGAGGCACGAACCAGATTCTGCGTTCGTGGTCATCAAAGACGATAGCGTGCAAGGATATCTCCTCGGATCACGCTATCCTTTCAGGCACCAATATCAGAGCCTCTGGCAAAATTTCGCCAACGGCGGGAAAGTGGTGCGCCGTTATTTCGGCTATCGGCCGGAGTCTCGCCGATACATCCACTGGCTGATTTCGAGGGCTTGGCGTGAAGTTCCGGCAGCGCCCAGGACCATTGGGCATTTCCACATCAATTTGCTTCCGGCGGCCAAGTCCATCCAGGTCTGCCGTCAGCTTCTGGAAACTTACCTCCGTCATCTCTACGACCACGGCGTCAAACAGGTCCACGCGCAGATGGTGACCTTCGATGGCAGGCGCGGTTTCAAATTGTTCGAGCGCTACGGATTCAAAGTGCTGAATCAATCCGAAATCACGAAGTATCGCCGATTTACTACTCAAACTGTTTACCTCTGCACTCTCGTGAAAAACCTCGAGGAACAGAGCGATCGTTTGCTGTACCCGCTCAGGTAAACGGATAATCGAGCTTGTAGTATAGGCCAGCCTGTTTCCATTCACCCCATCGAGCGATGCTTTTCAAGTATTCGCCGTTTTCCGATTTGTGTATCACGATGCTAAACAGATAGAGCCATTGCCGGTCAGTAGCCGATCGCCTCGCCGTCCTTGCGCATCTCCGACGCGCCCCAATAGACACGATGTTTGGCGTCCCACATGATCGCTTGGTACCCGCCGAAACCGCCTGTGCCGGGCACGATCTTGTAGCCCCGTTTTTTGAGTTCTGCTTTCACTGCGAGATCGAAACCCGATTCCATCTCGACGGTGCCCACTCCTGTCGAAGGTTCGCCGGTGGGCTCCGCTCCGCCGAAATGACGCCAGCGCGCCGCATCGCCCGCTTCCTGGACGTTCATGCCGAAATCGATGATGTCGGTCAGCACCTGCACATGACCTTGCGGTTGCATGTCGCCGCCCATCAGTCCGAAGGACAGGAAGGGTTGGTCGTCCTTGGTGACGAAACCTGGAATGATCGTCTGGAAGGGGCGCTTGCCCGGCGCATAAATATTGGCGTGCTCAGGAATCAGCGAATAAAGCTCGCCGCGATTCTGGAACATGAAGCCCAGATGATCGGCCACCAGGCCTGAGCCCATCCCGCGGTAATTGGACTGGATGAGCGAGACCATCATTCCGTCCTTGTCGGCGGTCGTCAGGTAGATCGTATCGCCGTTGTGAAGGCGCGGATCGCCGGGGCCGAAATCGGGATTGGCGCGCCCAAGATCGATCAGATTGCGGCGTTCCTCCGCATAGGCGTCGGACAACAAGCCCTTTATCGGCGCTTTGACAATGGCCGGGTCCGCATACCACTTGGCGAGGTCTTCATAGGCAAGCCGTTTCGCTTCGAGCAACGCCGTCAGCGTGTCGGCCGAGCCCGCCCCCATCTTAGCCAGATCGTAGCCTTTCAGGATCTGCAGCATTTGCAAAACCGCGGCGCCCTGGCCGTTGGGCGGAAGTTCGTGGACCTCATAGCCACGATAATTGACGGCGAGCGGCGTCACCCATTCGCCTTGATGGCTGGCGAAATCCTCGTAGCGCAGATCCCCTCCGATGCGCTTGAAATAGGCGTCGATGGAGTGGGCGATCGGGCCTTGGTAAAAGGCGTCGCGGCCTTCCCTGGCGATCAGCGTCAAAGTGTGGGCGAGGTCGGGATTGCGAAAGATTTCGCCTTCTTCGGGCGTGTGGCCGTCGATCAGATAGGTGGCACGCGCATTGTCAAATTCTTCGATTAGGGCGTTGTCTTTTTCGAATGCGGCCATGTTGCCTTTCCAGTAAAGCGCAATTAGCTGCGTAACGGGAAAGCCGTGCGTGGCGTAGCCGATGGCCGGCGCCAGATCGGTGGCGATGGGCAGTTCGCCGAACCGCTCGTGCAACGCGAACCACGCATCGATCGTGCCGGGCACGGTAATGGAGAGCGAGCCGACGTGCGGAATATGGGCCAGATACGGTTTCTCCACCTTTTTCCATGCGGCTTCGACCTCGGCGGTGAGCTTGGCAAGATCGCGCCCCTTGGCCGAGCGTCCTGAACCATTATAGCCGTAGACCTGCTTCGTCTTGGGATCCCAGACAATGGCGAACAGATCGCCGCCGATTCCATTCAGCACCGGCTGCATCAGCCCGATTGCAGCATTGGCCGCGATGGCCGCATCGACCGCGCTGCCGCCTTTCTTTAGGATGTCGATCGCGAGTGCCGAGGCGATCGGCTGCTCCGTCGCCGCCATTCCGTGCTGCGCGATGACGGGCGAGCGTGTCGCCCAAGGCGCGCCCGAATACCTGTCGCCGCGGCTAACTTGTCCATAGGCCGCGGCCGATGTGAAACTCATTGCCATTGCGATTGCGATCCCCGCCCTCATGCGAATATCTGGTTATCCACCGAAGCTGAGGTGACGAGAAGGTAGGCCGTTCTTTTCGAAATTGCGATCTCTTCGGCCCGTTTGTATTGGGAGAGCAAGCTCGCCTTCTTTGCCCCGAAACACGTCGTCATCCCGGTCACGGTGAGCGCCCTTCCGGACGAGCTCTATCAAGCCCCGCGAAGTTGGACAGAGCGGGCGTATCCAAACTCATCTATTACAACAAGCTCAGAGGCTAGCCGCGAGGCGCCAGGAAGCGGAAAGCGCAAAAATGACTCACCATGCAGTGCGGCCATTTTGGCGCGTACAATTGAGTCATAATGGCACAAAGCGGCGGTTTCCGAATTCACACCGTTTCTATAACTTCCTTTAAATCAAAGATTTACATCTAAAACAAAAAGTTGGCATCCAATAAGCTTATCTCTGTCGGCGTGATAAAAGTTTTTGAAAGGAAAGTTAAACCTATGAACATTGTACGTTATCAGCGATATCCCCAAAGCGATCTATCGGTGACGTTTGATCGGCTGACCACGGTGCGAAATGAATTGGACCGGGTGTTTGAATCATCCTTTGGTTCATTCTTCCGTCCCCTCGCGTCGCTCAACCGGTGGAACCCTGCAGTCGATGTCTATCAGGACAACGATCAATTTACCGTCTACGTCGAACTTCCAGGCTTGAAAAAGGAAGAGATCGAGATCTCCTTGAATGGCGACACTCTGACGATCGGAGGCGAGCGCAAATCTGAGGCGAACGCCGACCAGGGTTTCCGCACCGAGCGATACTTCGGCAAGTTTCAGAGAAGCCTGACTCTGCCGGTCCCGGTAAATTCGGAAAAAGTGAACGCGACATACAAAGACGGAATCCTAAAGGTTGTTTTGCCTAAGGCAGAAGAAGCAAAGCCGAAACAGATTCCCGTCTCTCTGAACTAACCAAGCAACGCGCCGAGGCTTGGAGGCCTCGGCGTGGCAACCAAACAAATTTGCAGAAGATCATGAACATCGGAACCCAACCACAAAACGGCTCATCAGCGCTCGCAGGCGAGGGCGAACGCCCGGTCCAATATGTGACCCCGCTGGCGGATGTGGAATCCACTAAAGAGGGTTATACAATCCATGCGGAGATGCCCGGCGTCGATAAATCCGGCCTCGAAATCACCGTAGACAATGGTGAACTCACTATTGTCGGTCACCGGCATCCGGAAGAATTCTCGGGTGAACCCGTCTATCGCGAGATACGATCGACAGGTTTCCGGCGAGTTTACGAACTCGATCCAGCCATCGATACGAGCAATATCGCCGCTCGCATTGATCAAGGCGTGTTGACCCTGACTTTGCCGAAGGCGGAGAGCGTCGAACCGCGCAAGATCGTAGTGGAATGACGGCAGGGGAAGCGGATCGTCATGTGGCGTATCGGCGTAAGGCGCGATGAAGAAAGCCGGGGCTCATCGACCTGGTAACAACCGATACGCCTGCGGATTTGACGGGAATGGAGGGGTGCCGGTGTCGTCGAGAAGGCCGGCTCAGGCTCAGGCACGACGTTGAAACCCGGAACCCGGGCGGCCTGGACCCAGCATCCGGGAGCCTACGCGCAATTCGCCGCAATCCCTGGCTGGAGAGCGGTTGCGCTCCCTGATGAAGTGGACGACGTGTCCGGGCGCAGCCGCGCTACTTAAGGTATGACGGCGGAATACCCTCTACGAAACGACCTAATCCCGCTCGAGCCGGCGACGTGGCGCTGGTCCATGCCGGCGCCGGAGGCGTGGGCCTTTTACTAAGTGGTGGAAATAGGCTGACGCAGAAAAGACCTTCCAGGGAAGGCAGAGAAGGGAGCAAAGATTTTTTCTGATTTGTTTTCCGTATCGTCCTCGCTAATCATGACGGAATCATGGCAGCCAAAAACCTCGAGGTGAGTTCTCCCGATCCTGCGTACGCCGCGCGTAAGAAAAACCTGGATCTGGCTCTCCAGCAGATCGCCAAAGATTACGGTGAAGGCGCCATCATGAGACTTGGGGACGATCACATCCTGCCAGTGGAAGTGATCCCGACCGGTAATATCCTGATTGATCGCGCACTTGGTGTCGGCGGATTTCCTCGGGGACGAGTCATCGAGATTTTCGGACCGGAATCCTCCGGCAAAACAACGTTAACCTTGACGGTCATTGCCCAGGCGCAAAAGCGCGGCGGTCTGGCCGGGTTCATCGATGTCGAACATGCGCTCGACCCCCAGTACGCGAGGCGTCTGGGGGTCAATCTGGATGACCTGCTCGTCTCTCAACCGAGTTCCGGGGAAGAAGCGCTGCGGATCTGCGAAACGTTGATTCGTTCCAATGCGCTGGATGTCATTGTCATTGACTCCGTTGCTGCGCTAGTTACCAAGGCCGAACTAGAGGGCGAGATAGGGGACGCCACCATGGGCGCGCAAGCCCGACTGATGAGCGCGGCGCTCCGAAAATTGACCGCTCTCATCTCCAAGGCACGAACCACCTGTATATTCACCAACCAGATCCGGGAGAAAATTGGCGTCATGTTCGGCAATCCGGAAACTACGCCAGGGGGAAAAGCTCTTAAGTTCTACGCCAGCGTCCGCATCGATATTCGCCGGATTAACGCGATCAAACAGACGGACGGCACCGTGGTGGGCAATCGTACCAAAGTGAAGGTAGTCAAAAACAAGGTCGCGCCTCCTTTCACGGAAGCGGAATTTGACATCATGTACAACGAAGGAATTTCGAACGTGGGAGCGCTCCTCGACCTTGCCCTGGAGAAAAATATCCTCGAGAAACGCGGTTCCTGGATCTCTTACAAAGGACAACACCTGGCCCAAGGGAGAGACGCTGCCAAAGAGGCCCTTCGAGCCGACCAATCCCTGTACGATGAGATCGAAGTGGCCGTGAAAGCCTCGCTAGACGAGGAAGCCGCTAAACGAAAATGACAAACGTCAGGCCGTGTGCACTTTGTCGCCGTGAGTGATTCGATGCGGTTTATGATTGCAGGTCTTGGCTGGTGGGGACGGTCGTGGACGGACGTGTTAAAGATACATCCGAAAGCGCAATTGGTGGCCACTGTCGATCCTTCAACCAGTGCACGCGATTGGAGTCGAGACAATTTGGCGGTTGCCCACTATTCCGACTTGGACAGCGCATTTCACGACACTGAAGCCGATGCGGTTCTGGTTACCACCCCTCCGAAACTGCACTGTCCAATTTTGATCAAGGCGGTTGAACATGGAAAAAATGTTCTGGTCGAAAAGCCGCTTGCCACGTCGTCTGTAGAGGCAACTGAAATTGCCAGCGCCGTCCAAAAGACCGAGGCGAAGGTGATGGTCGGTCAAGGTTATCGATTCATGGACAGTGCCACTATTCTTCGCCAGGCGCTCGGGAGCGGGACAATCGGTGACCTGCGGGCAATCCGTGTCCTCTTTCGTCAATATGTTCCAGACATCTTGGAACAAGGTCATCCATTGTACCAACTGCAACACTCGATTCTCATCGACATGGCCAATCACCATTTCGACCTGATCCGTTATTTGACGCGCCAGGATTTTTCGAAAGTGGTCGCGCGCGAGTATGAAACTCCGGATAACGCATTTCGCTATCCGTCGAGCGCTGTTTGTTTCTTGACCTTGGAAAATGGCGTCTCGGTGCTATGGGACGGGGATTGGTGCCGCCGCCAGCCCCGGACGGCGTGGGAAGGCGAGTGGGAATTTATCGGCTCCGAGGCGCGGATGTTCTGGCGAGGCGAGCAGGACAAACAGATGAGGAACCGGTTTGATCCGGTAATATTCGTCGAACGTCCCGGCGGCGCCCTGGAGAAGATCCCGTTTCAAGAGTCGATCGGCGACCGGCGCGTGCCCGTCCTGGATCATTTCATTGAATCGATTACGCATGGGAGACAGCCTGAGCCAAGCGTATCGGATAACCTCCAGATGCTTCGTGCAGTCTTTGGATGCATCGAGTCGGCGACCGTTGGACGTGAAATCTTCCTCTCCTAACGCGCAATCGATTCGACGGGATTCTTTTTTATTTTTCGTGCACCAGTTGAATATTGAAAACCGGGGTACCAATTGCACCCCACAGCCGCAGCCATAGGGGGAGATACATCTCCGTTCCGCGGGCGCCGGTAATATCGCCGATATCCACGATGTTGGACGGCTTCCATCCAAACCATTCGCTGAGTTTCCTGGCGACTTCCGCTTTGGCCGGCGCGTCGTTTCCACAGATTGGCAGTGCATGATCTCCCGGAACCCGGGCCGGGTTGATCATCACCTCGCAATTGACGGTATTGAGTGCTTTGACAACGCGCGTCTCAGGGAACTCGCGTTGCGTTTGTTCGCCGAGTGAATCGGTATTGCACACGGTCAGTGAGGGCGGCATCCCCTTCGAAAAATCGAGCGGATTACCCACTTGGATCAGAATCTTGTCACGCAGATTGTCCATTCCGGCAAGGCGCAGCGCGGCAAGTGCATTCGCGCCATTGGTACAATCAAGAGCGATCTCACCGAAAGCCGCTGCTTCCGCAAAGGTCCCGATCTGGCCGTTACCTCCAACTGACTGAAGCCATTTCTGTGCGCCGTCGTTGTTCGCGGTGCGCGAGCCCATCATGACCTCCTGCTTTTGCTGGACGAGTTTCGTGCCTAGGGCGGCCCCGACCATGCCCGTGCCGAGAATTGCTATTTTCACAACTTCATCTTACGGGGTACCGCGATTCCAGCAAGAAGGCACTCCTTTGGGCCTGCGCCGACTCCTATGCTGTTCGATGCCGGAGGCCAAAAACAGAGTTGCACCTCGCTTTCTTTGGTTTTAAGTAAGACCGCTTCCCATCAATCGCGCGGTTAGCTCAGTGGTAGAGCACTACCTTGACACGGTAGGGGTCACAGGTTCGAACCCTGTATCGCGCACCAGTGCCTAAGATCTTCTGGCCAACTGGTTAGGCGAAACTTTGTTTAAGGGGCTTTTCTCCTGATGCTCACCGGAAAAGGTGATCGAGTTAACGCTGTCGCCTAAAGACGCAATCGTCGTCCCAGGATCTCTCCTGGGCTCCGAACGTCGCCATCTCTCCAAAGCCCGGAATGCCCCTGATTATCTGACCGCACAAGCCCACCGTGGGAGTGCCGCACACTGTCTTGCGATTGCGGATCGCGGCACGGAAATTTGTGAGGAGGCGCAGGTATGAAACGCACCTTACTGACTCTCCTCGCAACGGTCGCCTTATCTGTCGATGACGACGTGCTCCGGATCGGTCCAGTATTCGTTGCCGACTCGAAAGAGGATGGCAAAAATCTTCAAGAAATCGCTGAAGATCACGATCTAAAGGCCGCTTTGGAAAACCAGCAATGAAATCTCCGCAGACGAAACATCAAAATATGAGCAAAGACGACCTTTGGGCGAGCGTCATCGGTACTTGCCATCTGCAAGAGTCGGTGTTCGAACTCGGAATTGAAGTCGAGACCAAACTTGAGGAGGGAAAAGCCTTGCTGCGCGTCATCACGCCCGGAAACCCTGTCAAGTATGCTGGACCGTTCAAGTCCTCAGATCTTCGGTATGCCGCGCAAGTATTGAACCAAGCGGCACGTCTATTAGACACTAAACGGAAGATGAAACACTTCGTGGTGCCGCAGTGGTAGTTTCACAAGTAAACGAAGACAAAAGGGTCGACACTTTTCGGCTGTCGATCCTATTTCCTTTAGTTGATAAATCGCAATAAACGATACCGAAGGTTCAGGCATGCGAACAGTTTATCCAAGCACAAGCCAACAGTCTCGAACCTGATGAAAATACTATCTCTTCAGCGTCACCGTCTGGGTCCTCAGCGACGCTGCTATCGACACCAACATCACCACCGATCCATATTCTGTCGACATCACTCTCAATGGCGCTAAAAGCCGAATTACCAATCTTTCCTCCGCCGAAACAAAGCCCGATGGATGAGACTTTGTACCCTCGCCCTACCTCCGCAGCTTCAGCGATCTGATGGTTGAAGGTCCGCACAAAGCCGGGCTTCGAGCGGTTCAGGACGTTGTTTTCAACCACACGAAAACCTACTACGCCAGCGACACTCGAATCTGGATGAAGTCGTGAAAGTTTGAGAAAATCCTGCTCGACTGTTCCGCGTCCGGAAATGAGCGATGTTTTTTGGGTAGGCGATTTATGTTCTCGGGCC
>Ga0210383_10006464_pt1 | contig 10234 bp, 13 predicted proteins | sample IncBWC14OmetaG_FD_160072 | JGI IMG/M metagenome (GOLD analysis project Ga0210383, IMG submission 160072) | Forest soil microbial communities from Barre Woods Harvard Forest LTER site, Petersham, Massachusetts, United States - Inc-BW-C-14-O ...
CCCATCTTCAGGGGAATCGTCTGCTTCTTCGGACGATGATCGCCGTCAACTCCGGGACAGTACGGTCGTCCGCTCGCTTGAAGAGTGTCTTGATATCTTCGATAACGGCCCGCGGCCCTTGAGCGCCTCGCTGTCGCTGCTCAACGACGAAGAGCTTGTGCTTCTAGCGCAGAACGGGAAGATTGCGGCTTATGCGCTAGAGAAGGTTTTAGGCCCACAAGAACTGGAGAGGGCGGTCAGGATTCGCAGGTCTTTGGTTTGTGAGTATCGCTTCTGGTTAATTTAAGCGAGGTATTGTTTCTGACTTGGTGACTTGATGGCAGCGCGAGCGTCGAGGACCAAGACCCTCGAATACTCGGACATCCCCATGGCCGATTATGACTACTCCAGAGTCATCGGAGCTTGCTGCGAGAACGTTGTTGGGTACATCCCGCTCCCGCTCGGTATTGCTGGTCCCCTGAGGATTGACGGCGAGTTATTACCTGTTCCTATGGCTACTGCGGAAGGAACGCTCGTTGCATCGACATCCCGTGGCTGCAAAGCTCTCAATGCTGGGGGAGGTGTTACGACCGTGTTGACTCAGGATGCCATGACCCGTGGCCCCGCCATCGACTTCCCCTCAATCGTCGTCGCTGCTGAGGCCAAGGCATGGATCGCTTCTGAAGAGGGATACGGCATTATCAAGGAGGCATTCGAGTCGACCTCGCGGTTTGCCAAGCTCCAGAGCTTGAAGACCGCGATGGCGGGACGGACTCTCTTTGTTCGGTTCGCTACGGCGACGGGTGATGCTATGGGCATGAACATGATTTCCAAGGGCACGGAGAAGGCGCTGGAGGTGATGCAGGCCTATTTCCCTGATATGATCGTTCTCGCATTGTCGGGCAATTACTGCACGGATAAGAAGCCTTCTGCGATCAACTGGATTGAGGGTCGTGGGAAGAGCGTTGTTGCGGAGGCTGTGGTTCCTGGCAAGGTTGTCAAGAGTGTGCTCAAGACTACCGTCGAGGCCCTTTGCAACTTGAACACCAAGAAGAACTTGGTGGGCAGCGCGATGGCTGGTTCGATTGGAGGGTACAATGCTCATGCGGCGAACATCCTGACGGCTGTGTTCTTGGCTACTGGACAGGACCCTGCACAGAACGTGGTGAGCTCGAATTGCATGACGCTGATGGAGCCGTGAGTATTTCTTGGTATCTTTGGGTCTATTGATCACTCGAACTGACCTCATGTCCAGAACAAACAATGGCGAAGATCTCCTCATGACCGTTTCGATGCCTTCCATCGAAGTCGGTACCGTTGGTGGTGGTACCGTTCTCGCACCTCAGCAAGCCGTCCTCGAGATGCTCGGCCTAAAGGGCGCTCACCCAACACGACCCGGACAGAACTCGCAAGGATTGGCTCGCCTCATCGCCGCGTCTGTCATGGCTGGTGAACTGTCACTCCTTAGTGCACTGGCTGCTGGGCACCTGGTTCGTGCGCATCTGGTGCACAATCGGTCACAGACCAACACCCCCGCTACTTCACGACCTGTCACACCTGGCCCCGTGTCTGCGTCCGTCACATGGCCGAAACAATTGAAGAATAACGTGGTGGAGACGCTCACAACTTCGTCCTCTACGGCCTCGTTGCCCCCATATTCGGAGCGGAGGTCATGATATAACATTATTTATTAGGTCCTTATTGATGGCAGAAGGTCCAATCAAATCCTCCTCCCACCTGGACCGTTGAACAGTTCATTACATATAGTTTTTACCTTCGAATACTCACATAGAAATGCCTCACGAATATCACACAATGTACATTGTACAGTCATTTTGGCATAAGCGCTTCAATATTAGATAATATCATCAAATCAAAGTTCCCACACTTATTACGCAAATTAAAACTCCTCAGTACTTCTAGTCTCTCCTGGACTGACGCTTCAGAAACTTCGTACCTTGCTTCTGAAGTCAACGGTCATCTTGACCTACGCTCGACTATATTCCGAGAGAAAACAAGCTCAAGTGTAATATTACTCGTACACACTCCACTTTTAAAACTCCTCAACGTTAACTTGTCCTCAACCTTATTTCTCTGCACAGGAAAATCTCCTCGTGTCCAAGATGGCTGACGTAAATCTATCAGCGCTGAGCGCTTGCTAGAACATGAGTCGGTCCTCCTGAGGCTGTGGTTCTCTTGACGCCAATCTCTTTTGATATGCAGCACCAGGCCAAAGACATCGTTCTCTCTGAAGGACTTGAAGGTCAAGATGTGAACATTGACGCACTGACGCGCCTTTGGGAGGAACTTCAGCTGGCTTCTGTTGAGGCAGCCCACCCTGAGCTCGACCTGATCAGCTTCGCTAGCGCCCCCACCACGTTCTATTTCGCAGTTATCACTCAGAAAGATGAGAAGAACTCAGAGTCTTCTCCTCGGGAATCTTTGGATGATGTGGGTTGTTCTGTTTCCCAGAAAGAGCTTAATCTAATATACTTCTCTAGCGTGAGTCATACCAGGCCCCATCAGTTCCTCGAGTCGAAGTTTCAACCAACACGAAAAGGACAAGGCCGTTGCCCAAGGTGCGTAACCAGGCTTCTCGACTTAAAACACCGAAACATAACATGTGTTTGACCTAACCAGAAACCATGTTACGACAATTTACTTGCCCAGCTTGATCCAAGATTCGACACTACTAACGCCACATCTACCACATTGCCTGATAGCTCTATTTTCTGGCAATGGCCTGAGCAAAGAGATAGCCAGGTATCATATCCGTCAGGTAGTGGGAGTAATGGATTATGGACGCCATACATTGCCGTGGTAGATGCAAAACCACCCATCGGAATCATATATCTCACTACTTCTTCGAACTCCAATGTCATTGAAGAAGCCGGTGAACTCAACATTGGCATTATCCTTGATCCCAAACATCGTGGGCGCGGATATGCACATCAAGCTGTGGAACTTGTCCTGGCGTATGCCTTTGACAAAGTCAAATGCCATCGCGTCCAAGCGATTTTGATGGACAATCACAGGAAAGATAGCGCATTGGCTCTCTTCACGCAGTTGTATGTCACAAGATTCTTGAGATGTCTGCTAATCTAATCTCTGTCTTTTATGTTTGCGTTGTAGGAGGTTTGGTCACGAGGGCACCCGTCGTCGCTCGTTTTTCAGTCCGCTGGAACAGGAATGGAAGGATGTCACCTATCTGGCGATTTTAGATACTGACTATATGTTACGCTCCTACTTCAAAGCCGCCCCGAAATCTCTCTGGGACGAATTATTTATTCGTCATGACAGAGAACGCCAGGCGCTCCTGCGATGGGAGGAGAACAAGGCACGACTGAACCGCACAGCGAGTATGGAGACGATCCGTGTCTCACCCGAAGCTGAAGCTGCAGATCTCGTGGTGGCTGAACTTGCGGTAGAAAAAGGGAAGGGTAAACGCGAATTTACTAGTGACTACGATGTTCGGGATGCATATGATGCGTCCGCATCCGAGGAGGATAGTGATTTTGAAGAAGTCACACATAAATTCAGAAAGGTCCATGATGGGGTCGGGGCTATAGGGAAAAGCCCCAGTCCTAACCCCGGCCCCAGTCCCAGTCCCAGTCCCAGTCTCAGTCCCAGCCCCGGCCCCGATTTCAGTGATCCATTTGACGACGTCGCTGACAGTCCTTCTGGTTCCGTCAGTCCTATCGATTCACAATGGGACATGATGGATATATATTCCACGGACAGTTCGTCCAACTTCGAAATGCTCTAAGCGATATGGATCAAAGCACTGGGCGTAGAAAGAGAAAAAAGTATTTGATTATCCCCGGGTGGTAGTGTGTATGCTAGGGAACTGGTCCGTCTTTCAGGGTTGTATGTACCTGTCGCGTTGGCCTGTAGTTGTAATATTTGTGTAAAATACCAGCACCATCTTCAGTTGTGAACATGACCTGTGACTGCGTCAACTAGTTAGGGAAATGGACATGACTGATGTGCGCCAATGAAGATGATGGGGGATGTGAATTCAGAGCAAGCAGGTACCTGATGCTTGTTTCCAATATCGGTATTGGAGACTGACTTGGAGTGAATATCTGAGATCAATATCTAATGGCAGGAATATTATTCAACAATGTGATCTGTAGGTGCAGCAACGAATTAATTTCCATGCTGAGGCTATTTTGGTTATTCGCACCTGCTAAGGGTAATACCACAGGTAGGTAGTCGGGAATCTCCGCATAATGCATCCGACCGCGGAATAGATAACGAACTCGCAGCGACTTGGAAGCGAAAGGGGCTGGATCGTAGAAACCCTGAATCCCAGACTGCCACCACCATATTGACGAGGGGGAGAGATATAAAGTCGGACAACAAACGAAATCAGCGGAGGGAATAGGAAAGACTAAAAACGAGAAAAACAGAGCTCGACCTGAACACTAACCTTTGTTCGGTGACCGGGAACATATAGTTGGGAGTTTCGTACGAGAGCTTGAACGGGGACGGTAACGTCTACAATCAGATCTTTTTCTTCGTCGTTCGCTTCGATTGAACCATAGGCTGCATCGATAATTACGAGGCCTAGAACAGATAAGGAGGAGTCAGGCGAATGTGAGATAAAGTCTACACGAATTTCACCTCCTTTCGAGGTCTCCGCTTGCATGTGTTTCCTCGCTGACTCCTTGAGCAGATGTATTGTCGATTCAGTTTCCCGTCGGGCAGCCGAATTTTCTTTGTCCAACGCTTGACGGGCAGCACGGATGTATCTGATGGCACAGTGAGATATGCCGGTGAGGCAGAATGAAATTCGACATGTCGAAAACATTAAAACCCTCGCAAAGTGGAGGGTATTGAGGGACTTACGCTACGCGTTGTGCGCGACGGCGAGGTTTAAGAATGAAGTGATGGCCGAGTACCAGGGCGGTCGAAGGCACCACTACAGTCCAAAACGCGACGTGGAGGTCGTATTCCAGGAAAAGTATGATTGGAACAGTCAATCTTTGCTGCAAGTAGCTAATGCTAAGAAAAAATCGGGCTGTAAGTAATGGAAAGGATGGGAGCAAAACGAACGGACTCCAATGTCATGACAACACCACTATGACTCAGATTCACAGTAGCTGCCACCTCGCTAGTATCGTTCGCCCAAGATCCGCCACACATCCATGCAAGCCCATTCAGTCCAAACTCTAACCCCAGCTTCACCTGTAATGCTAGCTCGGAAAACGTTACACCCCATTCCCCGGTTAGTCTGGGGTTGACGCTGTCGAGAGTAAAGCCATATGACGAATAATGCGTTCCAAGGTTAAAGCCAGACACCGAAGCTAGTTTAGAACGTGAGTCCATATCAGTGCGATCCATGGGAGGAGCATAGGATTCTGAGCTCAAGTCAAACGGGGCTGGTGAAAGAATATTAAGGGAGACGACAGGTTGGGGAGTGATGTTAAAAGTCAGATTGCCCTGCGTTAGAGATTCACGGAAAAGCCTGCGAGATAATGACATGGTCAACGGCGGTGGAGAAAGAAGACGCAGGGTTCCCGGTGCAATAGATGTTCGGATTGACAGCGCGTTTTCATCATCCCGATAGATGGTATTCAGAGTTAGAACGTGGGGATGAAGGAGCATGCATGTGGCCTGAGGGAGAGGGTAAGGAAAGATGGTGTTCAATGGCACAGGCTTAGACAAGACCTACCTCAAACGCCAAGCGAGGGGAATATTGGTGTCGTACAGTGCCCAAAAAATTCCCCGCAGCTGTTTTACCGAGACGAGACAGACGAGCCGTAAGTGATAGCTTCGTGTTGTTACTTAGATCTTTCTAAACGGAGAGACTACATTAACTATTGGATAGTAAGGGATTCGACGGCATACTTGTATGCTGTGCTTTAAGCCGACGCTCAATAATCGGACGTCTTCTAGGCGATTCTGGAGCCTCTCGTGCCATTTGTCTCGCGTTGATCCCATATACGGTTCAAATAACGGCGAGACGTCAATTCCGCAAGTGACCCGACCTCTTGGGCGAATCAGGTTCTCAAGTTGTTGCTGCCTCCGATTCCAGGTCTCCCGTTTCAGTATACTTCTGAGCTATAAGATATGAGGCTCTGCAAATGAATGGGATATGCATTTCGGGCAAAGATTCGAACGCACTTCTTCTGGGGGTTTGGAGCGCAGCTCGACAGCCCATTTCATCGCAAGACCCTCTTCACCTAATCAGAGATAGCCAATGATATTACGTGTGATGGGCTGATTCAGAGAGAACGCGTACCCAGGGCATCATATACCTCCCTACACTGTAGTCAGCTATTCTCATTCCATCTCCATGCAGAAGTGACTCACCGTAGGAAGGGGTCTGAGAGGACTATACCACGTAAAAGCAATGTTATACGAAGAACGCCATGCTACATGGTGGACTCACCTTCATAGGCCTTTTGTATCTCAAGGAACCTCTTGAGCGCGGTGTCCTTTGACCCGTCATCATGCTGTTTGTCGGGATGAAATATCAGAGACAATGCTCTGTGGCGTTCATTGATCTCGTATTGAGACGCAGATTTATCGAGATTTAGAACAGAACTAGTGACGCGCTTAGGAATCCAGAAAAAGTCTAGTGTAGTTACTTGCCATACTGACTAGAGGAAATCTTTCTCGTGAGTAGGAGTGGATATGAGTTCGTCCCTCAAAGAGTTCATTCGGGCCGACAATTTTCAAAAATCTCGAGCAAAGCCAAGATAGCCTGAGAGTGTGAGTTTGGGAGAAAAAACCAAAGTAAATAAACATGTTGTTATGTGGTTCCAGCTGTCACGCGTTTTCAGGGTATGAGGGAAGTGTTCATTGCGCCGTGCGGCAGACTCGTTGCACACAAGATCCAAGCCCTCGACTCCTTCCCACCTTCGTCGTCCCCGAACACCCACCTCCAATCCTTTCCATATGCACCTGATGGCCTTCTCACCACCCTTGAAAATTGGGAATTGTCATTTTAAGTTATTTCTGTGTGATATTTTGGCTCATAAGCCTACAACACATTTGTGTACATTGATTATTCTTTCACAACAGTTACTAGTGGAAGCTGGAGTATTTGTGTTGCAAATCTCAAACACAGTTTGCGTCACTGGTCACGGTGTTATTTTCTAATATAGAGCATCGCTTATGTCACTATCACGTGACATTGGCCGGAATTGCCCGTCCCCATCAATCAATGTTATTAATATTATAATACCAACAATGCCGATGCAAGCCGTTATCGATCTCACACTTGGGAATCGTACTTAACGTAGAACCCAGGTAGACCGCGCTCGATGAGACGCTGCACCTCACGAGGCATGCCAGAGTCTGTTTAACTCGATTTTTACTCCAACTTGAACACGATAAATGCAAAAGGGATGACTGATATGTGAGTTCCATTATTTGCACCCCGTCGGCGGCATTCGCCGGCGATCGGACAACGCAGAAAACAGTTTGTATACTCTCGTCTTCTCTTTGCACCGTCCATTCGGTACCTACTGCGATCTCTATATCGCCATCCTGGCGGCCATCTGCTGACCATGAAAACAGGGAACACGAGCTGATTGTTCGCCAGGAATCTCGACACGCCGGTATAAGTCGGTTATTCTTCCTTTCAACACGTTGGAAATCAACTAACCCACTTATCACAGCCGAATGCACACCTATTGACCCAGCACCGATCATTCAGCACCGTGCCTTCGATCCTTCCACCCCTCGTTACCGTAATCCCAATCAAACTACTGTTACCTATACTCTGTCGGCGAGCTTAACAAAACCAGATAATGATGTCGAATTGCGGTACTTGAAGGTGGATGCGAACTTTTTGTTTTTTGTTTTTTATCCTCCTATCTCATGCCTTCAATTTCCGTTCTCTTTCTCCGTCCTTTGGTTTTCTTTTGGCCTATTTTAATCACGAATACAGGATGGCCGCAGACACTACTTAACCGGCACTCTCACTATCTCCGTTCAACACTTCACAGACATGGAGCATGACAGTGAAGTCGCGTCCTTGTTTGTGTTTTCCGATTTGCGCGTGAATGCAACAGGTCGCTTCAGGTTAAAGTTCAGTTTGTTTCAAACAGTCGAGGAGTGAGTGGTCTTTTTTTGTGGTATTTCCACCAACACATTTATTTTCCCATTTATTGTGCAGCAACCCGATGACACCTTGTAAAACGACATATTCTGCACCCTTTCATGTTTATCCTGTTGGAAGGTTTCCAGAATTGGGAGGTGTGTTCCCTTTCCCTTCTACTTCTATCGAGATCTATCGTTACTACGAATCTCACTTCATGCCGTCAGATCCCACTCCCCTCTCTCGTTCACCAGTAGACCCAGGTGTCAAGTTTCGCATCCATGCAGACGAGTGGAGGACGGGCAGAGAGTCGGAGAAGCAGAACTACAGGGGCCGGTTCGAGGATGCTCCTGATGCTGTTCTTGATGGACCTGAACCAGGCCGATCGGATCAAATATTGCCGCCGCGACCACCTCCGAGTACACCCGTCGGTCCTGCCTTGGGCGTGTCGGGCGCAGATTTTGAGCCTCCGCAGGTGATCTCACCGCGTCTGCTGCCCGGGGACGAACAGCCTGGTGTGGAAGCGGAAATCCCGTGGTCTTCGGTACGTGACGACGAGATGGGCGACGGGGGTGGGTATCACCCGTGCGACCCTCCACAATCTGCGAGCCGCGGAGAGAAGTGGTCTATGAACTATCCGCCGTGGCATGCACCAGGGCGTTCGGGGGTGAGATCATGGGGGGATCAAGATCTTGCCATCCGAATCTCAAATAACCCTCCACTCTCAGCTGACCAGCTACCTCTGCCTTCATCAGGAGGTGACACGCCACCTGCGGCAGTTTCGGTCTCCGGTCACTCTGGCTTTCTCTCGAATTCCCAGCCCAATATAGGTTCTAGCACCTTCAACGACGTTTCTGGCTCCCAGTACAACATATGCAGTTTTGGTCAGCGTCGTTCTGTGACGCCCAGCATTCAACGGTCAAGTAGCAATGATGTTCCAGGTCAAGGGTACGTTCCATAAATGTTTTCGCTTCAATGTCTCACCTCCTTGCAGTTCTACTCAACCACTACCTGAATCGGCGCTAGGGCCCCCCAGTACCCTTCATGCACAACACCCCGCAATGCAGAGCACCGTCTCCGCACTCAAATCAGAGGCCTCCTCTACCCTCGAATCGCTCGTCCAGGCCCCTCAAATACAAACAGCGCATGCGGCGGCGCTTGCTCGGAGGGAACAACTTGAAGCCCGGCCGCTCCCACCGCAAGAACTGGCACAGGAGTGCAAGTCCCTCATGCAGATGCTGAACGAGTGGAAGGACATCGACGGACAGTGGAACGCCGTCAAGGAAGAGTGGAGCCAAGAATGCGAGCGGCTCAGCGAGGCGCGGGGCGAGCGACAATTAAACTCATCGGACTCTTCCAAATCAGAGCACCCTGACCCACCGGAAGACTGGGTATGTTTTCTTGTTCCCATATCTATCTTTGTTCGTTTGATCCTGACTTGTATTTAGCATCCGCTCGGCGCGTCGACTGCCGCGGGAGTCTTGGTGTTGAGCGTGGCGGCTGCGGCGGTACTTTGGCCCGAATGAAGAGAAGAAACTGAAAATTTACCAACTCGGGCGACATCTCTTCTTGGGGGTAGCATTGAATGGAAGGATATGAAGTTAGTATGCTATATTGGCATTTCGTATATGTAGTATGGCTATTTTTATTTATGGCTGTCTCGTTCGCTTGCTTTACTGTTTTCGTTTTTGCTCAGCACTCTCCTTTTTCACTAATTCATTCTTCCATATGATGTCTGTCGTAACAAATCAATCATGTTTCTCGACGATGACATCGATAATGCAATCATTGCAATGAAGAACTTTTGGTTTGGACCTGCAATGGGAGACAGGTGTAGCATAGTAATTTGTAACTGACGAGAGTAAGAATACGGAAGACGTTTGGCTGGTGAGCTTGGTGGCAAGCGAGATCCGGATGTTTGATAGTCAAACCTTGTACGGCACATACTTGAAGTACTTTTAGGTCACCTGGTTTTAGCAGCAAAGGCAGAAGTGAGTGAAAACAGTGCGTGTGGTAACGCCCAAGAAGTCCACGTGTGGAAGTCGTGGTGCGAAGCAACAGGGGTAGTAAATCACAACGCGAGGCACCTGCCTCTCCCATTAACATTGCTTCACCAATTCCCCTCCCACAACCTCTTCACCAGATTCCACACCTTGACCACTCCAGTCCCTATGCTGAAAAATTATTCCTCGTCAATCAAAT
>Ga0210383_10006466_pt1 | contig 10230 bp, 9 predicted proteins | sample IncBWC14OmetaG_FD_160072 | JGI IMG/M metagenome (GOLD analysis project Ga0210383, IMG submission 160072) | Forest soil microbial communities from Barre Woods Harvard Forest LTER site, Petersham, Massachusetts, United States - Inc-BW-C-14-O ...
CAATGTTTTTACCATGTTCGACATCTCCACCTTCTACTATGGCACTTGGAAAACTTGGTCCACTGATTATTTTCCGAACCAACTTCCGCAAGGTGACGTCCACGAGTAGCTGTTGTCGACCCTGATAGACGCTTTCATGGCGAGTGGCAGAATAAACATCGAGTGTTGTCAGTGGACGCAGCGAGGATAATAGATGTTTTCGACTGAATGCCAATGTCACCCCATCCCAAATAATGGTCTTGGGTGTGGGCCCACATTCTGGGCATTTCATATCACCATCCAGTTGTTGCAGTTGTGCATAGGAGAACCAAATGGCATGAAACATTTCTTCACTGAGAAATGACTTCTCGGAGGAGTGAATTTCATATCTCCTCACTACTACTGAAACCCAGGTGGCAAATGGCATCTCAGACGATGTGTACGCACTTGTGTATTCATCAAGGAGATCATGCGATATCAAGATACGGCCATTGAAGTTGAATAGACCGAGGTGTCGCGTTTCTGGGCTAATTCCATGACACCTGCCTATCTTGCACAATGAAGGACAATTTTGCTGCTCGATACGGCTGGTGTACAACTTGGATAGACCATATATCGTGCAAGGCTGGTCCATTGAGAGGAGACCCTGGTTGTATACCACTCCACACCTGCAGATTGAGTCTGCATTCAGGGGAATTGTGGAAGGAGTGATGGACGCTAGTGGTGAAGATCTCACATATAACATGGCATCTGTTGACAGTGATGCCCATGGTGGAGGCATGATCAGCAAATGTGAGACTGATTTATTGTCACTCCCTCCTCTCCATATGGTGGGAGCTACTGATTGTGTTTTTCAGCATTGCTTCAATCTTTGTGTAAATGTTAAGCAATACCTGGTGGGGTAGTAACCTCACTTTGCCCGCCAGTATCCATCGCAGCAGGATCGCCAGTTATCAGCTTCTGAAGGTGATCCCGGGCGATTTTGATATGAAAACAGTCATTTGTGTTATCCCTCGAGCATCTCCACGACCCACCCCCCATGTCTATGCCCCGATGACAAACAATACAGCGGCTATTGAGGTATTGGGTCCGCCTGGGAGTCAACACTGAAAAGAGATTCTCAAAATCTCCATTACCATTTGATTGGCAAGAGAACATGACCACCGAATCATCAGCTAGACGTTAGAGCATTAGATAGCCAAAGATCTAGGGTCGGTTTAGGCCTTACCATCTGCATCAAATTCATCGTCGTCAGAGAACTTCTCTTCCTGATATTCCTGCAGAAACTGTTTGTGGAAACAGTTATTTAATTGTGGGCAAGAGCATGCGATACAAAATTCATCCCCAATACGAACACACTGTAGGTGATACCATGAAGCCTAAAAAACATTAGTGTGAGTGCTTGATGAGGGCTCCCGAGCATATCAGCTACCGTAGACCTCTGCCATTTTGTATCCCATCCTTGAACCACGAACAAGATCTTAGTAATCTGAAAGAACCCGGCACAGTCAGCCAAAACAGCATCTATGTAGTGTTCAAATGAGTCGACCGGGTACTCTGCCAGTTCGCTGTCCTCCATCCCACGTGGGCTGGGAACATTGGAGGTGCCAGACCCAATTATACTGCCTAGACTGTCTGAGACAAGAGTCTGACAAGAGCCCCCCACTAGCTCTGTGCTGTAGTCGCCAAAGGGATCTGAACTGTTGTTACAAACTGGCAGATCTGTGTGCACGTCAGCAGGCTCTGTTCTTCTTCGTTTGACCCCGCGCCTGGGATGAATCCCTTGAGATACTTTTAAAGGTGTATGAATTGTTGCCTGTAGTTCTAGCGTGTCTGCGTCTGCAATCTGAATAGGTGATACAGGAGGTGTGTTCAGGTCAATTGGCTCGGGAGATGGGGACAGTGATGCAAACATTGCCTACGCTTTGGCAGGCACTTCGATGATGGGAATAGCTAGTTTAATCAATGTCGGGTTGTCCCAGGGTGGTTTTGGGAACTTTCGGCTAAATCTTCTGTCGTGATTCTGCATCTGAATTGAAAAAAAGTCAATATAAGGTTTGTCCCACCCCTCCCCATCAATATATATCAAAAAATATTCGTGAAGGATTTTTATCGTGTACTCGCTCTCTCCTTGCTTTGAATCTATGGCACGGAAGAGGACCTCCACTGGTAAGGCAACAGCATACAAAGCTGATCAACTCAGCACCCGTCGATGCACAAAATGTCCCAACAGGCCCCCACGTTCAGAATGCACCCACACAAAGGCCAGCTTGGCGTTTATCACAAAGGTTCTTGCCATTCTACACTTTCTATGAAACATTGCTTACACCAATATATAAGAAAAAACTCAATTCATCAAACCAACTTGCTATCCCAGCACCGGAAAATAATACACAAATCAATGGCCCAGACACTCCAAATAGCAGTGTTTGCGATGAGGCTGGCTCTCTGAATCTTCCAGAAACGCCTTCTCCACAGTCCACTCAGACCCCCTTCCCCACTCCTGACACTGATCCGGAGACTCCTTCAGTTGTGTCAAGCATGCAGAAATGCATTCGCATTACGGCTGCCAACAATATATATGGCTGAGTCGAGGGTGCAAAATGCAGTAATAATGTATATGGTGGGCTATTACAATACATGATATAAGTGATTTGATTCGGCCACTTCTTCAGAGGTCATTCGAACCCAGGAACTCCATGACATATGTACAGATTCGAGGGAAGCTGGAAAACGCTTCCACCGTGCACTGCATGACGTTATAATTCAGGTATGTTCCCCCTCAATAAAACCTTGCTCCTACTGGCTTACATTTACATAGTGTGAAGCCCTTAGTATCGAGACTGGGTGCTGGTTGTACCTGGGAGCCCAGCATCCCGGGGCCACCAAAGAGTTCACCCACTATGCATCCCCTCGACTCTGACATGATGCCAAGCTGCAACTCACAGACGTTCACCATCAATTCAACACGATAATGGCAGCCCTTGTCTCATCCCGCCATCAGGAAGCAGTGGATTTGGCAGTGCAACTATCTCAGGCACAGGCAGAGCGAAGGAGTGCCCTTGCTGAAGCTGAGGCCTCCCATCGTGCCATGCAACAAGAACAATCAAACATGGCAGCGAAAGATGCAATAATCACCAAATTATGGGCATTGCTACCGGTGGAGGCGAGTGCCATGTGAAAAATAAAACTTAGCATATGGATCATTGAATATATTGAGCGAAATCCTCGATTCAATCAAGTGGGTAAATTTCTCCGCCGATATTGGGCTTCCAGCGAGTGCGACAACGTGGTTTCCAAAAAGCATTTCGGAAACAGCAATAATTACAAGTTCGAAACGGTAGTTCGCTCAATACTAATGAGTGTCACATAAACTAGACTACACTCAGAACATCATGAACAACCTGATGTGCGTAGCACAAGAACACTTTTGATACGGGTGCTACAACAAAAATGTGTTTCAAACACGTAATTATTGCTGTTTCTAAAAGATAATGGTTCGCAAAAAAAAAAGCCTGACTCCGAGTTCAACTGCGTTTCACTGAGTACAACATCCTGAGGTCATCATCTTTCACTCTAGTCGACCTCATAGCCTGTTGCATCTGGGACTGGGAGGGCACCCGAGCTACCCATACTACTTGTTGACTCAGAGTCGCCACTGGGTATCACCCTGAGCCATTATGCATGGTGAGTTATTTTCCTATTCTCTTCAACAGAGATACAACTCACATTCCCGGCTTCCAAAGCACACCTTCTACAAACACAAGCGGGGCTGCTTCATTTTGTGTGGCGGATAGGCCATGCCTGTTTGAGGTTATTTCCAAATGTGCAGTTAATTGACACGACTACTTATGCCTCCCCATTGGATATCAATATGGAGAAGCCTCCCCATTTGTATAGACACCGTAGTTCTGGGATTACGGTCTGTCCTGACGGTCCAAGCGACTTGTCCAATAACCTGTAAGGGTAGTCATAATCTTTTCAAAAGGTAAATTAAAACACAATCTATGTACTGCTGGTTGGTGAGTGGACTGGGCTTCGAGGTGAGGGTTGGCAACAAGCGTGCATAAAATCGGGCTCTGATAGCCTCTTTGAGAGGGATTTTGGTGGTAAGACCTGATCTACCACCCCCAAAAATATAATTTTTGTCAACGATGAGTAGGCATAATAGATACATATGGATGCTGGAACTTCACGAGGGCGAGTGCTTTTGGGGTCCAAATAATGACTAAGGAGTGAGTAAAAGCTTCCTGAATAATTCCTAGACTTACAGTTGGTTTCATCACCCATGGCTTACAGTACTGAGGTGGAACAAATTCGAGGGAAGGTTATTCTGCTGTCGTCCGACTTCCCGTCTCATGTTAAACTAATTGATCGTGCATCAGGGCTGCCCGCATGGCCCAATACGAGCAGATTGTTTTCATCAGATACGTTATAAGACTACTTGGGTCTGCTATATGACTACTCGGGACTCATGTGAGATTTTTTTTCTTTTGCTGTGCTATGATCGGTAGCAGAATCTTAACTCCAGTTCCCAAAAGTGCCCGAAACTCCCTGAAACTGCTTTGGGATGACCTCAATTGGAACGGACCCCTAATGTGCATCATAAGTATCGCGAACAAATCGCGAACATGTAAGTGTATTTTGCAGTGGCAAGCAGAGGGCAGCATTCTGCTCTCTCCTACTCGTCAGGTCAATATGTTGCCCTACTAGTTCGTAGTTGACTAAAAGTTTCATGCATATACAGTTGTGTAACTTTTGTTTTAAATTCGCAAGTCTGTTGTAAAGGCAATATTACGACACTGATCAATACAGCATTTTGGGGTGTTTCATGCCACTTTCAACTGAAAATCAAGAGAAGAGAGAGCGGCATCATGCTGCATGCAGTCGATATTATGCGAAGTATAGAGTCAGCTTTCTTCAATGCATTATGAATATTAAATGCTGTAACCTGTTTATCCCACCTAGAAATCAGGAAATGCTCAGGGCGAAAGCGCAGCTTCGCATGAGAAGGTAACAATGTTATTCGAAATATTATATTACTTGTTCTTACTATTTCAATGGTCAGACATCATGAACAACGACGGTCCCTCAAAGCGTGAATATATCCTATTGTCACGACTCATTGTGGAGCTGAAACTAATAGCAAATCTGTAGTAAATGTATACACAAGCCAAAGCAACCCAGCAGATGTGCAGTTCAGAGCCAATCAGTGGACTCTGACTCTGACGAAATAGAATCAGAAGGTGAAGATCTGTTCATGGCAAACGGCTTGTATGTTGACTCAGCTCGACGCACTCTCTATTTCTAACACCTCAGGCTCAGCTTCAATGTTTGATTATGAACCGGGGACTCAGAGGTCCTTCCCACCACCAACACTGGTTACAACTAGGAGTAGACGATGAGAGGGAGAAAGTAGATAGAGCAGACTTATAAGAGATGCTTCCACTAAGTGAACACGAGTTCTGTGTGAGCATCTGTGTTCTGAATATAAATTGCACGCCAATGCATTGCATCAATTGTAAGAAGGAAGCCAAAGTATTTAGGGGGTACAATGTTTACAGAATGTAACTACATTTGGCGGACCACAGCACCTGCCACCCACACTTTTGTGTACTTGCTAAGCGCCCTAGCTTTGCTCGTGAGGCTCAAATGAGCTGACTTACTCACCCCCATCACATCAGGAGCAGCTTCGGCCCTAGGATAATCCAATCAATCACCAGGAACGAGGGAAACAACGAGAGATAAAATACTGACCAAGATGAGTAGATGCCTGGTTCCAGGCCAGCAGTGACCAGGAACCATTTCCCGGACATTGATTCTACACTGGCTAGCTGCATTTCCAATTCTTGAGGCGTTATAACTGGTTCCAATGTCTGGGCGACTTCGGGGATGGCAGCCATAGGAATGACAGGGATACTGGGGATGATTGCAGCTCGAGGAGCCGTGGTGGTGGCTGTGGGACTTTTTTAAGTTTAGATATCACCAATAGGATTTACAGCAGCACTCACTCTCAGTGTCACCGACTTCGGGGATGCTAGCCACAGGAACGGTGGGAATATCGGGAGTGACTGCAGCTTGAGGAGCGGTGGAGGTGGCTGTGGGACTTCTGTTAGTTTAGATATCACCAATGGCATTTAGGGCAGCGCTTACTCTCTGCATCACTGCCTGCTAAGTTATTCTCTGCGTCACCTCCCCCTAAAGTACCAGTGGCTTCATCCTCTGCAACAGGAACAGCTGTTCATAAAAAGTGAAGTTTAATTGGGACACGATGAGAAGGTTCAACTTACGTTCTTCGGCAGACAGAGACGTTCGTGAAACTTGATCTCGTACTGTGGAGAGGGGTCAGCAAATTCGTCGCTTAAGCAGATCAATGATGACAGACATTTGAGGACAGTCACAAGCCGCTCAAAGGCAGCGGCAAGCAAGGACAAGGACGCAGAGTCATCTGCACCCCTGCCCTCAGGGGCTGCTGGCTCTTGCTTGCTGAGGTTCGTCATTTTCTGAGGCACCGGGGAGTCGATCTGATCTTGTGGCTTGCTTGTGGCCCTTTATAATCAAGCCTACTATTTAGGCTTGTTGTTAAGAATGTATTCGATAGGTATATTAGAATAGGGTATCAATTATTATTTTTATATGTATAAACGAACATGGATGGCTGGTATCTGAGATACCAACTGATTTGACTCAATGTTTATGGTTGTTGTTGAAAAGCCCCTTCCGCACAAGGCCGTGACCAATACATCAAAATATTCACACACCAATATCGCATCAGACGACGTATATTCTCATCATCGGACTACGTAAAAAAAAATAGGGTTATTATAGGGTATTTGTGAGGTTTTTGTAGATATGAGCACGTATTCATATATTATGTGTGCTCATCCAGGCTTCCAACCATTCAAGGCCCCTCCCATTCTATACAATATACTAACCGAATTGGTTAATAGTAAGTAAATGGGAGGTACAAACTGGTACGAAATAAGATCGTGGCATCTGCACAACCGGCTAGCTATTTGGGTTAGTACATCAGGGCAGCATCCTTAATATTATGTGTCATGCGCCACGCCATGTGCATGAGAAAGACTTTTGGAATAGTTAGGGAATCTACCCCCCTCCTGTGGTCATTTCAGACTGCGTTGCAAGTGGATTCGGCCATTTTTAAGGCGACGTTCCACTATAATATGCTGTCCACTTGTAGTTCTTGGTGGTAATATCTGGATAATGCCTAAGGTCAGTTACAATCAGCTTTAAGCCAAAATGATATATGGAAGCACAGGGAAATATTCTAGTTCGTCTCGGCAGTAAGATCTGGGAATAATACCCGAGTCAGTTACAATACAATTGGGGGGAATAATTCCTGGGGACTCAAATTTAAGGGAAAGTTCTATGGGGAAATACAGGCAACGTAATATAATACTTCAAGTCGCCATCTCCTCAATCAACCATTTCCAAGAGAGTCTATTTACTTTGAGATGACTGAGAACGGAAAAGCACAAGGTGGGCAAGCTGCTTACACATAGATAATGCGTTGGACTCACAATTTATGCAGATTTAGTGGAGACAATCGAGGCCATAAACAGCGCAAAAAGCCAGATCATGTCACTCCGTGAGGAGGAAAGGCTGGCAGTGGAAGACTTGGCAACTGCTGAGGAATTGAAGAGGAAGCGGCGGGCAGGAGGTGCTGGTGAGCAATATCTTGAATGCAAGAAGAATAAGACTGAAATCTACTGTTAGCCGCGGTCAGGACAGCTAAAGAAAAACTAGTAAACCTTAGTGGTTCCAAGAGCGAAGCAGAGCTTTTCTTGAAAAGCTTAGAGCGGAGGCAATTGGAACTTGAAGCGACAGCGATGCCTACAACCAACACGGATTCGTCTGTTGATGGCAAGGGATGGGAGGATTCAGGCGGCGACCATGCCCGCATCCAGCTGGCATCAGGGGAGCTGCACGATACCACTAAGGGTGAGGCCAAGATTGATGGGGAGGCGGAGCCGCACAATAGTATGATGGGTGGGGACATGGGTGGTGATGGAGACTCGAAGAAAGTCCCCAAACTGAACCCAACGACCGACGCCGATCCAGCTGGGCTTATGGTGGAGGAGCTGTCCAATAGTACGATGGGTGGGGACAAGGGTGATGATGAAGACAGGGAGAAAATTCCCGAACTGAATCTAGCAACCGAGGTCGACCTAGCTGAGCTTAACGTGCTAGCCACTCAGGTGACCAGCCTGAAAGACCAAGACGTGGATATGGACAACATGGATAACACCAGCGGTGATATTGACAAGGAGGATGTTCCTGAAAAGAAGGAAAAGAAAATTACCTATCGGGATAACAAGGCGAAAGAGAAAGGCAAGTGTCCACTCTGGTCATGACCTGCATATCCCCTGGCTCATTGCATGTTAATATGTATAGCTCACATAGAAAACAGATACAAGAACGGAAGTGTCGAGGTTAGGAAACAAATTTCAAGTGAGTTTCGAGTTATTCGGTATGACGCAATGGTAACTAAGTGGTCGAGCCGTTCAAAGTGGATGTCGATACTGTGCTTTTGTCTTACATCAAGAACCCCAATAAAAATCCCCTCTCAGATGATGCAAAACATCTCATTCTATCAGTTCCAGAGGTCGGTCATAAGGCGTCTTTCTATACTCGAGAGCTTGCCTTGTATATCATGGAAACGAACCGGGGCAATCGCATTTGCCCATACCACAAAACAAAAGACAAGGCTGGGCACATCCACGATGCTGCCACAACCAAGCAATCTTGGTATCGAGTTACGGGAACTCCCTACGATCACATCGTCAATGTTAAGAAAGATTTCACCCGCACACGTCATAAAGGAATTTTTGACTGCGGGTGCGCTGAGGACAACGTCCTACTGGATTTTTACTGGTGGAAAACGCTCACCACCACTTCAGCTTCCTCGAAGATCACGGAGGGATGGAGAACCCAACATCTCGACCCCCGTGCTCACCTTTTCATGAAAGAAGCATGGGAGGACGCATCCAGGCTCACCGTTGACGACATCTACACGCACGGCATGGGGAGGTGGGAGTATGAGGCATATCAATGCCAGTTACAGATCCAGGAGTTTCAGGAGTGCCTGAAACAGGCACAGTCAAAGATTGCCGAGAAGAAGTCTGCGGCGACGACATCGAAGGTTTAAGGCATTTCAAGTTCTTTCTTTCATATGAATCCGAGTCTCAATCCTTGAATTTTTGTGTGGTACTTAAGTCGATACAAAATGTGATTAGTATTCAAGGGAATGTGGCCCTTGAAAGTTCGTTCAACGCCTGCATCCTCTTCTCCACTTTTGCTGAGACCTCTGCCCTCCATTCACCGATGGTGAGGGGATGTAGGAGTCCCCGGTTCAGGGGCATGTGCTCGTATGCCCTCTCGAGTGCGAAGTCGGCCTGGCTCCTCAATTTTGCAAGGAGGTTGTTGCATTCCTTTCGAGCCTCCCCTGGGTATCCGGCCTTTGACAGGATTGCTCAGAATTTTTGGTGAGCGCTCAAAAACTCGTGGCTTATATCAAGCTCACAAAAAAATCCACTCTTGCAAGCGTCTTCGAAATATTGGCCAAACCAGGTACCAACATGAATGTCACGTTTGTCCTCGCCCTGGTCAGCCTCATGGTCTTCGTCGTCTCCAGCCTGCGTGTGTACATCGTTAATCTGACTTCAATATTGTATGTCGTCACCCCCACCCAGAACCTCTACATTTTCATCACCCTTGTCCTGCTCACCCTCGTTGTCTTCGTTGTTCCCTCCACCCTGAATTAGACTGCCGTTTACACTCCCACCAACATGGATGACCTGCTTGCCCTCCTCGTCGTTTCCCCCAATCTGAACTGGAGTGTCGTTTGGACCATCACCAACGTGCACGACCTTGTCCCTCTCCTCATCTTCTTTGTCATCGTCATTTGCGGCATTCCCCTTCTTGTTCTCGTTCTGGTCAGTATTTGCCCTCGCTTGTCTTGTTTTGCCTTTCGCCCTCATCGTGATTGGCTCGCTAGTGTTCCCTGCTTTCTTCGCGTTTGCCCTCGTCTGAATTTGCATACATGACGGCAATCGCAAAGTTAATCTGGTCGTGCTCTTCGGTTTCTTGGCTGGACTGGGCGAGGATTGTGCCAAGGACTGTACACCGTAATAAGCTGCCTTAATCGTGTATTTCTCACTCCCCCGGAGATCCTGTGGGAGTCCACATGGAGTCCACATATAGCCAAGGAGTCCTGTTGGAGTCCACCTG